>OIEU01000133.1_pt1 | contig 49919 bp, 44 predicted proteins | sample 1581831 | NCBI WGS metagenome assembly OIEU01 (sample SAMN03281007, study PRJEB24777) | human gut metagenome | isolation source: fecal sample PR166 from 1 month old female Malay infant, vaginally...
CCACCGAGATCTACACTAGATCGCTCGTCGGCAGCGTCAGATGTGTATAAGAGACAGGATCTCTCCAGGTTCCATTTCGGTGAATATGATATGTGCTTGTGCAATGTTGCTTTGAGTGTACTTATCTTCAAAGATAACGTTTTCGTCTGTGGTGATGGACTCCATAACCATTTGTTTTATAGCGTGTTTTGAGTAGACGTTTTTGGTATTGATCAAAATATTAAGCATACATAGATTCACATAGTTATTAATATATGCACTCTGATTTAAAAGAATGCCGGTAAAAATATAGCTGTTAAAAAAGTGAGCTTAATAGTCGCGATCTGCTTTTAAAGTTTAAAATAAGATATTGTAGGTCTGCAAAAAAAGCAACATTTGTCTGCAAAATGAGATTTGAGATATTTTTCTAAGAAAAATCTTATTTTTCATATAGCTGGGGTTTACAGGCTCCATTTTTGTGAATGTGCTCCGCGATAAATTTTTATTATGCACAAAAAGCTTAGTGTCAATACTTAATTACTGGTAAAATACCAACGGGCTAAAATTTGATATGGATGTCATTTACCGCAATGAAAGAAAATGTTTTTAATGAAATAGTTGAATGGATTGAGTCTCGCCTGACAATAAATCCATCGGTCGAAGATATCGCCCGTGGCGTGGGATATTCGCGGCGTTCAGTTTATAATATATTCCATGAATATGCCGGACTGCCTGTCGGCAAATATATCAGAATGCGCCGCATGACGCTTGCTGCCGGTAAACTCAGGCTGACTCACCAACCTATTTCATCTATTGCCTGCTCACTGCATTTTGACTCTCATCAAACCTTTTCTCGCGAGTTTAAAAAAGCCTTTGGTCGCTGCCCCAGCCAGTATCGACATTCAGCATACTGGGATATGTCGGCGCTCTATCAGAAGGTGGGGCCGCAGGGCGACAGACTGCCTGTACCCTGGCTTTGTTTTCTCGAAGAGCAAACCTTTTCTGGATATGGCTTCACCTATACGCTCTCCCTGGCCGAGGGTATCTGCGCCAGGAAAAATGTCACCAGGCGGAAAATCGCGGCGGAAATGCCGGGCGGCGAGCGAGACATCTATATCCTCTCTGAATTCTCACCTGCCGCCGATAATCTCTATAAAGTGACCATCGGCAGTTTTATTGGTGCACCAGTAAGCTCACGGGAACGCCCTTTCCGCGAGATAAGGGTCGCTAAGCGGGGTTTATACCTGGGCATGGAATTTAGCGGTAGCTGGGAGGATTATGTTTTACTGTCAAATAATGTTTATATGAAACATCTTCCTGAGCTCGGGCTGTATCGCCGCGAGGGCTACGATATCGAACGTTTTGTTCAGCCGCAAAACGTGACGTCAGGAAACGATCGGCCTTATTACACCATCCAGTATTTTGTCCCGGTGGCCTATCTTTAGCGATTGGCTCACGCTCTCTGCCGCCACTAGTGGTGCCCGCAAGGTATGACCCAGTCAGACCCTGCATTGACACGAGAGACCACAGCTATCCACATTCGTACAGAGTTGGAGGGTAGGCTGACAGCTTTCCTGGTAATAGGTGTTTCGGATCGCGGCTGGAGGCCGCGTCCGGCGCGCTATCGGGAGGGACATACTGGATGTCGGCCATAAAAAAAGCCCGCACAAGTGCGGGCAAAAATACTGGAAGCAATGTGAGCAATGTCGTACCGAATACCTGAGTTGTTTACTCAACTATTCGGTAATGAGAAAGATAATATTTCTCATTTAAGATATCAACCCCAATTTTTGTGCGGCAGCGATCTTTTTACATTGAGGTGTTCATCGGGCATTTACAGGCTGCTATCCCCCTTGAAGCCGTCCCGTTCATAAAAGGATGTCTCTCGGGCGCAAAAACGGCCGATAGCTATGATGTTGGCCGGATGGCCGCAAGAAGAGGTGATGGCGCGGTTTCGTCTGACGCGTAAATACGCCGACAGCTTACCGCTGAAATAACCGCCCGGCCCAGGGCCGGACGGAAAGCATCATCAGGCGGCTTTAGTGGCGGCTTTCAGACTGCGGGCGAAGGTCTTTAATTCTGCCAGCATGGCCTGCGGGTCGTTCACGTTGCGCTCGATAATTTTGACGATGGCAGAGCCGGAAATCGCCCCGGCCGCGCCTGCGTCAATCGCGGCGGTAACCTGCTCCGGCGCAGAGATGCCAAATCCTTGCAGCGGCGGGGCGGCGTTGTACTCGGCCAGCTTTTCAATCAGATGATGCAGCGGCAGCGCGGCGCGGTTTTCCGCACCGGTTACGCCCGCCCGCGACAGCAGGTAGGTATAGCCGCGCCCGTGAGAGGCGATCTGGCGCAGCAGATCGTCATCGGCATTCGGCGGGCAGATGAAAATCGGCGCGATGTTGTGGCGCAGCGCGGCCTGGCGGAACGGCGCGGACTCTTCAACCGGCACATCGGCCACCAGCACTGAATCGACGCCAGCGCGTTCGCACGCGGCGTAGAATTCATCGATACCGGGGCTGAACACCAGGTTGGCGTACATCAGCAGCCCGACTGGAATCGTCGGGTGCTTCTGGCGAATCGCCGTCAGCATCTCGAAGCATTGCGCGGGCGTCACCCCGGCGGCAAAAGCGCGCAGGGTGGCGTCCTGGATCGTCGGGCCATCCGCCAGCGGGTCGGAGAAAGGAATGCCCAGCTCCAGCGCGTCGGCACCGGCTTCAATCAGCGTATCGATAATTTTCAGCGACAGCTCAGGATTAGGGTCGCCGAGGGTGACGAAGGGAACAAACGCGCCTTCCCGGCGAGCTTTCAGTTGTGCAAACAGCGTCTCATAACGTTCCATCAGATTTCCCCTCGCGCTTTTAAAATATCGTGTACGGTGAAGATGTCTTTATCGCCGCGGCCGGAGAGGTTAACCACCAGCAGCTGCTCTTTTTCCGGGTTTTCGCGCATCATTTTAAGCGCGTGCGCCAGGGCATGGGAGGATTCCAGCGCCGGAATAATCCCTTCATGGCGGGAGAGCGCTTTAAAAGCATCCAGCGCTTCATCATCGGTAATCGACACGTAATCGGCGCGACCAATGCTGTTTAAATAAGCATGCTGCGGGCCAACGGACGGGAAATCCAGACCGGCGGAGAGGGAGTAGGACTCCTCAATCTGCCCCTCATCGGTCTGCATCATCGGCGATTTCATACCGAAGTAGATGCCCACGCGGCCGTGCTTAAGCGGCGCCCCGTGTTCGCCGGTTTCGATCCCATGTCCGGCGGGCTCCACGCCAATCAGGCCAACGGCGGTGTCGTCGATAAAGTCAGCGAACATGCCGATAGCGTTGGAGCCGCCGCCAACGCAGGCGATAACCGCATCCGGCAGGCGTCCTTCTTTCTCCAGGATCTGCGCTTTAGTCTCTTCGCCAATCATGCGCTGGAATTCACGCACGATGGTCGGGAACGGATGCGGTCCAGCGGCGGTGCCAAGCATGTAGTGGGCTTTTTCATAGCTGCCTGACCAGTCGCGCAAAGCCTCGTTACAGGCATCTTTCAGGGTGGATGAGCCGCTATGTACCGGGATCACTTCCGCACCCATCAGGCGCATGCGGAAGACGTTCGGCGACTGGCGTTCGATATCTTTGGCGCCCATATAGATGCGGCACTTCAGGCCGAGCAGGGCGCTGGCAAGGGCTGAGGCAACGCCGTGCTGACCGGCGCCGGTTTCGGCGATAATTTCCGTTTTGCCCATGCGTTTTGCCAGCAGCGCCTGGCCGAGCACCTGATTAGTTTTGTGTGCGCCGCCGTGCAGCAGATCTTCCCGCTTCAGATACAGGGTCGTGCGCGTACCTTCGGTGAGGTTACGGCATTGGGTCAGCGCCGTCGGGCGACCGGCGTAGTTTTTAAGCAGGTCGCTAAATTCGGCCTGGAATGCCGGATCTTTCTGCGCGCTGACGAAGGCTTCTTCCAGCTGGCGCAGGGCAGGCATCAGGATCTGCGGAACGTACATCCCGCCGAATTCGCCGAAATAGGGATTCAGTAAAGTACTCATTGTTGCTCCTTAATATGCGCGCAGCGTTTGAAACACCGAGGCCAGCTTGCTGGCATCTTTAATACCCGGCTGTGACTCTACGCCTGAATTAAAATCGAGTCCGGCACAGCCGCTTTTCGCGGCTTCAACACAGTTATCGGCGCCGAGGCCGCCAGCCAACAGAACGTTACGCAGATCCTGGCCTTGCAGCAGAGACCAGTCGAAACGCTGGCCGGTGCCGCCCTGACCATTGTCGAGAACGTATTTGTCGACATGATTCAGATTGCGCGGCGGTAGCGTTTCGCCAACGCTGAGGGCTTTCCAGATTTGTACCTTGCCCGGTAATTCGGCGCGCAGGGCGTCGATATAGGTCTGGTCTTCACTACCGTGGAGTTGCACGGCGGCTAAGCTCAGATTTTTCGCGCGGGCAATCACTTTCGCCACCGGCGAATTGCGGAACACGCCGACATAGCTCAGAGGCGCGCTGGCAATTACCGCTTGCGCCTGAGCCTCGTTCACCGCTCGCGGCGACGTCGGAACGAAAATCAATCCGCCATAGATCGCGCCGGATTCATATGCCACCTGGGCATCCTGGGGGCGGGTCAGGCCGCAGACCTTATTCTCACCGAGCAGCACGCGTTTTACGGCGGCGTTCAGATCGTCATGCTCCATCAGGGCAGAACCAATCAGGAAGCCGTTGGCAAAGTGGCTTAATTCGCGCACTTCAGCATAAGTATGGATGCCGGACTCGCTGATGACCGTGACGCCATGACCGAGGCGGGGTGCCAGGGTTCGGGTACGGTTGAGGTCAATCGACATATCGCGCAGATCGCGATTGTTGATGCCGACCACTTTAGCCTTCAGCGCAATTGCGCGCTCCAGTTCCTCTTCATTGCTCACTTCGGTCAACACGCCCATGTTCAGGCTATGCGCGACGGCGGAGAGCTGACGATACTGCTCATCGTCCAGCACCGAAAGCATCAGCAGACAGGCATCAGCCTGGTAGTAGCGCGCCAGGTAGATTTGATAAGGATCGATAGTAAAGTCCTTACACAGAATCGGCTGCGGCGCGACCTTGCTGACCATCGGCAGAAAATCGAAGCTGCCCTGGAAATACTTCTCATCGCAAAGCACTGAGATAGCCGAGGCATAGTGCTTGTAGACGCCGGCGATGGCCGCCGGGTCAAAATCTTCGCGAATCAGGCCTTTTGATGGCGAGGCCTTTTTGCACTCAAGAATAAATGCGGTGCGGGTGCCGGCGAGGGCATCGTAAAAATTGCGCTGCGTCGGTACCACTTCATTTTGAAAACTGGCTAACGGTTGTTGTTGTTTGCGGGCTTCTACCCAAATCGCTTTGTCGGCCACGATTTTTGCTAAAACGGTCTGCATTATTTACCCTCTTGCCGCTAATGCGGTCACTCTGTCATAGGCCGCTCCGCTGTGCAGCACATCGATGACTTGCTGCGCGTTGGCCTTCAGGTCTTCGCGTCCATGTAAACGCATCAACATGGCGACGTTGGCGGCAACGGCGGCTTCGTGAGCGGCTTCACCTTTACCTTGTAGTAAGCGCGTAAGAATGTCACGGTTTTCTTCCGGCGTGCCGCCTGCCAGCTGCTCCTGATGATACGGCGTCAGGCCGAAGTCGGCGGCGGTCAACTGGTAGCTCTTGATTTCACCGTTGCTGAGCTCCGCGACCACCGTCGGCGCGTGCAGCGATACTTCATCCATACCGCCGCTATGTACCACGGCGGCTCGCTGGTAGCCCAGCACGCGCAGGGTTTCCGCAATCGGCAGCACCAGTTCCGGACTGTAGACGCCAATCAGCGCCAGCGGCGGATGCGCCGGGTTGATCAGCGGCCCGAGCACGTTGAACAGGGTACGGGTTTTGAGCTGCTGGCGTACCGGCATCGCGTGACGGAAACCGGTGTGGTATTTCGGCGCAAACAGGAAGCAAACGCCCAGTTCATCCAGCGCCTGGCGAGATTTATCGGCATTCATATCGAGATTGATACCGAATGCTGCCAGCAGGTCGGAAGAACCGGACTTGCTCGACACGCTGCGGTTGCCGTGTTTGGCGACCTTCAGGCCGCAGGCGGCAGCCACAAACGCGCTGGCGGTTGAAATATTGATACTGTTGCTGCCGTCGCCGCCGGTACCGACGATATCGGCAAACGGATAATCCGGACGCGGGAACGGCGCGGCGTTTTCCAGCAGCGCGGTAGCGGCGCCGGCGATCTCCTGCGGATGCTCGCCGCGTACCTTCATGCTGACCAGCGCGGCGGCCAGCTGCTCAGGCTTCACTTCGCCGCGCACCACTGCGGAAAACAGCTGGTGGCTCTCCTGCTGGCTCAGGGTTTCTGCCTGATACAGTTTTTCCAGAATCGGCTGGAGGGTATTCGTCTGTTCCAGCTTCTGCAGCGCCCAGGCCAGAGTCTGTTCCAGCAGACGCGCCCCCTGGGTGGTCAGAATCGATTCAGGATGGAACTGGAAGCCGCAGACGCGATCCGCGCCGTGACGCACCGCCATGACCATGCCGTTAAAGTGGGCGTTGATCGTTAGTCCGGCCGGGATATTGCTGCCCACCAGCGAGTGGTAGCGGGCGACCGGCAGAGGATTACTCAGACCGGTAAACATCGCCTGGCCGTCGTGTTCAATGCTTGAAGCCTTGCCGTGAAGGATTTCACCGGCCTGGCCGACGTAGCCGCCGTAGGCTTCGACAATCGCCTGGTGACCGAGGCAGATGCCGATAATCGGCAGCTTACCGCGCATGCGGGTCAGCAGCTCCGGCATACAGCCCGCTTCGCTCGGGGTTCCCGGGCCCGGGGAGAGCATCAGTACTGGATTGTCCATGGTGCCGATGCGCTCAATCAGCGCCTGCGCCGGGACGGAATTGCGATAAATCACCACGTTATGGCCGTTCGAACGCAGCTGGTCTGCCAGGTTATAGGTGAAAGAATCGATATTATCGAGCAGCAGAATGTCGGCCATTAGAAAATCTCCTTCGCGTGGTGGGCCTGGGCGATAGCGCGCAGCACCGCGCGAGCTTTATTGCGGGTTTCATCCGCTTCTGACTGGGGAACAGAGTCGAGCACGATACCGGCGCCGGCCTGCACCGTGGCGACGCCATCCTGCACATAGGCAGAACGAATGACGATGCAGGTATCGAGGTCGCCATGGGCGGTGAAGTAGCCCACCGCGCCGCCGTAGCTGCCCCGGCGCTTGCCTTCGGCAGCGGCAATGAGCTGCATGGCGCGCACTTTCGGCGCTCCGCTGAGGGTGCCCATATTCATACAGGCGCGATAAGCATGCAGAACGTCGAGATCGCTGCGCAGCTCGCCAACCACGCGGGAGACAAGGTGCATCACGAAGGAGTAACGGTCGACTTTGGTTAAGTCGGCAACGTAGCGGCTTCCCGGCGTGCAGATGCGCGCGAGGTCGTTACGCGCAAGGTCAACCAGCATCAGATGCTCGGAAAGCTCTTTATGGTCGGTGCGCATCTCCAGCTCAATGCGGCTATCAAGATCGCGATCCAACGAACCATCGGCGCGGCGGCCGCGCGGACGGGTACCGGCTATCGGGTAGATTTCAATCTGACGATTGCTGGCATCGTACTTGAGCGAGCTTTCCGGCGAAGCGCCGAACAGGGTGAAGTCGTTGTCCTGCATAAAGAACATGTACGGACTGGGGTTGCTCTTTTTCAGCACATCATAAGCGGCCAGCGGCGACGGGCAGGGCAGCGAGAAACGGCGCGAAGGTACCACCTGGAAAATCTCGCCCGCGCGGATGGCGCGCTGCATTTTACGCACCACGGCGCCGTACTCTTCGTCGCTCTGGTCGCAATCGCAGCGCATCTCGGCTACCGTCGTCACCGGCAGCGGCGCCGGCGGTTCGTTCAGCTGTTGACGAAGCTGAGCGATGCGCTGCAGCAGACGCTGCTTTTCGCTTTCCAGCGGGGTGAACAGGCTCGCCTGAATGCGCGTGTTTTTAGTCTGATGGTCGATAACCAGCAGCGTTTCCGCCAGGTAGAAGCAGTAATCCGGGCAGGCAGTGTCGCTTTCCAGCGGCGGTAGGTTTTCAAAGCCGGCGACGAGGTCATAGGCGAACAGACCGCCGAAGAACATGGCTTCGCGTTCGTCCTGCGGTACGGTAATCAGTTCCTGCAGCAGGCGAAAGGCGTCGAATACCGACAGTGAACACAGACGGGCATCTTCATCTAACAGCGCGCTGACCGGCGGGAAAGTTAATACCCGACCGTTTGGCTGACGCTGGTTATTAATGCCTGAAGGCAGAGCGCTGTCCAACAGCTCCAGCAGCGCCGTGCCGTTAGCGGAAAGTGCGTGAATAGTGACAGTGTCACCTAGTGCGGTAATACGCAGCGCGCTATCCACCAGCAGCAGGCTTTTCAAATCATCCTTACTGTCGATATCCGCGGATTCCAGCAGCAGGGTGGCGGGACGCGCGCCGCATAGCTGGTGGAATAGCGCCGTCGGGTTTTCCCGATAGATGGCGTCGCTGGTGAGAAGCTCGAGTGCCGGTTTTGATGTTTGCATTGTTTGTTGTCGCCTGTTCGCTGTAATAATTTGTCCAATAAAAAGCCCGCTCATTGGCGGGCCGGGTATCTGTATGCTGAGTGCAAAACGCGATCACGCCGCCCGATAACAGGAGGTGCGCCACCAGCCGTGCAGAGTGATGAGTTGCGTTTTCATTGATGATACCCCTTCATGTGAACTTGCGTACTAGTTAACTAGTCCGAGAGATTAAAGTCAACCCCCGTTTGCAGATTTTCTCTATCAGTCGGTATGATGATGCGCTTATTACTATCCTTAATCCCTTAAGCTGCAGAACATCAGTCAATTTGCCTGTGACTTAAAGTATGACGGGTACAGGTTCATGTCCAGCAGGAGTCATCTTGAGCAACACCAACTACGCAGTGATTTACGACCTGCACAGCCATACCATTGCCTCTGACGGGCGACTGACTCCAGAAGAACTTGTCCATCGCGCGCATCAGATGCGCGTCGGCACCCTGGCGATAACCGATCACGATACCGTGGCGGCGATCCCCGCGGCCCGGGCGGAGATTGAACGCGCCGGTTTACCGTTGACGCTGATATCCGGAGTGGAAATCTCCACGCTGTGGGAAAACCATGAAATCCATATTGTCGGGCTGAATATTGATATCGCCCATCCGGCAATGACCGCGCTGCTTGATGAGCAGAAAGCGCGCCGCCAGATGCGGGGACAGCAGATTGCAGAGCGGCTGGAAAAAGCGCGGATCCCTGGCGCCTGGGAAGGGGCGCTGAAGCTGGCTGACGGCGGCGCGGTAACCCGCGGCCACTTCGCCCGCTTTCTGGTGGAGGCCGGCTATGCCAACAATATGGCTGACGTTTTTAAGAAGTATCTGGCGCGCGGGAAAACCGGTTACGTTCCGCCTCAGTGGTGTACAATAAAACAAGCGATTGATGTCATTCATCATTCCGGCGGTAAAGCGGTCATTGCCCATCCCGGACGCTACGACCTCTCTGCCAAGTGGCTGAAACGACTGTTGGCCCACTTTAGCGAGCAGGGAGGCGATGCGATGGAAGTCGCCCAGTGTCAGCAGGCGCCGCACGAGCGGGCTCAGCTTGCCGCTTACGCCGTGCAGTATGGCCTTCATGCCTCGCAGGGGTCTGATTTTCATCAGCCCTGTCCGTGGATCGAGCTGGGCCGCAAACTTTGGCTACCCGCTGGCGTAGAAGGGATCTGGCGCAGTTGGGAAGTGGCCGTAGAACAAAATTGAGAGGGAAGTATGAGCCAGTTTTTTTATATCCATCCGGAAAACCCACAGGCGCGGTTGATTAACCAGGCGGTGGACATCGTGCGTAAAGGCGGGGTGATCGTCTATCCAACCGACTCCGGCTACGCCTTAGGCTGCAAAATTGAAGATAAAGGCGCGATGGAGCGGATTTGCCGAATTCGTAATCTGCCAAACGGCCACAACTTTACCCTGATGTGCCGCGATCTGTCCGAGCTGTCGACCTATTCATTCGTCGATAACGTCGCCTTCCGTCTGATTAAAAATAATACGCCGGGTAATTACACCTTTATCCTTAAGGGCACCAAAGAAGTCCCGCGCCGTCTGCTGCAGGATAAGCGTAAAACCATCGGTATGCGCGTACCGTCAAATCCGATTGCCCAGATGTTGCTGGAAACGCTCGGCGAGCCGATGCTTTCCACCTCGTTGATGCTGCCGGGCAGTGATTTTACCGAATCCGACCCGGAAGAGATCAAGGATCGTCTGGAGAAGCAGGTAGACCTGATTATTCACGGCGGCTATCTGGGACAACAGCCGACCACGGTTATCGATCTTACTGAAGACGTACCGGTGGTGGTGCGTGAAGGCGTGGGTGACGTGACGCCGTTCCTGTAATGGCCCTGTTTCCAGGGAAGGAAGGGGATACAGCGAACACCATCTTGCCGTTTGCTTTATACTGACATTCAGCGCTGCCTGATGTTTTATCCACTTTAAAAGAAGCTATGATGCCGCCTGGCATCTGTCTGCTTGCCATGCGCCTGCACCGAGGCGCGTGGTAAGTTGTGCTATGTGCGTAATGCAAAGAAGCATTCATCCTCAAGTTCGTGTACCATGTTCGGCCACGCGAGAGGCGTGTCTCTGTTATGTCTGCTGCGGTGACATAAAAAACGACACGAGCCGATGCATCATTTATTTACAGAACAGGGTGTTAGGTTGAATTCTATCCGACTCCCTGTTTTTCGAAGTATACCAGACGCCTGGGAAGGCGACACCTTAAGGAAGCTCAATGAGCGAGAAATTACAAAAAGTGCTGGCCCGCGCTGGCCACGGCTCCCGCCGTGAAATCGAAGCCAAAATCGAAGCTGGCCGCGTCAGCGTCGATGGCAAAATCGCCACCCTTGGCGATCGCGTTGAAATTGTCCCGGGTTTAAAAATTCGCATCGACGGTCACCTGATTTCGGTGAAAGAGTCTGCGGAACAGATTTGTCGCGTGCTGGCTTACTATAAGCCGGAAGGCGAACTCTGTACCCGTAATGACCCGGAAGGACGTCCGACGGTGTTCGATCGCCTGCCAAAGCTGCGCGGCGCGCGCTGGATTGCCGTTGGCCGACTGGACGTTAATACCTGCGGTCTGCTGCTGTTTACCACCGACGGTGAGCTGGCGAATCGCCTGATGCACCCGAGCCGCGAAGTGGAACGTGAGTACGCGGTGCGCGTGTTCGGGCAGATCGATGATGACAAGCTGCGCCAGCTGGCTCGCGGCGTGCAGCTTGAAGACGGCCCGGCGGCGTTTAAAACTATCAAGTTTACCGGCGGCGAGGGGATCAACCAGTGGTACAACGTCACCCTTACGGAAGGCCGTAATCGCGAAGTTCGCCGCCTGTGGGAAGCAGTTGGTGTGCAGGTCAGCCGCCTGATCCGCGTGCGCTATGGCGATATTCTGCTGCCGAAAGGCCTGCCGCGCGGCGGCTATACCGAGCTGGACCTGGCGCAGACCAACTACCTGCGCGAGCTGGTCGAACTTGCGCCGGAAACCAGCTCTAAGGTTGCGGTTGAAAAAGACCGTCGCCGTATGAAAGCGAACCAGATCCGCCGTGCGGTTAAGCGCCACAGTCAGATGGGCAATAATAATAACAACCGTCGCTCCAGCAGCCGTAATAACGGTAACGGTTAATAATTTCAGTTCCGGCGGTTACCGCCGGAATTCTTCCTCCTGTGACTCCTTTCACACTTCTGCATAAAGACAAAAAACAGGAAATCCCCGGACAAATAACGCAAAGCGGTGCGCCAGGCAACGCCATATACTGAGGCCACTGATTACAAAAACAGGTAGCCTAAAATGGATACAGCAGGAAAACTATCGGCAAGCTATGTGGTTATCGGCGTTAAAGAAAAAATAGGTTATGGCTTTGGTGATTTTGCCTCTAATTTATCGTTCGGTTTTGTTTCTCTGTTCTTACTCTTTTTCTATACCAACATTTACGGCATTAGCGCCGTACAGGCGAGCCTGATTTTTGTTATTGCGCGCGTGGTTGATGCCGCTTTTAATATTCTGATTGGCTTTGCCATCGATAAAACCCACAGCCGTTACGGTAAACTACGCCCGTGGTTGTTATATGGCTCAATTCCGCTCGGCTTTTTAACGGTGCTCTGCTTTGTGCCATTCGGCGGTGAGGCAAAATTCTATTTTGCGCTGATCTCCTATACCATTTATTGCCTGGCGTATACGGCGGTGAATACGCCTTATTCGGCGCTGACTAATCGTCTGACCCAGCATGAAGCCTCCCGCTCATCGCTATCGGTATACCGGTTTGTGCTGGCGATTGTTGGCTATCTGATTGTTTCCACTACTGCCGATATGCTGATTTCCCCGTTTAGTGATAAGCAACTGGGCTACGTCTTTGCGGTCTCTTGCTTTGCGCTGCTGGCGACCTTTTTGTTCCTTGCCTGTTTCGGAATGACCAAAGAGCGCGTTGGCGAGGAAGAGGAAACTCCCGCGCCGACGCTGCGGGAAATGTTGAAGGCGGTGGCAGGCAATGCGCCGCTTATTAACCTCTCGATGTTTACCGTCTTTTTTTATATTGCCTATACCGTGTGGATGGCGATTGCTATTTACTTCATTAAATACATTATTGGCAGCGAAGGTTTTACGTCGACCTTCTTTATGATTCAGTCCGCAGCGTATATTGTCGGCACCGTTATTTCGGAAAAAATCATTGCGCTGATAGGTAAAAAGAAAATGACTTTGGTGGCGCTGTTGATCGGCATTGTCGGCGTACTTATGCAATATTTTATCGCTGGCGACAATATCTGGCTGATTATGACCGGGGTATGCTTGTATAGCATTACGCTGGGGATGGGCTTTGTTTCCATGTGGTCAATGATTGCCGATACCGTGGAATATGCCGAGTGGCACCATGGGGTGCGTACCGAAGGCGCCATCTACGGCTTCTTTAATTTCATCACCAAAATAGCAATGGCTATCGGCGGCGGCTGTGCGGGATGGATGCTGGACTATTATCACTATGACGCGGGTAACATTACTGCCAGCGCAATTAACGGTATTAACGTACTGATGACGCTATTCCCCGGCGCGATGTTTGCTCTCAGCGCCATATTTGTCGCGTGCTATTCGCTGGATGAAAAAACCTATCGCGATATTGTGCAAAAAATCAGCCTGCGTAAACAGAACGCGCTTTAACCTCAGGGAGCCAGAGAGATGAATAACGATTTTAATACCACCCTCGCCGCGATGAGCATCGAAGATAAAGTGGCGCTACTGACCGGCAGCGGCCTGTGGCGTACCGCGTCGCTGCCGCAGCACGGTATCGAAGATATCATTATGACCGACGGTACCTATGGCGTTCGCTACAGCAGCGCGCAGATTGATGGCCGGGAAAAGTGGAGCATGGATGATTTTATTTCGGTCATCACCCAAACAGCAGACCAGGCCAGCGCGGAAGAACCTACCGCGAAAGGGGGAAGCGAGGCGCTCTTCAGTACGTCGCTCCCGGCGACCTGCTTTCCTAACGGTTCCAGCCTGGCCTGCAGTTGGGACGTTGAACTGGTGCATCAGATGGGGCAGGCGCTGGGAAGAGAGTGCCAGCATATGGGGGTTGGGATTCTGCTCGGACCGGGCATTAACATCCGCCGTACGCCGCTGGCTGGTCGAGGCTATGAATATTATGCCGAAGACCCGGTGGTCAGCGGCGACATTGCTGCTGCGCTGATCAACGGTCTGCAGCAGGAGGGCGTCGGCGCCAGCCTGAAACACTTTGCGGCGAACAACTCCGAGTACCGTCGTACGGAAATGGATTCGATCATTGAAGAACGGGCGCTGCGGGAAATCTACCTGGCGGGTTTCCAGCGGGCGATTACAAAATCCCAGCCGTGGACGGTCATGTCTTCGTACAATCGTCTTAACGGCGTACAAACTTCGCAGGATCCGTTTTTACTCACTCAGGTATTGCGCGATGAGTGGGGATATGACGGCCTGGTCATGTCCGACTGGTACGGTATTAAAGATCGCCCGGCATCGCTGATGGCGGGTAACGATCTGGCGATGCCGGAAACCCGCCGCGATAAACAAACTCTGCTGGCGGCTATTGAATCCGCAGAGGTGCCGATGGCGGTGGTAGACCGCGCCTGTCTACGCATGCTGAAACTGCTCGACAAGGTTCAGCGCCATCGCCGCCCGGAAACGCGAGCCGATTTCCCGGCGCACCACGCGCTGGCGCAGCGCCTGGCCGGCGAATCCATTGTCTTGCTGAAAAACGAAGATAGACTGCTGCCGCTGCATCCGGAGAAAACACCGCGTATTGCGGTGTTGGGTAAACCAGCCCAGGAGCCGGTGATCCAGGGGTCCGGATGCGCGACAACGGTGCCGTATCTGCTCGACCGCCCGCTGGATGAAATTTTCGATCTCGCCGGGGACGATTTTAGCGTCTCATGGGCCGTAGGCGCGCCGGACGATCTGCGCAGCGATGAACAGGCGCTGGCGCAGGCCTGCCGGGTCGCTCAGGAAGCTGACGTGGCGGTGATTTTCGTCAGTACCGCCGTGGGTGAAGATGGTGAAAATGGCGATCGTCAGGATCTGAATATTCTGCCGGTGCATGAACGGTTGATTCGCGAAGTGGCGGCAGTCCAGCCGAATATCGTAGTGGTGCTGGCAAATAGCGATGCGGTGGTGATGCCGTGGCTTGGCGAGTGCAAGGCGCTGCTGGAAACGTTTTTTGCCGGACAAGGAATGGGGCGCGCGGTTGCGGAAATCCTCTTCGGCCAGCGCAACCCTTGCGGTAAATTGACGGTGACGGTGCCCAATACGCTGGAGGAAACGCCGGCCTGGCTGCACTATCCGGGCGAAAACCTGCGCCATCATTACGGAGAAGGGCTTTTTGTCGGCTATCGCTATTACGACAAGCGTTGTCTGACGCCGCAGTTTCCCTTCGGTTTTGGCTTAAGTTATACCCGGTTTGCTTACGATAATATTGCGCTCTCAGCCTCCCGTGTAGGCGCAAGCGAGACGCTTACCGTTTCGTTCGATCTGACCAACTGCGGAGAGTATGCAGGCAAGGAGATAGTTCAGCTGTACGTGAGCGCGCCTCAGGGAGAGCTGATTCGCGAAGTGCAGTCATTAAAAGCCTTCAGTAAAGTGGCGCTGGCCGCAGGGGAGTGCCGCCGGGTCAGCCTGCAGCTGCCCATCGGCGACCTGGCCTGCTATCATCCTGGCCTCGGCGACTGGGTCGTGACGCCGGGGCTCTGGCAGATCCGAGTCGGCGGCTCATCGCGGGATCTGCCGCTGACGGCGGAAATCGAAGTGGACTGCCCGCAGCGGTACGTCCCGCTTCGCGATGATAATTCGCTGCAGCAGCTGATTCAGCAGCCGGAAGCTTTTGCCCGGGTAGTCAAGTTGATTGCCGATAAGAGCCAGATGCCTGCGGAACAGGTCCGTGAAAAACTGATCCGCCTGGCGCCGGATTTGTTCTGCGGGCTGCTGATTGCGCTGACCGAGTTTCTGGCGCTGGATATTGAGCGCGACGAACTTAACGCCGTGCTGACAGGGCGCTGATCGTTGCCAATGACAGGAGAGTGCGCATGTTTCCTTTTTCAGTGACTCACCCCGGTTCGCTCACGCAGAGCGGACGACAGACGGCGAACAGCGGCTACGAGCTGATTGCCTTCGATGCCGAGAAGCTGAACGTGTTTGCCGCGGAGGTTCGCTACTGCGAGCCGCACTGGCATCCGGCTCCTGAGCTGATTACCGTACTGGCAGGGCGGTTTACGCTCGCCGTCGGCCAGCAGAGCCTGGAGCTGGCGCAGGGGGACATGCTGTACATCAATGCGGAAGAGGTTCATTCCCTCAACGCGGAGGCGGCGGGCAGCCAACTGGTCACCGTTCAGTTTTCGCCCGGCCTGTTTGACGAACTTCACCCCTCGCCGCAGCTGGAATGGAGTACCTGCGGACGATCTTACACTGCGGCGGACAGTGAAGTGCATCAGCGGCTGGCGGGGTTACTGAAACAGCTGATCGACAACCCTGCGCCGTTTCAGCGTATCGCCGCCATTTATCTGTTACTGGATGCGTTAGTCTCTGCTGGCAAGCCGACGCAGCGCGGCGAAAGTTCGCTGCGCGACGAGGCGATGATCAAAAAAGGCATAGATTTTATCAATCAACACTTTGACCAGCCGCTGACGCTGAGCGAGGTCGCCTGCCATAGCGGGATGAGCTACTCCTGGTTTTCGCGGCTGTTTAAAAAGGTGAGTCGCTATAATTTTAAAGAGTATCTGACGCTGGTGCGGCTAAACAAAGCCCGCACGCTGTTGCGCGATACCCGTACGCCGATTACCGAGATTAGCCACAGCTGCGGATTTCAGGAGCATAAATACCTGATTGCCGCCTTTAATAAATACTGCGGCGTTACGCCGACCGAATATCGCAAGCGCTTCGTTTCACGGCAAAATATTGTCGAAAGCGAACTGGCTCCGGGGGAGGATTGCCTGTGTCTGCCGCTCAACCATGCGCTGCTTGAGCGGCTGGTGGCTAGTAGTCGATCCCCATCTGCGCTTTGATACCGGCATCAAACGCGTGTTTCACCGGACGTAGTTCGCTGACGGTATCGGCCAGTTCGGTAATTTCACGGTGGCAGCCGCGTCCGGTAATAATCACCGTCTGCTGCGCCGGACGGTTGCGTAACGCGGTAAGCACCTCTTCCAGCGGCAGATAGTCGTAGGCCACCATATAGGTGAGCTCGTCCAGTAAAACGAGATCGAGGCTTTCATCGGCCAGCATGCGGCGCCCGTGCTCCCAGACCGCGAGGCAGGCGGCGGTATCGCTTTCGCGATCCTGCGTATTCCAGGTAAAACCGGTCGCCATCACCTGAAACTCGACGCCGTGGGGTTCGAGCAGATTGCGCTCGCCGTTCGGCCAGGTGCCTTTAATAAACTGCACGACGCCAGCTTTCTTACCGTGCCCGACGGCGCGGGTGACCGTACCGAAGGCGGCAGTCGTTTTACCCTTACCGTTGCCGGTAAAAACGATCACGATACCGCGCTCTTCCTGCGCGGCGGCGACGCGAGCGTCAACTTTGTCTTTTACCCGCTGCTGGCGTTCGCGGTGGCGTTCATCACTCATTGTGCGATTCCTGGTTTGCGGCCCGGCTGGGCGTCAAAAGTCATTCCCGTCTTACGACGACTGTCGTCGCCCATCAGCCACAGGTATACCGGCATGATATCAGCGGGGGTTTTCAATTTTTGCGGATCTTCCGTCGGGAACGCATTGGCGCGCATTTTGGTGCGGGTGCCGCCTGGGTTAATGCAGTTGACCCGCAGATGGCGGTTCTGATACTCCTCGGCCAGCACCTGCATCATGCCTTCGGTAGCAAATTTCGACGCGGCGTAAGCGCCCCAGTTCGCACGTCCCTGGCGGCCGACGCTGGAGGAGGTAAAGACCAGCGAACCCGATTCGGATTTGAGTAATAAAGGAAGCAGTGCCTGGGTGAGCATAAAGGTGCCGTTCACGTTCACCTGCATCACCTGCTGCCACACTTCCGGCTTTTGTTGATCCATCGGGCAAACGTCGCCCAGCAGACCCGCGTTATGTAGCACTCCGTCGAGGCGCGGGTAGTGGATGGCTATTTTCTGCGCCAGCTGCTGGCACTCCTGCGGCGTGCAGGTTAACAGGTCGAGAGTAAACCAGCTGGCGGGAATGCCGCCAGCCTGCTCAATCTCTTGCGCGACGCCGCGCAGTTTCTCTTCATTGCGTCCGACCAGAATAACGCTGGCGCTATAGCGGGAATAGGTCAGGGCGGCTTCACGGCCAATGCCGTCGCTGGCGCCAGTAACCAGGATGATGCGGTCCTGTAACAGGTGACGTTGCGGTTGATAGTGCACGGCGACTCCTCGGGCGATCTGCTGACGATCGCGCTTGCTGTTCGGTATCTCACTTTTGCGCTTTATGCCTGAAAGCGCCCGCTAATGCAATCGGCGAAGCGGAAACTCTTCGCGGAATTAATATCTTGCAACGATTTCATCGTCGCTGAAAAAAACAGGAAGGCGCCTCGCACGCGACACAAAGCACAAAGACTTCTCGCCGACGGCTGATGTACACTGTGCGCCAACGTCAGTGGTTTACACAAGGTGAAAACGTGGAATTAGTTGCTCAATATGGCCTGTTTTTGGCCAAAATCGCGACCATCGTTGTCGCAATTGCGGTTATCGTCGCCATTATTGTTAACCTGACTCAGCGCAAAAAACAGCGCGGCGAGCTGCGGGTAACCAATCTTAGCGAGCAATATAAGGAGATGAAGGAAGAGCTGGCGGTTTCGTTGCTCGATGCGCCGCAGCAGAAGCTGTGGCATAAAGCGCAAAAGAAAAAGCTTAAGCAGGAAGCTAAGGCGTCTAAGGCGCGGGCGAAGCTGGGAACGCCTGAGCCGGACGCCAAACCGCGCGTCTGGGTGATCGATTTTAAAGGCAGCATGGATGCGCATGAAGTCAGCAGTCTGCGCGAAGAGATCACCGCGGTCCTGGCGGCGGCAAAGGCGCGCGATCAGGTGGTCATTCGCCTCGAAAGCCCCGGCGGCGTGGTTCACGGCTATGGTCTTGCCGCTTCACAGCTGCAGCGTCTGCGCGACAAACAGATCCCGCTAACGGTGGCGGTAGATAAAGTCGCGGCCAGCGGAGGTTATATGATGGCCTGCGTGGCGAACAGAATCGTCTGTGCGCCGTTTGCTATCCTTGGCTCTATTGGCGTCGTCGCGCAAATCCCGAACCTTCATCGCTTCCTGAAGAATAAAGATATCGATATTGAGCTGCATACGGCAGGCCAGTACAAACGTACCCTGACGATGCTGGGCGAAAATACCGAAGAAGGGCGTCAGAAGTTCCGCGAAGACCTCAACGATACCCATCGACTGTTCAAAGATTTTGTTCACCAGATGCGTCCCGAACTCGATATTGAACAGGTAGCCACTGGCGAACATTGGTACGGCGTTCAGGCGCTGGAGAAGGGGCTTGTGGATGCGGTGGAAACCAGCGATGAGCTACTGTTGGGTCTGATGGATAAACACGAGGTGATCGGCGTGCGCTATCAGCAGCGTAAGAAAATGCTCGATCGTTTTACCGGTAGCGCCGCGGAAAGCGCTGATAAACTCCTGCTACGCTGGTGGCAGCGCGGGCAAAAACCGCTGATGTAATCCAGACAACGCGAGGCTTCGGCCTCGCGTTTTCGTCAGGGTCGGGCAGAAGTGTTAATCCGCCAGGTGATACTTATCAGACAGTTCGTGCGCGAGGTATTTAAACATATTAAATACCGCCGTACTTTTCGCCGTGGGCAGTCCTTGCTCATCAAGATAAAACTCGCCGCTGAACACCAGCACGCCGTTACGCTGCACGACGTCGGTGGCCTCGATCCCGGCTAACGTATCTTCATGTTCGCGAATGAGTTTGTTGGCTTTTTCCAGAAGCGTCTGGCGATCGATGGGTTGGGTTGTACCTTGCATAAATGCCTCCTGTGATTCTTCGCGGGTAGTCTACGCCGCGCGACGGCGAGGGGCAAATTTTCCATTGATCTTACAGGGGTAATTGCAGGCGCCGAATAAACATCAGTTAGTGGCGGGATTTGCTTTTGCATGCTAATAAAGTTGCGTAACGAATTTTATCAGGTACAGTGTGACGCTTTCAGCGATCTGGCAACAGATTTGCTTGACATTCGGCCAAAAATTATTCGTGCTATGTCGCCTGGCGAGAAAAAGCCAGCAAACTCAGCTATCTGGTTTTATGGATGTGAAACCGGTGCAAAGGGTTGATATCCATCGACAACGACGCAACATAGGTTGTGACGTGTCGCCAGTGGATGGTGAATCAATGTGCGATGTATTCCTGGATGAATCAAATTAGGTAAAGGTGAATATGGGTAAAGCTCTCGTTATCGTTGAGTCCCCGGCAAAAGCCAAAACGATCAATAAGTATCTGGGTAATGACTACGTGGTTAAGTCCAGCGTCGGTCATATCCGCGATTTGCCGACCAGTGGCTCAGCATCTAAAAAGAGCGCCGACTCTACCTCCACCAAAGGGGCTAAAAAGCCTAAGAAGGATGAACGCGGCGCTCTGGTCAACCGTATGGGCGTGGACCCATGGCATGACTGGAATGCGCACTATGAAATACTCCCGGGTAAAGAAAAGGTCGTTTCTGAACTCAAACAGTTGGCGGAAAAAGCCGACCACATCTATCTCGCAACCGACCTTGACCGCGAAGGGGAGGCCATTGCATGGCACCTGCGGGAAGTTATCGGTGGTGATGAACAGCGCTATAGCCGCGTGGTGTTCAACGAGATTACCAAGAATGCTATCCGTCAGGCTTTCGAAAAGCCGGGCGAACTGAATATTGACCGTGTTAACGCTCAGCAGGCGCGTCGCTTTATGGACCGCGTGGTGGGCTATATGGTTTCTCCGCTGCTGTGGAAAAAAATTGCCCGCGGTCTGTCCGCAGGCCGCGTCCAGTCGGTTGCGGTACGTCTGGTGGTCGAGCGCGAGCGCGAAATTAAAGCGTTCGTTCCGGAAGAGTACTGGGAAGTTGACGCCAGCACCACCACCCCAGGCGGCGATGCATTGCCGCTGCAGGTAACGCACAACGGCGATAAGCCATTCCGTCCGGTAAGCCGTGATGAAACCATGGCGGCCGTCGCGCTGCTTGAAAAAGCCAGCTACAGCGTGCTGGAGCGTGAAGACAAACCGACCAGCAGCAAGCCGGGCGCGCCGTTTATCACTTCCACGCTGCAGCAGGCCGCCAGCACGCGTCTTGGCTTCGGCGTGAAGAAAACCATGATGATGGCCCAGCGACTCTATGAAGCGGGACACATTACCTATATGCGTACCGACTCGACGAACCTGAGCCAGGATGCGCTGAGCATGGTGCGCGGCTACATTGGCGATAACTTCGGCAAGAAGTATCTGCCGGAGAGCGCGAATCAGTACGCCAGCAAAGAAAACTCGCAGGAAGCGCACGAAGCGATTCGTCCTTCCGACGTCAACGTGCTGGCCGAAACCTTAAAAGATATGGAATCTGATGCGCAGAAACTGTATCAGCTGATCTGGCGCCAGTTTGTCGCCTGTCAGATGACTCCTGCGCAGTACGACTCCACCACGCTGACGGTAAAAGCCGGCGATTTCAAACTGAAAGCCCGCGGCCGTACGCTGCGCTTTGACGGTTGGACTAAGGTGATGCCAGCCCTGCGTAAAGGCGATGAAGATCGTACTTTACCGCTGGTCAATAAGGGCGACAGCCTGAGCCTGGTCGAACTGACGCCAGCGCAGCACTTTACCAAGCCGCCGGCGCGTTTTAGCGAAGCCTCGCTGGTTAAAGAGCTCGAAAAACGCGGCATCGGCCGTCCGTCTACCTACGCGTCAATCATTTCGACCATTCAGGATCGCGGCTACGTACGAGTGGAAAACCGCCGTTTCTATGCGGAAAAAATGGGCGAAATCGTCACCGATCGACTGGAAGAGAACTTCCGCGATCTGATGAACTACGACTTCACCGCGCAGATGGAAGACCGTCTTGACCAGGTGGCGAACCATCAGGCCGAGTGGAAGCAGGTGCTCGACAGCTTCTTCGGGGACTTCACTTCGCAGCTGCAAACGGCAGAGAAAGATCCGGAAGAGGGCGGCATGCAGCCGAACCCTATGGTGCTGACCAGCATTGACTGCCCAACCTGCGGGCGCAAGATGGGGATCAGGACCGCCAGCACCGGCGTGTTCCTTGGCTGCTCGGGCTATGCGCTGTCGCCGAAAGAGCGCTGCAAAACCACCATTAACCTGGTGCCGGAAAACGAAGTCCTCAACGTGCTGGAAGGCGATGACGCCGAAACCAATGCATTGCGGGCCAAACGTCGCTGTAAAAAATGCGGCACGGCAATGGACAGCTACCTTATCGATCCGAAGCGCAAGCTGCACGTCTGCGGTAATAACCCGACCTGCGATGGTTACGAGATTGAAGAGGGCGAATTCCGCATCAAGGGCTATGACGGTCCGATCGTTGAGTGTGAGAAATGTGGCTCCGAAATGCACCTGAAAATGGGGCGTTTTGGTAAGTACATGGCCTGCACCAACGACGAGTGTAAAAACACCCGTAAGATCCTGCGTAATGGGGAAGTGGCTCCGCCGAAAGAAGATCCGGTTCCGCTGCCGGAACTGCCGTGCGAGAAGTCAGACGCCTATTTCGTCCTGCGCGATGGCGCGGCGGGCGTATTCCTTGCCGCCAATACTTTCCCGAAATCCCGCGAAACTCGCGCGCCGCTTGTGGAAGAGCTGTTCCGCTTCCGCGATCGTCTGCCTGAGAAGCTGCGCTATCTGGCCGATGCGCCGCAGCAGGATCCGGAAGGCAACAAAACGCTGGTGCGCTTTAGCCGCAAAACTAAACAGCAGTACGTTGCTTCTGAGAAAGAGGGTAAAGCGACCGGCTGGTCAGCCTTCTATATCGACGGTAAATGGACCGAAGCGAAGAAATAACCTCTCCTGAGGGCCGCGTTGCGGCCCTTCATTCATTTCCCAGGTGACTGATCTCCCACGTTAATCAGCTTTTTTATCTCCCGCCTTATAACTGTCTTATTATTTTTTGTTAGTATCTATACATAGTAGATATAAATGATATAGTGGTTATAGCTAATCTCTTTTTTATTATCAAATCGTCTTATACATCATCGTCTTCAGGATACGTTGTGGCGTCTAAATGGCGAGTCGCAGAGAGGCAGAGCCAGACTGGATTGCCAGCCGGATCGTCGCCTGAACGTAAAATGTATTAAGCGGGTTCATTTTACGCGCTATCGGATATCAGCCATGAAACTACAGCAGCTCCGCTATATCGTTGAGGTTGTTAACCATAATCTGAACGTCTCCTCTACTGCCGAAGGTCTGTATACCTCACAGCCGGGCATCAGCAAGCAGGTTCGCATGCTGGAAGATGAGCTGGGAATTCAGATTTTCGCCCGCAGCGGCAAACATCTGACCCAGGTTACTCCTGCGGGCCAGGAGATCATCCGCATCGCTCGCGAAGTACTGTCGAAGGTGGATGCGATTAAATCGGTGGCCGGAGAGCACACCTGGCCTGACAAAGGTTCGCTGTACGTGGCGACCACGCATACCCAGGCGCGCTACGCGCTGCCGGGGGTTATCAAAGGTTTTATCGAACGCTATCCCCGCGTCTCGCTGCACATGCATCAGGGCTCGCCAACGCAAATCGCCGAGGCGGTGTCGAAAGGCAATGCCGACTTCGCTATCGCTACGGAAGCGCTTCATCTCTATGATGATTTGGTCATGCTGCCGTGCTATCACTGGAACCGTTCCGTGGTCGTGACGCCTGAACATCCGCTGGCGTCGCGAGAGTCGGTATCGATTGAAGAGCTGGCGCAGTACCCATTGGTGACCTACACCTTCGGTTTCACCGGTCGTTCTGAACTGGATACCGCCTTTAATCGCGCCGGTTTAACCCCGCGCATCGTGTTTACCGCGACTGACGCCGATGTGATTAAAACCTATGTCCGCCTGGGGCTTGGGGTAGGGGTAATAGCCAGTATGGCGGTCGACCCGGTTTCCGATCCGGACCTGGTCAAGCTGGACGCCAACGATATATTCAGCCACAGCACCACCAAAATAGGCTTCCGGCGCAGCACCTTCTTACGAAGCTATATGTATGATTTTATTCAACGATTTGCACCGCATCTGACCCGAGACGTGGTCGATACCGCGGTCGCTCTGCGCTCAAATGAAGATATTGAGGCCATGTTCAAAGATATTAAGTTACCGGAAAAATAACCGCAGAAAAAATGATGGCATCCTCACGGGGATGCCAAAACCTATAATGACCTGAATTTGAATATCTAAACGTTGTCTGAATCACAATTTTCGTTAACTCCTCATACCAGATTTGCAAATATACCTGTCGCGATCAAAATAATGATTAAAGATATCTGCCGGGAAGCGAATTCGCTGGATTAATAGCGCATCCATAATTAAGATTTATCTGTGGTTAGCAATTCTTAGCGATTGGTGGTGAAAAAATGATTAGTGATATCGATTATATGAAGTTTACGATGTCACAGGAACGTGACAAGACTGAGATAGATCCGGTTTTGAGAAGTAAGGCCTGGAGCGCCGTTATCCTTGGGCTTGCGATGTTCTGGAGCGTCATTGCTCTGGTTATCTGCAACGTTTGGTTTCTAAGCTAGAGCACCTGCCAGTCAAAATGGTTGTGTCAGTTTTATGACAAGTGAAATATTGAGAATAATTTCCATCTGATAAAAATAGCGGCAATAAGGAGGATATAATCTTTCTCTTTTTAGATTCGCTCAATAAATTTTCTCTATTGGACTAATCGGCAAAATAATGACGATTAGTCCTTCTTTGTACTCGCGTACTAATACACCTTGGTTGTTGAAGTAAACGCACCTTCTTCAATGCTTCTCAATATTACCACCCTCTATTATTCAAATTTCCTGTCTTAATCCGCTTAACCTATTTTAGCAATTTGAGTTGTTATCAAAGTGTTACATCAAAGATGTGTTATCTTTAATAATGACCCTGAGGAGGATCAGGGGATGCTATCCCTAAGGTAAAGGAGGAGCTATGTCGTCAACCCTACGAGCAGCCAGCAAGGATACGCTTCAGGTTAAAGATAAAACCTGGCATTACTACAGCTTACCGCTGGCCGCCAAAGAACTGGGCGATCTCTCGCGCTTGCCCAAATCACTTAAAGTGCTACTGGAAAACCTGCTGCGCTGGCAGGACGGTGATTCCGTCACCGCCGAAGATATTCATGCCCTTGCCGGATGGCTGCAGCATGCCCATGCCGACCGGGAAATTGCCTACCGTCCAGCGCGCGGTCTGATGCAGGACTTCACCGGGGTTCCCGCCGTCGTCGATCTGGCGGCGATGCGCGAAGCGGTAAAACGCCTGGGAGGCGACACCGCCAAAGTGAACCCGCTTTCTCCTGTCGACCTGGTCATTGACCATTCGGTTACGGTAGACCGTTTCGGTGATGATGATGCTTTTGAAGAAAACGTCCGGCTTGAGATGGAGCGTAACCATGAGCGCTATGTCTTCTTACGCTGGGGACAACAGGCTTTCAGCCGCTTCAGCGTGGTGCCGCCGGGCACCGGAATTTGCCACCAGGTTAACCTGGAATATCTCGGTCGGGCGGTATGGGGCGAACAGCAAAACGGCGAGTGGGTAGCCTTCCCGGACACGCTGGTCGGTACCGATTCACATACCACAATGATTAACGGTTTAGGCGTACTCGGCTGGGGCGTGGGCGGTATCGAAGCGGAAGCCGCCATGCTTGGACAGCCGGTATCCATGCTGATACCGGACGTTGTCGGCTTTAAGCTGACCGGCAAGCTACGTGAAGGTATCACCGCGACGGACCTGGTCCTGACGGTCACTCAGATGCTGCGTAAACATGGCGTAGTAGGTAAGTTTGTTGAATTCTACGGCGATGGCCTCGATTCCCTGCCGCTGGCGGACCGTGCGACTATCGCTAATATGTCGCCGGAGTATGGCGCAACCTGCGGCTTCTTCCCGATTGATGCGGTCACGCTTGACTATATGCGCCTGACCGGGCGCAGTGAAGAGCAGGTGGCGCTGGTGGAAGCCTATGCGAAAGCCCAGGGGATGTGGCGTCAGCCCGGAGATGAACCGGTCTTCACCAGTACGCTGGCGCTGGATATGGGTAGCGTCGAAGCCAGTCTGGCAGGGCCGAAGCGTCCCCAGGATCGCGTGGCTCTCGGCGATGTGCCTCATGCCTTTGCTGCCAGCACCGAACTGGAGGTGAACCACGCGCAGAAAGATAAACGACCAATCGACTATACCTTAAACGGGCAGCAGTACTCGCTACCGGACGGGGCGGTGGTGATTGCCGCGATCACCTCCTGTACGAATACTTCCAACCCCAGCGTGCTCATGGCCGCTGGCTTGCTGGCGAGGAAAGCTGTCGAGCTGGGCCTCAAACCGCAGCCGTGGGTTAAAGCATCGCTGGCGCCGGGATCGAAGGTGGTTTCCGACTATCTGGCCCATGCAAAGCTGACGCCCTATCTGGATGAGCTGGGATTTAACCTGGTCGGTTACGGCTGTACCACCTGTATCGGTAACTCTGGGCCGCTGCCGGATCCCATTGAGCGGGCAATCAAGCAGGGCGATCTGACCGTCGGGGCCGTGCTTTCCGGCAACCGTAACTTTGAAGGACGTATTCATCCGCTGGTAAAAACTAACTGGCTGGCTTCACCGCCGCTGGTGGTCGCCTACGCTCTGGCGGGTAATATGAATCTTGACCTGACGCGTGAACCATTAGGGACCGGTAAAGAGGGTCAGCCGGTGTATCTGAAAGATATCTGGCCGAGCGGCAGCGAAGTGGCCCAGGCGGTTGAGCAGGTCTCAACGGAGATGTTCCGCAAAGAGTACGCTGAAGTATTTGAAGGGACCGCCGAGTGGAAGGCGATTAAAGTGGATCGCTCTGATACCTACGACTGGCAGGATGATTCGACCTATATTCGTCTGTCGCCCTTCTTTGATGAAATGGGCGTTGAACCTGAACCGGTGGAGGATATTCATGGCGCGCGCATTCTGGCCATGCTGGGCGACTCGGTTACCACCGACCACATCTCACCGGCGGGCAGCATTAAAGCCGACAGTCCTGCGGGGCGTTATCTGCAGAATCACGGCGTCGAACGCATCGACTTTAACTCCTACGGCTCACGTCGCGGCAACCATGAGGTGATGATGCGCGGCACCTTTGCCAACATCCGTATACGTAACGAAATGGTGCCCGGCGTGGAAGGGGGAATGACCCGCCATCTTCCGGATAGCCAGCCTATTGCTATCTACGATGCTGCAATGCTCTATAAAGCGGAGGGCACGCCGCTGGCGGTCATTGCCGGCAAAGAGTACGGTTCCGGCTCCAGCCGCGACTGGGCGGCTAAAGGCCCGCGTTTGCTGGGCGTCAGGGTGGTGATTGCCGAGTCATTCGAGCGTATCCACCGCTCCAACCTGATTGGTATGGGGATTCTGCCGCTGGAGTTTCCGCAAGGGGTAACGCGCAAAACGCTGGGGCTGAACGGCGAGGAGCGGATTGATATCAGCAACCTGCAGGCTCTACAGCCAGGTATGACGGTACCGGTCAAGCTCACCCGCGCGGACGGTAGTCAGGAGGTCATTGAGTGCCGCTGCCGTATCGATACCGCGACTGAGCTGACCTACTATCAGAACGACGGTATTTTGCACTATGTGATCCGCAATATGCTCTAAACCTGCGTCTGATATAAAAAGGGCCAGCATATGCTCTGGCCCTTTTCTTATTAATGCGGCGGATTATTTACTCAGCAGGTGGCCCATTTTCGCCGCCTTGGTATCGAGATAGTGGGCATTTTTCGGGTTGCGGCCCACGATCAGCGGCACGCGTTCGACAATGTTGATTCCGGCTTCGGTAAGGATCTCAACCTTCTTCGGATTGTTGGTCAACAGACGCACCTGTTCAACGTTGAGCAGCTTAAACATATCCGCGCACAGGGTAAAATCACGCTCATCGGCGGCAAAGCCCAGCTGATGATTAGCCTCGACGGTGTCATAGCCTTGATCCTGTAAAGCGTAAGCGCGAATTTTATTCAGCAGGCCGATATTGCGCCCTTCCTGCCGGTGATACAGCAGGATACCGCGCCCCTCTTCGGCAATATGCGACAGCGCCGCTTCCAGCTGAAATCCGCAATCACAGCGCAGGCTAAAAAGGGCATCGCCCGTGAGACACTCAGAGTGTACGCGGGCCAGCACCGGGGATTGCCCCGAAATATCGCCGAAAACCAGCGCGACGTGATCCTGCCCGGTTGCCAGTTCTTCAAAACCCACCATGAGAAAATCGCCCCATGGGGTTGGCAGTTTGGCTTCTGCCACACGTTTAAGCTGCATGTGATTCTCCAGATTCTATCAGCACCTGACTGTGCTTCTGTTTGCCGCTATTTTGCCACAACGGCGCGACGTTCTCCTAATTGCGTACGGTTACCTGCGCGCAAAGCGCACAAACGAACTACTTTCCGTTATGATATTGAGGTCAAAGAATAAGGAGATGAAATGCTGTTGATTGCCAGACGAACCGCCGTTGGCGCGGCCCTGCTATTGATCATGCCTGCTGTGGTGTGGATTTCCGGCTGGAAATGGCATCCGGAACTGTCGGCAGGCATGATGAAGCTGCTGTACTGGGTGACCGAGACGGTGACGCAACCCTGGGGCATCATCACGCACGTTATTTTATGCGCCTGGTTCCTGTGGTGTCTGCGATTTCGTCTGCGCGCCGCGGTAGTCCTGTTCCTGATTCTGGGCGCCGCGATCCTGCTGGGTCAGGGTATGAAGTCGTGGATTAAAGACCGCGTTCAGGAGCCTCGCCCCTTTGTCATCTGGCTGGAACAGGCCCGGCAGGTGCCGGTCACCCAATTCTACACCTTGAAACGCAAAGAACGCGCTAAACTGGTGCATGAGCAGCTGGCCCAGGAGCAGCAAATTCCGCACTTTTTGCGTAAGCACTGGCAAAAAGAGACCGGCTTCGCTTTCCCTTCTGGTCACACCATGTTTGCTGCCAGCTGGGCGCTGCTTGGCGTAGGTCTGCTGTGGCCCCGGCGTCGTTGGGTAACCATGGCGCTGCTGCTGACGTGGGCCGTAGCGGTGATGGGGAGCCGCCTGGCGCTGGGCATGCACTGGCCGCAGGACCTGATCGTCGCGACGCTCATTTCCTGGCTGCTGGTGACCCTGGCGACCTGGCTTGCCCAGCGGTTCTGCGGTCCGCTATCGCCGCCGGGTGAAGAGGCGCAGGATATTAAAAAAAGGGCGGCAGCGCCGGAATAGTGTTGATATTGCCAGCTTCAGGCCGCATATCCTGTACTGGCGTCATGCATTTCCATTTCACCGCTGCGGCGAAAATGATACTTTATAGGGCTGAACGCGGGATTCTTACGCGCAACCCACATAACGGGAAGTCATGTGAAATATTTTCTAATTTTCTTATTGGTGTTAGCAATCTTCGTCATTTCAGTGACGCTGGGAGCGCAGAATGACCAGGTGGTCACGTTCAACTATTTGCTCGCGCAGGGTGAATTCCGTATCTCAACGTTGCTGGCCGTGCTTTTTGCTGCCGGTTTTGCCATCGGTTGGTTGATTTGCGGCCTTTTCTGGCTGCGCGTCCGCGTCTCTCTGGCGCGTGCCGAGCGCAAAATTAAGCGTCTGGAGCATCAGATTGCGCCAGCCGGCGCTGCGCCCGCTGAAGCCGGTGTTCCTGCGGTGAAGGAATAATCATTTATGCTGGAGTTGTTGTTTCTGCTTTTGCCCGTTGCCGCAGCATATGGCTGGTATATGGGGCGCAGAAGTGCACAACAGTCCAAACAGGACGATGCGAGCCGTCTGTCGCGTGACTACGTTACAGGGGTTAACTTCCTGCTGAGCAATCAGCAGGATAAAGCCGTCGATCTGTTCCTCGATATGCTGAAAGAGGATACCGGCACCGTCGAAGCCCACCTTACGCTGGGCAATCTGTTTCGCTCGCGCGGCGAAGTTGACCGCGCTATCCGCATTCACCAGAGCTTAATGGAAAGCGCCTCGTTAACTTACGATCAGCGCCTGCTGGCGGTTCAGCAGCTGGGGCGCGATTATATGGCAGCCGGGCTGTATGACCGGGCGGAGGGGATGTTTAAACAGCTGGTGGATGAAACGGATTTTCGCCTTGGTGCATTACAGCAGCTGCTGCAGATTTATCAGTCAACCAGCGACTGGCAGTCGGCGATTGAAGTGGCGGAACGCCTGGTTAAGCTCGGTAAAGAGAAGCACCGCGGCGAAATCGCCAACTTCTGGTGCGAGCTGGCGCTGCAGCAAATGGCGGGCAATGACCTGGATAAGGCCATGGCGCTACTGAAAAAAGGCGCCGCTGCGGACAAGAACAGCGCTCGCGTCTCCATCATGATGGGACGGGTGTGGATGGAGAAGGGCGACTACGCTAAAGCCGTCGAGAGCCTGGAACGGGTAATTGAGCAAGACAAAGAACTGGTCGGTGAAACCCTGGAGATGCTGCAAACCTGTTACCAGCAGCTGGGGAAAATCGACGAGTGGGAAGCGTTTTTACGCCGCTGCGCGGATGAAAACACCGGGGCGACGGCCGACCTCATGCTGGCACAAATCCTTGAGCAGCGAGAAGGAATTGAGTCCGCGCAAAACTATGTGACGCGCCAGCTGGAGCGCCACCCGACGATGCGCGTATTCCATAAACTGATCGATTACCATATTAATGAAGCCGAAGAGGGGCGGGCGAAGCAGAGCCTGGGTGTTCTGCGCCAGATGGTGGGCGAACAGGTCCGCAGCAAGCCGCGTTACCGCTGTCAAAAATGTGGTTTCACCGCGCATACGCTGTACTGGCACTGCCCGTCGTGCCGCTCGTGGTCCACCATTAAGCCAATTCGCGGCCTGGATGGGCAGTAAATTTAAAAAAACGCGCGCTTTAGTTACAACATACTAATGGATTTATCTTCATCATCTCCTCCGGCTACGGTAGCCGAATTGTCCGGCAGACAGGGAAATGCAGCCTGTTATTTTTGCCTTATCGCAGGTAGAATGCTGCCCGTTTACCTTTTTTGCGCCGAACCGGCGCTCATCAACAATTAAGGTCCGGTCATGACGTCTACTGCTACATCTTCTTCCCGCGTTGTCACATCTTCTCCCGTCGTCGTTGCTCTTGATTATGATAACCGTGATAAAGCGCTGGCGTTTGTCGACCGTATCGACCCGCGCGACTGTCGCCTGAAGGTGGGTAAAGAGATGTTTACTCTACTGGGGCCGCAGTTTGTTCGCGACCTGCATCAGCGCGGTTTCGAGGTCTTTCTCGATCTAAAATTTCACGATATTCCGAATACCACCGCCCGCGCGGTCGCCGCAGCGGCTGAGCTCGGCGTCTGGATGGTCAACGTTCACGCTTCCGGGGGGGCGCGTATGATGACCGCCGCACGTGAAGCCTTGCAACCTTTCGGCAAAGACGCCCCGCTGTTAATTGCCGTCACCGTGCTAACCAGCATGGAAGCCAGCGATCTACAGGATCTGGGGATTACGCTTTCTCCAGCCGACTACGCCGCGAAGCTGGCGGAGCTGACCCAGCGCTGCGGTCTGGATGGCGTGGTCTGCTCGGCGCAGGAAGCGGTTCGCTTTAAACAAGAACGGGGCCAGGCGTTCAGGCTGGTGACGCCTGGCATTCGTCCACAAGGCAGCGACGCCGGCGATCAGCGGCGAATTATGACGCCGGAGCAGGCGCAGGCAGCTGGCGTGGATTATATGGTCATTGGTCGCCCGGTCACTCAGTCTGCCGATCCTGCCGCTACGCTGCGCAGCATCAACGCATCGTTGAATAAGGAGGCATGATGAGCGATTCCAATAGCCGACTGGTGTACTCAACGGACAGCGGTCGTATTGATGAACCTAAACCGGTACAAGCGCGCCCGAAAGGGGACGGTATCGTGCGCATCCAGCGGCAGACAAGCGGTCGTAAGGGTAAGGGCGTCTGCCTGATTAGTGGGATTGATGAAAATGATGAAGCGCTGGCTAAACTTGCCGCCGAGCTGAAAAAGAAATGCGGCTGCGGTGGGTCGGTAAAGGACGGTGTGATTGAGATTCAGGGCGATAAGCGCGAGCTGCTAAAAACGCTTCTTGAAGCCAAAGGAATGAAGGTTAAGCTGGCTGGCGGTTAATCAATAATAAGGCCACGATAATTATCGTGGCCTGCAATTTTTTGCTGGTGTACTGGTCAGCTAATATAAACTTTAATCTAATTGCTTGCGGTTAAATTATTTACCTACCTGGTGGCCAATAATACCGCCGACTGCCGCGCCGCCCAGGGTACCCAGGGTGCTGCCATCGGTAAGCACCGCGCCACCGAGCGCACCGGCGCCTGCGCCGATAGCGGTATTACGATCGCGTTTAGACCAGTTCGAACAAGCGCTCAGAGACATTGCAACAGTGACGGCCAGAACCACAGCGGCCATTTTTTTGTTCATTGAAGTCATCATTTTTTTTCTCCTGAATAATCTATTCATGGATACAACTTCCCTTAAGCATAGCTTGTTACGCCAGCTCGGGGAGTATTCCATGAAGCTTTAGTTGCGCAGGTGTTGCTCTATTCACGCAGGTGATAGTTACTTCCTGTTATATCGCTAACATTAATTCTACTTTCAATAAATTTTTCAGGCAGGTAAAAAGTCTGAATTCAGCGGTCAGATAAGTCTCAGACGAGAGCTATGCCGGGTACGGCCCGGCATACTAAAGGCAAAGCAGGGAGAACGATCAGGGATGGTTGACGATATTTACGGTTAAGCCGCACTGCGTTAACTGGTTATGCACGGCATCGTTTAGATTGTCGTCGGTAATAATGCGGTTGAATCGGCCGATCGGCCCGAGCGGATATGGGTGCACAACGTTGAACTTCGAGCTATCGCTCAGCACAATCGCCTCACAGCCCTTTTCAAGCACCGCGTTCACCACATCGGCGCGCATCATATCTCGTCCGGTAAATCCGGTTTCGGCCTGCCAGCCGTCGATGCCGATAAAGGCCTTGCTGAAGTGAACCTGCTGAATAAACTGCCGCGTGAGAGGACCAACCATGCTTTCGCTGCGCTTCTGGTAGATTCCACCCAGCAGGATCACTTCTCCGGGCGTCTCTTTCAGTAGGTGAGCGATATAGCTGCTGACGGTGATGATAGTGATATCGCCGCGCTCGGCGAGCGTACGGGCGAGCAGGGCGTTGCAGCTGCCGTTTTCGATAAATACCGTTTCCCCGGAGGAGACGAGCGTAGCGGCCCGCGCAGCCAGCTCTCGCTTAATGGCGAAATGGGTCATCATGCGGGTTTCCACATCTTCGCTGTCCAGCGGAACGGCGAAGCCGTGGGTACGTCGCAGGTAGCTCTGCTTTTCTAATGAGTTTAAATCCTGGCGAATGGTGACTTCAGAGACACCGGTCATTTTCGCGAGATCGGCCACGCTCATACGGCCTTTATCGATGACCATTTGCAAAATACTTTGTTGTCGGGCGTTCATAGCAACTTCGCAGTTAAGGGCTGTTTGGGCGAGCGATCGGGCCAGGATGCCCGATTGCGGCGGTGTAGATTATCAAATTTCCCACGGGGCCTTAGGCTGGCCGGGTTTGTTTTCCTGTTCGTCGTTCGAAAGCGCCTGAAGTTCAGCTTTCAGAATTTCGAGGTTATGGATCGCGGAGTGATAATCCCCGGCAACCAGAATATCCAGCACGGTATCGATACGTTGGGCGAGCAGGCGAGCATTCAGATCTGACATGGCGTTATCCTGGTTACAAATGTGAATAAAATCAATGATGCTAAAAACGGATGAAAAAGAGAAGCGAAAAAAACGCGCAACTTTACTCATCGACGATAATTAGCGGACAACGCGCGGAACACCTACGGGAAGGGCTAAAACGCGGCTCCGGGTAAGGGAGCCGCATTGAACAGTCTATCAGGCGGCAGGGCGCGCAATCACGCTACGGGTTTCCATGCGGACTTCGGCAATCGTGACATCGATAACATCCGTCACCTTATACACGACCTCGCCTTTAATTTGCACGGTACCGCTTTCCTGGCTGCAAACCAGCTCATCGCGTACGGCGTGGAGGAATGGGGCCGGGATAAAGGCAACTGCGCCGTTATCAACCAGTCGCACACGCATACCGCCGCGGCTGACATCGATAATTTCAGCAGCAAAGCGAGTATTAGTACCGGCCTGCGGCTTCAGATAACGGGCGTACAGCCAGTCGCCGACGTCGCGCTCCGCCATGCGGTTGAGGCGGCGACGTTCCGCCATTTGCACCGCAACGTCATCCTGCGGACGAGAGATGGTTTCCCCTTTGATAATCGCTTTCAGCAGACGATGATTGATCATATCGCCGTACTTACGGATCGGGGAGGTCCAGGTTGCATAGGCTTCCAGACCCAGGCCAAAGTGCGGGCCCGGCTCGGTGCTGATTTCGGCAAAGGACTGGAAACGGCGAATACGGCTGTCGAGGAAACCGGACGGCTGCGCGTCCAGTTCGCGACGCAGCTTGCAGAAGCCCTCCAGCGTCAATACTTCCACCGGATCAACGTGAACATCGTGGGTTTTCAGCAAGGCCGCGAGCTGCTCGGTATTGGCCGGATCGAATCCGGTATGGACGTTATACACGCCGAAACCGAGCTTATCGCGCAGCACGCGGGCGGCGCAGATGTTGGCGGCAATCATCGACTCTTCAACGATGCGATTAGCGATACGACGCGGTTCGGCAACGATATCCAGCACTTCGCCTTTTTCGCCCAGCACAAAGCGATAATCCGGACGGTCCTTGAACACCAGCGCGTGGTTTTTGCGCCATTCGCTACGGCGCAGGCAGGCATCGTGCAGCAGGTTAATTTGCTGCGCGATTATCTCGCTCTCCGGCTGCCAGCCGCCGTTATTTTCCAGCCAGTCGGACACATCATCGTAGGCCAGCTTCGCTTTCGATTCGATGGTCGCCGCGAAGAACTGAATATCGTCTTCGATGGCCCCGTCAGCAGCCAGGATCATACGGCAGGCCAGAACCGGACGAACTTCGTTAGGGCGCAGGGAGCAGAGGTCATCAGAGAGTTCGCGCGGCAGCATCGGAATGTTGAAGCCCGGCAGATAGTTGGTAAAGGCGCGAATTTTTGCCGTATTGTCCAGCTTGCTGCCTTCGGCAATCCAGGCGGTTGGATCGGCGATGGCGACGGTCAGGTGCAGCTTACCGTCAGCGGCCAGCTCGGCGTACAGCGCATCGTCCATATCTTCGGTGCTGGCGCTGTCGATGGTCACGAAAGTCAGCGCCGTTAAATCGCGGCGTTCCAGACCCTCATCAAGCATCTCGGTCGCTACCCCATCCGGCGCTTCTTTTTCCAGATTATGGCGCGCCAGGGTGACCCACCATGGTGCGAAATGATCGTCGCCGAAGGTAATGTACTGGGTGAGCTCAGCGTAGAAACCGCGGTCACCTTTCAGCGGATGACGGCGCATTTCGGCAACGGCCCAGTCACCCTCTTTAAAATCATGCTCTACGCCGCGAGCAGCGCGGCAGGGAATGGCATCTTTCAGCAGCGGATGGTCAGGAACGATGGAAAGACGGTCGTCTTTCTTATGAACTTTGCCGACAAAACGCGTCAGGAACGGCTCAACCAGTTCTTCCGGCTCAGCGCTTTCGCGTTCTTTTTCAGTATTGACCACGGCAATAATACGATCGCCATGCATGACTTTTTTCATTTGCGGCGGCGGAATGAAATAGCTTTTCTGAGAGTCGACTTCGAGGAAGCCAAACCCTTTTTCCGTCCCTTTAACGACCCCTTCAACGCGCGGAGTCTGGGAATGCAGTTGCTGTTTAAGCTGCGCTAGCAGCGGGTTGTCCTGAAACATAATTTCTTATTTTCGTGGCTAAAAGAGCGGCTGACATTTTTACGCGAATATGCCTGCCGCAGCAAGCGCTGTTTCAGCAATTTACGTCTGCTGACATCCATTGCCGAGGGCGATTTTCAGACGATTCATCCAACCGCATAGCCCGCACCAGGCGAGAAGATCGATGGCGGCGGTGCGGGAAAGCCCGCATTCCGTCAATGGGCTTAGGTAGGCGGCGCTAAAACGGTCAGGGGAGCGGGTTAAAAGCTGTATGGACTGTAAAAGCCGGTGCTCGATGACATGCTCTTCTCTGCGCGACTGCGCGTCAGGAACGATACCGCGTAAAGCATCGGCAAAATCCGGACATCGCGAGGCCCAGGCATTGAAGCAGCTGATGCTGCCGTTAATCCGCGCTGCGATCAGCGCCACCTGAGCGGTGAACGGCGGCTGATCGCTGAGGTGGCTCAGGAGCAGTTCCTGCAGATCCAGCGGCGGTTCCTGGGTCGCCAGCAGCGGTGCCAGTTCAAACAGGCCGGGATACTTTTGCCATTTTGCCAGCAGCGACTGACGCTCATCATCGGCATAGCGTAAATCTGAGTCGTCGAGTCCGAGCCGCCAGTCGCTCTCACGGGCAAAGAAAAGCGCCTCTGGCGCATCTTCCTGCTGCGGCATCCCGGGGATCCAGCGCACCGGGTAACCCAGCGCGGCGTGAAAGGCGGCGATAGCGCGCGCCTGGAAGCCGATAAAGCCAATAATCTGATTGATAAGAATAATGTCGCGACTGGTCAGGCCGACTTCGTCAAGCTGGCTGCGGGAGAGCGCGTTGATCAGTGAAGGAGAGCTCGCCAGCTGGCGGGCGTATTGGGTAATTTGCGCCAGGCGTCGATTGCTTTCACGCGAGGAGTCCGGGCCGGGAAGCGGCGCCAGGCGGGCTGCGTAATGATTGCATAGCCGCTGAACGCCATAAACCTGGGCGACGGTCAGCGCCGTGCTAAGCCGGTCATAGGCGCTAAATGTCTGTAGACGATTTACGCTCACAGAAGCGGGGAACAGGGCATCAGCCAGCCGTCTGGCGGGTGCCAGCCAGCGCGCATGCGCCTTAAGCAGATCTTCAGGTAGCGTGAGATCGAGGAGAAAACGATCTTCGACATGGGCGGCTTCAGGGACGAGCGGCAATACATCCACCGGGCAGATTGTTGACTGGGTCTCATGATACCAGTGGTTTTTGCCGTAAACGCGGCGTTGCTCCATGGGCGTTCCTTGTTCGGTATGTGGCAAACCGCCGTTTCGCGGTCATGCTATGCGGAACTATCCTGGCTTAACCCTGGGGCCGGAGAAAATATTGATACGTGCTAACAAATAGCGGATTGGAATAACAGAAGGGTAAATATGCAGAAAAGACCCCTCCTCACGGACGTAAGGAGGGTGAACAACTTATTTGATTTCCAGCTCGTTCATGGCGGCGATGTTGAAGCCGCCGTCAACGTGAACGACTTCGCCGGAGATGCCGGCAGACAGGTCGGAGCACAGGAATGCTGCGCTGTTACCCACGTCTTCAGTGGTGACGGTGCGACGGATCGGAGTGACCGCTTCGCAGTGCGCCAGCATTTTACGGAAATCTTTGATACCGGAAGCCGCCAGGGTACGGATTGGACCGGCAGAGATGGCGTTAACGCGCACGCCTTCCGGACCCATGGCGTTAGCCATGTAGCGGACGTTAGCTTCGAGGGAGGCTTTCGCCAGACCCATCACGTTGTAGTTCGGGATGGCGCGCTCTGCGCCCAGGTAGGAGAGCGTCAGCAGGGCGGAGCCCGGGTTCAGCATACCGCGGCAGGCTTTCGCCATCGCCACAAAGCTGTAGGCGCTGATATCGTGAGCGATTTTGAAACCGTCGCGGGTAACCGCATTAACGTAGTCGCCGTCCAGCTGATCTGCCGGAGCATAGCCGATAGAGTGTACGAAACCGTCAAACTTAGGCCATACTTTTGCCAGCTCGGTGAACAGAGACTCGATGCTCTCGTCTTCCGCCACATCGCACGGCAGGACAATGTTAGAACCCAGCGCGGCGGCAAATTCTTCCACACGACCTTTCAGTTTTTCGTTCTGATAGGTGAACGCCAGTTCAGCCCCTTCACGGTGCATTGCTTGTGCGATGCCCCAGGCGATGGACAGTTTGCTGGCAAGGCCAGTCAACAGAATGCGCTTACCGGAAAGAAAACCCATAGCTTTTAATCCTTATCGTTATTGCGTATTTTTACTTTAACAATCATCTGGTTAGCGTTGTTATTTCAAAATAACTCAAATTTAGCCGGGAATTATATCCCACTGACGACCCCTTGTGTCACGATATTTTTCTGCCATTTGCCACGGTCTGGCGCGCTTTGGCTACCGTGCGTACAAGAGTATACCATCTGATATTGCGGCGATCTGGGGTTAGCGGCGCTCGATTTCCGCCAGTAAAAGCCGGGCGTCCTCAGAGTGCGGGATCAGCTCGCCGGGCGGTTGATTCTGCCACCAGATCCCCGAGCCGGCCTGGTAAATCGTATCCGCCATCCGCCAGTGGCCCCGCAGAACCCATGCGATACCCTCCGCGCCGGGCCGCCGCGGCTCAGCGACGACGCTTACCCGCGAGGCGGCACGCGCGCGCTGGGTCATAATATTGAAATCGAGACCGCGTCCGCTAATGCCTTCGCTGGCAAGAGGCCATTCGCCGGCAAAAGCCCATGGCTGCCAGAGCATCAGGCGCTGAGCAATATTGTCGCCCCGTAGCCACAGCGGCTGGCCCTCAAGAAGGGTGATGACCCGGTCAACGCCGGGAAAAGGAGAAAACGGGCCATCCTTTTCCAGCGTAGCGATACTGGCGCGCCAGAGAAACGGCGCATCTGGCGAGGCAACGCTGACAATTTCACGCGTTTCCCCACCGCCGTTTTTCCACGGCGTGACCGGCAGGGTAGAAAACTGAACCGGAACAATCATCGCAATTTTCGCCTCGGATTATTTACCGTCTTTACGCCAGGCATCGGCGGTCAGCGCCTCGCCGAAATGGCCGGCAATCAGACGTTTTGTCAGATCGTGCAGCGGAGAGGCCAGTACGTCGGCGGTGCTGCCGCGTTCGACCACTTCACCCTGGTGCATCACCAGCACCTGATCGCTGATGTGCTTCATCATGCCCAAATGCTGGGTAACGTAAATGTAGGAGATACCCTGTTTTTCCTGCAGCTCCAGCATCAGGTTAATCAGTTGAGAGCGCATTGACATATCCAGCGACGCCAGCGCTTCATCGCAGACGATCACTTTCGGGCGCAGGATTAGCGCCCGCGCCAGGCCCAGACGCTGTTTTTGGCCCGGTGCCAGCATATGCGGATAATAGCTGACGTGGTCCGGCAGCAGACCAACCATGCGTAACGTTTCGATAATCTGCTTCTGCCGCGCCTCGGGTTCGAGGTCGGTATTGAGACGCAGAGGGAAATCGAGGATTTGCGAAATTCGCTGCCGTGGATTGAGCGAGGTCGACGGATCCTGAAAAATCATGCGAATCTTCTGGCTGCGGAAAGAGAAATCTCCAAACGCCAGCGGATGGTCATCAATCAGCAGTTCGCCTGTGCTGGGTTCGACCATCCCGGCTAGCATTTTCGCCAGCGTCGATTTGCCGGAGCCGTTTTCGCCGATAATCGCCAGAGTCTGGCGCTCGCGCAGGGTAAAGCTTAACGGCTTAACCGCCTCTACCGTTTGCCGGTGAAACCAGCCGGTGCGGTAGCGAAAGGTCTTACTCAGATTGCGTACTTCAAGCAATGTTTCGACCATTTCACTCTTTCTCCATGTTCAGCGGGAAGTGACAGGCATAGAGGTGGTTGCGCGCGCCCACCAGCCGGGGCGTTTCAATACATTCACGCTGGGCGTAAGGGCAGCGCGGCCCGAGCCGGCAGCCGATAGGCAGCTGTTCGAGCAGCGGAATAGCGCCCGGCAAGGTATTGAGCCGACTTTTGTGCGGCATGGCGCTGCCGAAATCGGGAATCGCCCGAATCAGCGCCTGGGTATAGGGATGATGAGGAATCGTCACCAGCTCCTCGCTCGGCGCGGTTTCCACCGTCTGCCCGCAGTACATGACGTTAATTTTGTCCGCCCATTTACTGAGCATCTGCATATCGTGACTGATCAACAAAATCGTGGTGTTGTTGTTTTGGTTCAGCCGCGTCAGCAGGCGGATGATTTGCGCCTGCGTCGTCGGCTCCATGGCGTTAGTCGGTTCATCGGCGATCAGCAGCCGCGGCTGGTTAGCCAGTGCGATGGCGATCATGACCTTCTGACACTCGCCATCCGTCAGCTCGTAGGGGAAGCTGCGCATCGCATCTTTATGGTCTTTAATCCCCACGCGGTGCAAGAGCTCAATGGCGCGCCGCTTGCGCCAGCCAAAACGTTGCCACCAGCGGCCTTTAAAGGTCCAGCCGGGGATATTCTGCGTGAGTTGTTCGCCGATACGTTCGGAAGGATCGAGACAGGATTGCGGCTCCTGAAAGATCATCGAGACGTTGTGGCCCACCAGTTTACGCCGTTCGCGCACTGAGAGACGCAGCAGATCGATATCGTCGAAACGCATACGGTCGGCGGTCACCCGCCAGTTGTCTTTGGTGACGCCGCAAATCGCTTTGGCAATTAAGCTTTTACCCGAGCCGGATTCTCCGACCAGGCCGCGAATTTCCCCCTCAGCGAGGGTCAGGCTGACGCGATCGACGGCTTTCACCCAACCTTCGTTGGTTTTGAATTCAATGGTTAAATTTCGGATATCGAGTAACGGCATTATTCCACCCCGGCGATAATTGCGCGGCGGATCCCGTCGCCCAGCAGGTTAACCAGCAGGACGCTAATCATAATGGCCGCGCCCGGCAGCATCACCGTCCACGGCGCAACGTAAATCAGCTCCAGCGCGTCGCCGAGCATCGCTCCCCACTCCGGGGAAGGTAGCTGAGCGCCGAGGTCGAGGAAACCCAGCGCGGCGATATCCAGAATCGCCATCGAGAGCGCTCGGGTGATCTCCGTAACCAGCCCAGAGGTAATATTTGGCAACACCGCGAACCATAAAATATTCAGGGTTGACGCTCCGTCAAGGCGGGCGGCGATAACATACTCTTTTTCCAGCTCGTCGTGCACCATGCTGTAAACCGAGCGTACCATGCGCGGCAGAAGCGCCAGCCAGACGGCGAACATCGCGTGGCTGAGGTGAGGTCCGGCGAAGGCGACCACGATGATGGCCAGCAGCAGTGACGGGATCGACAGCAGGGTATCAAGAATATGGTTCATTACCGCCGAGCGCAGGCCGTGGGTCGCACCGGCAATCACACCAAGCACCAGACCCAGTAGGGTAGCGCCCAGCGTCACCACAAACGCGCCGCCGACCGTTGGCGCCGCGCCGCTCAGCAGGCGGCTAAGAACGTCGCGGCCCAGATCGTCGGTACCAAGAAAGAACGAGACTTCGCCGTAGCGCGACCATGACGGCGGCAGCAGTTGATAGCCAAGGAACTGCTGATCGATACCGTAAGGCGCGAACCAGCTGCCGAAAACGCACAGTAGCACCAGCGCCGCGCAGCCGTACAGGCCGATCATAGCGGTAGTATCGCCATAGAATTTTCGCCAAACGGTGCGCAGCGCACCCGGCGGGCGCTTCTCCAGATAGACGCTATCGTAGGGCATATAAACCTGTTTTATGTTTGTTAGTCATGATTGATGTCTTTTTAGATTATTCAATACCAGCAACATGTTACTGCCATTTTGTGCTTTAAAATTCTTTGTTTTGCATTAATTTGAAGGTTATCAATTTACGTATAATGTGTACACTGATGTGTATATCATCTTCCGGAGTGTACACATTGCTTACCGACACAAAACTAAGAAAAGCTCTTGGCAAAAAAAGAGACAAAATTGAGGTCATTTCAGACGCTCACGGCTTGAATGTCAGGTTGTCTACTTCCGGCAGTATAACATTCTTTTATCGTTACAGATGGAACGGGAAAGCCGTTCAGCTGACGATTGGCGATTATCCAACCATATCATTATCTCAGGCCCGAGAGCGCCGGCAGCAGTTCAGGGCGTGGTTGACGGAAGGACTGGATCCGAGACGGAAAACAGTGCTGGAGAAACAGAAAAAAACAGAAGCGCTGACAGTTAAAGAAGCGTTCGACTACTGGGAAAAGTATTACTGCATTCCAGAAGGACTGGTCAAAATAAAAGTTAATCGCCGGGACTTTAATAACCATATCGCTCCTGTGCTCGGTGACATGATCGTTGACCAGACAACGAAGGCACACTGGCTAAGACTTTTTGATGATATGGGAAGAAGGGTGGTTACCGGTCAGATGCTGGGTTTAATGCAGCGTACATTCCGTTTCTGCTCCAATCGAGGGGTTATTAACGTAAACCCTATAGAAAGCTTAAGGCGTTCTGACGTTGGGCTTACTGCTGCGGTTAAAGATCGCTGGTTAAGTGACGAAGAAATCAAAACCGTCTGGAATACTCTACCGGAAATGAAGTACAGGCAGCAGCTGATTATGAAGTTTCTTATCCTGACCGGTTGCCGGAGTACTGAGATAAGAACAGCTAAATGGGAATGGTTTGATTTCCAGGAGGGAACCTGGACTATTCCAGCAAGTGATTACAAAACCGGTAAGTCAGTAAGGCGGGCGCTACCTGAAGCGGTGGTCAAAATGATGAAGACAGAAAAGGAAACATCCGTCTCAAATCATGTTGTGACACTGTCACGATACAAAGGGCCAGAAGACGATCGTCCTCCGTTGCAACCCAACGTTGCCTTATTCTCGGCTCAAATCATAGCCAAAACGGGAATGAAAACGTGGTCGCTCCACGACCTGAGAAGAACAATAGCAACGCGCCTTTCTGAATTAGGCGCGCCGCCACATGTGATTGAGAAATTGCTTGGTCATCATATGTCAGGGGTCATGGCGCGGTATAACCTGCATGATTACCTGGATGAACAGCGGCATTGGCTTGCTGTATGGCAGACTCATCTTGAAAAGCTGATTGGTCAGCCTCTGGTTTGATACCCACGTTATCTTCCCAGGCCAGAAGGTCTGAAAGTCTCCACCTCTTAGGACTGCCGTTTATTTTCGGCTTGGGGAATGGCTGAGAAAAATAGGCCGGCATCCGGGAGGGGGTACTCCAGAAATACAGCGTGCTGCGTGAAATTTTGTACCTGGACAAAACGTCATCGGTTATCAATATCTCATCTTTAAAATGCGATGTGTTATTCATAAAAAACCCTTAATTAGATTGTCCTGGCAGATGCTGCAGCCTGCGTGCGCAGTTCATTGCTGTGGCCACATAACTGCATTTTCTGTTTACTACCTCAACCGTAATCTTTGAGCCATTAACCTCAATGATGTAGGTCCGCTTTGTCTTCTGACGTCCATAATCGCCGTACAGCTCAACGTGCTTCGCCAGTGCCGTTTCGCATGCCTGTCGTCCGAGAGGAGATTGCTTGCTTCGGTTTATTAGTCGCATAAACATTCCTTAATCGGGAGGGTGCCCCTCCCAATCTGGTTAGCTAACGTATTCCGGTTTCATGTCGTCCAGGGTGATGCGGAACTGGTCATACAGTTCATCACCAAGATGGCGTTTGGCGGCGGTGAGGGTGCCTTCAGCTTTAGCAAACAGCTCGGCGGCTTCAGGTTCGCCAGGCTTTGGCAGTGAGTTGATCGCAGCTTCAGTCTTGTTACGTGCATCAACGAGGTAGTAGCGCTTCACTGCCTTGTTTTTCAATTCAGTAAAAAGTGCCGTACCCAGTAATGCTTTTTGCGATTCGATATCTGCGCGAATGGCTTTGGCTTGATCAACGGAGCTTGCTGTGTCAATCCGATCACGTAGTTCGTCGGCAACAGCATCAATGTTAGATGCTGATTCCTGCGCGCTGGCAACAGCGCCTACGGTACTGGTTATCTCATTCAGCGTGATTTTTTCTGTCTGGCCAGGGTTGATTATCTTTTCCTCGCGCTCGTCAATCTCATCTGCAGTATAGACGCCCAAAATTACATCCGGGCAGTACAGCCGCGCCCAGCGTTTAACGGCGAGATATGCTAACTGCTGGCGGGGATCTGTTGCCCACAGTGTTGAATTCCGGACTTGTGCTTGCGAAAGCATCAGAACAAGCTCGCGAGGTTCAGACTCTCCTTTGAGCGTTGCCCAGGCGCGAACGCCCACCCCCGCTTCGTCTTTTAAATTCCAGCCCGGTGCGATATATTTCTTGTTCTGGCTGCTTGTCTTCTCCACGAAACGCCCAACGATATTTTCCCATTCTCCGAACCATTCGAAGTGGATTCGATCCTTTGTTGGCGCCATGGTGTTGATTACCGCATTCACTAGTTGCGCTTCATAACCAAGAACACCTGAATTACCCACGATAAAAGTTTTCTGCGCCACTGCGAATGGGTCCATGCCCCAGCGTGCAGCCTGCATTACAACAGCCATGCACGCATCTGGTTTCCCGCGATAATGCTCGGGCACGAAGTTCCCACTATTGGCCATTACCTCCGAGAGTGTGCGCAGGCGGTTGAACAATTCCCCATTCGTCAGGATTGAAACGTTGTCGATCTTCTGGGTCTGGTTGTCAGTAGTTGCGACTAAATTGGACATTGTTTTTCCCCTTATGCCTGTATCAGATTGGTATGCGTCGCCTGATGAAGTACCTGCAGCAACGGGAGACTTATCAGACGACAACAGAGCTGGACGCGCTGTGCTATAACGTCGGCGATCGCATTGTTCTGACAGATGACATACCGGATTCAGCGACGACAATCAGTTGCCTCGTTGAATCCTTATCAACTGTCAATGGCGTAACGACGATGACGGTATCCGAGCCCCTGAACTGGACGTATCCGAATCCCAGAGCATTAATCCGCTATCAGGATGGTTCGGCCTCAGCGTTGATTGTCGCGACTAAGGTGGGAGACTATCAGCTGTCAGTGCCTTATCTCAGTAAGTTCGACGAGATAGATTTTTCCACGGCATCCATTGAACCGGTCAGGCTGGTGTTTTGCGATTCTTCCCGCGTGGGTTACAACGCAATAGTGTCGGAAATAGCTCCGCAATCTGACGGGACGTGTCAGGTTACCGCCAAAGAGTACCGCGCGTCATTCTACGACTACGACAACGCCAGCTATCCCGGCGACGTTGCATAAAACTGAAACATCTCTCAACAACCCGCTTCGGCGGGTTTTTTGTTATAGGGCGACTATGAGCACATATAAAACCGGCAACCCGTTGGGTTCGGCGGCTGTAAAGGATTTATTTGATAACGCCGAGAACCTCGACTTTGCACTTAACAGCCTGACCGCCTTAATCTGGACCGATCGTCTGGGCAAAACGCGTCGCTCGTTTTTCGGAATGGAGTCGGCATTTGTCACGCAGCTCATCAGCCAGGAAAGTCGGTTCAATACCTTCATCCAAAGTTCGGGCTATCAGATTGTCGGTGATTACACCACCGGCCCGTTGACACTCACCGAGTATAACCAGCTCATTAGCTATAACAACGAGTTGTATAAACTCACCGCAGCGACAGATATCCCGTTTACCACGGCTGGTAATACTGACGAAACATGGACCGGTACCGACGCTGCGCATTTTGTATCTGTCGGTGATGCAGCGCTTCGCCAAAACCTGGGTTCAGACGAAGAAGGTATGGGGACCTGGTTAAGCTTCCATGTTCAGAAAGGTATGGTTAAGCAGACCCTGAATGATTTTCTGAACAATTCTGTAAAATTTGTCACTCCTTTTATGTTCAAAAGCCTCGCAACCGATGGTAACTGGAGTGCAGCTATAGCTGCAGCTGATGCCAAAGCTGCAGAACTTGGCCTCCCCCTGATGGGTTTCGGCCAGGTATTTTCTGTCCGCTCTTTGGCTCTGATTTCTGACCATATCGAAGGAGTCGGATTTACTCCCGCGGACGGATATTCCGGCGCAGGACCGACTTTTAAAATCAATCAGGTTACCGGAAATCTTTATTTCAAAGGCAGTTGCAAGGGCTTTACGTCCGTGGGGGCTAAATTCATTCGTGGTAACTATTCTGGTATTCCGCAATTAACCCTCGATGCGTGCGAATTTTCGAATAATGGAAGCCTGCTACGCACCACCTGCGTTAACGCCGTGAATACCGCGTCTGATTTTGTTATTCCGGTCGTGGACGCAACGGGTTTTGTTGTCGGAAATTACATCTGGATTGGTGATTCCAAATGTGTGATTGCATCGATCTCAGGCAACACCATTACGCTTGTCAATAATGGCAGCGCGCCAACACTGTATTCAGGCGGAACAGGAACAGGCAGTTATAAAGCGGGGCAGTTTTTTACCCGTGATGGTGATGGAAAGAACGGTGCAACGATTGGCGAAGGTGGCACAGAGGCTGGCTGGGGCCTCACCATACAAAATGGTATAAAACTGATGAATAATGGCTGGTTCGGTCTGTTTCATTACGTCAGGGCTAAAGGCGGGACGGTATCTATCAAAGGGAAGGTCGAGGGCGGGAATAATGGTTACTGCGCCATGGGGCTGGCTTATGTCCAGGGGGGTGAAATCTCCGGGTTTAAGTTTTACGGTAACGGGAATAATGGTCTGGACATTTTCGAGGGAACCGGTGATTTATCTGTTTCAGATGGGCTGCTCTATGAGAATGGTGTGGATGGGATGTTTATCTGCGGCAATGGAACCGGCCCCAAAATCACAAGAATTAAAACCCGCAATAACCTCCGTATAGGCATCCTTGCGTACGGGAGGTCCTCAGCACCAGTAGGATTCAATATCACTGACTGTGAATGTATTAACGACGGGCTGTATAATATTTGCATGACGGGTGTTCGTTCTGGCGACGTCCGGGGTAACACGCTGGGTGGTGCGAAAGAAGCGATTAAAGTTGAAGGCAGAAACGGGTTACTTAATCCATCAGGAATCACTATAGATTCGAACGTGTTCACCCTTGAGTCAGCTGATAACGACATTAACGCCAACATTGGCGGCTACACCGATGGCGGCGAAAGCGGCGCTATCTCTATTCTGAATAACCGCTACAACGGCAGAAACCCGAAGCATACCATCAGCAACTTTAGCCGCTCACAGAGTCGCTTTGTGCCTCTTGGCCGCGTGAGCTTTACTTCCAGTTATACCGCTGCAGCCGGAGCGACAATCAGCGTCCCCCTGGTATTCTACAAGCCAAATGCGACGAGCAATATCGATGTGCTTGGCGGACAGGTGGAAATCCAGATTTGTTCTAACCCTTCACTGCTGACCATCGGGACAGTGAGCAGTGCATTGCGTACAGCCGGAATAGAGCTGAGTAATGGAGCAACAACAAACGGCAAAATCCTGGCAATGGCAGCGTTCGGTACGCTCTCTTACAACTTCACACTGACAACAGCAGGGACAGTTTACCTTAACATCCGTTCGCCATACGGCGACGGCGTCATTCAGTTAACCTGGACATAACAGGAGGCCATATTGATTACGTTATTCATGCCCGGAACCGCCGCCATAATTGACGGCGTTTCTGTTGATTACATCACAGTAAGTGAAGAGGATGCCGAAGCCCTGAAAGAAGCTGGCTGGCGTGAAAGCGCCGGAGAGTTAAAGTCAGAATAGCCGTTGGATGGCAGGGCTGCGGGTGTCTATAAGCCCTCCCTGAGTTCCTCTTCGGCCTCTTCCAGCGGGTTCCCCGTTCCGGAATAAACGAACGGGAGCTCACCCCTCCCGCTCATTGCTGCTCCTGCTGGTGTTACAGTGTATTCAGCCACCCCTACCAGGTCGGTAAGTGAAAGAATTGACGTCACCTCGTAGGTCACGCTGATCTCTTCACTCTCGCCTGCAATAGCCGCCCCCAGCAGGGAGTGGTAAACCTTGATCGGCGTGACAATCTTTTTAATCGTGAAACTCATATAACCTCACTGATCTGCGTTAAGTAATACAGGCGATATTTTCAGATTACCCACCACGGCAGAACTGAGGGTCAGTGTGATGGTTGTGTACGTCGCTGAAAATGAAATGCTCAGGCTGTTGTAGGTATAAAAGCTTAATGTCGTCACCTTTGCGCCGACGTTATTGTGCTTGTGAATGGACAGAAGATAAGAGCAGTTCGCCGTCCCTGATGTGGTCAGTGAAACTGCCAGCAACGCAATCGCGCCATCAGGAAATGTATTAATGGAAAACTGATAGGTCGTGGTCGAGCCGTCAGTCGTGATGTCCTGGTCAAGAACGTGAGATGACATTCCGGAAATACTGATCATATTGAGGTCCAGCGGTCTGTTACGTTGTAGTTAATTCCGGATGATTGATCCGGCATGCCGCGCTGACGCCATACTACGATTTTTGTATTGTTCTCAATCGTCGTCAGGCGTAATCCCTGGCTGGTACGGGTAATGCTGAACTTAGTCAGGGGGTTTACGTTTCCACTGATCAACTGAAATGGCAAAGTTGTGCAGTTATTTGTCAGCCTGCGGGCGGTCTGTATTTTGAATGTCGCAAAATAGGACTCACCAACAACCGAAACTGTCGCCTCTTCGTTGTAATCCATAAAAACGACCTGCGTACCCAGGTTTGCAACCGTCCACTGAGAGGTCGTCGGCACCAGAATACCGGAGAATGCCAGGTTACCGCCTGCTGAGCCAGTAGGTCCGCCATTTAACGCCTGTCGCATTGTCCCCATGTCAATGCCGGCCCAGCGCGGCAGGGCTCCGTAGAAATAGACTAACCCGCCTGATGCCATCACCGTCCCATACGAGCCTTCCCATTTCATCTCGCCGTGAAAATGAGCAGGCAAACTGCTTTTGTTTCTGATGAGTGGCGCTGCGGTGCCCGTTGTCCAGAAGTAAGCATTCATCGGCGCATTGTACGGCTGGCAACCCGCGCCAATAAGAACAGGGGACCGGCCAGGGGAAACAGTGACGAAACATCCCTCGCCAAATCCACAGCCGTGGAACGACGTGTCGCCATTACCCTTCTCGTACGCTATAGCGGTAAGGCACGAACCGCGCCAGCGGCTGAATACAGGTGAATTAAGTTCCGCGTAGGTTCCGGCAGAATTGCCATTATTAAACACAATGCCGTAGCGGTTGGAGGCAAATGTGCAGTGGTTCGTTCGTACGCCATCACAGCCAATTAATTTAATCGCCGCAGTGTTTTTATTTCCCCGAAATACAATCCCCTCGAATTCCTGCAGGACAACATACCCGCTTGCTCCCTTAACGGTAAACGCCGTGACATATGCAGGTTGAGCTGTATCGTCAACTTCAAGGGCGTCATTAAAACCCGCCCCTCCGTTTCCCAGTTCTGAATAATCAATACTCGCGCTTCCTGATAAACATCGTGGGAGTCTTGAATATTTGGTGTAATCATCATCCGTATATTCATAAACGACAGGTGTTCGGACGGTGTAAGTTTCGCCGTTAATTAGCAGCGGTCCGACATTATCGTTATCGTGCGCGGCCTGAAATGCAGGCCCCCAGTCCCACGTGGAAGGAAACGTAGTCGGCTTGTTCGTGACATATCTGGCATATTGCCAGATGGTGGGAGCCTGGGCGCTTAAAGCCTGATTTACCGTCGTGATTTGGTCGTCTAATTCTGTAGGCACGTGGGTAATAATATTGTCGCCCATTCCCGGTTCGCTTGAACCCAGGTTTACGCGAACAATCCCCGCAATTTACAATCAGCTATTTCAAAGGGTTGCATAATGCTGATTGGCTACGCGCGGGTGTCTACCGGCGATCAAAACCTCGATTTACAGAAAAACGCGCTGGTTCGCGCAGAATGTGAACTAATTTTCGAAGATACCGCCAGCGGGAAAAATGCGAAGCGGCCCGGATTAAGGAAAGCTATTCGCCGTCTTCGACCTGGTGATTCGCTGGTGGTCTGGAAACTGGATCGCCTCGGTCGCAGCGTACGCGACCTCATTACGTTGGTATCTGAACTGCAGGAGCGGGGAATTCATTTTCGCAGCCTGACCGACAGCATCGATACCAGTACGCCAGCAGGACGCTTTTTCTTCCATGTCATGAGCGCACTGGCGGAGATGGAAAGAGAGCTGATCGTCGAGCGTACCCGCGCCGGTTTAGCCGCTGCGAGAGAGCAGGGGCGTATTGGTGGCCGCCGGCGGGTGATGACCCCGGAGGTTGTCGATCGTGCGCATCGAATGCTGAAGAACGGCGCAACGAGGCAACAAGTGGCGGATGTGATCGGGGTAGGGGTAAAGACCGTTTATAAATATTTCCCTGCACAATAAAACGGTTCATCTGTGAACTGTTTGTGGAGTTTGCAGGTGGTAAACTGGCTTTCTTATGCGGAGTATGCGGAAGCTACTCATCTTTTAATGTGACATTAAGTGTTAGTGGTATAGAATTATCATAACTGGACATAACATGTTAATAAATAGGGGTTTTGATGTCAGTCTCTAAAGATTTCCTACTTTGTGTATATGAGCGGTGCAATGAACATT
>OIEU01000148.1_pt1 | contig 45420 bp, 63 predicted proteins | sample 1581831 | NCBI WGS metagenome assembly OIEU01 (sample SAMN03281007, study PRJEB24777) | human gut metagenome | isolation source: fecal sample PR166 from 1 month old female Malay infant, vaginally...
TAGAAGTTCTGGCCGAGGAACTGCTCGATCTTACGAGCACGGTTCACGGTGGTCTTGTCCTCTTCGCCGAGCTCGTCGATACCGATCAGGGCGATGATGTCCTGCAGCTCCTTGTTACGCTGCAGAATCGCCTTGACGCGGTTGGCGCAGTCGTAGTGAGCCTGGCCCACGTAACGCGGATCGAGGATTCGCGAGGTGGAGCTCAGCGGGTCCACAGCCGGGTAGATACCCTTGGAGGCAATGTCACGAGAAAGCTCGGTGGTTGCATCCAAGTGGGCGAAGGTCGTGGCCGGGGCCGGGTCGGTGTAATCATCGGCCGGCACGTAAATGGCCTGCAACGAGGTGATCGAGTGACCACGGGTCGAGGTGATGCGCTCCTGGAGGGAACCCATCTCATCGGCCAGGTTCGGCTGGTAACCCACGGCGGAAGGCATACGCCCCAGCAGGGTGGACACCTCGGAACCGGCCTGGGTGAAGCGGAAGATGTTGTCGATGAACAGCAGCACGTCCTGGTTCTGCACGTCACGGAAGTACTCTGCCATGGTCAGTGCGGTCAGCGGGACACGCAGACGGGTACCCGGCTGCTCATCCATCTGGCCGAAGACCAGTGCGGTCTTCTCAAGCACGCCGGCCTCGGCCATTTCGCCGATCAGATCGTTACCCTCACGGGTACGCTCGCCGACGCCAGCGAACACGGACACACCACCGTGGTTCTGGGCCACGCGCTGAATCATTTCCTGAATCAGCACGGTCTTGCCCACACCTGCACCACCGAACAGACCGATCTTGCCGCCCTGCACGTACGGGGTCAGCAGATCGATGACCTTGATGCCCGTTTCGAACATCTGGGTCTTGGACTCCAGCTGATCGAAGGCCGGCGGGTTGCGGTGGATAGGCCAACGCTCGGAGACGGTGATGGTCTCATCCGGCTTCTTGTTGAGGATGTTACCGGACACGTCGAAGACGTGGCCCTTGGTCACGTCGCCGACCGGCACGGAGATCGGGGCGCCGGTGTCGGAGACGGAGGCACCACGAACCAGGCCGTCGGTGGGCTTCAGAGCGACGCAACGGACCGTGGAATCACCGAGGTGCTGTTCGACCTCGAGGGTGATCTCGGTCTCCTTCGCCTCGCCTTCTTCCTTGGCGCTGGTGTTGACGATCGTTACTTTCAGGGCGTTGTAGATGTCGGGCAGATGACCCACCGGGAATTCAACGTCGATAACCGAGCCCTGGACGCGGGTGACGCGACCGTTGGTAGGCTCGGCCGCAGTGGTCTGGTTGTCAGCCATATGCGTTCCTACTCTTCCTTCTTGGTCAGCGCGTCAGCGCTGCCGATGATTTCGGTAAGTTCCTGGGTGATCGAGGCCTGGCGGGAAGCGTTGAGCTTGCGCGTAAGGTCGTCGATCAGGTTTCGTGCGTTGTCGGTTGCCGTGTGCATGGCGTTCTGGCGGCTTGCGGTTTCCGACGCGGCCGCGGTCAGCAGGCACTCGTGGATACGGGACTGAATGTACTTCGGCAGAATCGCATCCAGTACCTTTTCGAGGCTGGGCTCGAAAGTGTACAGCGGAGCGACATCCGCAGTAGCCGGTGCCTCTTCATCAGGATCGGGCACCTTGGTCTCGTTTTTCACGATTTCGACCGGCAGCATGCGCAGCACGCGCACCTTCTGCACCACCATGTTGATGAACTCGGTGTAGACGATGTAGAGTTCGGAAACTCCACCCTTCTCAGCCGGCTTCATGTAGGCGTCCATCAAGGTGTTGGAGATCGTTTCAGCAATTTCCACGCCGGGCTGGTCGGTGTCGCCTTCCCACGTCGCCGCGATGTCACGATTACGGTACTTGTAGTACGTCGAACCGCGACGCCCGTACACGAACAGCTCCGGCTGCTTGCCTGCCGCATCGAGGCGGGACAGCAGCGACTCCGTTTCACGGATAATCGAAGAGGTGTACGGGCCGGCCATACCACGATCCGAGGTGAGGGCGAGAACAGCCACGCGCGGGTTCTTCTCGTCCTTCACCGCGATCGGATGCGTGATATGGGTGTGGGCCACCAACGCTTGCACGGCATCGAAAATCGCATCGGTGTACGGCTTCGCGTTCAGGGCCACATCACGGGCCTTGGCGATATGCGAAGACGCGATCATCTCCTGAGCGTTGAAGATCTTCGCCAACGACTCGGTGGAGCGGATGCGTGATTTCAATGCGAGTTGCGAGCCCATGGCTTACTTTTCTCCCGCCACGATCTTTTCCTGATCGACCGGCGCGGCCTTGTCAACGTCCGGCTTCTTCTCGACCAGCGGCTTGCCGGCGGAAGAGACGAACGTCGAACGGAACTCGTCCACGGCCTTATCGAGGGCAGCCTCGGTGTCGGCGGTGAATTCCTCGGTCTCGCGAATGGTCTTGAGGATATCGGTGTTGTGGTCGATGTAGTCCAGCAGTCCCTGCTCGAACGGAAGGACGTCCTTCAGGTCGAGGTCGTCGAGCTTGCCGTGGGTGCCGGTCCATACGGACACGACTTCTTGTTCCGGCGAGTACGGGTGGAACTGCGGCTGCTTCAACAGCTCGGTCAGGTGGGCACCACGGGTCAACTGGGCCTTGGAAGCCGCATCCAGATCGGAGGCGAACATGGCGAAGGATTCCAGCGAACGGTACTGTGCCAGGGAGATCTTCAGCGTACCGGAGACCTTCTTCAGAGCCTTGGTCTGTGCGGCGCCACCGACTCGAGAGACGGAGATACCGACGTCCACGGCGGGGCGCTGGTTGGCGTTGAACAGATCGGACTGCAGGAAGATCTGGCCGTCAGTGATGGAGATCACGTTGGTCGGGATGTAGGCGGACACATCGTTCGCCTTGGTCTCGACGATCGGCAGACCCGTCATCGAACCGCCGCCCAGGTCATCGGAGACCTTGGCGCAACGTTCGAGCAGGCGGGAGTGCAGGTAGAACACATCACCCGGGTAGGCTTCACGCCCCGGCGGGCGGCGCAGCAGCAGGGAAATCGAACGATAGGCCTCTGCCTGCTTGGACAAGTCATCGAAGACGATGAGCACATGCTTGCCGTTGTACATCCAGTGCTGGCCGATGGCCGAGCCGGTGTACGGGGCGATGTACTTGAAGCCAGCGGAATCGGCTGCCGGGGAGGCCACGATGGTGGTGTACTCCATGGCGCCGGCGTCTTCCAGGCTCTGCTTCACCGAGGCGATGGTGGAGCCCTTCTGGCCGATGGCCACGTAGATGCAGCGGACCTGCTTCTTCGGGTCGCCGGATTCCCAGTTGGCCTTCTGGTTGATGATGGTATCGATCGCGATGGCGGTCTTACCGGTCTGGCGGTCGCCGATGATGAGCTGGCGCTGGCCGCGGCCGATCGGGGTCATCGCGTCGATGGCCTTGAGGCCGGTGGACAGCGGCTCGTCGACCGGGTGGCGGTGCATCACGTCGGGGGCCTGGGCTTCGAGGATACGACGACCCTCAATGCCCTGGATCTCGCCGAGGCCGTCGAGCGGCTTGCCCAGCGGGTCCACGACGCGGCCGAGATAGCCGTCGCCGACGGGCACGGAAAGCACTTCGCCGGTGCGTCGCACTTCCTGGCCTTCCTCAATTCCAGCGAAATCGCCGAGGATCACCACGCCGATCTCACGGGCGTCAAGGTTGAACGCCAGGCCGAGCGTGCCGTCTTCGAACGTCAGCAGCTCATTGGCCATGCAACCAGGCAATCCCGTCACGTGTGCAATGCCGTCACCGGCCGTGGCGACATAGCCCACTTCCTGGGTGGGGGTGTCGCTCGGCTTGTACGACGACACGAAGTCGTCGAGGGCCTTGCGAATCGAGGCGGGATCGATGGTCAGTTCTGCCATGATCACTCCTTCTATTGGTTATTGTTCAGTCAAGTCTTTGCTTGTGTGTGGTGTTGGACGGATTGGCTCGGCCGGTCAGGCCGGAGTCGCCTCCGTCTGCACCTTGCGATGCAAGTTCTGCAGCTGTGCGACCACGGTGTTGTCCGTGACTTCGTCGCCCACCTGGATGCGCATGCCACCCAGCACGGTCGGGTCGACCACCGAGTTGATGTGCACCTGACGGCCCACCTTGGCGGAGTAGACCTCGACCAGTCGCTTGATCTGCTCCTTCTTCAGCGGGGTGGCGGTGGTCACGGTGACCATCGACTCGCCCATGTGGCGGGAGAACTTGTTGATCAGCCACTGGATGGTCTCCAAGTAGCGGCGGCGGCGCAGGTTGCAAGTGGCGTGTTCGGCGAGCCTCATGGTGACCTTGTTCAGGGTCTTGCCAGAGAACACCTCGCGGAACAGCTTCACACGGGCCTCGCTGGTGGCCTGGTAGTCGTACAGCTTGGCGCGTACGACCGGCAGGTTCAGCAGTGCGGAATGCAGCTCGGACAGCTCGATGGATACCTGCAGCGTGGCGTCAGTGGCGTCCGCGTAGTACATCATGGCGTCCACGCCGAAGTCTTCCACTGCGTTGGCGATGTCGCGCGCACGGCTCCAACGGCGGGAGACCAAGTCAGTCATGATCTCCATGGTCATCGGATGCGCGTTGTCACCGAGCAGTTCCTTCAGGACGGCCACCTTGTCGGCAACCGGGCGGGACGGGTCGGTCAGTGCGCGCTCCAGCTGAATGCTGTCATCGAGCACCTTGGTGATCGTGAACAGTTCGTTGCCGATCCGCCACGCGTCCTCACGGGTGTCGCGCAGTTTCGGGGCCAGCGAATCACGCGACTCGCGGTCTGCAATACGTGATGCCTCTCCTCGCATGGTCACCTCCCTTTCTGGTTACGGATGGTCACGGTCACTTCTTGGCGCCCAGGTCGTCGATCATCGAATCGATCATCGAGGACTGCACGTCGTTGTCTTCCAGCTTGGCACCGAGGATCTTGCCGGCCAGGGCGGTGGCAAGTGCGCCGACCTCGCCCTTGAGCGAGACGATGGCCTGCTGGTGCTGGGATTCGATCGAGCGCTGTGCGGATGCGGTGATCTGGGCCGCATCGGACTCGGCGCGGGAACGAGCGTCGGCGATGATGTGGGACGCTTCCGCACGGGCGTCGTCGCGAATCTTGGCGGCGTCCACACGGGCGGTGCTCAGCTGGGCCTCATACTTGGCCTTGGCCTCGTCGGCGTCCTTCCTAGCCTGCTCCGCCTTGGCGATGTTGCCCTGAATCTTGGCGGCGCGCTCGTCGAAGATCGCATTGAACTTCGGCATGAAGAACTTGTAGAAGAACACCGCAACGATGACAAGAATGATCAGCGACCATACGATGTCATAAACCTCAGGAATGAACAGGTCAATCCCGCTTGCTGCTTGTGTCATCAAGCCCTCCTTTCAGTGATGGACATAATCGGTTTTCGTCTGTTGATCTGCGCAGATCAGATGATCAGGGCGGCGACGAAGCCGATCAGTGCCAGCACCTCGACCAGAGCCAGGCCGATGAACATGATGGTCTGGATCTTGCCGGACATCTCAGGCTGACGAGCGGTGGATTCCATGGCCTTGCCGAAGAGGATGCCCAGACCAATGCCAGGGCCAAGAGTACCGATACCGTAACCGATGACGGACAGGTTGCCGGCGACCTCTGCGAGGGTGATGATATCCATTGTGTTTCCTTTCTAACGTACTTGGCGACGTTATAAATCTTGGGGTTTGGTCGGTCTGCGATTTTCCCAGACCGGGGACCGGAAGCGGCGGGTTAGTCGCCCGTCACTCTTCCGGGAAGCTCAGGTTGATGTACACGGTGGAAAGAATCGCGAAGACGTAGGCTTGCAGGAAGGCGACGAACGCCTCGAAGCAGGTCATGGCGAAACCACCGGCGAACCACAGCGCACCCACCGGGATGCCCTGCAGCTTGTTGACCGCGTCAACCATCCAGAACTGTGCGAACGCCAGGCAGGTGGCGACCATAAGGTGGCCGGAAACCATGTTGGCGAACAGACGGATGGTCAGGGAGGCCGGGCGGATGATCAACAGCTCAAGCAGGTTGATCGGAGCCAGCAGGAAATAGACCGGCCACGGCACACCGGGGGTGAACAGCTCGTGGCGCAGATAGTGGCCGAGGCCCTGCGAGCGGATGGCGGCGATCCAGTACTGGATCAGTGTCCAGACAGCGAACACGAGCGGCATGACCACCGTGGCGTTGGCCGCCATGTTCATACCTGGAATGATGCCGCACAGGTTGAAAATGAAGATCGTGAAGAACAGGGTGGTGATCATCGGCACGTAGCGCTTGCCACGGGCCTCACCCATCACGTCATACACGACCTTGTCGCGCACGAAGTCGAGACCGTACTCGACTACGCCCTGCCAACGGCCGGGGATGAGCTTGGCGCGCTTTGCGGTCACGCCGAGCACCACCAACAGCACGATGGTTGCCACGATACGAATCAAAATAATGCGGTTGATGGCAAACGGAGTTCCCTGGAACAGAATCTCCGGGGGAAGGAAGTCATCAACCGAGGGCAGATGAGCGCCTGCCTCGTCAGCCAACAGCAATCCTGCGCTGAGCGAACCGACCATATCACGCCTCCTGCTTCTTCAATGTCAGGTGTCAGTTTAAACCCACCGGGCAGGCAAATGTGACGTGCTCGTTACTTTCGTCTTTTTTTGTCTCCTCGGTGTGGAGTCTGCCGGGCATGGACACGGAGTCTGCGCTGGGCATTCGGCTCCGAATGACTGAAGAGTGATTATTTGCCTGCGTCTAGACAATGTCAATATTATACCGGCGAGTCTCCTGAAATCCCTACTGCTGCAAGGTTTTCCCGGGCGTTTCGCGAACGTTGTGCACTATTGGTCGCATTACGCGGATGTGTGGCATTACGTTCATCAAGCCGTCCACATCGTGGACGAACAACCGTCCACGCTACGAACGCAACCTCCAACAGTAGCTCCCTCTGATGGGCCGAGCCGTGAAGGAGAAGCAAAGGAGCTCCCCGTCGAGGGGAGCTGTCGTCGTAGGCGACTGAGGGGAGATCGTAGGCTCAGCCCTGAATCACCCCATACCCGTCATGCACAAACGGCTTGAAATCATCCTGGCGCGGCCCGCCCGGCTCATGCCGAATCGAACGATCAGTACCGAGCTTCTTCTCAGCCCTGAGCTGCGGCACCTCGGTCAGGTCATACGGCGTGGTCTGGTACACCCAGTTGAGCCAGTTGCGCCACAGCAGATTGGCGTGGGCGCGCCAGGCGAACAACGGTTCCAGCTTCGGATCGTCATGCGGGAAGTAGTTCTTCGGGAAGGGCACGTTGGTCATGCCCTTGGCCATATCGCGCTCGTATTCTTCGGCGAGCGTGTACTTGCCGTACTCCCAATGGCCGAGCGCGAACACTTCGGAGAAGTCACGCGTGGCGATCAGGCCCGGGCCGGACTGCGGCCCCCAAGTCAAGATCTGAAGGTCATGGTTGGCACGTACCTCGTTTTCGTTCACGCCGGCGAGGCGGGAGTGCGGCTGCAGATCAATCTCGTCGAAGCCATTGGTCAGGAAGCAGTATTCATCCTGCAGGTACTGCGGGAATACGCCGAAAATCTTCTCGGGGTAATCCACCTTGTGGATGCCGTAGCGGTAGTACAGTGCGCCCATCGCACCCCAGCACAGGTATATGGTGGAGAACACATGGGTGGAGGCCCAGTCGAGAATCGTCTTGAACTCGTCCCAGTAGTCCACATCTTCGAACGGCATATGCTCTACAGGCGCGCCGGTGACCACAAAACCGTCGTAATAGTTGTCTTTGAACGCATCGAGGTTTTCGTAGAACTTGACGAGATGATCGGCGGAAACGTGCGTGGCCTCATGCGTGGAGGTCTTCATGAAGTCGATTTCGACCTGCAGCGGCGACTTGGAAATCAGACGCAGCAGCTGTGTTTCAGTCTCGATTTTCTTAGGCATCAAGTTCAGGATCACCAGTTTGAGCGGGCGGACGCGCTGACGCTCCGCCTCGGGCTTCTCCAGAGCGAAGATGCGCTCCGAATCGAGGATATCTCTGGCCGGCAGGCCACTGGGGATCTTGATAGGCATGTTCCTATTATGTCAATATTCGGGATAACGGTTCAGGGCATTCCTATAACGGCCATTTATGGCGCGTTATTACCCCGACTCCGACTCCGCCCCAAACCCCTCGCTGCGTGAGCCAATTCACGTTTTAAAACCGCGGGAAGATGACGCGACACGCCGATGTTGACTTTCTGGAATCTGCACCTATTGTAGATAGAGCTGTCTGAGAGACAAGCCGACGCGGGGTGGAGCAGCTCGGTAGCTCGCTGGGCTCATAACCCAGAGGTCACAGGTTCAAATCCTGTCCCCGCTACGAATCGCGGGAAGCCGTCACGAATTCATCGTGGCGGCTTTTTGTTTCCCAGCAGCATTATTGCCGATTGGACGATGATGTCCCGTGAAAAAACAACATCCAGCCCCACTCTGGGCAGAATCTATCAACATGTGGCTCGACTCACTGAAGGCGGCGGGCTACTCCCCCAACACGCTCAACACACGGCGCTGCCAGATGAGCGCGCTGTCGCGGGCGCTCGAAGGCGATCCGAGGGACGTGGAGGGCGACGACCTGCTCGCCCACTTCGCCGGCAAGGAATGGAAGCCGGAGACGCGCAAGGGCGCGAAGAACGCCTGCGTCAGCTATTTCCGATGGCTCCGTGTCAGCGGTCGCGCCGACAGCGACCCGAGCGAGTTCCTGCCGACCGTCAAGCGACCAGAGCCGCATCCCCGCCCGTGCCCCGATGTGGTCATCCTCGCCGCCCTGAGCAAGGCCACGGAAGGCGAACGGCTCATGCTTCGGCTGGGCGCGGAGTGTGGGTTGCGGCGTTTCGAGATCGCGAAGGTGCACAGCCGCGACGTCATGCGCGACCTCGTGGGCTGGAGCCTCGCGGTCGTGGGCAAGGGCGACAAGCAGCGCATCGTGCCGATCGGCGACGACCTCGCCCTGCTGATCCGGTCCGCCCACGGCTACTGTTTCCCAGGACGGTGGAGCGGGCACGTCGAGTCGAGCTACATCGGCCGGCACCTGAGCGACCTGCTTGGCGACGGATGGACGGCCCACAGCCTGCGCCACAGGTACGCGACCACGACCTACGCCGCCACGCACGACCTGCTGCTCGTCTCCAAGCTCTTGGGACACGCATCGGTCGAGACCACGCAGCGCTATATCGCCATGCCCGACGAACGGCTGCGCGCCGCCGTCGCGGCCACACGCCTCGCCGCGTGATGTTGTATTGATGTCATATTGATGTATAATAGATGTTATTAGGAGGTTTGATGGAGTTTGAATACGATCCGGCGAAGAGCGCGAAGAACCTCGCCAAGCACGGCATCGACTTCGAGGCGGCCCAGCGCATGTGGGACAACTCGAAGACGGTTACGCTGACCGCTCCGAACCCCGGAAACGACGACGTGCGTTACATCGTGCTCGGCATGATCGACGGCAAGCACTGGACGGCGATCACGACCAAGCGCGGCAAGCGCATACGCATCATATCCGTGCGCCGATCACGCAAGAACGAGGAGGCATACTATGACAGCCAAGAATGAGGTTAACGCCAAGGCGATCACCAGCGACCAGCTTGAGAAGATGTTCGACAACGGCGACGACATCCTCGACTACGTCGATCTCGACAATCCCGTGGTCGAGCATCATCCCCCGCTGGAGAAGCGGATCACGCTGACGATGCCCGCGTGGATGGTCAGCGAACTGGACGAGGAAGCCGCCGATCTGGCGATCAGCCGCAACGCCGTCGTCAACACATGGATCGCCGACCGGCTGCGCACCATGCGACGCCGCGAGGTCGTCCACGCCTGACACATATACGACGAAAAGCCCCCGAACCATACCGTGAGTGCGGTAGGTTCGGGGGCTTCTTGTTATTCGGCCTTGGATGCCTTGGCCTTGAGGGTGCTTGCGCCGATGACGACGCCGATGGCCAGGGCGACGGCGTTGATGGTCGTCGCGGCCTGATCGGCCCACGTCCAGCCCCATACGGGGCCGAGGGTCTGCACGAGCACGCCGATGGCCGGCAGCACGATCAGCGCGAGCCATTTGAGCACGTCATAGGCTCGGTTCGGCAGCAGCCAATCGGGCACGGTCGGCTCCGTGCCGGCGGTCTTGGGTTCGGTGTTTTCGTCGGTCATATTGTCCTCGATTCTGCAGTTGGAACCTGGGAACCCCGCCCGGCTAAGGTGCGGGGTTCCCAGGTTGGGTTCGGGTTCTCAGTAGTTCAGTAGTGCAGCACTTCGCCGGGGTAGATCACGTTGGGGTTGCCGCTGCGATAGCCGGTGAGCTGCGTGTAGCCGATGCCGAGCCGTGCCGCGATGCCGCTGAGGGTGTCGCCTGCGCGGACGGTCACGGTACGGGACGGTGGGGCGTTGCTGCCGGTGGCGACGCTGCCGCCGCCGTTGTAGGTGACGACCTGACCGGGGTAGATCAGGTTCAGGTTGCCGCTGGGCACGCTCCACTTGGACAGCGGCCACAGGCCGGTGCGCGAGGCGATGCCGCTCATGGTGTCGCCAGCGCGGACGGTGACGCGCGTGGCGGCGGTCGTCTGCTGCTGCACGACGGTGGTGGTGCCGTTGAGGCGTTGGTTGACGATCGCCATGACCTTGTCGTAGTTCGCGCCGAGCGCGTCGCGTCGCTGCTGGCCGTTGCCGTAGTCGCCACGGATGGTGGCGGTGGCGAGGGCCTGTAGGTCGATGGTCTGGGTCGGGGGCGTCGCGGTCTGCGGCGGCGTGGCCGGCTTGGCTGCGCCTGCGGGGTTGGCGTAGGCCTGCCACTGGCCGGCGTCGCCTCGGAAGTAGTTGAGGTCGAGCGGCCCGTTGTAGCCGTTGACCCAACCGTTGGAGGTGTACTGGCGCATGGCCTCGCCGTAGACCGAGTAGTTCCACGGTCGGCTCTGGTAGCCGGTCGGCGCGTTGCTGGCGTACTGGGCAACCCAGAGTCCGCAGTTGGCTCTCACGTCGGACGGGATTTGCCTGATGGCGCTGGCCTGCACGTACACCATCGGCCACACGCCGGTGAGCGTGTGCACGCGCTGCACGAACCGGCGCACCCAGTCGCTGTTGCCCCACTGGGCGTTCTGATAACTTTCCCAGTCGAGCACGAGCACGGCCCGGCCGACGTAGTCCCTCGCCTTGGCGACGAAGTAGTCGGCCTCGCTCGCGGCGTTGTTGCCGCCGGCGTAATGATACAGACCGAGGCTCTTGCCCCGGTCGGTCACACACTTGGCCTGGGCGCGCCAGCTCCCGTTCTCGAAGCCGACGCCCTGACTGACCTTGACGACGGCGAAGTCGTAGCTGGCGGTGCAGGTCACGTTCGCGGCCTGCCAGCCGGACACGTCGATGCCGACTATGTCGGCCATGGCGATGGCCGGCGTGGCGGCGAGCAGCATTGCCACGAATGCCGCGATGATCGCGGTGATCGGCTTGCTCTTGTTCTTGAACTTGCCCAAATTCGTTTTCCTTCCTACGTGGTGGGTGGGCATATGAAACAGCCCCCGCCGGGATGTCCGGCGAGGGCTAAGCCTGTGGTTTTCTCGGGGCTATCGGCGCGTCCTGTATGTCCTGATTGACTTGGGTGCCGTGCCCGTTGCCTCCGAGGCTGTGGTAGCTGTCGTAGACGAGCTGGGCGGTCTGTTTGGCGGCGTTGCCGGCGATGCCGCCGTTGGCGACCATTTCGCGCTGCATCTGTTCGAGCTTGCACAGCAGGAGCACGCGCACGCCGGTCTGCATGGCGTCGGATTTGCGCCGGTAGCCGCGCCACCAGCCGAACATGTACCCGCCCATGGAGGTGATGATGCCCGTGGTGGCCCATATGACGAGCTGCTGGGCTATGGGGTTCACTCTCCGCTCTCCTCGTCGAGGCCGGCGATGTATGCCTGTACGGCTTCGCGGCCCGCTTCGGGCACGTCGTCGAGGGTCTTGCGACCGGCGATGATGAGGCGGGCGTACACGCGGATCATGGCTTTGCTCATGCTTCACCTCCTGCCAGCAGCTGGTAGATTTCGGCCAACGCCTCGTCCTGATCGAGGCTCGACGCCTCCAGGTCGCCGAGACGCCGACTGTCCGATTTGGACGCCTGCAAACAGTCGAGCCAAATGCTGTCGGCCTGTTCGACGGCTTCCTGTTCGGTCAGGTCGCGCACGGTATAGGCCTCGTCGGCGGTGTATTCCGTCCACGTGGCATCGCCGTCCTCGTGCATGACGGTGGTGATGTTGCGGCGGATGCGGATGTCGGCGAGGCCGTCGCCGCGCGGGTAGTAGCTGACCTCTTCGAGGGGTTCTGGGCTGGATACCGTCTGGAGCATGGTGGTGCCTTCCTGTGTGTGGTGAGTTGCGTCGCGCTGAGGTATCGGGTCGCGCGGCGCATGGTCAAATCGATGCGGTGCCTGCGGCGGTATTGGATGCTGTCGCTGTTGCGCAGGTATCCGTAGTAGGAGCAGCAGCGGCGTGCGAGCCGTTCGGTCATGGGCCGGCGTCTGGCGCGGTTGAAGGTGCGTCGGGCGCGGAGGAACACGCCGCTGCGGATGTTGACGCGCCCGTGGGGTCGGAACGTGTAACCGACCATGTCGATGGGTTCGAGGTCGAGGCGTTTGCAGTTCCATTCCTCGTGCACGTCGAGCTTGAGGGTGTCTTGCAGGTAGTGGACGATGCGGCGTGCTGCGATCTTGAGGTCGCGTTTCGATGAGCCGATGAGCAGCAGGTCGTCCATGTACCACAGTTGGTGCGTGATGAGCCTGCGGGTGGTGATCTCGCCGGTGCGCCGGCTGATGCGGTCTATGGTCATGGCCGGCGATTCGATCCAGTGGTAGGCGTGGCTGAGGTAGTAGTTGGCGAGCCATTGGCTGAGGTGGCTGCCGATGTTGAGCCCGTTGTCGCCTTGGTACCGGTCGATGAGGTGGAACACGAGGCGCAGTAGGATCGGGTCGCCGACATCGCGCGTGAGCATCGCCTTCAGGGTGGTGCGGTCGATGCTGGGATAGCATTTGCGCACGTCGAGCTTCACGAACCATTTCGAGCTGCGTTCGCGTGCCCATCGTTTGATTGCGCGGCGGGCGTCGATGGTGCCGCGATTGGGGATGCTGGCGGTCTGCCATCGTCCCACCTTCGCGTCGAACAACGGCTGGAGGGCCATGACGGCCACATGGTCGTAGATTTGGTGTCTGACCGATTCGCGGCCGATGACGCGGTGTTTGCCGCTGATCGGTTCGACGCGGTTGAAGTACGTGATCCGGGTGTCGAGGTATCGGCCTTCGCGTATCTCGTCGGCGATCCGTTCGGCGAGCCGGTCGAGGTCGGGGTGGGTTTCGAGGAAGCGGGTCACGTCGCGGCGGGACCGTTTGCCCTTGAGGTAGTGGTCGATCGCCCTGCGGACGAATGCGGGGGTTTCGCAACGGGTGTGCTTGCAATGGGTTTTCAGAGCGTTTCCTATCTGGACTATGCCGGCGTTCGACGGTGCTGGATGGGTTCGGGTCTACTGGCCGGGTGCTCGGTTTGATTTTCGGCTGGGCCGTGGCTTGCCCTCTCACTGGCTGGCGTGGAGGGTAGTTGTGGCGTAATGATCGTGTTGACAGGATTGACCGGATATGCGGCCCCCGATGTTCCACCTGCGATTCGCGAGGTCGTTCGTGAGGTTCACGGCGAAGACGCCGCAGGCAGCCCCGTCCCAGAGGTTGCCGAAGCGCTGCACCAAGCGCACGAACGTCGGAGGCGTACCGCCACAAATCCCAAAAGGCTGCGAAACGTCATGAGGGGGCTTTCGCCCCCTCGCTGCGCTTCACCCCCATCGCACTGCGGCTACGCCTTCGTGCGACCGAGCGCAGAAAGGCGGCCCCCGATGTTCCACCTGCGATCCGCGAGGCCGTACGTGAGGCCCACGGCGAAGACGCCGCAGGCAGCCCCGCCCCAGAGGGCGCCGAAGCGCTGCACCTGTCGGAGACCCTGGGATGCTAGCGGGTTGGCGTATACGCCGTCGCATAGGCCGGTGGCGCTGGTGGCCCCGATGCCGGTGGGGATGAGCACGCCGTTGGACAGGGTGAAGTCCTCGGCATATCTCCACGAGTTGTCGATGGCTTTGGTGCGGGCCGGGAATTCGCCGATCTTGGTGTAGTTCGCCGTCGAGGTCTTGCTTGCCTTGGTGATGTCGAACACGCGGTAGAGTTCGACGCGGCCGGCGTCGTCGGAGTCCTTGACCGAGTTGGCGATGAGGTCGGCGTCGGTCTCGTAGACGCCGTTGAATAGTTCGATGCCTTGCAGTCGGACAGGCTGGCGGGTGGCGTTGGCGGTTGTGGGGCGGCCGTCGGTGCCGAGCAGCTTGTCGGTGGCCCCGGTCTTCCATGGCATGGTGTTGACGAAGCATGCGGTGGTCGTGGTGATGGCGTCGCCGTCGAGGTTGAGGGCGGTGTTGCCGGCGTCGAGGTTGGTCTTGCTCAGGATGGTGCGTGCCCGGGCGGCGCTGTAGTTGTCGGTGTTGTTGCGTTCCTTGTCGGTGCCGACGTTGACGGTGCTGCCGACGTCGAAGTTGTTGGCGGCGCTGGTGGCGATGATGACGCGCTTGACGCCGGTTTCGGCCTTGGTGACGGCGGCCTGCGGCGTGTACTGCCAGCAGCCGCCGAGCACGTCCGAGTTTTTGGTGGCGTATTTGAGCATGAGCATGAGCTGGACGTAGAAGGTGTCGCCGGCGCAGCGGCCGGCGTAGCCCTTGCCCTTTTTGAGCGCGTAGTCGATGGCTCGGTTCTGGGAGCCGAATTCGCGGTCGATCTCCTTGCCGCTGACCGACAGGGGGCGTTGCTGGGAGTCGAGGGACGCGGCGTATTTCGCGAACAATAGGCATGGCCGTTTGCTGCCGTCGGGCAGCAGCACGCCGGGCAATGGCGCGTAGCCGTCGTACTGGGTGTCGCTGTACAGGAATTCGTTGTGGGTGCTGGTGCTGTCGAGCTTGTAGTAGCCGGGGCATGTCATGACGTACACGTCGCCGTTCGATCCGTCGCGTTTGAAGCGGGTGTCGATGCCGTCGATGGCGGTGACGTGGGGTATGCCGTCGTCGTCCACGGTGGCGTTCACGTCCCACGTGCGGAAGGCGTTCAGGGCGCTGTAGTCGTCTCTGCCGGCCTTGTCGTTGGTGCTGATCTCGATGGTCAGGTTGGCGTTGTCGCGGGTCTTCACGCCGGTTGGCGTGTTGCTGTACGTGTATTTGGGGAATTTCACGCCGTACACCTTGCCGTCCTTGTGGGCGGTGAAGTAGGCGGCGAGGTTGCCGTATTCGCCCTTGGTGCCGTCGTACTCGAAGCGCACGCCCTTGGCCGCGTTGGCGTGCACCTTGGCGATGAGCTGGGCGGTGTCGGCGAGGGTCATGACCTTCTGCGTGTTCGCCATGATGGCTCCTTCCTGTTTATCGGTTGATGATGTCGAGCGCCCAGTCGATGTCGGACTGGGTGAGCGGCGGGATCGTTTCGGCGTCGGACAATGCCGGCGCGATCACGGTGTCGTACTGGGCGTCGATGTCGGCTTGGGTCGCGAAGACCACGCCGGCGGCCGCGCTGGCCGCGATCTTGGCCTTGCAGTCGTCGGAGAGCTGCCGGTATTCGATCACGCTGGTGCGTGCCGCGTTGGCGGCGTCCTTGGCCTCGCCGGCCGCGCTGACCGCGTTTCTGACGGCCTTGTTCGCGTCGTCGATGAGCTGTTCGAGGACGTTCATCTGATCCTGCGCGTCTGGCGCGGTCGCGTCGAACACTGCTCGTTCGACGATGCCGTGGAAGTTGCGCGAACAGGTCTTCGTGCCGTTGACGCTGACCTCGATGCCCATGAGGATCGCGCCGGCGCGCTGCAACGCCTTGCGCGGCACGGCGACGCGGTACGTGGCCGTGGGGGTGCCGAACACTGCCGGCATGCTCACGCGGTCGCCCAGCCCGCTGCCGGGCGTGGTGTTGTATGCGAGCGCGACGGTGATGCCGGTGGTGTCGGTGATGGGGGTGCCGTTGTCGGTGAGTTCGACGGTGATGGTTCGGCCGTTGATGTCGCCGGCGTTGAGGCGTATGTCTGCGATGTAGCCGTTGGCTAGGTCGAGTTGGATGGGTTCGCCTGTGGCTTCGCGGAAGCTGTCAAGCGTTGCCATTGTCGTCGTCCTTGTTGAGTTGGTCGGTGAGGCGTTGGTTTTCCTTGGCGAGTATGTCGATCTGGGCTTGGAGTGCGGCGATTTGGACGGTGCTGTCGGCGAGCATTTCGCGGAGTTTGCCTATCATGGCCGGGTAGAGGTTTTTGTCGTCCATCAGTCGTGGTCCTTTCCGTCGTTGGTTTGGGTGAGTGATTCGATGAATCGGTCGGTGGCGTCGTTGATGTCGTAGGCGTGGTCTGCGAGGAGGTTGCCGAGTTCCGTTGGTTCGATGCCGGCGGGCAGTGCGATGGTGGTCGGGGTGTCGGTTTCGTCTTCGGCGGATGGGTTGGTGGTTGCCGTGTCCGGTAGGAGCGGGAGGCCGAGCAGTCCGCGTGTTTTGTTGCGGCCGGCGGTGAGCGGATCGTCGGGTGTATTGTCGGCGGGCGCGGTGGTGGTGTTGATGGCTTTTTCGATGGCGTTGTAGGCGCTTGTCCATGCGGTTTCGCCGGTTTGGGGGTCTGGGTCTGGTTCGCCGTGGTCTCGGACGTGGAGGATGGCGGCTACGGCTTCGGTGTCGGTTTCGATGCCGAGGAGTGTGCGCCATGATGCGATTGCGGCGAGTGGTATGGCGTCGTGGCGCATGGCGGGTGTGGGTGGGGTGGTGGTGATGGTGGTCATGCCGTCGGTGACTGCGGCCGGCGGGGTGGTGTCGGCGGTGAGGGGTCGGTCTATGAGGAGGGTGGGCTGGTCGTTGATGGTGGTGACCTGCATGGGAATCTCCTATTTCTTGAGGAATCCGATGGTGTGGAGCTGGTAGGGTTTGTTGCCCTGGAACAGGGCCGCATAATGCGTGTTGATGGATAGGTTGGAGACGACGCCGGTGCTGGTGTTGCGGTTCCAACTGGCATCCATATTGGTGACCACCCTCTCCGGCGGCGTGTACACCCAGACACTCCAACCGCTTGCCGTGCAGTCGGACACGGTGGCTATGAACAGACCGGGATCGTCCTGCCGGTGATCGACTGTGGCGAACGCCTTGTATGACCCGTATTTCGCGGGATTGGAGGATGTGAAGGTGTATTGCGCGTATTTCATGGCTCCGATGTTTTGGCCTTCCCACCACACGGTTTGGAAGGTGGAGCGCCCGCCGGAGAAGCCGCCGAGGAAGCCTCCCATGTACAGGTATCCGCTGTCGATGTCGGCTTGGATTCCGACCAGGCCATTGGGGTCTCGCGCGGCGAGCGTGGCGGTCGTGTCCCCGGTCTTGGGAGACCACAGACTTAGGTAGGCACGCCTACTGCTGGGATCGGTCGAGTCATAGTCCTTTTCTGCGGCGAGAAACACGGTGCCGACCTTGGTGGTGTTGTCGTCGGCCTTGCGTTCGCCGATTCTGGCGAACGCGCCGGGGTCGTGCTTCGCGCGCCGCCCGCCGTTGAACGTGAGCGCGCTGACTTCGCCCTCCTGCTGCGTGGTGGACTCGACCGCGATGTACGGGTGCTGGTACGAGCCGCTTCCGTGGTAGAACTGGATGCCTGCGCCTTCTAAGGAGTCCGTGCCGGAGATTTCGGTCTGTTTGAAACTCGGGCTGATTTGCACCCTGTTGCCGGTTCGGGCGGTTCGGAAGGTGCCGGTCAGGAGGTTGTTGGCACCGTTCCCGTCGAGGTGGACGGTTTCGTTGCCGTTGGCGTCGGTCATGACGAACTGGCCGGTGTCGAGGTTCCAGTAGGAGCGTTTGCCGGTGATGACGCCGGTCTTCATATAGGTGGCGTTGATGTACAGCAGGCCGTTGGACAGGTAGAGGCCTTGTTTTTGGCCGTTGTTGGTGAGCTTGTTGAAGATGTAGGTCTGGGTGAGTTCTCCTTCGAAGGTGTCCACGTAGCTGCGGGCGGCGGTCTCGTCGGTGCATTGCAGGCCGGTCCAGTACCAGTCGGCGTCGGATGCGGTGGCGGTGTTGCGATCGACCTGCATCCACAGGCGTGCGGTTTTGGCGTTGGATGGCACGGTGTAGCTGCCGGACACGTATGTCCAGCCGTTCGCGTCGGCGGCGGATTGGGCGATGGTCTGCCAGTGGTTGCCGTTGCCGGTGTCCGTCCAGTGGATGCCGAAGCTGCTGGTGACATTGCCGGCCTTGCGGTATGCCCAGCCGGACAGGCGGAACGTGTGGCCCCGGAACGTGTCGAGCGGCCATCCGAAGTACGTGTCTCGCACGTTGCCCAGGTGGATCGCGCTCGTGATGCCCTCGGGGTGTGTGGCGGGCATTGTCTTGGTGAGTTTGCTCGCGCCGAACTTGTCGAGGTCGTGGTCGGGGTTGCCGTTCGGGTTGCGCACGAGGTTGCTGCCGTAGGCCATGATCGCCTCGGCGTAGGTCTTCGCGCCGGACAGGGCCGTGTCGGCCTTGGCGGTCGCGTCGCTTTTCGCGCTGTTGAGCGTGCTGGCTCCCACGCTGTCGGCGTAGGTCTTGGCGGCGGTCTGCGCGTCCGTGGCGAGTTTCTGGGCTTGGGTCTGGGTGGCGAGGCTGGACGCCTTGTTGCCGTTGATGGTCGAATTGGCGGACAGGCTGAATTCGCCGGTGTCCATATCCCAGAAGTTCAGGCCCTTTTTGTCGGTGAGACGGCCGGCCTTGACGAGCGCCGCATCCAGTACGCCGGTCTTCATGTACGTGGCGTTCAGATACAGCAGTCCGCCGGACAGGTAGATGCCCTGCGTCTTGCCGTTGTTCGTCAAACGGTCGAAGATCGAGCGTTGGCCCAGAGATTCGTCGAGCGCGTCCACGTAGGCCTGCGCCGCCGCCTTCGCGGCCTCGCTGTCCGTTTTGGACTGCGCCTTGGCTGCGGTCAGCGCATCCGAGGCCTTGGTCTCGGCGTACTTCCTCGCCTCCGCGAGCTTGGCCGTATCGGCCGCGTCGGCCTGACGCTTGGCCTCGGTGATCGCCGCCTGTTTCGCCGCGTCGGTGTACGAGTTCGCGTCGGACACCGCGCCGTCGGCGTACTGCTGCGCGGTCTTGCCTCCGATGGTGCTGCGGGCGGACAGGCTGAATTCGCCGGTGTCCATGTCCCAGTAGTTCAGGCCGGCGGCGTCGGAGAGTCGGCCGGTGAACACGGTGTCGGCGAAGATGCCTTTGCCGTTGGCGAGCGCGCGGAAGTCCCAGTCCCCGTTCGGTTTTTTGTGGTCGGCGATGCGCCAGTAGCCGCCGCCGATGTGGATGCATTGGGTGGGGTTCTGGTCTTCTGGTTTGTCGTACACGTAGATGCCTTGTCCGGGTTTGAGGTACGCATATCCGCCGGTGGCGTTCATGATCTGGTTGATGCGGTCGATGAGGTCTTTCATGTACGGGCCGGTGCCGCCGGCGGCGCTGTTCCATGCGCCGGAGTTGGACACGAGTTTGTCGAGGGCCTGCTGTTGGGCGGCGAGGCGCTGCGTGTAGGATTGCCGGATGTTGCCGAGGGTGATCTTGGTGTCGGCGAGGCTGCCGGCTAGGTCTTCCTCGATCTGGAGGATGCGGCCTTCGAGGCGCAATGGTGTGGTGAAGCTGGTGTCGATGATCTGCACGCTGTCGCCGACGTCCGTGCCTTCCGGGTCGTATCCGGCTTGGCCGAGTGCGGTCACGTCGGCGGTGTAGGAGACGACGGGCGTGGTGCGGGTCTTGAGCGCCGCTTTGGTGAGGTTTAGGAGTTCCTTGGGGTCTTCGCAGTCGGGGAAGTCCGCGCTTGCTTCGCTGTGGTGTTTGGTGCCGTCGGCTCCCACGATGCCCCAGTTGGCGAGCGCTTGGTCGTCTTGGACGTAGGGTTTGCCGTTGTTGACGTCGGCGAAGCTGATTTTGTGGCTGTATCCGCCGGTGGGCTCGCCTTCCTCGTTGGTTTGTTCGATGCCTTTGCCCCAGCCGTAGAGGCGGGTGATGACGTCGCCGGCGTCGATGTCTCGTTTGATTTGGGTGAGGTCCTTGCCGTATTCGAAGCGTTTCGTGGTGCTGGTGGAGCCCCGGTGTTCGACGAGGTGGATGATGCGTTGGCCGATCCGGTTGCCGGTCGGGTCGGGCTGGTATTCGGTCTGGACTTCGAGCCCGTAGGTGTCGGCGGTCTTCTGGACGGCTTCGAGGACGGTGCAGTGGTAGAAGGCGAGGTCGGCGGTGCGGGTGAGGGTGCCGGTCTCGACGGTGCCGACCGTCCACCGGGTGCCTTCCAGTGCCTTGGCGAGGCAGGCTTTGGCGTTCGCGTTGCGGTTGCGTTTGTCCTCGATATAGGTGCGAGACAGTTCGGCGATGCCGCCGGTGCAGTAGGCGACGGTGACGGGCATGCCTGCGGCGCGGGCGGTCTGGGTGGACTGGCACAGGTATTCCGCCCAACGGCCCATCGAGTCCTTGAACGCGATGCGTTCGTCCTTGTTGATCTCGCCGATGGTGGTGATATCAAGGGTGTCGGTGCCGTCGGTGGCTCTGGTGCGGATGGCTTTGATGGCGTAGGGCAGGTCGCCGAGCGGGTTGCCCCAGCGGTCGAAGATCATGTAACGCAAAACGTGTCTCCTAGATGAGGGTGAGCGGCCGGTACGCGAGGCTGGCGGCCGTGACGCCGGACGGGGTGATCGTGTTGGCTCCCGGCAGGAGCGGGAAGTAGTCGGAATCGAGCGTGGGGGTCATGAGGTTGCCGTTGACGCGCAGCCCGCGCGAGTCCGGCGCAGTATCGATGGTGATGAGTCCGGTGATCGCGGTGGCGGATGCGAGAGTGAGCTTGTGGCCGTGCGCGTCCCGTATGGCGATGGTCTTGGTTCCGCTGGCTGGGGTGAGCGCCCATGCGGGCCAGCATGGCCGGTTGCCTTTGACATGGATCGCGTTCGCGCCCGTTTTGAGCGTGATGGTGCGGGTGCGGCCGATGAGATAAGGGGCGGCGGCGATGCTCACGGTGACGAGCGTGGCGATCTGCCTTGGGCCGGCCCATTTGTCCTCCCACGCGGAAAGGCTCATGCGGCCCCGGTATTCGCCGGGCAATCCCCGCCATGAGAGTGAGACGATGGTGCCGGCCAGGGCCGCGAGCCGGGTTTTGGCGGCGAGGATGTCGTCTTCGCCGCCGATCGCGTACAGGCTGAGCGTGATGGCGCGGTTGCCCATGTACGCGGCCCCCGAGGGGTCGGTGAGGGTCAGGTCGAGCCGGCCGTCCCTGCCGGGCATGTCCTGCATGCTCACCGTGGGTTCGGCGTTGCCGATGGTCACGCCGTCGGAGGTCAGGGAGAGCATCATGCGCTCCAGCGGGACGCCGTTGAGCGTGGGGTCTTCGACATGCGGCAGGCGCATGCGTCGCTGGTAGAACATGATGCTGCCCCCTTCCTGTTATCGGCCGAGTCGGGCCATGTTGTCGAGTTCGTAGCTCATGGGTTTGGCGAGTTTGCCGGCCATGACCTCGCCGCCGCGATCGGACAGGTTGAGCGTGATGCCGCTGCTGAGTGCCTGATCGATAGCGTCGATGATGTCCTGTTTGGTCGCGTACTCGCCTTGGCTGTCGTCGATCGTGTAGGCCATCCGGCCGCCCGTGACGCGGGTCTGGTAGGCGTATGGGGTTTCGAGCATGCTGGTGTCGGTCTTCAGGCTCACGGTGGGGATCATGTCGGTCAGGCCGTCGATGCTGTCGGCGACGAGGCCGCTGGCCTTGTCGATGCCTTGGGCCATGCCGGCGGGTATCCATTTGCCGACCTCGTCGCGGAAGATGCGTGACGGGCTGTGGATGCCGAGCACGTCCTTGGCCCAGCCGACGAGGTTGCTGCCGAGGTTGCTGATGGTGTTCCTGACCCACTGGAACGCGCCGCCGATGCCGTTGATGAGGCCGCTGATGATCTGACGGCCCGTGTCGTACAGCCATCCGCCGGCCCCGCTGACCGCGCCGAGCACGGTGTCGCGGATGCGGCCGACGGTGTTCGACACGGATTGGATGCCGTTGGACACGGCCGATGTGATCCCGTGCCAGATGTTTCCCAGGAACGAGCCGACGCGGTTCCAGACGCTCGTCCATACGCCGCTGATGGCGTTCAGGACGGTCGAGATGGTGTTGCGCACATTCTGGATGTATGTGGACACCACGCCGCTGATCGCGTTCCAGATGGTGGATGCGACGGACTTGACCGCGTTCCAGACGCTCGTCCACACGCCGCTGATGGCGTTGAGGACGTTGCCGATCGTGGTCTTGATGCCGTTGATGATCGGCGTGAGGAACGCGACGATCTTGTTCCAGATATCCGTGAAGAACTGGCTTACGGCCGTCCATACGCTCGTCCAGATGCTTTTGATTCCGTCGAGGATGTTCGACAGGAACGCTTTGATGCCGTCCCATGTGGTCGTGAAGAACGATTTGATCGCGTCCCATGCGCCCTGCCAGTCTCCCTTGAGGAGGCTGAGGAACACGACGATGATGGTGCGGATCGCGTTCACCGCGGTCGAGATGTAGCCGCTGATAAGCGTGAAGATCGTGGACACGACGTTGTAGATCGCCGTCCAGATGGTGCTCCACACGGTGTTCGTGCTGTTCATCTGCTGGGTGATGAACGAGAGTATCCAGCCGAACACGGTGTTGATGCCGTTCTGGATCGCCTGCAAGGGTGCGACGATGAGCGCGGCGAGCACGGTGAACACGTTGACGATGAAGTCCCGGACGCTGGTGAAGATCGTCGTGGCGGTCGTGCTGATGCCGGTCCACACGCCGGACAGGAACGTGGTGATGCTCGTCCATGCCGTGGTGATGCCGCCACTAATCGTGACCCATAGGCCGGAGAGGAAGGCAACGAAGCCGTTCCATGCGTCGGAGGCACCCTGCGTGATCGATTGCCACAATCCCGTGAGGAATTCGCCGAGCCCGTTCCATACCGCCCTCGCACCATCGGCGAGCGCCGTCCATGTCTCGGAGAGCCATGAGGTGAACGCGGCCCATGCCTTGCGGCCTACCTCGGTCTGGGTGAAGAACCAGACGAGCGCGGCCACGACGGCCGCGACGGCGACGACGATCGCGCCGATGGGGTTGGCGGCTATGACGGCGTTGAACGCGCCCTGCACGGCGGTCGCCATCTTCGTGGCCGTGCTCCAGGCGGTCTGTGCGGTCTTGACGAGGCTCAGCCCTCCGGCCATCTGTTTGAGCATGGCGACGGGGCCGCCCAAGTCCATCATGAGCATGATGCCGTTGCTGACGCCCTTGGCTGCGGTCGTCACCGTAGTCATGGTGCCGGTGAGTGCCTGCAGGCCGCTGTTGAGCGCCTGATAGCCCTTGACTGCGGCGAACGCTGTGCCGATGCCGATGATGATGGGCGCGAGTTCCTTGCCGTGCTGGACGAACCAGTTGAGCGTGTCGGCGACGAGTTTGATGCCGTTGGCGAGGCCGTCGGGAGGGATCATGTGCGCCCAGTCGATGACCATGTTGACGACGCCCATGATCGCGTCCCTGATGGTGTCCCATGCGCTCTTGAACGCGACGATCGCGTCGTTTTCCTCCAGTTTGGAGTAGAGGCGCTGGAACCAGCCGATGACGCCTTGGATGCCTGCCTGAACGACGGGCACGGCGTTGGTGACGCCGTCGGCGATCCAGCTCATGCCGCCGGTGATGGCGGGTTTGACGCTGTCGAGCACGCTCGCGCCGAGCTTGACGAACGCGGCTTCGAGGTTGCCGGTGGCTCCCTCGATGGTGCTGGCGGATGTGGCGGCTTCCACGGCGGCGTCGGTGAAGCCCAGGGACATGATCGCGTCGTTGAATTCCTGCGCGGTGATCTGCCCGTCGGCCATCGCGTCGCGGAAGTTGCCGGTGTAGGCCCCTGCTTCCTTGAGTGCCTGCTGGATCTTGCCGCTCGCGCCGGGGATGGCGTCCGAGAGCTGGTTCCAGTTCTCTGTCGTGAGTTTTCCCTGGCCGGCGGTCTGGGTCAATACCATCGCCACGCTTTTGAACGTGTCGGCCGAGCCGCCGGCGACGGCGTTGAGGTTGCCTGCGGCTTCGGCGAGCCTGTCGTAGTTGGGCACGCCGTTGGCGGCGAGCTGGGCGGTGGTGTTGCGGATGTCGTTGAGGTCGTAGACGGTCTTGTCGGCGTAGTCCTGCGTGCTGGCGGTGAGTCGTTTGATCTGCTTCTCGCTGACGCCGGCGAAGTTCAGGGTGCTGGCGAACTTCTGGGCGCTGTCGGAGGCGCTGGTGATCTCGCCGGACAGGCCCATGAACGCTTCGATGGCCTTGCCCGCGACGCTTTGCGCGATGCCGGTGATGACGCCGAGTTTCGCGCCGAAGCCGCCGGCGAAGCCGTTGCCGGCTTTGATTCCGGCGGTGTTGCCGGCGGTTTCCGATGCGCTGCCGAACGCCGATTCGATGGCCTTGCCGACGCCCTTCATGCTGGGCACGACCTGCACGAACGCGGTGGCGATCTCGATTGCCATGCTATGCCTCCCTGATGGTGGTGCGCGGTGCGGCCAGGTATGCGGCCAGTTGTTCGTCGTCCATCGCCACGGCCTCGCCGCCCGTGGCTTCGTGCCGGACGGTGCCGGGGCGTTGGAGCTGTCCGCGCCAGCGCGCGCCCTTGCGTGAGGCTTCCTTGGTTTTCGTCCAGGCGAGGAACGCGAGGCTGTCGCGGATGTCGGCGAGGAGGTAGGTCTGGTCGTCCCATGCGAGGCGCGGGTCGAGTTTTTGCCAGATGATGGCCTGACGGGGCAGGTTGGCGGCCAGTGCGGCCGCCCGGTCGGCGGGCAGTTCGCCCGTCCATATGAGGTCGGGGTTGAGCCCATAGAAACGCTGGAAGTCCGCTTCGAGCGCGTCGGGCGCTGTGGCGAGCATTCCTATGAGCGTCAGGAGTTTGGGGCGACCTGTTCGAGGAGCTGGGCGATGAAGTCGCTGACCTTGTCGATGCTCACGCGCCCGGTGTCGGGGTCGCGCAGCGCGTCCTTCATCGCCGTGTACTGGTCGCCGCACAGCTTCTTGAGGAAGGGGACGATGGCGAACGCGCCGCTGCCGTCGCCTTCCTGCGCGTTCTGGAGGTCGTAGAGGTATTCGACCATGTCGAGGTCGTTGAAGATCGCGGGGCCGACGGTGACGGTGACGCCCATGGCCTCGACGGTCCTGGGCTGGTTTTTCGGGGTCTTGTGGTCCTGCGGCTGCTTGGCTGCCATATTCGTGTCCTTTCAGGGTGGAAGGGTGCGCCAGCCGGACGGCGGGCGCGGGGTGGGATCACTTGCTGAGCGAGGCGGTGGTGACTTTGGCGATGTATTCGACGCTGGTGGCTCCGTTGATGAGGTCGCTCGGGTTGGCGCTCATGGTCACGCCGTAGCCGATGGCGTCGCCGGCGCTGTAGGTGGTGTCGTCGAATTCGGTGATGGTGCCGTCGGCGACGACGATGCGCTTGACGCGGTTGCCGGTCATGGCGATCTCGAACACGAGCACGAGGCTTTCGCCGGACGGGATGGCGTGGTAGACGGTGAGCTTGTCTGCGGTGCCGGTGACGTTCGCGGTGCCGAAACGCAGTTTGAGGCTGGCTTCGTTGGTTTCGATCATGTTGAACTGCCATGTCTCGCCGTAGCCGCTGATCTCGGACAGCACCTTGATGCCGCCCATCTCGTTGATGTCGGTGGCGGCGGTGTCGGTGGCGTTGGTGACGCCGTCCTCCGACAGGTAGCCGACGCAGGTGTAGGTTGTCGGCAGAGCGGTGGTGGCGTCGGTCGGCAGTGCGGTGCCGGCGGGCGCGTAGTAGAGGCAGCCGGTCTTCTTGGGCTTGCCGAGGCTGACGTTTTTCTTGTTGTTGTGGTTGGTTTCGGCCATGATGGTGCCTTTCGGATGGTGCGGCGTCGTCTTATTGGGTGGCGGCGTCGAGCTGGATGGTGATCTGGTATCGGGGTTGGGGCGGCGGGCCGGGGTCAGGCAAGTCGATGACGCTTTCCACGCTGACGGCGGCGATGGGGTCGAGCAGGTCGAGGTCGAGCAGTCGAGGCAGCAGCGTGCCGGTGGCGAGCTGGGCGGCCTGCCATCGGCTTTCCGCCCATACCTGCACGGCGAGGATGGGGTGGCTGCTGTATTCGAGTTCGCTGCCGCCGACGCGCTCGATGGTGACGAGCCGTTTGGGCCGGTCGGCGGGCACTTCGAGGTATGCGGTCAGGCCGTCGCCGTCGGGGTCGGCGTCGATCCAGTCCTTGACCGTTTTTTCGAGGTTGAGGCTCATCGCCGTTTCACCGCCTTGAGCAGCGTGTTGTGTTTCGCGTTGTCCACCATCGCATTCACGTTGCCTTCGGAGCCGTGCCCGGTCGTGGCGAGCGCGACGCTGCCTTTGGGGGTGCTGACATGGGTTGCGGCCTCGTAGGTCGCGCCCTTGACCTGTGCCATGCTGTTGGCGCGGGCGGCGATGAGCGTGGCCTGTTGGTCGATGGCCTGCTGGATGGGTGCGGATTGGCGGACTTGGCGGAAGCCGGCGAGGTTGAGTTTTACCTTTGCCATGTGCCGGTCTCCTATCCTCTGGTGTCGGCGAGTTCGACGGTGAGGTTCCATCGGGTCGGGGTGATGCCGCCCGTGTAGGGGCGGGGGTCTCCGATCACGGTGTATTCGACGCCGTCGATTCTCGCCTTGGCACCGCGCAGGCTCCGGTAGGGCCATGCGCGGGGCATGTGGATGGTTTTGGCGGTGCGGATGCCGTCGGGGCGGGTGGGGTCGGTGGAGTTCGACTGGCTGCCGTCCTGTATGAGCACGTCGTCCACCTGTTCCTCGCGGGTGTTCCAGATGATGCCGCCGCCGGGGTCCTCGCCGGCTTTGACGCGGTGGATGAGGGTGATGGTCTCGCCTCTCATGCCGCGCCTCCGGCCATGTCGTAGGACCATGCCTCGCCGTCGCCGCCCAAGGCTTCCTTCTCGCTCGTGGTGAGGTAGAGGTCGCCGGCGGGGTTGGCGTAGCTCAGGCTTTCGCTGTAGCTGCCGGCCGTCTGGGTGGACTGGGTCACGCCCGACATGTCGGGGCCGGCCTGCATGGCTCGTTTGACGGCCATGCAGGCGATGCGCTTCAACGTGGCCGGCTTGGCGTTGGCCCATTGGGGGCATGTGGTGCGGATCAGGTCGCTCGCGTCCTGCAGCAGCGTCTCGGCGCGGGTTCGTTCGTCGCCGGTGAGCGCGTGCCATCGGGCTTCGAGGTCGCCGACCTGCGCGAACGGCTTCTCGTCGTCCGTTTCGTCCTCTCCCCCGCCGGCCTGCGTCACGGTTGTGCCGTCGGACAGGTTGAGCGGGGTGCTGGGGTATCCGTCCATGCGGGGTCTCCTTAGGCGAGGATGCCGGCGGCCTTGAGCTTGGTCAGCGTGGAGTTGACCTTCGCGATGATGGCCGCCGAGTCGGCGCTGGCGGCGAGCTGCGCTTCGGCCGCCTGCTGGAGCACGCCGCCGCGCGCGCCGGCGGTCGGCGCGGGCGGCGTGAACGTAGACGGCTTGCCGGTGATGGCCGACCATGCGATGGTGGCGACGCCTTCGGCGAACGGGGTGCCGTCGGGCTTTACCAGACGCACGGGAATGGACAGGCCGGTCTCGTCGGCCTCGTCGTGTTCCTGTACTACGAGCGTCTGGGTGAGGGGCGCGGCCATCACTTGCTCGCCTTGACGGAGGATGTGGACTTCTTGAGCACGGCGATGCCCTTGGGGTCGAGGATCGCGTAGCTGTACATGGCCTCGGTGCGGTAGGCGATCTGGTTGACGCCCTTGAGGTCCTTGCCGGTGTTGTCGGGGTCGCCGTATTCGATGATCTCGCTCCAGATGTCGCGCACCATGCCCCACTTGATGAGGCGGAAGTCGCCGAGGAAGGCGAGGATGCCGGTCGCCGGGGTGACGAGCCGGCCGTTGACCGTGCCGGACGTGGCGGCCGGGATGCCGTCGAGGTTGCCGACCTGGAGGCTGATCGGGATCTCCGGGTAGAAGCGCTGGCCGGTGGAGGGAACGCGGATCTTGCGCAGCTCGTTCGCCATGGTCTTGGACAGGGCGATGCCGTTGATGTCGTACTCGTCGCTGACGGCCTCGGCGAGGCTGTCGATGTCGGCGACGCGATCGTCGGTGGCCGGCACGCCGACCGCTGTTTTGGCGAGCGCGTTGAAGCCTTCGAGGGTCGTTTTCTTCTTGGGGTCGAAGGCGTGGTAGACGACGTAGTCGAGGACGCGGCCCATCGCGGCGGCCTGGTCTGCCTGGATCTTGCTGATGATCTCCAGTTTGGCGTCGTCGTCGGCCCACTGGAGCTCGTTGCTGAGGCGGGTGGTGGTCTGCACCTTGAAGCGCTTGCCGACGACCGGGGTGAGGGTTTCCTCGTAGCTGGACTTCTGCGCGCCTTCGGCGACGACCTCGGCTTCGGAATTGCCGGTGAAGACCATGTAGTCCTTGTCGAGGAAGAGCTGGGGTTCGCTCGGGGACAGTGCGGCGATGGTGCTGGTGTCCTTGGCGCGCTTGGTGATGACGGTGGCTACTTCCTTGGGGAGCAGCACCTTGCTGGTATCGAGTGCCATGATGATGGTTTCCTTTCAGATGAGGGGTGAGGAGGTGTTGGCCGGTTAGAGGCCGAGGTTGCGCAGGTAGTTGACCATGCTCTCGTTCGGGCCTTTGCCGGACGGCTGGCGGTCAGCGCCGTGCACGGCCGGGGCCTTGGGTTTGGGGTTGAGCAGCTCGTGGATGCGCTTGGCGTGCGATTGCATGGCTTCGAGGCTGTCGCCTTCGATCACGTCGGCGGGTACGCCGGTCTCGGCCGACACCTGCGCCTTCCAGTCGGCCTGCTGTTCCTTGGCTTTGTAGGCGGCTACCTGCGCTTCGAGTTCCTGCGTGCGCTTGGCGGCCTTCTCGGTTTCGCTCATTTGGGATTCCTTGAGCTTTTCCAGCTCGTCGGCGGCGGCCTTGTTGGCCTTCGCTTTCTTTTCCCAGTCGCGCGAGTGGCCGAGCGCTTCCTTGTATTTGGCTTCCCAGTCGATCGGATCGCCGGCGTTCTCCGTGCCGGCCGATGCCGGCGGTTGCCCGGTGCCGCCGGTGGACTCGCCGCCTTCCGGCGGGGCCGCGACGAATCGGATGTGATGGGGGTGTGGGGGTGAGGAACATGGTTGTTCTCCTTGTGGTTGAGCCCTTTCCGGGCATTAAAAAAGCCGCCCGTGCGGGTGGCTGAAAATCTGTTAGACTGGAATTGTCTTGGCTTCTCTACCTCGAACCCGTTATTGGCTCTGGGAGTGAGAAGCCGTTTCCGTATCGCGTTCGACCCTGACGATGTTCCCGTCGTAGTCGATGAGCAGAACGTAGTCGAGACGTCTGCGTCGAAGCGATGACCGTATGTAGTCTTTGCAGGCTTCGGCGTCCAGTTCCGTTCTTTCCTTTTGCAGATGAATGACTGCGGCGTCTCCTTGGCGGGCTGCGGATCGGAGAAGCTGGTCTATGGTGTTTTTGCCGTGTCCTTCCGGCGCTTTGAAGTCCACTCGTTTACCGTTGATGATGGCGTCTGATGTCTTCACGCCTTGTTTGTCGCTTCTTTCGCGCACTGTCACGGCAAACCCGTTGTCTTTGAGGGCGTCGAGCGTTTTGCGTTCGTGCTTCTGAAGTTCGGACCACGCCCTTGCGCTTTCCACGGAGGGTTCCGGCGTGGTGCCGTCGTACAGCCATCGACGGTCGCGCTGGCTCATTTCCTCGGTGATGCGATGCGTCGTCCACAGGTTGTAGTCGTCTATCTCGTCTTCGTCTTTACCTGCGTCCTTCATACGGGCGACGTATTTTCCATATTCGTCGCGATTGAGCATGCCGGCGATCGTCTTGCGGCATTGCAGGTATCGGGCTTTCATGCCTTCCGGGTCGTAGCCTTTGACGTGGGCTTCTCCCCAACTGGATACGATGCGGCAGTCGTCGTTCTTGTGATATCGATTGTCCCGTCCGCCGGCCTTTTCCTCGCTCCAGTAGACGAAGCCTCGCGAGGCCATGAGGATGCAGAACGCGCAGGTCGGGCCGACCGGAACGCGGGCGTAGCGCGGTTGCGAGGGATCGTGCTCGCCGTTGAATTTGGCCGTGAGTCGTGCTGTGACGCCCACGATGTCGGCGGCGAGGTTCATCCATTCGTCTTGTCCGTATCCGTCGGTCTTCATGGCCCATAGGTCGTCCATCGTCAGCCCAGCGCGACTGTGGTGGTTGATGACGTCCACGAATTTGAGTCCGACGTGGTCGGTGCTGTTGTATCCTCCGACGATCTGCCAGAAGGCGCGATCCGCGCTCACTCGGGATGGCGTGTAGGCCGGCAGGTCGACGCCGGCGGCTTCTGCCCATGCGGAGCGCACCGCGTCATAGTAGTCGTTGGCGACTTGGTTGGCGCGATCCGCGTAGGTCTCGAACACTTCCGTGCGAAGGTAGTGCAGCGGGTCTTCAAAATTGTCCCACGCAACTCCGGCCGCGAGCTGCTTGGCCTCAAGGGACAGGTCGGCGAGCGCGTCCTGATAGTCGTCCCAGAGGTCGTCAAGATGGGTTTGGAATGCTTGGCGCTGCTGTGGAGTGAGGTTGTTCAGCGGCAGGTTGGCCGGTTTGCTGCTCATTGGCTTCGGCCTCCTTGCCGTCGGTCTTGGCGATCGTCAGTTTGGCCCTGAGCTCGTCGATGGATTGCTGCGTGCGCTGCTGGCGTTCGTAGGCCCGGTGGGCCTTGATCTCGTCCCATGTCAGGCCGGCGCGGGTGAGTCCCACGTCGCTGTCGGCGAAGGCGGGGTTGGTGGATGCGACCTTCTGGTACCAGTCGGCGCGGGCGGCGTCGCTGGTTTCCTTGACCGGTGCCCAGATGGGTCGCAGTTCGCGCAATGCGTCGGGGTCTGCGCCCTGATAGGCCAGTGCGATGCTCATGGCTTCCTTCAACGCGCGGCCGAAGCGTTTGTTTTGCCGGTCGGCGGTGCGGGACAGTTTGCGTTCGGCTTCGGCCATGGCTTCGGCGCTGGCGGGGTTGTCCATGGTGATGCCGAGGTCGTTGACGGGGATGTCGGTTTCGGAGCTGACCATGAGGGCGATGGTGCGCAGCATGTCGGCGTGCGGGGTCATGGATGCCTGCTGGAGCTGCTGCATGGTGGGCTTGTCGCCGTTCTTGTTGGCGGGCATGCCGTTCATGACGCTCACGATGCTGCTCCATGTGTCGTCGGTGAACTTCTTCGACGCTCCGATGAACCACACGCGGGGGGCTGCATAGAATTCGGCGGTGGCCTCCATGCGCACCATGGTTCGCAGGCCGAAGTCGGTCAGGTTCATGAGCGTGCGGGTGATGCGGCTGTTGCCCAGCGGATGGTAGGACTGGGCGTCGTTGACGAGGGGCACGACGCTTGGCCGGTCGAGGTGGGTTTCGATCGTCCGCGCCGTCCACTGGCCTTCGCTGTCGTCGATTTCGTAGACCTTGCCGGGCAGCCATGCGGTGAATGCGGTGATGCGCCCGGTTCTGTCGTCCTTGTCGGTGATGGTCAAGGCCGAGCCGAGGCGGCGGCGTCGGCGGTCCCAGATGCCCGCGCTCCAGTCGGCCGAGCGGGGCAGCATGAGGATGCGGCCGGGTTCGTCGGGGTCTTCGCACACGGTGATGAAGCTGCATCCGTGGATGTAGGCGCTGGTGATCGCCTCGGAGACGTCGGTGTCCCATGCGTTGTCGTCCACGAGCTCGTCCACCTGCGCCTGCAGCGGGTCGGGCGCGTCGAAGCCCTCGAACACGTTGAGGTCGGCGAGCGCTCGGACTGCTTTGTTGGGCCATCCGATCATCGGTTTGGCGAGGGCGCGCATTTGTTTGGGGATGCTGTAGGCGACGCCGTTGTATCGGTATCGGGCTTGGTAGTATTCGGCTCTCAGCATGTTGCGTGCGTAGTGGTCGCGCCATGTTGTGAGGAGTTTTTGGATGGTGGGCATGTCGTCGTCTTCGACGCCTTTGATGCGGGTGATGTTGGCGGATTGGACGGCGAGGTAGGCGTCTTGGGTGGCGGGGTTGGTGATGGCGAGGCCGTTGTGGTCGGTGGCGGGCATTAGAACCATGTCTCCGTTTCTTGGGTGGGGTCTCTTCTGGTGGTCATGGCCCCGTGGAGGGCGAGGGTGACGGCGTTGAGTGGGCTGATGTCGGTGTCGTCGTCGGGTCGGTTCCATCCGAAGAGTCCGTTTTTGCCGATGGGGCGTGTGGTGGCTTTGTTGGCGGCTTGCCAGAGTGGTTGTTGGCCGTCTTCGGGCAGGTGGGTGAGGGTGCCGTCTCTGAGCATGTCCTGGAGGCGGCCGCAGGCGCGGCCCATGTCGGTGGCGGCGGTGACGGTGACGGTGACGCCGGCCTGGGCGAGGTCGGGCAGGAGCGCGGTGGCGGGGCTTTGCCCGTCGATGACGAGGCTGGCGGTTTGTTCCCAGACCTTGTCGATGAGGTTGACGGCCCACATGGTGCCATCTTGGTTGGTGTCCCTGTATTCGGCGAGTTCGATGTGGGCGGTGTTGTCGTCGTATCGCATGCATGCGCCGATGGTCAGGCGTGTGCGTTGGGGGTTCATGTCGATGCCGAAGCTCATGACGCCGCCGGGGCGGCGGCGCTCGATGGTGGCTTCCTCCCATTGGCGGCGGTCGATGGCTTGGCTGAGGGCGTGTTCGTCCCAGATGCCGAGGGCTTCGCGCCGGAAGTCGTCGCCGGTGAGGTTTTCCCACAGGTTGGCGATGGATTCGTCGCTGGTGTGGGACGGGTAGCTGGGGTTGGCTTTCCTCCATTGCTGGCGGTCGAGGGGGTCGGCGTCGCGGTCTGCGGTGAATTCGACGTAGAGGGTGCTGTGGGTGCGGCCGGCGCGCGCTTTGTCCCTCAGGCGGGTGAACGCTTCGCCGTTGTCCCTTGGCCCGGGCGGGGTGCCCATGTAGATGGTCTGGGGGTTCCAGGCGCGGTTCTGGGTCGGCAGCATCGACGCCATCGCCGAGTCGGACAGGTGCTGGGCCTCGTCGATGACGAGCAGGGCGATCTTCTTGACGCCTCGCAATGCGCCGCGTTCGCGGGCGCGGAAGAAGATGCGCGACCCGTTGCGGAAGCGTATTTCCTCCTTGCCGGCGGCCAGGGATATGCCGTGGTCGGGGTCAACGAGACCGCTCATTTCCGGGCGCAGGACGATCGCGCACAGGCTTTCGAACGTGTCCTTGATGACGCTGAAGTGCTGGGCCGTCCACACGATGCGCATGCCGGGGGTTCGGGCGGCGCGGTGGATCGCGACCCAGCCGATGTCGTAGGTCTTGCCGGTCTGGCGCGGGATCGACAGCACCGTGTTGCGGGCGCTCCAGAAGCCGTCGGCGCTTTTCGCGAGGATGATCCGGTTGATCTGCCGCTGCCAGACGTCGAACCGGTCGCCCGCCGCTGCGGCGAGCCTGTTGAGGCTCGGCTCTCCGCTGGTGTACAAATCGTCGGGGATGATCTGGCAGCTCGCCCCGTCAATCCTCGTGTTCATCCAATCGTATGTCCTCCGTGTCCAGTGCCTGCATGGCCGGATCGTGCCCGTTCGACGCCTTGTCGATCGCCTCGATCTCGGCGCTCATGTCCGCGAGCCGTTTCGTCAATGACGCGAGGTCGCGTGAGCTTATCGACCCTTCGTCGAGCTTTTCGGCGATCAGGTTGCGCATCGCCACCAGGAGGCGGCGACGATCCCCGGAAGCGGCGGCATTGCTGACCCTATGGGACTTCGACGCGCTCTTCGAGCGAGGGGTCTTCGACGTTCTGGACACCAAGACGGCCTCCGTTCAAGTGTGGAAAAAAGCCCGGGGGAAAAACGGCGCTTTGCCCGTGGTCGCCCCGGCGGGGCCGGGTGGGGTCTACTCCCCACCCCCGAACCAGTCCGAGCATCGGATCGGCCCGGATTGGGTTGGCTCTGTGCGCTGTGGGGCCTTGCCCTGGGCGATGAGCTGGGCGACGCGCTCGCGCGCCCATGCCAGGCTGTGCGTGCCTTTGATGGCGTTGCACCATCGGTGCGCGGGCCCGCTGTTGTCGTGCGTGAGCGTGCCGCCGCGCGCCAGGGCGATGGTCTCGTCCACGACGAAGCTGTATGGATGCGGTGCCTTGAGCTCGTAGTCGATGGGCCGATGGCAGATGTAGCAGTCGGCCCGCATGTGCCGCCACCGCTCGCGCTCGCGCCGGCGGCGATAGCCATTGCTGTACCGCGGATTGCCCACGCACGCCTCCAATCGAACGCTTGTACGGATCGACAGACTGCGCTCGCCGGCGGGAAGAAGAGGGAAGAACCGCCGGCGAGGCGTCTGTCTGTGGTGGTTTCTCGGGTGCCGCATACGCCGGTTGTGCACGGTGCCGGCGGCGGCTGGCGGATGGTGCGGGATTCGGACCCGCGAAGCATGAGGTCGGTTGTCATGCCTGCCCGCCTAGCAAGCGGGTGCCTTCGACCGCTCGGCCAACCATCCAAGGGGATCGGATACGAAAAAAGCCCATCCCCGATGGGACAGGCTTTTCCGATACTCCGATTACACGCGACAGCGTAACACGAAACCGTCTCACGTTCAAACGTCGCCGCCGTCGCGCTCGGCGCGATCCTGCGCACAGGCCAACAGCTCCATGATGTTCCACTCCCAATAATGCCGGTCGATGCGCCGCGTGGACGGCATCTTGCCCCGGCTGCGCCAGTTCGCCAAGTCCTTGCCCGTCACGCTCACACCCGTGTTCTCCCGCACCCATCGGGCGGCGTCGGCCTGCGTGCGCGTGATGTGCATGAGCCCCGCGCCGCGCAGGTACTCCAACCGCACGCGCTTCAAGTCGAGCCATGCGCCGCATTCGGGGCACACCGCATACCGCGCGGAGCGGGCGGCGTAGATCGGCGTGCGTATCGGCTCGTCGTCGTCCCCCTTCGTGTTCAGGCAGTCGGGGCATACGCCGACAAGACGGCGCTCGCCGGCGTGCGTGGTGGCGGTTTCGACCTTTTCCGATAGGCGGATCAGGTCGGCGTATAGGTCGTCGGCCGTGTAGAGTCGTGCGAGGTCGGGCATGTGGTGCAGCAGCAGGCGGGTGATGTCGGCCCATTGCATGAGGGTGCGGGGCCGGTCGTATCGGTCGTGGCCGATCGGTTTGACGCCGAGCATGCCGCCGGTGAGTTGCAGGTGCGTTTCCACTGCGGAGTACAGGGCTTGGGCGGCTTCGTTGACCGGCGGGGCCGCGTATGCCCTGTTGCCGTGGCGTGGCGAGCGTTCGCGGGTGGTGGCTTGTTTGTAGGCGATCTGTTGGAGGGCTGGCATGCCGGCCTTCAGGAGCCATGCGAGGCGTTTCGCCCAGTCCTTGACGCATTCCTTGCACAGGTTCGCGTCGCCGGCTGGTTTGCCGCAGGCCACGCATGTTCGTTGTTCCATCATCCCCGCCCTTTCGCTGGTGCTATACTCGCTTGTTGGACAATGCGAGCCTCTGCCGAAAGGTGGGGGCTTTTACTTTCCCGAAGCTGTTCCCGACGTGGTGGATTGGCCGGGAACGGCTTGTTTTCAACGGTTTGCTGACTTTCCTTAACTTTCTCTTCTATTGTCGCCGATGCCGGCGGGTTTTTCCGGCGCGGGTGCCGGGTGGGCTTGCAGGATGATGGCCTTCACCTCGTCGATGGGGATGCGCAGGGATCGCGCGGTCTCTTCCGGCGGCACGCCCTTGCCGTGCCATTCCACGATGATCTTCCTGACGCCTTCGGTGACTCTCACGCCCGTGCCTCCTGCCGGTCGAGCTGTTCGCATGCGGAGTGCTTGGCGCACATTTGGGCGACGCGGCGCATGCACTTGCGGATCGCGCCGCCGTAGGAGAGGGCGACGACGGTGAACCGGCCGAAGCATTCCGGGTGCGTCACGTCACGGCCGGGCGTGGCGGTGCCTCGCATGATGGTGACGGGGCCTAGCTGCCAGGCGGTGATTTTGGCGTCGATGTTGTTCATAAGATTTCCTTTCTTGGGTCGTCATTTGACCCCGTATCGGCGGCCGCCCCAGATGCCCTGCAACTGGTAGCCGTTGATCCGGTTGTGCTCGTCGGCGAACCGGCGGCACTCGCCGATGACCGGGCATGACCGGCATATGGCGAGCGCGGCCGCCTGTTCGTATGGTTTGCCGCTGAACCAGAGTTCGGGGTCGTGGTCGCGGCATGCGGCCTGATGTCGCCAGTCCATGGGTTATCGGCCGTACTTTCGGTAGGGGTTGGCGCGTTCCACGATGGCGAGTTCGTCGAAGTGGTTCATGGCGTCGAATACGGCCTGTTTGCCTTGTTCGTAGGCTTCGGCGAGTTCGTCGGACTGTTCGGCGTCCATGATCGAACCGGCCTGCGGCCTTGTGAAGCCCGCCGTCCTGAGCCTGCGTTCGATCTCGTAGAGGCCGATTGGTTCGCTGTCGCAGGTGAAGACGATGCTCAGGCGTTTCATGACAAGTCCTTTTGCAGCGCGCGACGGCCGGCCTCGGTGATGGCATAGCGTCCGTATCCGACGTCTTGCGTGTATCCGCGTTCCTCCAGGGATTGGAAGGTGCGTTTGTGGTTGCCGTCGGCGGGCTGCATGTCGCCGTGGTTGACGAGCTGGAGCAGCACACTCTTCTGCGCGTAAGTGAGTCGTGGTCTCATTTGACGCCTCCGCTCAGCGGGTCGATGAGCTCGCAGCTCATGGCGTCGATGCGCTCGCCGGTCTTGACGGTCAGGCACAGGCGTTTGACGTCGCCGGTCTGCCGCACCTCCTGCGTGACGGTCTGCACATCCTGTTCGCCGAGCCGGGCCTGTTCGCCCAGCCCGTAACCGACCACGAACGCTGCAAACACACACACGAAGGCCGGCATGATCCTCACAGCCCATGGTCTACCGTTCCTCATTCCGTTTCCTCCGTCCCGTCAATGAGCGTCCATGCGCTCGCTGCCAGATTGACCCACCATTCGCGCTCGCTGTCGTCCATGGCCTTGCCGCTCTCGTGGGCAATCGGGCAGTCGCCGACCTGCTCGTGCAGGCGCATGGCGAGCCGTTCCGCCTCGTCCGGCATGAACGGCCTACGGTTTATGGACCGCTCGAGCTGGATGGCGAGCGCGAGCGCATCGTCATGGCCTTGGGTATATCCGATCACGTAGGCCTCGGCCGGGCTGTCGTTGCCGAGGCCGGCGTCGGCGAGCGCGTTCAATGCCTGTTGGGTGATGTCGATGCTCATATGCGGGCCTTTCGGTGTTTGCGTTCGGCTTTCCATTTCGGGTGGAACTGCAGGAACGCTTTGAGCGTGCTTATCGGCTCCCAGAAGTCGCCGTCCGGTAGGTCGAGTTGCCACCATTGACCGCAGACCGGGCAACGCCATACCGGATCACTGCCAGAGGGCTTGCAATACTGACTACTCACTCCACGCCTCCAGTTCGCTGATGTCGGTCGGAATGCCGTATTGGTCGTAGTAGAGGCGTGTGCTCATTGTTGGTTCCTTTCGTGTTCGATGAGGTGGTCGGGGCAGATGTCGCAGTAGCTTTTCTGGCTCATTGCGGTCCTTAGATGAGGTGTTGTTCGAGCATGAGGCTCCAGATGAGCGCGATGCAGGCGATGACCAGCGTGACGACGAGCGCGGCGAGCGCTATGGAGATGATGATGGCGATGGCGGTGCAGAGTTTTTCGGCGAATGTCTTTTTGGGTTCGGGTGGCTGCGTGTCCATGTTGAGTTCGGGGTGGATTATCGGGTTTCCTTTGGTTGGTTGGTGCTGAGCATGCGGTCGAGGTAGGCGGTGTAGTCGTTGCGGTCTCGTGTGATGCAGTAGATGCGTGTGTTCATTGCTTGTCTCTTTCCCGTTTGATGAGTTCGTCGATGAGGGCGAGGGCGGAGTCGGGGTAGCCTTGCTTGAGTTTTGCCCATGTTCTGGCTTCGACGCCGACGGTGTGGGCGACGAGTGCCGTGAGTATGTCGTACTGTTGGCGCGTCCACGCGATCTTTTCGCCGTAGTCGATGACTCGGCATAGGTACCATCGGGCTTTTTCGAGGTCTTCCAAGGGCCGGCCCTTGCTGTGGTAGCGCCACAGGTACTTGCAGCAGTTCCCAAGGCAGAAGGTGGTGTCGGCGGTCAGGTCGATGCATTCCATGCCGGGGTGTGAGTCGGTGTAATGCTTCGGGCTGTTGACGGGGTCGTTGATCCAGCTCATTGCCTGTCTCCTTGGGTGCCGGTTCGGATGATGTCGAGGTAGGCGGTGTAGTCGTTGATGTCCCGACGGATGCAGTCCTGGACTCGGTGGGTGCCTGCGTGGTTTTGGTAGGGGTTGCCGCCGATGGCTTGGTCGGCGAGGCGGAAGCTGGTGAGGTCGAGTTTTCGGTGGTGGAGTCCTTGGGTGATGGGGTGTTCGAGGTGGCGGCTGAGGTGCACGTCGAGCTGGCGCAGGTCGAAGTCCACGTTGGTTCCTGCGGGGTGGAGTGTGTATTGGCTGAGTTGGTCGTTGAGGAATTCGTGGATGTTGAGCGCGGTGTGCTTGTAGTCGTAGCCGGTCTTGGGTGCTTCGGCGCAGGCGAGCATGAGCCCGTTGGCGAGGTGCGTTTCGTAGGCTTTGAGCATTTCGGGGTGGTTGGCCCAGTTGCGCACGTTGTCGGGGTGGACGATCAGGTGCAGGCTGCCGCCTCGGGTTTCGGCTTTCAGGTCGGTGACCTGCATGCCGACTTCCAGGAGTTCGCACTGATTGGGGTCGAGGCCGGTGGTTTCGGTGTCGATCCATAGGAGCATGTGGGGTTTGGCTGGCGGTTTTGGCGGGTTGAGGGGTTTGCCGCTGACGGTGATGTCGTGTTGGGTGTTCATTGGTCGCCTTTCTTGATGTCGATGTGGGTGGGGAGGTCTTCGGGTGGCGGGCAGGGATGGCGGGTGCCGTCCTTGTTGAGCTGCTGCCAGCCGCCTGTGCGGTAGTAGACGGGGATGGTGGCGGGGTCTTTGCCCGTGTGGACGAGGTAGCCGAGCCGGTAGGCGCGTGCGGGGTGGGCGTGTACCCATCCGTGGCATCCTGTGGTGCCGCTGCCGCAGAGTTGGAGCAGGTTTTCGGGTTGGTGGAGCCGGTCGAAGGGGTGGCTTCGCGGTTCCCTGTGGTGGATGCTGTCGCCGCTCCAGTGGCTGCCGGTTTCCCGGTCGCACATGGCGCATCGGTATCGGTCTCGCCTCTGTACGATGCGGCGGGTCTCGGCTGTTGGCTTGCTGCTCATCGGCTGGCCTTTCGTTGGCATTCGTTGATGATTTCCTTGGCTTTTTGTTCCGGGTCGATGCCGGTTTTGACGCTGGCCCAGAAGTCGGCTCTCATCGCGTCGGTGAAGGTGCCTACGGGCACGTGGTCCCGGATGTGGCCGGTGATCCACCGGTCGTCGATGACGGTGCCGTCGGGCAGTGCGTGCCGGTATGGTTTCGGCTGGCTGGGCATGGTGTCCATGTATGCGCCTTGGCGCAGCCATCGGCTCATGTTGGGCGCGTATCTGGGGTCGTCCACGGTTTTGGCGTAGGCGATGACGGCTCCGATGAGCTGCGCTTCCGTCACGGCGGACGTGCCGTCGTGCCCGGCCACGGCTGCGGCCCACGCTTTCTCGGCTTCCCGTCGCGAGCCGGTGTGGCGTGGGTAGGCGTTCCACGCCGTGGCGAACGGGTCGGCCAACGCCCTGGCCTCGGCCTCGGCGACCGACGCGGTTTGCTTCGATCCCGGCCCGGAGGGGTCAGGGGAGGAAGAAGGCATGGTTTTGGTTTGGTTAGGTACGGTAGTGCTTCCTGTTTGCTTTGTTGAAGTTGAAGCAGTCTGCTTCGCGTCTGCTTCGTTTTGCTTCCTGTTTGCTTCGGCTTTCGCCCTGCGGGACTCGCCCGACGCCTTGCCTCCGGCGTGGCCGGCGACGACCTTCTTCTCGTGCAGTTCGGCGGCTTCTTCGGGCGTAAGCGGTTTCTTCTGGTTCTTGAAGCTGCCGAACACGGCGAGGCCGCGACGGGTCACGACCCTGTACACGCCTTCGCCGGCCTCCTCGAAGAGCCCGTTTTCAACGAGTTCGCGCACGAGTCTGACGGTGCCGCCCACGCTTCTGACGCGCTTGAGGTCGAAGGTGCCGTCGAACGAGTCCGGCCGCGTGTATATCTGGTGGTCGCACCACGTCACCATCGTCGCGTACAGTCCGCGCGCGGCCATGCTGCTGTCCTGCACCGCAGGATCGAAACCGAAGGTGCTGTCGAAGTTCACAGACATGGCGCGCCGCCTTCACGACATGCGATAATCGACTTATGAGCAACGACAAGAAGACCCAGCGCTGCATGTGTGTGACGATTGATTTCGAGCAGCTTACGTTCGGTGAGCTGCGCAAGTTCGTCGAACTGACGGCAGATCGTGAGGACGATGAATTTGTGTGCGTCAACGACAATGACGGAGTGCCGGACGGCTTTATGGCGTATGTGGACGCAGAAACCATAGACGTCGTGCCAACCGATGAGACGTCGGAGCGCTGATATCGACCACATCTTTTCCTGAGCCACCCCGTCGCGGGTGGCTTTTTTGTTTGCCTGCTGCATATAAGCCTCTCTCAATGTGTGGTTACTTGATCTCGCCGGTGGTCGGATCGACGGCCTCTCCTCTGTCGGTCTCGTCAGCATCGTCGTCGGGATCGGGATAGTCGGGCGCGCTTTCCTCGAACGTGGCGAGGCTGTCGTGGAGGTTGTCGTACAGGACCGCGCGGCGTGCGTCCTTCGGATAGGTGAGCAGCCGGTTGATGACCTCGGCGCAGTCGATGATGTGCTGCGCGAGCGCGTCCGTGTCGTACACGGCCTCGGTGTACGGGTCGATCTGGTGGAACTTGTCGAGGTAGGCGTCTTTGGTTTCGAGCTGCATCTTGTGGTTGACCGCGCGGCGGAAGTCCACGGCCGCCTGCTTGATCTTCGCGCACGAGCTGTTGAAGTCCAGCAGGCTCAGCGGGCTCATTTCGTCGGGTATGAGCGCGTCCTGGACAAGTCCAGAGTCATTTTTCTTTGCCATGAGGGTGTCCTTTCTAGAATTCCGGGTCGCCGGTGTCGGTGGTGGACGTGTCCGTTGTGTAGCCGCTGCCGCCGTTGGCCCACGGGTCGGACGCCGGCGGCGTCGTCTGCTGCGGCTGCTGCTGTTGCGGGGACTGGCCGTTCGGGTTGCCGAACGTGCCGCCGCCCTGACAGCCGTCGTGGCCGCCCTGTTTCGTGACCTGCGCGGTCGCGTAGCGCAGGCTGGGGCCGATCTCGTCCACGGTCATTTCGACCACGGTGCGGTTGGTGCCGTCCTGCGCCTGATACGAGCGTTGGGAGAGCCGGCCGGTGGCGATGACGCGCATGCCCTTGGACAGCGACTGGGCGCAATGCCCGGCGAGGTCGCGCCATGCGGAGCAGCGCATGAACAATGACTGGCCGTCCTCGTACTGGTTGGCCTGCCGGTTCCAGACGCGCGGCGTGGAGGCGATGGTGAAGCCGCACACCTGCGTGCCGGTGCCGGTGGTGCGCAGCTCGGGGTCTGCGGTCAGGTTGCCGACGATCGTGAGGATGGTTTCGCCGGCCACTAGTCCTCGTCCTCCATGTCCTCGATCCAGTCGCCGACGAACGTGGCGAGGACGTGCGCGTCCTTGGCTGCGCTGCTCGCGATGCCCCATGCCACGTCTTCGCGACGGTTGTGGCAGTGCAGGGCGAGGTCGGAGAGCGCCGCATAGGCCATGTCGGCCACGTCGCGCATGTGCTCCAGCTCGTCAAGCTCGCCGGCGTCATCCGGGCCGTCGTCCTCTTCCTCGTCGTCTTCGTCGTCGATGACGGTGCCGAGCGGCTTCCGGTCGCTGGAGGCGAACATGTCGGCGAGCGTCTTGCCATTGGGCAGCACAGGTTCGAAGGATATGTAGGCCTTGGCTTTCTCGCTCAATGCGAGGCCGGCTTGGTCGAGCGCCGTGACGAACAGTTTTGCCAGCTCACCGCCGGAGACGGACACGTCGCCCTCGATGAGGCCGTAGAACTTCTCGGCGAGTTTTTCGGCCATTTCCTCGTTGGATGTCATGATGTTCCTTTCCTGATGTCCCGTTTCCATGCCCATTCGCAGATCGCGTCCAGCGCCTCGGCGATCAGTTCGCCGGGCGTCATGGTCAGGCCCCGTTCGGTGATGGGCCAGACCATGAGACTGCGGTGGGTGTTCATGGGACTCCTTCGTTTGGTGCGGGGCCGCGCTGGCGTGGTCGACGCCGGCAATGGAGACCACCGGCTCGCACGCCATCGCTTCCGCAATCCACTGACTTCCTGTCGTATGGGGATGGATCGCGGCCGACGTTGACGCGGCCCCAGTGGACGGCGGCCGAATCGAACGGCTTCCCGGTCTTTGCCCGCGCCCACCTGACGCGAATCTCGACCGGGGGCGAACCTGCCCGCCCTTGGCGCGCCGCCGGTGGAGAGAACCGGCGGCGCGATCATTGAGAGAGGTGGTGTTAACGACTTGTTCCTTGTCGCCGCCCGCCGCATCGGAAGGAAGGTCGCAATGGCGGCGGGCAAGCCTTAAATGGTCAGCACGAGCGCGCAGAGAATGACGAGCCTGAGCGACTGGTACACAAGCGCTCCCGGCTTGGCCTTCGTTTCGCGCAGCGTGCCGATGAGTATGAAGTGTTCGAGCAGCGCGTATCCGAGGATCACCCACTGCTGCCAGACGAGTGCATCGAAGTTCATTCGCCGGCCTCCTCGAACAGTGCGACGAACACCACGGGGCATTCCACGAACGCCCAGAACGCGGCGAGGCCATTGCCGATCGGATGCATGCAGGCATCGTGAGTGAACAGCCATCCCACGCAGACGACGAACGATATGACGGTCAACAGGGCGATGGTGTACGGATAGCGCTTGAACATGACCGCCGCCTTATTTGGTCTGGACGAGTGTGTCCGCGCCGTCGGGGACGACGACGAGCTGGTCCGCGTTGGACAATGCGTCGATGTAGTGCTGTTTGAGCACGTTGTCGGTCAGGCTCTCGTTGAGCACGGCGTTGGCGTCGGCCTCGCCCTGCGCCTTGATCTTCTTCGTCTCGGCCTCGGTCTTGGCGACCTGCTGCTCGTTCAACGCCTTCTGCTTGTCGATCTCGGCGGCCTGCGCCTCCGTGTACTTCTTGGTGATGGCCTCGCCGTAGCGCACGTCCTGCACGCTGACCTGTTCGACGGTCAGGCCGATCTTCTTCCACTTCGCCGCCAGCGCATCCTGCACGGCCTTCGTGTACTCGCCTCGGTTGGTGAGCATCGTCAGGGTGTCGAACCGGCCGGACTGTTCGCGGGCCACTGAACGCAGGTCGTTGCTGATGTAGTTCTGCGTGAACGTCTGCTGTTTGCCGTACTCCGAGTACAGGTATTCGGCCGCGCTCGGATCAAGGCTGTAGTTGACTTGGATGTCGATGTCCGCAGAAGCGCCGCTCCTGTCGTTGACGGTGACCTGCTTGCCGACCGCGCTGCCGCCGTCGTACTTGTAATCGGTGTCCTTGTAGAAGTTGATGAGGTTGTTACGGGTGTCGTATTTGATGACGCTCTGCCACGGCGTCTTCCAATGGAAGCCCGCGTCTTCGGAATGACCGGCCAGACTGCCGCCCATGTTGCGGATGACCGCGACCTCGCCCACGTCCACGGAATACAGGCATGCGGGAATGAGCAGCAGCAATCCGACGAGGCCCGGAATGAGGCCGATGCCGGCCCCCTTGACGTTGTTGGACAGCGCGACGCCGGTGACGGCGGCGCTGAAGAGCAGCAGGATGATGGAGATGACGAACCAGATCATGAGGGTTCCTTTCAGAAGATAAGGCCCTTTCCCCGTGCCGGTAGGCTTGAAGCTGCAACACAAACAATCCGCTGCATGCGGGGAAAGGAAGTATTCAAATGGGTGGAGCTGCAAGCTGGGCGAGCTCAGCGGAAACGAAGTTCAAGCAGGCTCAGGCAAGCGCTAGAAATGCCTATGAGTCACGGATGACCGAGGGTCTAGCGGACATCGCCCAAGCGTTGTTCCAAATCGACTTACGGCTTGACCGGCTCGAAAAGAAACTGGACGGTCGGGGTTGAGCCTTGCCAGTTTGCGCTCGCTGATGACGTCGTGGCGTATGTAAAGGCTTTCCATGTTGAGCTGTGCGCCACGACGCTCATAGGCGTTACTCATTTCACTACCTCCGGCACATATCCGTTGTGGTCGCGCCAACGGCCGTCGGCCATGTCGTGCAGCCATGACGCCAGACGTCCGGCTTCCGTGACGGTCAGGGCGATATGCCCCTCTCCCCTGCATTCCATGAACCGGATCATGGTCGAGTCCACGGTGGTGCTCACACCGATGCGCGGCAAGGCGTCGTCGGCCTTCTCGCCGACCCAGTTGCGCCGAGTGTCGATCGCATTCGCCAAGACCGCCGCCTCGTCGCGGGACAGCAGGGCGATCGCGCCGCCAGTCCCCGTTCCCGCGGGGTCGCGCAGCCACAGACGGATGCGCACGCCACCCTCGTCGGATAGTCTCGGCTCGCACAGCAGCGGCCGGCCCTCGCTCTCCAGGTTTATGAAAAAGGTCGAGTTCCTGGCCGCCCAGTACAGGTCTTTCACCTTCATGACGCCACCCCCTCGGCTTGGGGAGCGTCCACCGGCCACGGGTCGAGGGTGCGGCCCATGAGGTAGTCAACACTGGTGTTGAAGAAGTCGGCGAGCGCCTTGTAATCCTTTGCAGAGAAGGATCGGAGGCCGTTCATTTTGTTGGAGAAAACTTGTTCGCTCATACCGATGGCGAGCGCCACGTCTTTCTGAAGGCAATGACGCATCTCGATCAGTCCTGAGATGCGGGACGCTGGGTTATCACCTTCAAGCGTCACTAATCGTTTTTGATTGGCGTTCATGGTTGCTAACCATATCACGCACTAATCGATTTCGAGCACTCTCGGCGTGTCTTGATTTTGATTCAACATGCTGAGATTCTTGCGCTACTAATCACTTTTGCGTATCATTAAGGGCATGACGGTAACTATGACAGCCCCAAAGGTTGCAGCTAGCCCGCAGGACATAGCGATTTTGAACCTGAATATGCTGATGCAGCTTGAAGGGCGCTACAGAAAAGACCTCGCCGAATACATCGGCAGACGCCCACAGAATCTCTCCCGCATGATGTCAGGAGAGAGCAACTGGGCACTGAATGACATGTGGAAGGCGGCTGAGTTCGTGGGCGTCTCCCTTGACGTCCTGACTGATCCGACTCTCACGCCGGCCAAGGCGCTCAGCATCATCGGCGAGCGCCGTAACGATAACGATGGGAATGGAGGTTTGCCTGTCGTCAACGTTGACGACTTCCGCCTACGTGGCGGGGCGTGGAAGACCCCGGCTATGGTTCTGGCCGCCTGACCGGGCGGCTCGGGATCATAACCCAGAGGAACATGGTTCAAATCCATGCCCCGCTACCAACGTGGTTATATGGCCGCTGATTTCGGTACCGAAATCAGCGGCC
>OIEU01000154.1_pt1 | contig 43739 bp, 37 predicted proteins | sample 1581831 | NCBI WGS metagenome assembly OIEU01 (sample SAMN03281007, study PRJEB24777) | human gut metagenome | isolation source: fecal sample PR166 from 1 month old female Malay infant, vaginally...
CATATCGTCAAGGCGCAGGCGGGTGGCGAAAAGGGACTGGTGGGCGTCGCGCAGGACGACATCGGTAATGGCAACGGTCATGGATTCCTCCGTGAATTAAGGGTTAAGTCGGCGATGGTGGTGGAGAGCGGCGGCAATCACCGGCTTCAAGCGGGCGAAATCGTCAGCGTGCGCGGCGGCGGGCGCAGGTGCCGCCTTCGGCGCGACAGCCGGTTCGGGGAAGAAGCGGTTGACGGCGGCGGACATGCCCTGAATGGCGAAAATCAGCAGAAACAGAAACGCCAGCACGAACCCCATGCCGAGGAACATCAGGGTGAAGCCTTCGCCTAATAGCAGTGCTGCATCAGTCATAGAATAGCCTTCGAGCAGGAGGCACGATAATGATGTTATTTATCCCCGTCGTCTTTCAAGTTGCTTCTTTGTTGGCCAGGTTCATTCACCCCAGTCACTTACTTGAGTAAGCTCCTGGGATTCTCTCTTGCCGCCTCAAAGCAACTCAAAATCCATGGGGTATATAACGAAAATAATAAGGGTGGATTTCCCTGAACCGCCCCGGTCAGAGTCCCTGTTTATTACCGTCATAAACATAACGCCATCATTATCGTGCGAATGATATAAATCAGATTATTTGATAAAACTTACGTTCTGGCATATTTCATCAGCGACAATCTCTTTACGCTGATTGAAAATAACTTTGTTCTGTTCAAACAGGTTATTACCATGCGTATCAATAGAAACAATTAACGGGCCAAACTCTTTCACCCGGCATACCCACAGCGTTTCCGGCATTCCCAGATCGCGCCACTGCGCATCTTCAATCTCTTCCACGCATACTGCCGCCACTACCGCACAGCCTGCCGGGAATACGCAGTGCAGCGCTTTATGCTCCGCACAGCCCTCTTCGGTGCCTTTCCCCATTCCGCCTTTACCAACGATTAATTTCACACCCGTTTTGGCAATGAATTCTTTTTCGAATTTTTCCATGCGCATACTGGTGGTTGGACCAACGGAGACCATTTCAAACTTATCGTCTTCGCCTTTAATTGGGCGGACGATTGGACCAGCGTGCAAAATAGCGCCACCGTTAACGTCTACGGGTAATTCGCGGCCACCTTCAATTAAGCGACGGTGCGCCACATCGCGACAGGTAACAATATGGCCATTGAGGTAAATAATATCGCCAGCTTTAATATCGGCTAAATCTTCATCTTTAATTGGCGTGGTAAGAATTTTTTTAGTCATCAGAAATTCACTCCGCTGTGAGACGTAATGGTGTAGTTCAAGTCTTTATCAAAAACGATATGCCCTTTACGGTGCGACCAGCAGCCGACGTTCACCGCCACTCCGATGGTGGATGGATGGCGCGCGGTGTTTTCAATATTCACGCCCATAACGGAAGTATTACCGGACATGCCCTGCGGCCCGAGGCCAATTTTATTGATGCCGTCTTCAAGCATTTTTTCCAGCGAAGCCGCACGCTCATTCTCATTATGCGAACCAATCGGACGCATCAGCGCTTTTTTCGACAGCAGCGCCGCCGTTTCAACGGAAGTCGCCACGCCCACGCCCACCAGCAGCGGCGGACACGCGTTCAGGCCATAGCTGGTCATCACATCGAGGACAAAGCGAGTGACGCCTTCATAACCCGCGCCCGGCATCAGCACCATCGCTTTCCCCGGCAGGGAGCAGCCGCCGCCCGCCATATAGGTATAAATGCTGCACTGGTCGGAATCCGGGACAATCTCCCAGAATACCGTCGGCGTCCCTTTACCCACGTTTTTGCCGGTATTGTATTCATCAAAAGTTTCGACGCTGTTATGGCGCAGCGGAGAATCGACGGTCGCTTTGATCACCGCTTCACGCAGCAGCGCTTCCAGTTCGCCGATCAGCGGGAAGTTCGCCCCGCACTCCACCAGAAACTGAATCACCCCGGTATCCTGGCAGGAAGGACGATCCAGCTCTTTCGCCAGGCGCTGGTTCTCAATCATGGTCGTAAAGATGACGTCGGCCAGTTTACTGGTCTCTTTTTTATGCAAATCTTCCAGTTTTGCAGTGACGTCATCGGGCAAGACTTTGCCGGTGTATCCCACAAACTTGGCCATAATATTGGTCATATGGGATATCTGTTCACTTTTGCTCATAAATGCTCCTTAGTCAGAACAGCTTCCGTGAGTTACGGATGAAACGGGAAAAGGATTGGCAGCAGAATCAGGCTGACAATGGTGGAAACGATAATCAGAGGGATGCCGGATTTGGCATAGTCGACAAACTTATATCCACCCGCCGACAGCACCATCATGTTGGCAGGCATACCGATTGGGGTGGCATAGGCGCAGGAACTGCCAATCACCGTGGCCATCAGCACGGCGCGCGGATCGGCCCCCATACCGGCAGCAATCGACAGGCTCACCGGTACCAAAAGCGCAACGGTCGCAGTATTGGACATAAAGTTGGTCATAACGACGGATAGTGCGAAAACCACCACCAGCAGCATGAATGGCGAAGAGTTGTTCCCCAGCATGCCGATAACCTGATCGGCAACCAGCTTTCCGGCACCGGTCATTTCCAGCGCTTTTGCTAACGCCAGGGTGCCGCCGAAGATAAAAATAGTTTGTGAATCAATGGCTTTATAGGCCTGCTTTTCGCTCAGCACCCCGGTGATTACCAGCACCAGCGCGCCAATACAGCCCGCTACCGCCAGGCTAATACCGGTCTGTTTTTCGAAAATCATGCCCAGGATCGTGGCAATCAAAACGACCAGCGACAGGATCTGCTTCCAGCGCGGAACGTGGCTGTAATCGCGCTGTTCACCGATGCTGCCGACTTCGCTGCTATTCGGGTTATTGGGCAGAAACTTATAGCCAATCGTCAGGAAATAAATGATGCCGCAAACCAGCATCGGTAGACCCACTTTGGCATATTCAAAAAATCCGAAACCGCTGCCGATATTCTGCAACGCCGATTGTGCAATCAGATTGCCCGGCGCGCCGATCAGCGACAGGTTGCCGCCAAGCGCTGCGGCAAAAACCAGCGGCATCAGCAGACGAGAACGGGTAAAGCCGGATTTCGCCGCCACGCCGATGACGACGGGGATCAATACTGCGGCAGTACCGGTATTTGAAAGAAAGCCGGACATCACGCCGACCACCACCATAATCGTGAAAATCAGCTGCTTTTCAGTTTTGGCGAAGTGCGTAATCACGCCGCCAACTTTATTCGCCATCCCGGTTTCAAATAGCGCGCCGCCGACGATGAACATAGCGACGAAAAGAATAACGTTGGTGTCGATAAAGCCGGCAAAAGCCTGTTTGAGGTCAAGTACGCCGGTGAGAACCAGCGCTACGCAAACCACCATCGAAGTGACCGCAAGGGGAATTTTCTCCCACACGAACATGGCGATAGCAAACACCAGCAAACATAGAGTAATGGTAATCGGTTCCATATTTATAATTGTCCCATCAATGATATATGATATTGTATCCAATATTGACGAGAGGGAAATTATTCCCATGCAAAGAGTAAGTCAATGCGTTTTTCAGGAAAGCGTCAGGAGTGCGATCTTTATCAAAATATCGCAAAAGCAGTCACTTAGCGTAATTAATTGAGCAGATAAATAAGTAAGACGCCTGTAGCGATCGTACAGGCGGGGGGCGTCAAGCGCCGGGATCGTCAACGTAGCGCGTCAGCATATTCTCCATCGAACGGATAATATGTTCGCGCATTCGCAGGCGCGCCAGCTCTTCATCATGCAGCTCCAGGGCCTGTAAAATGCCCTTGTGCTCGCGTATCGAAATGGAAGCGTACTCTTCCTCAGTGACCTTATGTCCCATCGACAGCCCGTTCCACATATTGCTGAGCAAGAGCTTCATTTTAGCATTTCCGGCCGCATTCCATATCTCCATATGAAAGGCCTGATTCATGTCGGAATATTCAGCCGAGTTATTTTCGGCCAGCGCTTTTTCTGCTGAGTAGTGCACTTCGGCAATTCGCGAAATATCCGTCCCGGGATGAGAGGCTTTAGCGACCGCTTCACTCTCCAGCAGCGCGCGAATCTCATAATGCTCGCGAATCGTTTGTTCGTTAATCCCCAGCACGACCGCCCCTTTATTGGGCCGGACTTTAATCAGCCCATCCGCGGCCAGGATCTGAAATGCTTCACGCACGGGCATACTGGAGACGCCGACCATGCTGGCGATCCCTTCAAGGGTAATTTCTTGCCCTTCAACTAAATCGCGCGACAGTATAGCTTTACGTAATACTGCCGCGACCTGCTCTTTCGCTGAAAGAAGCTTAATTTTCCCTAATCGAGGCTTCTGCACTTTCCCAATCCTTCATGTGTTGACGCATTATTTCTGCCAGAGAGAGGAAATAACGCTGCGTTTCCTGCGCGATCTCATCACCATCGCCCCGACGGATAGCGTCCATCAGAGAGCTGAGTATTTGCGCCGACTCCTGATTATCCTCTTTCAGATACAGAATGACATAGCTGATATAGCCATCCAAAAACTGCTGATAAATCTTTTGCAGATAGCGGTTATCAATATATGAAATTAGCGTCTGGTGGAACGCCAACTCCCGCGACCGCTCACCCGGATGCGCCAGCGCGCGCGCGCGCGCAGCGAGCGATTCGCCTGCCGCCGCGGGCACCAATAAAAAAAGCTCCGTGGCCATCACCGCAATTGCCCGAAAAATGTGGCTGACATGGTCAGGCTCCAGCTTCGCGACCTGCATATGGCGGTTTGGCAAGCGCACCAGAAACCCTTCCTGCTCAAGGGCCTGTAGCGCTTCCCGAACCGGCATACGAGAGAGCCCCAGCTGTTCCGCAATACTTTCCTGCGCAAGCTCCTCTCCGGGTTTCATCCCACCGGAAAGGATCTCATAACGGATCATCTGAGTAATGTGGTCCCTGGTCTGCTTTCTTTCAATTTTTTTCACGATGTCCTCATTTGTAGCCGCTTAAGACGCGGGGGAGTTTAGCAGATTTACCAGGCGGGTGAGTCATTCAGAGGCAGGAGAAAACCATAAAAAAGCCGGAACCCAGGTCCCGGCTTCTCTTTTTATGCCAGATTATTTATTCACAAAATCTTCGCCAAGGGCGATATCTTTCTGCAACGTATCCAGCATCCCTTCAAGCGCCTGTTGCTCAAACGCACTGAGTTTGCCAATAGGCTGACGCTGCTCTACGCCATTTTTCCCCAGCAGTAGCGGCTGAGAGAAGAAACGGGCATATTGACCATCACCTTCCACGTAGGCGCATTCCACCACCCCTTTCTCTCCCTGCATGGCGCGAACTAAAGAGAGACCAAATCGGGCTGCGGCCTGACCCATCGACAGGGTTGCTGAGCCGCCGCCAGCTTTGGCTTCAACGACTTCAGTACCGGCGTTTTGAATACGTTTAGTCAGATCCGCCACTTCCTGCTCGCTGAAGCTCACGCCTGGAATTTGTGATAATAAAGGAAGAATAGTTACGCCTGAGTGGCCGCCGATTACCGGAACCTCAACATCGGATGAAGATTTGCCTTTCAGTTCCGCCACAAAGGTATTCGAGCGGATAATATCCAGCGTGGTTACGCCAAACAGCTTGTTCTTGTCGTAAACGCCGGCTTTTTTCAGCACTTCTGCGGCAATCGCCACGGTGGTATTCACCGGGTTGGTGATAATCCCGACGCAGGCCTGCGGGCAGGTTTTAGCAATTTGCTGAACCAGATTTTTCACAATACCGGCGTTAACGTTAAATAAATCGGAGCGATCCATACCGGGCTTACGCGCTACGCCCGCGGATATCAGCACCACATCCGCGCCTTCGAGTGCAGGGGTGGCGTCTTCGCCGGAAAAACCTTTGATTTTTACATCGGTAGGGATATGGCTAAGATCAACCGCCACGCCCGGAGTTACCGGAGCGATGTCGTACAACGAGAGTTCTGAACCTGAAGGCAGTTGGGTCTTAAGTAGTAGGGCAAGCGCCTGGCCAATTCCACCAGCGGCGCCGAGGACTGCAACTTTCATCCTAAACTCCTTATTATGGTTAAAATAATCTTTCGTTACTCCGTCGCCTGGACCTTAATTCACAAGATGAACAATTACAATAAGTATGGCTGAAGAATGCGTGGTCGTGCGCAGCGATGCAGCAGCTTCGCATTTTCCTCCCTGAGACTGACCATCCAGCAAAGTAGTACCGGATCGACTATTGGTTACAATACACCCAGCGTATTGAGCAGAACAACATCATTTAATAACATTTCATTTACTTTTGTAGCAACTCACACGCCGTGACGAAGGCATGTTCCTTATTAGAGTTTTTTGCTAAAATATGCGCCCTTCATAACATTATTTACGCTTCTCCCCTGTGGATTATTTGCATAAAAATGCATTGTTATGCATAATGATGTTGTTTTTACCACCATAATTGGGTGACTTATGCGAAGTTCGGCAAAACAAGAAGAACTGGTTAAAGCGTTTAAAGCGCTGCTTAAAGAAGAAAAATTCAGCTCTCAAGGTGAAATCGTCCAGGCACTACAGGAAGAAGGCTTCGATAATATCAACCAATCGAAAGTCTCACGTATGCTCACCAAATTTGGCGCTGTACGCACGCGCAACGCCAAAATGGAAATGGTTTACTGCCTGCCCGCCGAGCTTGGCGTCCCGACGACCTCCAGCCCGCTGAAAAATCTGGTGCTGGATATCGATTATAACGATTCAGTCGTGGTCATTCACACCAGCCCTGGCGCGGCACAGCTTATCGCCCGGCTTCTCGACTCGCTTGGCAAGGCTGAAGGCATCCTCGGGAGTATTGCTGGTGATGACACCATCTTTACCACCCCCGCCAGAGGTTTTACCGTTAAAGAGCTGCATGACGCCATTCTTGTTCTGTTTGAGCAAGAACTCTGATCCCCTCCCCTCAGGTTAACGCCAGAGGGGAACCCTTCAAAAAATTATCATTCCTTTAACATTTTGTGTGTTTTTCCGCTTCTATACATTCATTTACTTGATGAAATTAACGTAAGCGCACAAAAGATCAAATTATCCTATCTTCATGATTTAAAAAGCTATAAAAGCAATCCATGTCGAAAAAATGACATTTCTAATACTTATACGTTATAAAAACGACGTTTCTTTGTAATTATTTACATGAACAACAATTAGCAAGGTATTAATATTTTCAGTTATTAGTGTATACTTGATTTTGTGATGAGGGTCACGAAACAAAAGACCCCAACAAAAAGATTCGACGAGGTGAACATCATGAAAATCAAAACCACTGTAGCTGCATTGAGCATCCTTTCCGTTCTCTCCTTTGGCGCCTTTGCCGCTGACTCTATCAACAGCGAACAGGCTCAGGGCCGTCAGGCAATCGGCACCGTTTCCGTCGGCGCGGTAAGTTCTTCCCCGATGGATATGCATGAAATGCTGAACAAAAAAGCGCAGGAAGAAGGTGCTTCTTCTTATCGCATTATTGAAGCACGTACCGGTGACCACTGGCACGCAACGGCTGAACTGTATAAATAAGATTTAACGATTGTCGGTCATTAACTAAACAGAATCTCTTCAGCGGCCTCAAGTTGATTACAACTTTCCGCCGCTGAAAATATGAAGGTTGGAGAAAAGATTATGAAAAGCGCAATTATCATCGCATCCCTGGGTCTGGCTTCCGTTCTCTCTTTCGGTGCAAACGCCGCCGTTAACCAAGTGAACGCAGAACAGGCGCAAAATCTACAGTCCATGGGCACCGTTTCCGTTTCTCAGGTAGGCAGCGCACCGATGGATATGCGTCAGGAGCTGGCGGCTAAAGCTGAAAAAGAAGGCGCCAGCAGCTACCGCATCATTGAAGCCCGTACCGGCGATAACTGGCACGCTACGGCTGAACTGTACAAATAAACCCTCGTCGTCTTATCCGACGACTTGCCCCCGCTCTGTCGGGGGCTTTTTTATGAATGCCGCACATTAAAACGAAGCTCTCCTTCCAGCTCCTCTTCCGCCTCATCAAAAAGCAGAATTAATGCGCCGAATCGGCGTCGCTGATTATCGCTTAAATGAATAAACTCAATCTCCAGCGGTAGCGGCAGCAACCCGGCGATCACCGCATCCCATAATGAATCAAGGTTGTTCACTTTCTCACGCTCTAAGTGAAAAGTACGTGAAAACTCGCGATAAAAATCCTGCTGCTCAGCTATTTCGTCAAAATCAAAGGTATAGGTAGTCCTCATTGCCCGCATCCTGTCCACACCTGCAGCTCGTCTTAGCCCGATATTCCGGCGTATCGTCCCACTCTGCTGGAGGAATTCGTTTTCTGACGATTAAGTATAGCGATAAAAAAACCGACGCTTCAGGCGTCGGTTATGGATGCTAGCTGTTGGTGAGTACGTGCTGATACTTATGCAGCATATCCACCAGCCTTCGTACCGGCTCGGTCACCTGGGAAGAGGCTTCCCAGTGCTGTAATTTTTGCTGATAGATATCCAGTTCATCAAGCAAACGGGCAAAATAGTAGCGACGCTTATCATCGCTCTTCGCGGAAATGACGCGATCCGCCGTGCGACGCAGCTGCCGGTGAAAGGCGGACAGATCGTCGTTTATCGGTACCGGTGCATCGCGCAGCCGCTGATGGGCAATAATCAGGGTTAATGCCAGACGAAAGCGCGCGATGTCGCCAGGAAACTTATTCAGCAATAAAAAAAGCTGACGATACAGAGCGGGCAAATGGTTCTCTTTACGTCGCGCCGTATTGGTGGTCAACGATGATACCGCTGCCGAGACAAACTGGTTAAGCAGCACGCGTCCGGTGCGAGCCTGGGAGTTATCACGCACCAGCAGGATCACCATCAGCGCGAGGAAGCATCCTACGATCTGACCTAAGGCGCTATCAAGAAACTGGTTGAATTCAAACTTCATCGGGTTGTCGAGCACCAGGATATTAATCGTGCTGGCCAGCGCGCCCAACGACCCCAGGCGCCGCTTCTGTACCTCGATGCCGATAAAAAATGCCATCACCGCAAGGCTAATGCACAGCAGCAGCATACTTTGCTGCGTCGCAGGCATAATCACCAGGAAAAACAGCGCGCCCAGAGGTAAAGCCGCCAGCGTGCCATAAAGGAAATCAATAGCCACCATCCGCGGATTTGGCAAACGCATCGCCAGGGCCGTAACAACCGCAATCATCACCATCGCCCCGCTTCCCGAAGTCCAGCCGGTCCATAGCCAGAACAACGTACCGAGGATACAAGAGATGGAAGTTCGCCAAAAGTTCACCATCGCATGATGGCGCTCGGCGGATTCCACCTTCACCACCACTTCGCCCTGCAGTACTTCCTCTTCAATACGGCTGATTTTGGTATTGCCGACCACGCCCCGCTTCAAAAGCAGATAGCGCGTCGCAGCACCTACCCAGCTGTAGATCGTCACCGGCGTATTATGCTCCCCCTTCCAGGTCAAAAAGCGGCGCATACGTTTTAGCTGACGGTGCACGTCCTGCACGGTCTCAACCGGTTCAGCAAAGAGCTCCCGATAATCATCCGTCACTATCTCAGGCCGGGTGTTCTGAATCAGAAAGGTTTCACAGGCCTGAGTAATCAGGGTCAAAGAGAGGGTGTTGATCGCCTTCAGGCGTTGATTCACTTTAGCCCAGCGCGAAGACTCCATGATCAGGTTGGCGCGCATCCCCTCCAGCCCGTTGGTACGGCGTACCAGGGCGCTCCAGGCCTTATCGACCTCATCTTTATCGCCATGGGCCACGCAAAGCTGCATCAGGCGATATTGATCGATCAGCAGGTTATCCAGCTCAAGATCGATCTCTTTTTTTATCGATCGCGGAGAAAACAGCAGATCGGCCACAATGGCGCTGACGATACCGATGACAATCTCACTGCATCGTTCGACGGCGAACTGCGGCGCCAGCATCGGCTCTTCGTGAATAGTGATAATAATGATGAGCGCGGTATAACCCGCCAGACCCCACGCATAGGAGTTCTCAACCCGCACCAGCGAGGAGATCCAGGTACAGAAGCCCGCCCACAGGCAGCAGACCAGTACCATCAACAGCGGGGCGCGGATCATCAGGATGATAATCGCCAATGCGGCGATACAGCCGATAAAGGTGCCGACGATACGCAGCATCCCGCGATAGCGAATGGCGCCGGAGTAAGGCTCCCCGCCTGCGGCAAATGCCGGACCGGCAGCAACGATCGCTGCAGTAAGCACCGCCCAGCGCGGAGTTTCCAGCTGAAAATGAAAACCGACGAATAACGCCAGCACCACCGCGCAGGCTAACTTAACGGCGAAGCGGAGATGCCGGAGTTCGATGGTGAAGATCCCCATGGCGATTAACCGAACTCACGCAGGCGCATCGCCAGTTTCTGGAAGAAGTTTGCCTGACTGGTATCGCGATCCTCTTTACCCGTGATCACCACCGTCGCCGTGGTGCCCGCTGGCCAGAGATTGCCCTGCTGCTGATCAAGGCGAATACGTACCGGTACCCGCTGCGCCAGGCGCACCCACTCAAGATTAGAATCAATAGAGGCCAGCCCTTTTGAATCGCTGCTGCTGCTGGCATTGGTGACGCCAGCAGCGATGCTGTCGACGGTCCCCCTGAGGGTATGTACGCTTCCCAGAGGGGTAATTTCAGCACGAAACCCGGGGCGCACGCCTTCAAGCTTGGTCTCTTCAAGATAGGCCATGACATAGAAGGTATTTTGCTTCACCAGCGCAACCGCGGTGGAACCTCGGGTGATAAACTCGCCGCGGTACACGTTCAGGTTGGTCACCCAGCCATCGGCCGGAGCGCGAATCACCGTCCGTTCAAGGTCAAGCTTCGCCAGATCGCGACTCGCCGTCGCTTTGGCTAATTGATGTTCAACGGTTTGCAGGACGTTATTCGCCTGGTCTATCTCTTCCCGGGACATGGCCTGGACGCCAAGACGGTTACGACGACCGGCTTCCACGCGCTTCTCCTGCGCCAGAGTCTGGTAATAGGAGACATCGGCTTCGGCCTCTGCTAACGCTTTCTGGTAACGCGGTTGGTCAATGACGAACAAAACCTGGTCTTTCTTAACCAGTTGGTTATCCTTGATATTCACCTGCGAAATCAGGCCGGAAACATCGGGGGCAATGGCTACAATATCCGCACTAAAGCGCGCATCGCGCGTCCAGGGCGATGCGGTGTAGTACACCCATGCGCGAAAAATCGCCATAAATGCAAGGATAACCAGTATCACAGTGATTGCGGTACGGAGGATATTTCTTGTTAGTGTTTTCACATCAACCTCAAACGAACAAACGTGATATCAGATAAAACAAGCAGCAATATAGCGCGGTATTGAACAGGGCCGGGTGCCAGACAAAATCATAGATGCCCGTTGGAACCAGCAGGCGGTGCACCAGCCAGAAGACGGCGAGCGACAACAGCAACTCAAAGAAGATCGGCGGAAATGACAAGCCGAAAATCACAATGACAGGAAACAGACTCATGATGACCTTGATAAGAAGCGTGCAGGTGATATGCGCAATGCGTTTATTATTTAGCTAACTATATAGTACCGTAACAATTGCAGCCTTATCTACAATGTGTGATCTAAATCACTTTTAAGCCAGAGTGAATAATGGAACGATTAAAACGCATGTCCGTTTTTGCCAGAGTGGTCGAATTAGGGTCATTTACCGCCGCGGCTCGCCAGCTCCAGATGAGCGTTTCTTCCATCAGCCAGACGGTAGCCAAACTGGAAGATGAGCTGCAGGTTAAGCTGCTCAACCGCAGTACGCGTAGCCTTGGCTTAACAGAAGCGGGAAAAATCTACTATCAGGGCTGTCGGCGAATGCTGTTCGAAGTCCAGGATGTCCATGAACAGTTGTACGCGTTTAACAATACGCCCATCGGTACCCTGCGCATCGGCTGTTCTTCAACTATGGCACAGAATGTCCTGGCGCGCATAACGGCGGACATGCTTAAAGAGCACCCCGGACTATCGATAAATCTGGTCACGGGCATCCCCGCTCCGGACCTGATTGCGGACGGTCTGGATGTGGTTATTCGCGTGGGGGCGCTGCAGGATTCCAGCCTCTTTTCCCGCCGCCTGGGTTCGATGCCGATGGTGCTGTGCGCGGCGAAAAGCTATCTCCAGCATGCCGGATGTCCGGAAAAACCAGCAGATCTCGCCAGCCACTCCTGGCTGGAATACAGCGTCCGGCCGGATAACGAATTTGAAATCATCGCCCCGGAAGGGATCTCAACCAAACTGATCCCTCAGGGCCGATTTGTCACTAACGATCCAATGACGCTGGTCCGCTGGCTGACGGCAGGCGTCGGCGTGGCTTATGTTCCGCTGATGTGGGCGATCGACGAGATCAACCGCGGCGAACTGGAGATCCTGCTGCCGAGCTACCAGTCCGATCCGCGCCCGGTTTACGCGCTGTATACCGAGAAAGATAAGCTGCCTCTGAAAGTACAGGTATGCATTAATTATCTGACGGAGTATTTCGTCGGGGTGGCAAAAATTTATCAGGGCATGCACGGTCGGGGAATTGCCCGCTAGCCGTCCAAATCAGCCAAAGAGGGCATTAACTCATTATCAGGTCCGGCATCGGAAATGATTTGCGTCACTTCGCTGAGATTTCCGATGCGCACCTCGCCGGCACGATGAAATTTACTTTTGTCGATAAGCAATAGCGACTGCGCCGCCCGTTTCAGGAGCAAGGATTTGTACGCGGCATTGTTAACGCTGGAATCCCAGAGTACGCCATCGTTATCGATCCCTTCGCAGGAAAAAATAAACAGATCGATCTCCAGCGATTTGACCTGCGATAACAGCGCGGGGTTAACGTAATAGCCATATTGACGCAGAAGCTGACCACCGGCGCTAATTAACTGGAGCCGCTCGCGGCGGCCAAGTTCAACGCAGACCGGGTGGCTATTGGTAAATACCGTCAGGTTAATATCCGGCAGCTGACGCGCCAGAAACCAACAGGTTGAGCTGGCATCCAGCGCGATCGTCATGCCTGCATCAATCCACGCCAGCGCCGTACGCGCAATATCGGATTTATGGGCATAGTGGCTTTTCACGCGACGATGAAAAGGCTTCTCGCCGTGATGATTATCGCGTTGAAGAACTCGCGCCCGCCCGTGACTACGCTGAATGCTCCCCTGCCTCTGTAGCTCACTCAAATCGCGGCGAATGGTCTCAATGCTGACCTGCAGAAGATGGGACAACGCTTCGGTGGTTTAAAGTGTGATGCTGATTGAGTAACTCAACTATCTGCTGCTGACGCGCGGCTTTCATCGCGACCCCGCGGAGGTAATTTGCGCTTTCGCGGAATGCGAAAGCGCATGATGAGGGATCAGGCGGTACCGCCGACGGTGAGTTTATCCACTTTCAGCGTGGGCTGACCGACGCCAACCGGCACGCTCTGGCCCTCTTTACCGCAAACGCCGACGCCGCTATCCAGCTTCAGATCGTTCCCCACCATCGAAATCTGCTGCATCGCTTCAATGCCGGAGCCGATAAGCGTTGCCCCCTTCACCGCTTTGGTCACTTTCCCTTTCTCAATCAGGTAGGCTTCCGAGGTAGAGAAAACGAATTTCCCGGAAGTGATATCTACCTGACCGCCGCCGAAGTTCGGCGCATAGATACCGTAATCGACCGATGCGATAATTTCCTGCGGCGTGGATTTACCCGCCAGCATGTAGGTGTTGGTCATACGCGGCATAGGCAGATGCGCGTAGGATTCGCGGCGACCGTTACCGGTTGGCGCCACGCCCATCAGCCTGGCGTTGAGCTTGTCCTGCATATAACCTTTCAGAATCCCGTTTTCGATCAGCACGTTATACTGCCCAGGCGTACCTTCATCGTCAATGGCGACGGAGCCGCGACGGTTGGCCATGGTGCCGTCATCCACAACGGTACATAGCTCAGAGGCCACCAGTTCCCCCATATGACCGCTGAACACCGAGGTTCCGCGACGGTTAAAATCGCCTTCCAGGCCGTGACCAACGGCTTCATGCAGCAGCACGCCAGGCCAGCCAGCACCCAGAACAACCGGCAACATCCCGGCAGGCGCTGCGACGGCGGTCAGGTTGACCAGCGCCATACGCACGGCTTCTCTCGCCCAAACATCAGCGCGCACTTCTCCCTCCAGCGAGGCCAGGAAATAGTCGTAGCCAAAGCGGCCGCCGCCGCCGCTGGCGCCGCGCTCGCGTTTGCCGTTTTCTTCCACCAGCACGCTGACGGAAAGACGAACCAGCGGACGAACGTCAGCCGCTAGCGTGCCGTCGGTGGCGGCAACAAGAATTAACTCATAGACACCGGTCAGACTGGCGGACACTTCCTGCACGCGTTTATCGGCCGCGCGGGCGGTTTTATCGACCCGGCGCAGAATATCCAGCTTCTCTTCGCGGCTCATGCTCTGCAGCGGGTCAATGCTGGTATAGAGGGAGCTGTACTCCACCGCTCCAAGGGTATGAACTTTACCATCACCGCGATCGCGCACGATGGTGCGTGCCGCCTGCGCGCTCTGTTCCAGCGCCAGCCGGCTAATCTGATCAGCGTACGCAAAGCCGGTTTTTTCCCCGCTCACCGCGCGAACGCCGACGCCCTGGTCGATATTGTACGAACCATCTTTTATGATGCTGTCTTCCAGAACCCAGGACTCGTGATAGCTCGACTGAAAATAGAGATCGCCGTAATCCAGACGACGCTCGGCCAGCTGGCCAAGAATGGTAAACAGATCCTGATGATTCAGGCCGTTTGCCGACAGTAATTGTTCACTTACCAGGTTCAGACTCATCGTTATGCTACTCGTTTGTTGCCGCCTCTCGGGCGGAAATAAAAAACGCTATCTATTGAGAGTGCGGTAATTCCCCGCAATCGTCAAATCATTGCTTTTTGTCGCTCCGCGCCTGGCGCAGCACTTCGTTAATTTGCGGCTGATCGATAGGACCGGTGATGCGATAGCGCAAAATAGAGACCTTATTCCATAGCGGTCCCAGCACCTTACTGGCGGCAAAGACCGCAGCACCGATTATCGGGTTAACGGCAAAGGCCGCCGCAACGCCTACGGTCGCGGAGATTTCCGGCGCAACCACGGCCTGCATATCCAGCTGGCGGCGAACAAGATCCACCGAGCCTTTCATTGCGATATCCGCTTCCAGACCATCGACCAGGGTATCATCGGTATGCAGAACGCCGTCTTTAATCCATGCCGTGCTGCGAATCGAATCGAAGTAGAACCCTTCGCTGAACGTATCGCTAAAGTCGAAGCGCAGCTTGCGCAGCAGCGCATCAACGCTCAGCAGGCGCAGAAGCTGGCCGGCGTGTCCGGTGCTGATATCGGTAAACTCTCCCTTCCCGAGACGGCTTTTAAGAATGCCGTTAAGCGAAGCAACGTCCGGCTGCCACGGCGGCGCGCGCCAGTGTAGATCGTAATCAATATCGAACGACGATCCTTTTACCGGTGTGGACACGCCGAAGAAGTTTACAAAATCATCGGTTTTATTCCCGTGCAGCTTACCTTTTAATGAGGTCCGTACGCCGCTCGGGGCGCTAACCCATACGCCATCGCTCGTCAGACGGCCAAAACCGGTATCCACCAGCCCGTTCGCCAGGGTCAGGGTATCGCCGCTGATCGTAAAATCGCCGTCGATACGACCATATTTTTGCCCCCACAGCCAGCACTCTGCGCAGCGAAGCTGGAGATCGGGCCAGCCGTGGAAATCTACTTTTGTCTCGGTCAGCGGAGCGCTGCTATTTTCCGTCCCGCTGCTTTTCGCCGAAGTTGGGTTGTAATAGAGGTAGCGAATGGCCGCCAGCCACGGGGCATTTTTGCGCATCGTCAGGGTAGCGTTGACTTCACGCCCCTGAGCTTCAATCTTCGTTCCACCTGCATCGGGCCGGGAGACCAGGCTGACGTTATTCCAGCTCTGACCCGCCATCGTTAACGTCGGCGTACGCAGCGTGACCTGCTGCGGGAAGACAATACTACTGCTGACGTCAGTTGCCGCACCGCGCTGGAACAGCGCCAGCCACTGCGCGCCATCCATCGGCGGCATATTCAGCTCGACGCCTGACTGCGCAGGCAGCGGAGATACGGCTTTACTGTCAGAAGTTAAAATCGCGCGATCTAGTGTGAGCTTATTGCCCAGCAGCCAGCGGCTATTAATGTGATTCTTCGTCCCCATGGAGCCGGTCAAATTAAAGCTGCTTAATCCGCCATCAACCTTAATTTTTACCGGTAAAGGCTCACCGGCCTGCTTATCAACCGGAGCAGGTAAGTGACTACTTACGTTTTTCAGCTCACCGTTAATATCGACTTTATAATTTGCGCTGCCGCGGTACGGAAGCTCAATCGCCACTTTACCGTCCCAGGGCACGCTGCCGCTCAGGCTGTTCTCCAGCGCTTTCGGCAACAGACCGGTACGCGCAGGCTCCCAGTTGGCGTTCATCCCGACGTTAACCAGGAACGCTTTCTCGCCCTCGGTGGTCGAGAAATCAACGTTCAGCGGCTGATTAAACCAGGTCGCGCTCATCGGTTCGCTTTTCAGATCGCCGTTTACAAAGCTGAATTTACCGCTCAGGTTTTGCAGCGTGGTATCGATAGGCTTGATAAACAGACTATTATTCTTCAGCTGGACGTCGCCTTTGGCGGTGGTCATCTCGCCGTCCAGCGGGATGTTCAAATGTAAGCGAGCGCTCACATCCCCATCCAACTGAAGCTCGTCCAGCGCCGCGCCCAGCGTCTCTTTCAACGGCGTCTCGTTAAAGTAAGGACCAACCTCTTTACCCGGGCCGTTAACATCGGCATCAATCAGCAGTTTTTCTCGCGAGTAGTCCGGTATCACCGCGTCCAGATTACTGGCCGTCACTTTGCCGAGCATCGCCTTATCGGCCTTCATCCACAGCCCGTCATTGATAAAGTTAAGATCGATATTCAGGCCGGTGAGCGCTGGCCAGTCAGGCTGAAAGGCGAAGGTGGCGTTTTTTAGCGGTACCGAGACCTGAAACTGACCTTCATTGTGCTTGTAAGGGAACAGATGGGGATTACCGCCGTAAGCCAGCGTGGCGTCGGTGGCCTGGCCGCCTTTAATCGCCCCGCTAAGATAATCCACCAGCTCTTTACCCATCAGATTTTCAGGGAAGTAGCGCCATGCCTGACCGCCATCATTGGTACTGATACCGGCCAGAATACCGAGCCAGGGTTCATCACCCTGCGGTTGCAGATAGCGGAAGCCGCCGCGGGCGCGAACGCCGGTAGCCTGCACGTCAATATCGCGACCGTCGAGCATAAAACCTTTGTCGTTCTTTATCCAACTGAGCGTCGCATCGCCTTTAGCGATCTCCAGCGGCGCGCGAAATACCGTCTCATAAGGCATTTTTGCCTGCTTTATGCTGGCATGCAGGATACCGTTCTCCACGCTCCCGGCAATGCTGCCGGAAAAATGCTCCGCGCCGGGCAACAGCTTCCACTGCTTCCAGGACATGTCGCTCCAGTCCGCTTTGAAACGCGTTTTCTCCGCCATCTGGAGAGGAATATCGAGCGCCAGAAGATTGATCTTGCCATCCGGCTGCGTTGTACGCCAGATTTCACCCAGCGACGGCGCCAGTTTATCCGCCATCGGCTGCAGCCCGGTCAGGCCGCTAAGATTAAGGTTGCTGGCGCGTATGCGCAGCTCATCGCTGCGTTGAGCATTTGTTCCGCCGACATCCTGGGCAGGTATCCACGCCATCGCCAGCGCGCCGCGCGGCCAGGGTTTATCATCCATGGAGATACGCGTGTCCGGGATGCGAAAGCCCCAGCTGTGGTTATCGCGATAGATGTGCGCGGTCAGATTATCGACCGACAGATGATGCTTATCTTTATCGCCCTGCCAGCTGGCGCCGCCTTTTTTCAGCCACACATCGCCACTGGCGACATCGCCTTTATCGATAGTCATCCAGCCTTCCAGGCTAAACTTCGCGCTCTGTAGGGCGATGTTGTCCTGCATCCAGCGTCCAAGCCAGGGCTTAACGTCGATATCATCGGCCTGAAGCCAGACACGCCCCTTATTGAGCAAACCGTCTTCGTCGCGCAGATCCATTCGCACCTGCATCACGCCATGCTGGCCGGTCAGGCTGCTGAGGCTAAGCTGTCCTTCCGCGCGATGGCGATTTTTACCGTTCAGCCAGGTAAGCTGCGGAATCGTAAGTTCTGCCCGCTGACCGGAAATCGTCAGGAAGCTCAGATGACTATCGCGAAGGGTAAAGTGATCGAACTGGCGGAGGAAAAGATCGCTGATGCGGTCAGTTTTCAGACCTTCGCCGCTGTTATTGGTTTGGATCGGCGTGTTGGTATGAACCTGTAGCTGCCAGAAGGTCAGGTCGCGAAACTGCCAGCGCATATGCAGCAGACTTTGCCATACGTCGAGCGCCAGAGTGACGCGTTTGACGGAAAGCTCACCGCCGTCGCTCAGGCCTGCCTTGATATCACGGACATCAAGCGTCGGGCCAAACGTCTGCCAGCTGGCGGTAATTTGTGAGGCATCGACCGGTACGCCGGCCATCGCCGATACTTTTTCCAGCACCTGCGGACGCCAACTGTTCAACTGCGGCAGTACGAGACGCAGACCGCTCACCAGCAGTGCGACGACAACAATCACTGTTGCCGCGGTGAGCAGTAAAATCCCGGGCAGTCGCCTCACGCATCTCTCCTTGTCAGCCTTTTACGCGCCATCCTTTTACCTGCCCCTGTCCTGAAGTGAGCCAGGCAAAACGGATGATTACATCATAACTACATCAAACTGCTCTTGATTATAGAGCGGTTCAATTTGTACTTTGACCTGCTTACCGACAAAGATCTCGACTTCCGCCAGCGCATGCGACTCTTCCCCTTTCAGAGTTTCCGCTACCGCAGGAGAAGCATAGACCAGGAATCGGTCGGAATCGTAGGCGTGGTGTACGCGCACGATTTCACGCATGATTTCGTAGCACACCGTTTCTACCGTTTTCACCGTGCCGCGGCCGTGGCAGGTCGGGCACTCATTGCACAGCACGTGCTCCACACTTTCGCGGGTGCGCTTGCGGGTCATCTCCACCAGCCCAAGCTGAGAGAAGCCGTTTATGCTGGTTTTTACCCGATCCTTGCTCAGCGCCTGTTCCAGCGAATGCAGCACCCGCCGACGGTGATCCTCATTATTCATATCAATGAAATCAATGATGATAATACCGCCAAGATTGCGCAGACGCAGCTGACGGGCAATGGCCTGGGTCGCCTCAATATTGGTATTAAAAATAGTATCGTCAAGATTACGGTGACCGACGAATGCTCCGGTATTGATATCGACGGTAGTCATCGCTTCCGTCTGGTCGATGATCAGATAACCGCCTGATTTCAGTTCAACTTTACGCTCCAGCGCGCGCTGGATTTCGTTTTCCACGTCAAAGAGATCGAAAATCGGCTGGCGGCCGCTGTAGTGCTCCAGCTTGCTGGTCATCTCCGGAATATATTCGGCGGTAAACTCAAGCAGCGATTCGTAGGTCAGACGGGAGTCTACGCGAATACGGTCAAGATGCGCATCGGCGAAATCACGTAGCACGCGCTGCGCCAGGGCCAGTTCACCGTACAGTTGATAACGCGTCTGCTGGCGCTTTTTGCGCTCCATGACTTTTGTCCAGACGCGCTTGAGGTAGGCGGCATCTGCGGCCATCTCCTGCTCATGTACCCCTTCAGCCGCGGTACGAATAATGAAACCGCCCTGTTCGTCACAGTATTCAGACACCACTTTTTTCAGGCGCTCACGTTCCGCTTCGCTTTCAATACGCTGAGAGACGCCGACGTGCGAAGCGCCTGGCATAAAGACCAGATAGCGAGAAGGAATGGTGATATCGGTGGTGAGACGGGCGCCTTTGGTACCCAGCGGGTCTTTCACCACCTGCACCATTAAATCCTGCCCCTGGCGCACCAGTTCGGAAATATCGCGAACGGTGAACTGTTTTTGCTCTTCGCCTGCCACGCATTCGGTGTGCGGCATAATATCGGAAGCGTGCAGAAACGCGGCTTTATCGAGGCCAATATCTACAAAAGCCGCCTGCATTCCCGGCAGCACCCGACTGACACGACCTTTGTAGATATTGCCTACTATTCCGCGTCGCGCTTCACGCTCAATATGAATTTCCTGAAGAATACCGCCATCAATATAAGCGACGCGCGTTTCCGATGGCGTTACGTTAACTAATAATTCAGCAGTCATCTTTATCCCTTTTCTTCACGCAGTGAGTTAAAGTTACTCAGCAACTCATACGTCTCCACCAGCGGTAAGCCCACTACGGCGTGATAGCTGCCGTTTATCTTCCTGACAAAACAGCCACCCAACCCCTGAATACCGTATGCACCTGCTTTATCTAAAGGTTCGCCGCTGGCAACATAATCGGCGATATCCTGTACTGAGAGCACACGGAAAGTGACCTCCGTGACCACCAGGCAATCCAACGTCTGCTGCTTATCGGCCAGGGCCACGGCGGTCATCACCTGATGGGTTTTCCCGGAAAGCATACGCAGCATTTCGGCGGCGTGGCCGGCATCGCGCGGCTTCTCCAGCACTTCACCATTAAGGATGACAATGGTATCCGCTCCCAGTACGGGGAGATCAAGCGGCGCTAACGCCACTCCAGCCTGAGCCTTCTCACGCGCCAGACGTACAACATACTGCTGCGCGCTCTCCTGGGGACGGCGCTGTTCCTCAATACCGGGAATCACGCGTTCAAAAGAGAGACCGAGCTGAGTCAGCAGTTCCTGCCGACGGGGAGAGCCTGAAGCCAGATACAGAGTCGTCATATCAACCTTATTGCACCGCAAACTGCTGACGCACTTTACGCATTAGCAGGAAAATCCATGGCCAGAGCACACCGTTTACTACACTACTCCAGAACACTTCCGGGCGGAAAGAGACGTTGATCACTAAAAACTCTGCCCAGAAAACAATGATATCCACGGCGAGGGATAACATGACTACCACCAGCGCCTGTTGCCAGAGCGCCAGATTGCGGAACAGCTGATATTTCAGCGCAACCAGATAAGCCACAATACTTAATGATAGTGCGCGAACGCCAAGCGTCGAACCGCTAATGAGATCGAGGATTGCGCCCATCACAAAGCCTGTGCCGACGTTAACCCGATGGGGCAACGCAAGAATCCAGTACAACAGGATGAGAAATACCCAGTTTGGCCGGTAAACGCTAATGTCCGCCGGCCAGGGCATAATCTGCAACAAGAGTGCAATAAGGAACGAGAGCCAGATAACCCAGCGTCCCTGGCTACGGTAGCTTGCCACTATTGCCCCCCTGCAGGCAGAGGCTGCTGTGGCATACCGGTTGCTGGCGCCGGCATCTGCGGCCCCATCGCATCCGGCGCAGGCAGAACCTGCGGCATCATCTGCATCAGGCGCTCGTTCGCTACGCGATGAACCTCTTCCGGCGTCATGGGATTAGCTCCGTTGCGATCGGCGCCCCACAGCAGCAGCAGATAGCGCAAGCGCTGCAGACCGGCGGTCGGACGGGCCTGAATCACCGTGTACGCGCGCTGCGTATCCAGCTTAACGGAAGAGACCACGCCCACCGGATACCCTTCCGGGAAGCGGCCGCCGAGCCCCGAAGTCACAAGGACGTCGCCGACGCGAATATCAGTATTGGCCGGCAGATGTTCCAGCTGCAGATCGTCAGTACAACCGTTGCCTGCCGCAATCACGCGAATATCGTTACGCAGCACCTGAATCGGTAACGCATGAGTGGCATCGCAAATCAGCAGCACGCGGCTGGTCAGCTTCGCCACCGCGACCACCTGGCCGACGACGCCTTTATCGCTGATGACCGGTTGACCTTCATATACGCCGTTAACGCTGCCTTTATCGATAACAACCTGATCGCTGTATGGGTCGTTAACCGTTGAGATGACCTGGGTCACCATTTTTTGCTCGTCCTGACGCAGCGGAGAGCCCAGCAGCTCGCGCAGACGCGCGTTCTCCTGTTTATACTGACCCAGCATCAATAGATCGCTGTTTTTTAACAGCAGTTCCTGGCGCAGCGCGCGGTTTTCCAGTTCGAGCTGGTCGCGGGTGGCCAGCGTTTGCGAAACGCTATCCAGCAGTTCCCGGGGACCATTAGAGACAAAGTAGAAAGGGCTGACGGCAGTATCCATGTACGTTCGAATCTGGCTGAACGTACCCAGGCGGCTGTCGGCGATTATCACGCCAAGCGCCACCAAAACCGCCAGAATAAGGCGAATCTGTAGCGACGGGCCACGGCTAAAAATTGGCTTCATAGGCTATGCGTATTCTCGTGTCAGTTAAGACCGGGGCAGCCGTAAGCCAGCTACCCGGATCTCAGGCTGACTACTCTTCGCTGAACAAGTCGCCGCCGTGCATATCGATCATTTCCAGTGCCTTGCCGCCGCCACGAGCGACGCAGGTCAGTGGATCTTCTGCAACTACGACAGGAATTCCTGTCTCTTCCATTAACAGGCGGTCAAGGTTGCGCAGCAGCGCGCCGCCGCCGGTCAGAACCATACCGCGTTCGGAGATATCGGAAGCCAGTTCCGGCGGGCACTGCTCCAGCGCGACCATCACCGCGCTAACGATGCCGGTCAGCGGCTCCTGCAGCGCTTCGAGGATTTCATTGGAATTCAGCGTAAAGCCGCGTGGTACGCCTTCAGCAAGGTTGCGCCCGCGAACTTCGATTTCGCGAACTTCATCACCCGGATAAGCGGAACCGATCTCGTGTTTGATACGTTCTGCGGTCGCTTCGCCGATCAGGGAGCCATAGTTACGACGCACATAATTAATCACCGCTTCGTCAAAACGGTCGCCGCCGATACGTACGGAAGAGGAGTAGACCACGCCGTTCAGGGAGATGACCGCCACTTCAGTCGTCCCGCCACCGATATCCACAACCATCGAACCGGTTGCCTCGGAGACCGGCAGGCCTGCGCCGATCGCAGCCGCCATCGGCTCTTCAATCAGGAAAACTTCACGGGCGCCAGCGCCCTGTGCGGATTCACGAATCGCGCGACGTTCAACCTGAGTCGCGCCAACCGGCACGCACACCAGCACGCGCGGGCTCGGACGCATAAAGCTGTTGCTGTGCACCTGTTTAATAAAGTGCTGAAGCATTTTTTCGGTAACGAAGAAGTCGGCAATAACGCCGTCTTTCATTGGGCGAATAGCTGCAATGTTGCCCGGTGTACGCCCAAGCATCTGCTTCGCTTCATGACCCACCGCTGCGACGCTTTTCGGCGATCCGGCACGATCCTGACGAATGGCCACCACGGAAGGCTCATTCAATACGATGCCTTGTCCTTTTACATAAATCAGGGTATTCGCGGTACCCAGGTCAATGGACAGGTCATTGGAAAACATGCCACGAAATTTTTTTAACATACTAAGGGATAATCCTGAAAGCTGGGGCGGAAAACAAAATCCGCTTACTTTACCAACCACGCGCAGCAGCGACAAGGCGCAAAAATCATCTGCTGCGGTGAAAATTAGTGCAGTTCGTTACCTTTGTTACAAATTTGACTGAGTCCGTCCGATGCCGAAATCTTCAGCAGCGCTCCGCGCTTGAATCTGCAACCTGTCAAAGGTCATTCACTGGCATTTACATTGCGACAATCCGGCAGGTAGACAAGCACACCCCCATCACTATGGCGCGCATTATTCTACGTGAAATCACGCTAAACGGCAGATCAAACAGAGTATCTTTGCGAATATTTTTTCACATTTGTGTCAAGTGGCTGTGAGGCGGCAAAAAATTCCCCCTGACCGCCGGTGACACCGCATTGAGACAGCACCTGCCACTCGCTACGGCTGAGCACGCCGGTTGCGAAAACCTGAACCGGCATCCCCTTACAGGCTTCCACCAGACTCTGCACCAGCAGCTGATTCTCACTGCGTTTTTCTATATTGCGCGATAACCCCGAATGCAGCTTGATAACCTCAACGTCGAGCTGCTTAATCCAGCTGGTTCCAACCAGCGTCAGACCAGCCTGAACTACGGCAACTCGAACACCTAAAGCATTAACCAACCGCATAACCGGCTGCAGGCGGCCGATATATTGACAAACATCCGCCTCTGCAAGTTCAAAAATAATACGCCGACGTTGCGATTTTTCGCATTGCATCAAAGTATCGCGCAGCCAGCGCTGGAAGCGGGGGCGAATTAATGACTCAACCGTCACCTGTAGCGCGAGATTTTCTTCCGGCCAGAAGCCTAAAAACGGCAGCAACCGGGTGATTTGCAGGCGGTCATACTCTTCCGCCAGACCGAACTGCAGTACCATCGGCATATATTCCGCCGCGATAACTTCTTCCTTGCCATCGTAAAGACGACACATTAGCTCGCGGTGGTGTACGCGACCGTCACGCGTTACGGCAGGTTTTTGGTAGAGACGCGGTCCGCCGCGGCTGAGCATTTGCTCGATAAGCGTGCGCCAGCGGACGTTGCCGCGTCCCTTTTCCGGGAGAGAGTCATCGTAGACGGCCCAGCTGTTGCTACCCTGCAATACCGCATTGCGCGTTGCCGCTTCCGCATGCTCCATCACCTGGGCTGCCGTTTGTCCGCTACGGAAGGCGCAGATCCCGATATGCATCATGTCGTCACGATCGAGAATTCGCGTTGGCGGCAGGGCATCCATAGCCTTCAATAGCAATCCGGCGATGCTATCCGCCTCTTTTAACGTGCGATGAGGGAGCAGAACGGCAAAATCGCTTCGGTGATAGCGGGCCAGCAGCGCGCCGGGATAACGCATAATAAAGGTGGAAAGCATGTTGATCAGCGTAAAGTAATGCTCTTCAGTCGCTGTACGCCCCCAGTTATCGCGCAGCAGGTCGAAATCCGGCAGGCGGATCATCATAACAATACCGTACGACCCCACCTTCTCCTGATCTTCAAGCAGCGTCGACAGCTGATTATCAAAGAACAATCGGTTACTGAGTCCGGTTTTTGAATCCTGCGCAACGTAAGAACGAATCAGGGTATCCATGCGGCTTCGCTGATCGCTGGCAAACTGCAGTTCTGATAGCAGCGTATCTAACGCACTGCTGGTGTTGACTGGCCATTCGTGTACCGACCCGCGCACCTGCGGGCCGCGTTCGCCGTTAAGAATACGCACAGAGCGAAGCTCCAGTAGCTCCTGGCCCGCCAGCTGACGACGGATCCAGCGGACGGAAAAAAAGATAATCAGCACCATGAAACCAATGGCGATGGAAAGCGGCGCGGTAACGTGCAGCGAACGGAAATAATTGGCCATCGGATCCAGATAAACCAGATGGATAACCATGCCCGGGTGCTTGAGCGACGGCACGGTGATACTACGGAACTGATTGCTGCTGCCTAACGGACGATAGTTATCGTTGCGGGAATGGCTATAGACTGATTTGCCATTAAGCTGAAAATCAACGTGCACGACTTCGACCGGCGTCATCAGCTCATCCATCTGCGGTTCTAACTGGTCAAAAGATATAGAGACCAGGCGGTTATCCAGCATCGTTGCCACCGCCTGAACGCGGTTGGTCATTTTTAGCTGAATACCGTTATAAAAACTCAGCGAAGCGCCAATCAGCGTGACAAAGATAGTCAGGCTGGTGAGTAACGTGACAAAGGCTGAGAATTTCGTCGTTAATCGCATCCCTGTGTTAACTCCGCGAGTGAATGAGTGCCCGATAAACATCCGGGCTCCAGTGCTGGCGCCTAAACTAAAGTAAGCACTAACTTTCTAAAGAGCGACGCATACTACCAAAGCTGGCGTATCTGGCAATTTATTGCGTTACATCGGTGTAATAATGCCGTTAGCGAGTATAGTCTGCAGAAAAATTTTTCCAATCATCCAACCTACGAGGACCGGCGCATGCAGGCTTTAATCTTAGAACAGCAGGATGGCAAAACTCTCTCTTCGGTGCAAACCATTGACGCCAGCCAGCTGCCGCAGGGCGATGTGACAGTGGATATCGAGTGGTCCAGCCTCAACTATAAAGATGCGCTGGCGATCACCGGTAAAGGAAAAATCATCCGCAACTTTCCGATGATTCCTGGCATCGATTTTGCCGGTTCGGTCCACAGCAGCGAAGATCCTCGCTTTCATGCGGGCCAGCAGGTGCTGCTCACCGGATGGGGCGTTGGCGAAAACCACTGGGGCGGTCTGGCGGAACGCGCTCGCGTTAAAGGCGACTGGCTGGTAGCAATGCCTCAAGGACTGAATGGGCGTAAAGCCATGACCATTGGTACCGCGGGCTTCACCGCCATGCTGTGCGTGATGGCGCTGGAAGATGCCGGAATTCGTCCTGAAGATGGCGAAATTGTAGTTACCGGGGCCAGCGGCGGCGTCGGCAGCACCGCAGTCGCTTTGCTGCATCAGCTGGGGTACAAGGTAGCGGCGGTTTCCGGGCGCGAAAGCACCCATGAATATTTGAAAGCCCTCGGCGCGCAGCGCATCCTTGGCCGAGATGAGTTCGCCGAAACCCGCCCGCTGGAAAAGCAGCTGTGGGCCGGCGCTGTTGACACGGTTGGCGATAAAGTACTGGCAAAAGTACTGGCGCAAATGAACTACGGCGGCTGCGTTGCAGCCTGCGGCCTCGCTGGCGGATTTGCGCTGCCGACCACCGTGATGCCGTTTATTCTGCGCAATGTACGCCTGCAGGGCGTTGACTCGGTGATGACCCCGCCCGCCCGCCGGGCTGAAGCCTGGCAAAGGCTGGTTCGCGATCTGCCGGAATCGTTCTATGCGCACAGCGCAACCGAAATCACCCTCGCCGAAGCCCCTGAGTTTGCTGAAAAGATTATGACCAATAAGATTCAGGGCCGCACGCTGGTTAAAATCGCCTAATCTGCAATTTTTCGTGACATATTCGCAATAACGCCTCGCCTCCGTCATGCTTAGAAAAAACGCATGACGGAGGATGCTATGAAACCCAAAAAACTGACAGAAGCCGACGTTACGGCAGAATCCGTTTTTATGCTGCAACGTCGCCAGGTCCTGAAAATGCTGGGCATCAGCGCGACCGCCCTTTCCCTTACCCCCTCCGCGCAAGCCGATCTGCTGGATTGGTTTAAAGGCAACGATCGCCCGCCGGCGCCGGCGGGCAAAGCGCTAACGTTCGAAAAACCGGCGCAATGGCAAAATAACCTGCCGCTCACGCCGGAGGATAAAGTTGCTGGTTACAACAACTTTTATGAGTTCGGTCTGGATAAAGCCGATCCGGCGGCGAATGCCGGCAGCCTGCGCACCGATCCCTGGACGCTGACGATCGGTGGCGAAGTGGCAAAACCGCTCACGCTCGATCATGACGACCTGACCAGCCGATTCCCGCTGGAAGAACGAATTTATCGAATGCGCTGCGTAGAAGCCTGGTCGATGGTGGTTCCGTGGGTCGGTTTCCCGCTCCATAAGCTGCTGTCGCTGGTCGAACCCACCAGCAATGCTCGCTACGTTGCATTTAAAACGCTTTATGCTCCTGAGCAGATGCCGGGTCAAAAGGACCGTTTTATCGGCGGCGGTCTGGCGTATCCCTACGTTGAAGGACTGCGGCTCGATGAAGCAATGCATCCTCTGACGCTGCTCAGCGTGGGCGTGTATGGCAAGGCGCTGCCCCCGCAGAACGGTGCGCCGGTTCGGCTCACCGTGCCCTGGAAGTACGGCTTCAAAGGGATTAAGTCCATCGTCAGTATTGAGCTCACCCGTGAGCGTCCGCCCACCACCTGGAATCTGGCCGGGCCCGAAGAGTATGGCTTCTACGCCAACGTTAATCCGCATGTCGATCATCCCCGCTGGTCGCAGGCGACTGAGCGTTTTATCGGCGCCGGCGGCGTACTCGACGTTAAACGCCAGCCAACGCTGCTGTTCAACGGCTATGCCGAAGAAGTGGCGTCGCTCTATCGGGGCCTGAATTTGCGGGAGAACTACTAGTGCGCCTGAATGTAAAGCAGATAACCTGGCTGAAAGTGCTTCTCCATCTGGCTGGCTTTTTGCCCGTTGTCTGGCTGTTCTGGGCCGGGCAGCAGGGCTATTTCAGCGCCGACCCGGCAAAGGATATTCAGCACTTTACCGGTAGGATGGCTCTTAAATTCCTGCTGGCTACCTTGCTTGTTTCGCCGCTAGCGCGCTACGCTAAACAGCCGTTATTGATACGCACCCGGCGCTTACTTGGCTTATGGTGCTTTGCCTGGGCAACGCTGCATTTAACCAGCTATACGCTGCTCGAACTCGGGATTAACAATCTGGCGCTTTTGGGTTCAGAAGTTATCAGCAGGCCTTACCTGACGCTGGGTTTACTCAGCTGGCTGATTCTGCTGGCGCTGGCGGCGACCTCCACCCAGGCGATGCAGCGGAAATTAGGCCGCCGTTGGCAAACATTGCATAACTTCGTCTATGTTGTCGCGATCCTTGCGCCGATTCACTACCTGTGGTCGGTGAAGATTTTATCCCCGCAGCCGATCATTTATGCGCTGCTGGCACTGCTGCTTTTAGCATGGCGATACAAGAAGTTTCGCCAGTGGTGGCGCTGATTCCGGATATGTGCAGTTTCCCGCAGTTCTTTTATCAACCGCCCCACTTTACACGATAGCGGTTGATAATCTTCCCTGATAAGACCAGTATTTAGCTGCCAATTGCTACGAAATCGTTATAATGTGCGACTTTGGTTTTCCTTACGGGCTTTTTGAGTCCCGAAAAGGTGACAATCGCGTATCGAAGGTATATTTTGTTTTTTACCCGAGAATGGCAGAAGATGGCCGCATGTTGGCCGGTAAGTTTCGCTTTTTGCTTTCGGGCAGCCGGAGCGTAACCTGTCGACTTATGCCCAATGGCGGCGTCATGAATCAGCAGTAATTCATATGCTTTACAGACGGTGCTAACACGCCTGTCACAATCACACTAAACAAAGAGTACGGAACCCACTCATGGATATTCGTAAGATTAAAAAACTGATCGAGCTGGTTGAAGAATCAGGTATCTCCGAACTGGAAATTTCTGAAGGCGAAGAGTCGGTACGCATTAGCCGTGCCGCGCCAAACGCAGGTTTCCCGGTGATGCAACAGGCTTATGCCGCACCGATGATGCAGCAACAGCCGGCTCTGTCTAACGCAGTCGCAACTGCGGCCACTCCAGCAATGGAAGCCCCTGCGGCAGCGGAAATCAGTGGTCACATCGTACGTTCCCCAATGGTTGGTACTTTCTACCGCACCCCGAGCCCGGACGCGAAAGCCTTCATCGAAATCGGTCAGAAAGTTAACGCGGGCGATACCCTGTGCATCGTTGAAGCCATGAAAATGATGAACCAGATCGAAGCCGATAAATCCGGCGTGGTGAAAGCCATTCTGGTCGAAAGTGGTCAACCGGTAGAATTTGACGAGCCACTGGTCGTCATCGAATAACGAGGCGAACATGCTGGATAAAATTGTTATCGCCAACCGCGGCGAGATTGCATTGCGTATCCTGCGTGCCTGTAAAGAACTGGGCATCAAGACCGTTGCTGTGCACTCAACGGCGGATCGCGATTTAAAACACGTATTGTTAGCGGATGAGACGGTCTGTATTGGCCCGGCTCCGTCCGTAAAAAGTTACCTCAATATCCCGGCTATCATTAGCGCAGCTGAAATCACCGGCGCGGTGGCTATTCACCCGGGTTATGGTTTTCTGTCCGAAAACGCTAACTTCGCTGAGCAGGTTGAGCGTTCCGGCTTTATCTTTATCGGTCCGAAAGCAGACACTATCCGCCTGATGGGCGACAAAGTCTCTGCCATTACCGCAATGAAGAAAGCGGGCGTTCCAACCGTACCGGGCTCTGACGGCCCGCTGGGTGAAGATATGGACGTTAACCGCGCCCATGCCAAACGCATTGGCTACCCGGTGATTATCAAAGCCTCCGGCGGCGGCGGCGGTCGCGGTATGCGCGTCGTGCGCAGCGATGCTGAGCTGGCTCAATCCATCTCCATGACCAAAGCGGAAGCAAAAGCCGCTTTTAACAACGACATGGTGTATATGGAGAAATACCTGGAGAATCCTCGCCACATCGAGATCCAGGTACTGGCTGACGGTCAGGGCAACGCTATCTATCTGGCTGAGCGCGACTGCTCCATGCAGCGTCGTCACCAGAAGGTCGTCGAAGAGGCACCGGCGCCGGGCATTACTCCGGAACTGCGTCGCTATATCGGCGAGCGTTGCTCCAAAGCGTGCGTCGATATCGGCTATCGCGGGGCGGGTACTTTTGAGTTCCTGTTCGAAAACGGCGAGTTCTATTTCATCGAAATGAATACCCGTATTCAGGTAGAACACCCGGTAACCGAGATGATCACCGGCGTCGATCTGATTAAAGAACAGCTGCGCATCGCTGCTGGTCAGCCGCTGTCCATCAAGCAGGAAGAAGTTATGGTTAAAGGCCATGCGGTGGAATGCCGTATCAACGCTGAAGACCCGAACACCTTCCTGCCGAGCCCGGGTAAAATTACCCGCTTCCACGCGCCGGGCGGTTTTGGCGTACGCTGGGAGTCTCATATCTACGCAGGCTACACCGTACCTCCGTACTATGACTCAATGATCGGCAAGCTGATCTGCTATGGTGAAAACCGTGATGTCGCGATTGCCCGCATGAAAAATGCGCTGCAGGAGCTGATTATCGATGGCATCAAAACCAACGTAGATCTGCAGATCCGCATCATGAACGACGAACATTTCCAGAATGGTGGCACCAATATCCACTATCTGGAGAAAAAACTCGGATTGCAGGAGAAGTAATTCTCTTACTGCTGCAAAAGGCCGGATAATCCGGCCTTTTTTCTTTTTCTCTCCTCTCCGCTTTTCCATGCGGTACAATCCCCGCTTTCTTCATCCTCAAGGGACAAAAAATGGACAAACGTTTTGTTCAGGCCCATAAAGAGGCGCGCTGGGCGCTGTGGCTAACCCTTCTTTATCTTGCGGCCTGGCTGGCTGCCGCCTATTTGCCGGGCGTCGGTATTGGCATAACCGGCCTGCCGCACTGGTTTGAAATGGCCTGCCTGCTGGTACCGCTGGTGTTTATCCTGCTGTGCTGGGCAATGGTAAAACTGATTTATCGCGATATTCCTCTGGAGGATGACGATGCAGCTTGAAGTCATACTGCCGCTTGTCGCCTACCTGCTGGTGGTGTTTGCTCTCTCCATCTATGCGATGCGTAAGCGCGTAACGGGTTCCTTCCTGAACGAATATTTCCTCGGTAGCCGCTCGATGGGCGGCATTGTATTAGCCATGACGCTTACGGCTACCTATATCAGCGCAAGCTCGTTTATAGGCGGCCCCGGCGCGGCCTATAAATATGGTCTCGGCTGGGTACTGCTGGCGATGATCCAGCTTCCTGCTATCTGGCTCTCGCTGGGAATTTTGGGTAAGAAATTCGCCATTCTGGCGCGACGTTATAATGCCGTAACGCTGAACGATATGCTCTTTGCCCGCTATCAAAGCCGCCTGCTGGTCTGGCTCGCGAGCCTGAGCCTACTGGTTGCTTTTGTTGGGGCAATGACGGTGCAGTTCATCGGCGGGGCGCGCCTGCTGGAAACCGCGGCGGGCATCCCCTACGAAACCGGCCTGCTGATTTTTGGCGTCAGTATCGCACTTTATACCGCGTTCGGCGGTTTTCGTGCCAGCGTCCTCAATGACACCCTCCAGGGGATGGTAATGCTGATAGGAACGATTGTTCTGCTGGTTGGCGTCGTGCATGCGGCTGGCGGGCTACATAATGCGGTAGAAACGCTACAAACTATCGATCCTAAGCTGGTCTCTCCGCAGGGTGCTGATGATATTCTTTCTCCCACCTTTATGACCTCTTTTTGGGTGCTGGTCTGCTTCGGGGTGATTGGCCTTCCGCACACCGCCGTTCGCTGCATCTCCTATAAAGACAGCAAAGCGGTTCACCGGGGAATTATCATTGGCACAGTAGTCGTCGCGATCCTGATGTTTGGTATGCACCTTGCCGGAGCGCTCGGCCGCGCGGTGATCCCGGATCTGACGGTGCCGGATCTGGTCATCCCTACCCTCATGGTGAAAGTATTGCCGCCATTTGCCGCCGGGATCTTCCTCGCTGCGCCAATGGCCGCCATTATGTCGACGATCAACGCTCAACTGCTGCAAAGTTCCGCTACGATCATTAAAGATCTGTATCTGAATCTGCGCCCCGAGCAGATAACAAATGAAACCCGGTTGAAGCGGATGTCGGCAACGATCACCCTGCTGTTGGGCGCTTTACTGCTGCTGGCAGCCTGGCGTCCGCCTGAGATGATTATCTGGCTCAACCTGCTGGCGTTCGGCGGCCTGGAGGCCGTGTTCTTATGGCCGCTGGTGCTGGGCCTGTACTGGGAACGAGCGAACGCGAAAGGCGCATTGAGCGCGATGATCGTCGGCGGCGTACTCTATGCCATACTCGCCACTTTTAATCTTCAGTACCTGGGCTTCCATCCGATAGTGCCCTCGTTACTGTTAAGTTTATTGGCTTTCCTGGTCGGAAACCGCTTCGGAACCTCCGCCCCGCAAGCCGCCGTATTGACTACTGATAAATAAAGAGTTTTGCCATGCCATGGATCCAACTGAAACTGAACACTACCGGCGCGAACGCGGAAGAACTGAGCGATGCGCTGATGGAAGCGGGTTCCGTTTCCATTACTTTCCAGGATACGCACGACACGCCGGTATTCGAACCTCTGCCGGGCGAGACCCGTCTGTGGGGCGATACTGATGTTATCGGCCTGTTTGACGCTGAAACAGACATGCAAGAAGTGGTCGCGATTCTGGAGCAGCATCCGCTGCTGGGCGCCGGTTTCGTGCATAAAATCGAACAACTGGAAGATAAAGACTGGGAGCGCGAATGGATGGATAACTTCCACCCTATGTGCTTCGGTAAACGCCTGTGGATCTGCCCGAGCTGGCTCGATGTGCCGGATGAAAACGCCGTTAACGTGATGCTCGATCCGGGCCTGGCGTTTGGTACCGGTACGCATCCCACAACGGCAATGTGCCTCGAATGGCTGGATGGACTCGATCTCGCAGGCAAAACGATCATCGATTTTGGCTGCGGCTCAGGCATTCTGGCCATTGCGGCCTTAAAGCTGGGCGCAGCGAAAGCGATTGGTATTGATATCGATCCGCAGGCGATTCAGGCCAGCCGCGATAACGCCGAGCGCAACGGGGTCTCTGAACGCCTGGAACTGTATCTGCCTAAAGATCAGCCAGAGGCGATGAAAGCCGATGTCGTGGTCGCAAACATTCTGGCTGGCCCATTACGCGAGCTAGCCCCGCTTATCAGCGTGCTGCCGGTTACAGGCGGTCTGCTGGGGCTTTCCGGCATCCTTGCCAGCCAGGCGGAAAGCGTTTGTGAGGCATACGCCGACCTCTTTAATCTCGATCCCGTCGTGGAGAAAGAGGAGTGGTGCCGGATTACCGGTATTAAAAAGTAATCTCTCCTTGTGGCCTCATCGCAGGCCACAACTTTTCGCGTTTTCTGTACAAAATCATTCGCCCAATAAGCATAAGATGATGCGGTAACATATTGTAGTTACCAATAAAATCATCATCTTATTCATTGGACGAATTATATGAAAACATCTTTAGGCAAGGCGGCATTGTTGGTGTTAAGCATGATGCCCATTACGGTTTTTGCTTCCCATTGGGGCTATGAAGGCGAAGGTTCGCCGGAGCACTGGGGAGCGCTCAGTGAAGAGTACAAAACCTGCCAGAGCGGCATGAACCAATCTCCCATCAACATCGATACCACGTTCAAAGCGCACCTGTCACCGTTGGAAACCCACTATATTGATGGCCCAATTACGCTCATCAACAATGGTCACACCATTCAGGCCGGGTTAAAAACTACCACAGCGGACACCATTACAATTGACGGTACGCCATTTACCCTTCAGCAGTTCCATTTCCATGCCCCGAGCGAAAATACCGTTCACGGTAAGCACTATGCGATGGAGATGCACCTGGTCCATACCAACGCTCAAGGAGCCATCACTGTCGTAGCGGTGATGTTTGACCAGGGGGCGGAAAATAGTGAGCTGAACAAACTGTGGGCCACTATGCCGGAAAAAGCGGAGCAGAATGCGAAGATCAGCACGCAAATGGACCTCAACGCCCTGCTTCCTGCGGACAAGACATACTGGCGATTCAGCGGCTCTCTGACTACTCCGCCCTGCTCTGAAGGGGTAACCTGGATTGTCCTTAAGCATCCGCTAACGTTGTCTGCCGCGCAGCTGGCAAAATTTAGCCACACCATGCATCACGATAATAATCGTCCGGTGCAGCCGCTGAATGGTCGCGTCGTCATTGAGTAAACATCAGATACGCTTCACGATCATGTTCTGAAATGAGAGCTAACTCACATAAAGCCAAGATAATTTGCTGATTAATTCAGCAGATTATCTTGTCCACACCCCGGGCCGGGAAGAAAAAATGAGAAGTTATGCAAAAATATATGTGTAGATAAATTCATCACATATTTTTAATGCAATGATTTATAAAGCTAATTATTCATGAGCGCCGACCTGGACGGCGATTCTTTGATCCACCTCAGTGGATTGCTCAAAGTTTGGCCTTTCATCTCGTGCAAAAAATGCGTAATATACGCCGCCTTGCAGTCACAGTATGGTCATTTCTTAACTCATGCGCATCGGACACTACCAGCTCAGAAATCGACTTATCGCAGCGCCTATGGCTGGCATTACTGACAGACCATTCCGGACGCTGTGTTACGAGATGGGAGCAGGGTTGACCGTATCCGAGATGATGTCCTCCAACCCGCAGGTCTGGGAGAGCGACAAGTCCCGCTTACGGATGGTGCACGTTGATGAGCCCGGTATTCGTACCGTGCAAATCGCCGGCAGCGTGCCGGAAGAGATGGCTGCAGCCGCCCGTATTAACGTGGAAAGCGGCGCCCAAGTTATTGATATCAATATGGGGTGTCCGGCTAAAAAAGTGAATCGTAAGCTTGCAGGTTCAGCCCTCTTGCAGTACCCCGACCAGGTGAAGTCGATCCTGACGGCGGTCGTCAAAGCAGTGGACGTTCCCGTAACTCTCAAGATTCGCACCGGTTGGGAACCGGAACACCGTAACTGTGTAGAAATTGCCCAACTGGCTGAAGAATGTGGCATTCAGGCTCTGACTATTCACGGACGCACCCGCGCCTGCTTGTTTAACGGAGACGCTGAGTACGACAGTATTCGGGCAGTTAAGCAGAAAGTTTCCATTCCGGTTATCGCGAATGGCGACATTACTGACCCGCTTAAAGCCAGAGCCGTGCTCGACTATACGGGGGCTGATGCCCTTATGATAGGCCGTGCGGCTCAGGGAAGACCCTGGATCTTTCGGGAAATCCAGCACTATCTGGACACTGGAGAGCTGCTGCCCCCGCTGCCCCTGGCAGAGGTTAAGCGCTTGCTTTGTGCACACGTTCGGGAACTGCATGGCTTTTACGGCCACGCAAAAGGGTACCGAATCGCACGCAAACACGTATCCTGGTATCTGCAGGAACACGCTCCAGATGACCAGTTTCGGCGCACATTCAACGCCATAGAAGATTCCAGCGAACAGCTGGAGGCGTTGGAGGCATACTTCGAAAATTTTGCGTAATAGAAATAAAGAGCTGACAGAACTATGTTCGAACAACGCGTAAATTCTGACGTACTGACCGTTTCTACCGTTAACTCTCAGGATCAGGTAACTCAAAAGCCCCTGCGTGACTCGGTTAAACAGGCACTGAAGAACTATTTTGCTCAACTGAACGGTCAGGATGTTAATGACCTGTATGAGCTGGTACTGGCTGAAGTAGAACAGCCCCTGTTGGACATGGTGATGCAATACACCCGCGGTAACCAGACCCGTGCTGCCCTGATGATGGGCATCAACCGTGGTACTCTGCGTAAAAAGCTGAAAAAATACGGCATGAACTGATACTAATCAGTTAAGTGTTTGATATAAAAGGCGCTCTTCGGCATGGGGAAGCGCCTTTTTTATTGCATCCGTTTTAATGATTGACTATCGCCTGTAGCCCGCGGGTTCCGCAAAGGACCGACATAATATTATCAACCAAAGCGGGAGCCTGATGATACAGGTCGAATTTTCCGGGCTCTACGAGCCAGTTTTTAATAATACCGACAAATGCGCTATGTAATACAATTAATGAAATTTCAACGTTGGTTTCCTCTGGTAATAATCCGTTACGAATGCACAGCTGTAAAACACTGCGAATAATGGGATAGCTAAAACCAATTTTTTTGCGAATCTCAGCCTCGGATATCATCTCGCTGGAAAACTCACACTTCTGATACAGAATTTGCATTAGCGCACGTTGACGGGGATTAATGGCGATATATTGCAGACCGATAATAAATTTTTCTCGTAGCCTGCTGAGCGGGTCCTGAGCGTGTGAAGAGGTAAATTCATGTTTAAGCAGATCACGTAACGGAAGCTGCTGTTGCCACATTTCATTAAAGAGTTCCGCTTTGCTGGAAAAGTGCCAGTAGACTGCTCCCCGCGTCACGCCAGCAGCATCAGCGATATCGGCTAACGTTGTACCGGTCACGCCGCGTAGGGCAAACTGTTGAATGGCTGACTCAATCAAAAGCTGCCGCGTCTTTAACGCATCTTCTTTCGTTCTTCTAGGCATACGGTGCTCCGCTCTACGCCAGATTAAGAGTGTGGGAAATAAGTGAATACGTATAAACCTAACATCTGACAATGAATATTGTTTAGCAAAAATACAGATAAGTTAAATCTCAAGTGAAATGCAAATAAATACACCACAAGAATAATTAAAAGAAATTTATTCACCGATTAAATATCAGTGTAAGCAAATTTTAAATTGAGATCATTCTCAAAACATAATCACCGATATTTTGTTTTTGCGTGCCTTGCTGATGGCTAAAAAATAACTATTTCTTACATCCACCGTTTTTTATTTGTAGGATACCAAACCGCATTTTAATTCATTATTTCTTGCACAGATTCGTGGCCAAGCCTGGCTCAAAATCTATAAGGAACAGCAATGACACGTCACGTCAGGGTTACACTTTTATCCAGCCTCATCATCCCGGCCCTCCTGCTCAGCGGCTGTGATGATTCAGGCGATCGGCAACCGCATGCGCAGATACCTCAGGTCTCCGTTTATGTGGTGAACAGCGCGCCGCTGTCCGTGACCACGGAGCTACCTGGCCGGACATCAGCTTACCGCGTAGCGGAAGTTCGCCCGCAGGTTAGCGGCATTATCCTGCATCGTAACTTTGTCGAAGGTAGCGATGTCGCCGCTGGACAGTCTCTCTATCAAATCGATCCGGCGACCTATCAGGCAGCTTATAACAGCGCAAAGGGGGATGAAGCGAAAGCAGAGGCCGCAGCGGCTATCGCCCATTTAACGGTCAAACGTTATGCGCCTCTTCTCGGCACAAAATATATCAGCCAGCAGGAATACGATCAGGCAGTAGCGACTGCCCGCCAGGCGGATGCCGATGTTATCGCAACAAAAGCCGCCGTTGAAAGCGCGCGCATTGATTTGGCGTACACCAAAGTGACTTCACCTATCGGCGGTCGCATCGGCAAATCCAGCGTAACCGAAGGCGCACTGGTGACAAATGGTCAGGCTGATGCAATGGCGACGATACAGCAGCTCGATCCTATTTATGTTGATGTTACCGAGTCCAGTAATGATTTCATGCGCCTGAAGCAGGAGAGTCTGCAGCAGGGCAGTGGCACTAAAAGCGTGCAGCTGATTATGGAAAACGGTCAACCTTATGCGCTGCGGGGCACCCTGCAGTTCTCCGATGTTACGGTAGATGAGAGCACCGGCTCTATTACGCTGCGCGCGATCTTCCCCAACCCACAGCATGCTCTGCTGCCAGGAATGTTTGTTCGCGCTCGCATCGACGAAGGTATTTCACCAGACGCTATTCTCGTTCCTCAGCAGGGGGTAACCCGTACGCCGCGCGGTGATGCCAGCGTGATGCTCGTCAATGACAAAAACCAGGTTGAAACGCGGCCAGTCACCGCCTCGCAGGCGATTGGCGATAAGTGGTTAATCACGAGCGGTCTGAAAGCCGGTGAAAAGGTCATTGTCAGCGGTCTGCAGAAAGTGCGTCCCGGCGTCACGGTGAAGGCCGAAGAGGATACCGCGACGACTGTCGCGCAATAAGGTACGAATCCCTATGTCTAAGTTTTTTATCCATCGCCCGGTTTTCGCCTGGGTGCTGGCAATCATCATGATGATTGCCGGCGGCCTCGCGATTATGCAGCTCCCGATAGCACAATACCCGACCATCGCACCGCCTGCGGTCGCTATCTCCGCCACCTACCCTGGCGCGGATGCCCAAACCGTACAGGATACGGTGACTCAGGTTATCGAACAGAACATGAACGGTATTGATAACCTGATGTATATGTCCTCAACCAGCGATTCCGCCGGCGGCGTGACCATTACGCTGACCTTTACCTCGGGTACGGATCCGGATATTGCGCAAGTTCAGGTACAGAATAAACTCCAGCTGGCAACGCCGCTACTGCCTCAGGAAGTACAGCAGCAGGGGATTAGCGTCGAGAAATCAAGCAGTAGCTTCTTAATGGTCGCTGGTTTCATCTCCGATAACCCCAGCACCACTCAGGATGATATCTCTGACTATGTGGCCTCGAACGTCAAAGATACTATCAGCCGCCTTAACGGCGTGGGTGATGTACAGCTCTTCGGCGCACAGTATGCAATGCGCATCTGGCTGGATGGAAACCTGCTGAATAAGTACAATTTGACGCCTGTTGACGTCATTAACCAGCTTAAAATCCAAAACGATCAGATTGCTGCAGGGCAGCTTGGCGGCACTCCGGCCCTTAAAGGCCAGCAGCTAAATGCATCCATCATTGCCCAGACGCGATTGAAGGACCCCGCAGAATTTGGCAAAGTAACTCTGCGAGTGAACGCCGACGGGTCAGTCGTGCATCTGAAAGATGTGGCACGCATTGAGCTGGGCGGAGAAAACTATAACGTCGTCGCAAGAATCAATGGCAAGCCAGCTTCAGGCCTGGGAATTAAACTTGCGACCGGCGCTAATGCCCTTGATACCGCCGCGGCGATAAAAGCGAAGCTTGCCGAACTGCAGCCGTACTTCCCACAGGGGATGAAGGTCGTCTATCCTTACGACACCACGCCGTTTGTGAAAATCTCTATCCACGAGGTGGTGAAGACGCTATTTGAAGCCATCATCCTCGTCTTCCTTGTGATGTATCTGTTCTTACAGAATATCCGGGCTACTCTGATCCCCACTATCGCGGTTCCGGTCGTTCTGCTTGGCACCTTTGCCGTGCTGGCAACATTCGGTTACTCCATCAATACGCTAACGATGTTTGGCATGGTGCTGGCAATAGGCCTGCTGGTCGACGATGCTATCGTGGTAGTGGAAAACGTCGAACGCGTGATGGTAGAAGAGAAGCTCTCCCCAAAAGAGGCGACGGAAAAATCGATGTCGCAAATCCAGGGGGCATTGGTGGGTATTGCCATGGTGCTATCGGCGGTGTTTGTCCCCATGGCCTTCTTTGGCGGCTCTACGGGGGCGATTTATCGGCAGTTTTCTATCACCATCGTCTCCGCGATGGCGCTGTCCGTACTGGTGGCGCTAATCCTGACCCCCGCGCTTTGTGCCACCTTACTGAAACCCGCATCAGCCGATCATCATGAGAAAAAAGGATTTTTTGGCTGGTTTAATGCGAAATTCGATCGTAGCGTGAATCACTACACCAACAGCGTGAGTGGGATCCTGCGATGTACCGGGCGCTATCTGATCATCTATTTGCTAATCGTTGTGGGTATGGCGATATTGTTTATGCGCCTGCCCACCTCTTTCTTGCCGGATGAGGATCAGGGGGTATTTATGACCATGATCCAGCTTCCTTCAGGCGCAACGCAGGAACGCACGCAGAAGGTTCTTGATACGGTTACCGATTACTATCTGCATAAAGAGAAGGCGAACGTTGAAAGCGTCTTTACCGTTAACGGCTTTAGCTTTAGCGGCCAGGGCCAAAACTCCGGTATGGCGTTTGTCAGCCTGAAGCCATGGGAAGAGCGCAGCGGCGCAGAGAATGGCGTTGAGGCAATCATCAAACGGGCTACCGTTGCCTTTAGTCAGATTAAAGATGCTATGGTCTTTCCTTTCAATCTACCAGCAATTATCGAGCTGGGTACGGCTACCGGTTTTGATTTTGAGCTTATCGATCAGGGTAACCTGGGCCATAGCGCATTAACCCAGGCCCGTAATCAACTTCTGGGTATGGTGAGAGAATACCCTGACCAGCTGGTACGCGTTCGCCCCAACGGGCTCGAAGACACGCCGCAATTCAAGCTTGATGTCGATCAGGAGAAAGCTCAGGCTCTGGGTATTTCGCTATCCGATATCAATGAGACCATTTCCGCGGCGCTAGGGGGCTACTACGTTAACGACTTTATTGACCATGGACGCGTGAAAAAAGTCTATGTTCAGGCCGATGCTAAATTCCGTATGCTGCCGAGCGATATCAATAATATGTACGTTCGCAGCGCGAACGGCGAGATGGTCCCGTTCTCCGCATTCGTGACCTCGCGCTGGGTTTATGGTTCACCGCGCCTGGAGCGCTACAATGGTTTACCCTCTATGGAAGTTTTGGGGGAAGCGGCGCCGGGGAAAAGTACCGGTGATGCGATGATTTTAATGGAACAGCTAGCCAGCAAGCTTCCTGCCGGTATTGGTTACGACTGGACGGGAATGTCCTATCAAGAACGTTTATCGGGTAATCAGGCGCCAGCCCTGTATGCCATTTCGCTGATTGTCGTCTTTCTGTGTCTTGCGGCGCTTTATGAAAGCTGGTCGATTCCCTTCTCTGTCATGCTCGTCGTACCATTAGGCGTTGTTGGAGCATTACTCGCGGCGTCGTTACGCGGGCTTAATAATGACGTTTATTTCCAGGTAGGTTTATTAACCACTATTGGCCTCTCTGCGAAAAACGCGATTCTTATCGTTGAGTTTGCCAAAGACCTGATGGATAAAGAAGGCAAGGGCATTATCGAAGCCACACTGGAAGCATCCCGTATGCGTCTACGTCCTATCCTGATGACTTCCCTTGCTTTTATTTTGGGTGTTCTGCCTCTGGTTATTAGCCATGGCGCAGGCAGCGGAGCTCAAAATGCAGTAGGTACCGGAGTTATGGGCGGAATGTTGACGGCAACATTGCTGGCTATATTCTTTGTCCCGGTCTTCTTTGTGGTAGTAAGGCGGCGCTTTACCAGGCACATAGACTAAATATTCTTTCCAGGGCACCCATCCGGTGCCTTTTTTCTTGCCTGAAAAATAAATACCTATCTCACTGATATTAAATATATTTATTATTCTTTAACCTACCCTCGCCCCGCAACCCACATTATTTACTCATGATCATCTGTCTTTCTTAATAATATTTACGTTAGTCATAAATTGAGATTATTTACTCTGGCGGCCAACTATATTTCTGATGATAAAATAAGCTGTTCCGTATGTACGTGGGTTCGCCACTACAGCGAAGCGGATTATTTAGAGGTAACATCATGAACAAATTTATTATAGTGGCATTGCTGGCTACGCTACTTGCCGGCTGTGCACATGACTCTCCGTGCGTACCGGTTTATGACTCTGAAGGTAGACTCGTCCATACCAATACTTGTGTGAAAGGAACAACTCAGGATAACTGGGAAACCGCTGGCGCGATTGCCGGCGGCGCAGCCGCGGTAGCTGGCCTGACGCTCGGTATTGTAGCTTTAACCCGTTAACGCCTTCTCTTCTCTGCCATAAAAGGTACCGGAGGGTTATCCGGTACCGCTTCCCCGAAGGTAAGTTCCGCGATGCTTAACGGTAGGTATCACCCGCGACTAAAGGCCGGGCAAAGCCCCTCCCCTCAGATAACGTCAAACGGATAAATTGCCATTACCAGCCAGGAAAAAGGATATTTACGCAGGAGCGAAAACGCAAAAAGCCCATCCTAACGGATGGGCTTTTTACTTGTTTGATGCCTGGCAATGCCCTACTCTCACATGGGGAGACCCCACACTACCATCGGCGCTACGGCGTTTCACTTCTGAGTTCGGCATGGGGTCAGGTGGGACCACCGCGCTATCGTTGCCAGGCAAATTCTTTTCAAATCGCCGAACTTTAACCTAAAAACTGGTGCTGATACCCAGAGTCGAACTGGGGACCTCACCCTTACCAAGGGTGCGCTCTACCAACTGAGCCATATCAGCACACTTAATTTGATGCCTGGCAGTTCCCTACTCTCACATGGGGAGACCCCACACTACCATCGGCGCTACGGCGTTTCACTTCTGAGTTCGGCATGGGGTCAGGTGGGACCACCGCGCTGTCGCCGCCAGGCAAATTCTGTTGTCAGAAACGAATCTTTTACACCGATGCTGCGTTGGCTGCATTCGTAAAGTCAGTCACATACTTCAGTATGCTCCTTCCTTTCCTTCATTTGCCGCCTTGCCTCAGCGTAAAATCTTTCGTTCCCGAAAATCTGTAATCAATGCTGAAATTGTTGTCTTCTCAAATCCGCCAAAACATCTTCGGCGTTGTAAGGTTAAGCCTCACGGTTCATTAGTACCGGTTAGCTCAACGCATCGCTGCGCTTACACACCCGGCCTATCAACGTCGTCGTCTTCAACGTTCCTTCAGGACTCTCAAGGAGTCAGGGAGAACTCATCTCGGGGCAAGTTTCGTGCTTAGATGCTTTCAGCACTTATCTCTTCCGCATTTAGCTACCGGGCAATGCCATTGGCATGACAACCCGAACACCAGTGATGCGTCCACTCCGGTCCTCTCGTACTAGGAGCAGCCCCCCTCAATTCTCCAGCGCCCACGGCAGATAGGGACCGAACTGTCTCACGACGTTCTAAACCCAGCTCGCGTACCACTTTAAATGGCGAACAGCCATACCCTTGGGACCTACTTCAGCCCCAGGATGTGATGAGCCGACATCGAGGTGCCAAACACCGCCGTCGATATGAACTCTTGGGCGGTATCAGCCTGTTATCCCCGGAGTACCTTTTATCCGTTGAGCGATGGCCCTTCCATTCAGAACCACCGGATCACTATGACCTGCTTTCGCACCTGCTCGCGCCGTCACGCTCGCAGTCAAGCCAGCTTATGCCATTGCACTAACCTCCTGATGTCCGACCAGGATTAGCTGACCTTCGTGCTCCTCCGTTACTCTTTAGGAGGAGACCGCCCCAGTCAAACTACCCACCAGACACTGTCCGCAACCCGGATCACGGGCCCACGTTAGAACACCAGCCATTAAAGGGTGGTATTTCAAGGATGGCTCCATGCAGACTGGCGTCCACACTTCAAAGCCTCCCACCTATCCTACACATCAAGGACCAGTGTTCAGTGTCAAGCTATAGTAAAGGTTCACGGGGTCTTTCCGTCTTGCCGCGGGTACACTGCATCTTCACAGCGAGTTCAATTTCACTGAGTCTCGGGTGGAGACAGCCTGGCCATCATTACGCCATTCGTGCAGGTCGGAACTTACCCGACAAGGAATTTCGCTACCTTAGGACCGTTATAGTTACGGCCGCCGTTTACCGGGGCTTCGATCAAGAGCTTCTCCTTACGGATAACCCCATCAATTAACCTTCCGGCACCGGGCAGGCGTCACACCGTATACGTCCACTTTCGTGTTTGCACAGTGCTGTGTTTTTAATAAACAGTTGCAGCCAGCTGGTATCTTCGACTGATTTCAGCTCC
>OIEU01000177.1_pt1 | contig 40258 bp, 28 predicted proteins | sample 1581831 | NCBI WGS metagenome assembly OIEU01 (sample SAMN03281007, study PRJEB24777) | human gut metagenome | isolation source: fecal sample PR166 from 1 month old female Malay infant, vaginally...
GTCTCGCGCACCGGCCACAGCCATGCGGAGTCGATATGTGCGTGGCCGATGGCGCTGACGTTCATGGCCGAGGCGTTGGCCGGCTTGGCCAGTACGCCGGCGAGTGCAGCGCGCGCGGCTTCCACGGATTCGGGGTTGCGCTCGTCGTAGGCGTTCAGCGAGCGCTGCAGCGCTTTGGCGAGTTGCCAGTAGCGCGGCGACTGCTTGTCGGCGAGTTCCATCAGGGAGCTCACCACGTCAAGATCCACGGAGTAGTTCTCGTAGCGTTCATCGAATTCGGTCAGATCGGCGGACTTGAATACGTACGGCTCATCCGGCTTGCCGGTGGCATGGTCGCCCAGTTCAGTCTCAACGAACGGAGGTACACCGAGCAGGAGCGGGTTGCTGGCGGCTTCGAGGTACAGGGTGAAGCTGCCGTCTTCGGCGACCGACACTTGCGCGTTGCCTTCAGCATCCATGAACGGCACCCAATAGTTGAGCGGGTGTACAGCTTTGATGGCGGTGCCGTCGGCACGGTAGACGAGGCCCTCGATATGGCCGCCGCAGGAGTGCGAGTACCAGCCGAGGTCGAGGATGAGCTCCAGCGGTTTGCCTTTCGGGTAGCCGGCCGGCACAGTACCGGTCAGGCGGAACCAGACCGTGCCCCATGTGGTGCCCCATTCGCTGCCGAGCGTAAACGGCTTGAAGTCGATGTCCCCTCGATTGAGCTTCGCGAAGAACTCGTCAGTGGGCATTGGCTCTCCGGGAATGTCAAAGGACTCCACCGCAAGCTGTGCGATCGATGGGTGGATATGCGGGTCCACGCGCTGACGCACTATGCGCTTGCACCGCTCCAGTTGCTGTTCAGGTTTCAGGAACATCTGCTGTTCACTCCCCTTATCTCTGCCGCTTGTGCGGCCACATCATTGTGCTGCCCGTTCATGGGAAACATATCTACATGCGCCATCGCCCGCAGAAGACTAAAGCGCTTTAGTAACATATTGGAAGGAACAGGATATGATGTCAAATCATTATCGCAATTCAGCGTGTTCCGTCAGGCATGTCCAAGATGAATTGGCAACGGTGTGTTGGACGGTTTCTTAGAGGATGAGTCCCTGTTCAGTGAATTCCTTCGGACTCCGGTATCCGAGGGTGGAACGGAGCCGCCGGTTGTCGGACCACCACACGTAGTCGTCGGGGTCGTGCCTCAGCTGCTCGATCGCGGCGTAGTGGTTCCGGCACACGAGCTCCTTCCTCAGCAGCCTGTCCGTCGCCGTGAACAGCTACCAACGCATCGTCAGGGAGCACCACCGGGACACCGCGGAACTGCTCGCCTACCGTTACCTGCCAACGGACGACCCGACGACAATCCGCACCCTCATCGCCCGAAAGGAACGCCAGATCGGCAAGCTCCGCGACGAGGTGGACCGGCTCAAGCTGATCCTGCCCGAACATGATACCGGAAAACCGGAAAACCGACACAACGGAATGACGGAACACTGGAATACCGGAACCGATGGAGACCGATATACCAAAAACCGGAACACCAAGAAACCGAGACCGGCATGACGGAACGGGGCAAACGAAACAGCCTTGCATACCCCACATCTAAGTGTTGTGGCACCCATCGCCGCAACACTTAGATGTGGGGTATGCCGACCCCTGACACATAGCCAGCCACGTCGAAAATCAGGTCGACAACCCATTTTTTCGTATAGACAACACCATGGTGCGCAGACGCCATAATCCTCCCGAAATCAGATAGTCCCCATTGTTGCCTGGCGGAAAACCACTACCGAGGTTTTCTCACTGGCGGCGAGTATCAACACGAACCGTGGAATGACGCCACATATACGCCACCAGTGCGCCGCACCTTGAGCGCAACCCACAGGGCAGATCAGAACAGGTCTCCTTGGACCATTCCATCTGGCACAGGCATCGGCTTGCGGAATTCCGAAAGTTCCGGAGTGTATGCCTGCTGTTCTTTCCATTCGCGGACGAGCTTTTGCCGCCAGCCTTTCGACGGAGGCCACGGCACGCCCCATTGGGCCAGTTGGGCTTTGGTCCAGCCGCCGGCGGGAGTGCGCCGCGCTTCGATTTCCGTCGGCGAGGGAATGCGCGTTTCAGACATGGAGCTCCTTCCTTAAACCAGTCCTCACAAGGTCGGACGACGCTCATGCGTCTCTGATACGGCATGGACATCACGCGCGCTATTCTGGGCAAGCCTTGCCCGCATCGATTCACCGAATCTATCAGCCAGGTCGGCCTTGTTATGGATGGAATGGTCGGGGTCCGGGCCCCGGCGCAGCCCCTCGACCAGTTCGATGAACGACTGTTCCTCCTGCTCCACGCAGTCGAGGAAAACGGAACAGAACGCCGCGGAATCGCCATCCACCTGCCAGGCCTCCAGACCGCGGGCATAGTCACGCTTGGCGTCATACTTAATCGCCACGGGACGATAACCGTGCTTCAGCAGCATGAAGTTGAGCAACTGGCGGCCGGTCCGCCCGTTGCCGTCCATGAACGGATGGATGTTCTCGAACATCGCATGGAATCCGGCCGCCTTGAGCAGCGGATGCGCGCCGCTCCCGTTCAGCACGTCGACCAGGACTTGCAGGTCGTCACGAATCTCCAGCGGGTCCGCAGTCTTGACTCGGGTGGCGGTGATCCGCGCCAAATAGCCATAAGGACGGAACGTGCCGCGGGCGAACGGCTGGAGATCCAATGCGGTCACCTCGTGTAGACGACGGATCAGCTCCTCGTTCAGCTTCCGCCCCTCCTTGGCATATTCGCGCACGTAGGCCATGCCGTCAGCGACCCCTCGCGCTGCGAACACGTATCTGGCCGGCGAGTCCGATGGGACGAACTCGCCCTCCAGCACCAGCGACGTGTCCTCCAGGGTCAGCGTGGACCCCTCGATGGCGTTCGAATTGTAGGTGTAGCGCACCAGCCAGTCGCGGTCGTAATCCGCCAACGCCATGTCCTCGACACCGTCCAACGGCTCCAGCGAGCGGGCCCGGTCCTTCAGCGCGTCGATCCTCCGCAGGCGTTCGGAAATCTCCCGTCCCCTTTCAAGGGCGTTCAGCTCGTCGGGAAGGGCCTGGATGTGCCGCGACAGCTCGGGATTGGCCATCATGCTCCTCTTTTCGTGTTCCGGTTGCAAAGTCCATTATTCCAGTAGTGATTCGTTGCGCTAGCGGTTCAGATGACGGCTCAACGCATCCGGTCCGGTTCCGACGCTTCTGGCATCCCCGTCCCGTTGTCCAAGGTTCTTCCGCAACGTCTCGCCGAACCTGCCCATCAAATCCGTTTTATTGCGAATCGGGCCAGAAACACGAAGGACCTCACCCTCCCTGATCCTGCGGAGCATCCCGATACGCTTTACCAACTGTACCCGGATGGCATCGAGGCGTTCGGGCGCGAACATGCGCATGCGCGACAACTCGTGCGCCACCTCGTCGGGCCAGTCCGACAGAGCATCCAGATCGAACCGGCCCCAATCCTCCACCAGTTTGAGCTGCCGCAAGGCCGAGGGGCGACCGGTCGCCGAATAGAACGGCTTGGCGAACCAGTCGCGGTCGTCCACATCGAGCTCGCCGCTCCACAGGCTCGCGCCGGTGTCGTAGATCGGGGCCGGACGGACCGCAAGGGTCTCGATGTTCCGGATCAGACCGAAGTTGTTGTAATGCCTATCTGTATTGCGCATGAGGTAGTCGACCACGAGCCAATCGTCCGTGGCGTCACGAACCGCCCGTTCGTCTGCGCCGAAGCCGACGGCGGCGCGGATCCACTGGTCATGCGAGTTGAGGCCGTTGACGGCCTTGACGGATTGGAGCACCTGCCAGGCGGAGACCAGCTCCTCATGATTGGAGAGCATGTCCGCGCATGTGGACACCAGACGGTTGCCGTTGCGTGCCAGGGAATACCGGACGGCCGGAACGCCCAATCGCATGCAGAGCCTCGAGGCGATGACCTCGTTCATGGGCTCCTGGCCAGTACGGCCCGACTTGACGAGCAGTCTCCTGCCGGTGGCCCTGTCGATCGTCCAGCGTTTGGGAAGATCGCCGCCAGTGGACACGTCGGGGACGTTGAGGCTGATGTCATGGGACGACGAGTACGAGGTGAGCAGGATCTCGCCCAGCGCCTCGTCGAAGGGATTGTCGAAGAAGTTGACGTCCTTCCATTCGGCCGGGTCGTCCTCGCGTCTGACCCAGTACTGGTCCGACAGGCTCAAACCGTAGGTCCTGTCGAGCAGTTCGTCGGTCGATGCCGCGCCAAGCGATTCGAGCACGCGGCAGATGCCGTCGCGGGTGGAGGGGATGGCGCGGGACCTCCACCATTCGTCGATCCTCTTGGCATACAGCACGCTCTTGCCGTGCGTGGTGAACTCCAGGGGCAGACGATCATGGTCAAGGACCTCGCCAGAGGAGCACGCGCGACCGGACTCGGAATCGTATTCGAACGCAAGGACCGGATGGTCCCCGCACATGATCAGCTTGCGTGGCATGATTCCGCTCCCTCCAAACTTGGTCTTTAAAGATTCTACAGGCACGAATTACGCGCGAGACGGTGTACCGTTCCATGACGCGGTGCATGGATATGGGCCACTTCCGCAAATCGCAAGCCTCGGCGATGACGCCGACAACTGATACGGTAGTCATATTGGTTTCCCAAAGGTAAAGAGGCATGACCATGGGATTGTTCGACTTCGCTAAGAACTCTTTGGGTGACGTGCCGTCCGGCTTCGGCGGTCGGGGCGATATCGCCAATCATCTTTTCAACGACCGATGAAAAGGCTCCGGTTGAAGGCTATGGCATGATGACATGAGCGTGGGGACATTTATGACCGAAGGATACTCACATAAAGCGGCACACATCGTTGAGCATATCATTCTCGCAATCGCGCTGATCTGGGCTGGAGGCTGCACTCTCATATGGATGCAAACGGATATGTCGCATCGCATCGTGAACGCGAAATCCGCTGACGGCACCTGCGAAGTGACCATCAGCGAACTCGGCTCGCCCATATTCTTCGGCCCAAGCAGCATCACGGTCAAAGTCTCTTGGGACACCGATCCCGGTGTTATCGGTTCCGAGAACGTCACGGAAATCAAAACGGATCTACACAACGACGGCAAATCATTAGGCTCGGGCAACTTCACCGTCACCTGGCACGGCAACATCCCGACCGTCACCACCCATGGCGAGGAACAGCCGGACCAAAGCTACACATTCAACTGGAAATAACCGCTCCGAACATCATGTCTCTCCCGAGAGTAGTCCTCACAACCGGGCAGGTCCCACAAGGGGCATAGCTCATGCACCCACCGTCCGGTCTCAAGCCCATGAGACACTTAAGACCATGACTACAGTTATCATGCGCACCTCTGAAGGCGATATCACCATCGACCTGTTCGATGACAAGGCCCCGAACACCGTGGCCAACTTTCTGGGCCTCGCCACCGGCGAGAAGGAATGGGCCGACCCGTACACCGGTCAGCCTTCCCACGGCAAGTTCTACAACGGTCTGACCTTCCACCGCATCATCAAGCAGTTCATGATTCAGGGCGGTTGCCCGCTCGGCACCGGCACTGGTGGACCTGGCTATGAGTTCGACGATGAGATCGATCCGAGCCTGAAGTTCGACAAGCCGTATCTGCTGGCCATGGCCAACGCTGGTCTGCGCCGTGGTATGGACGGCAAGGTGCACGGCACCAACGGCTCCCAGTTCTTCATCACCACCGTGCCGACCCCGTGGTTGGATGGCCACCACACCATCTTCGGTGAAGTTGCTGATGACGCTTCCAAGAAGGTTGTCGACAAGCTCGAGGCCGTCGAAACCGATCCGATGGATCGCCCGCTCGAGCCGGCCGTGATCCTCTCCGTGGACGTGGCTGAGTAAGACCCACCACAACCGACAACAAAGCCCTCTGATCGATTCCAATCAGAGGGCTTACTCGTTCTTGGCTCCCCTCTGGAGGGGAGCCAGAGTACGGTACGGACTACTTCATCTTGCGCATACGCGGCTCAGCGGACTCCTTGGCACCGGTCAGACGGTACACGTCAAACACGCCATCGATTTTGCGCACGGCGGCCAGCAGCGTGTTGAGATGCTGCGGATCGGCCATTTCGAAGCTGAACTGGCTGGTGGCCACACGGTCGGAACCGGTGGCAATCGTTCCGGAGATGATATTCACGCCATGATCGGACAGCACGCGTGTCACGTCGGACAACAGGTTGCGACGATCCAAAGCCTCGACCTGGATCTTGACCATGAACAGACCTTTGGTGCTGGTCCATTCGACCTCGACCACGCGCTCGGGCTGCTTGTTCTTCAGATCGATCATGTTCTGGCAATCGGTACGATGCACGGACACGCCCTGATTACGGGTGATGAAGCCGATGATCTGATCTCCCGGCACCGGCATGCAGCAACGAGCCAATTTGACCCACACGTCGCCCACGCCCTTGACGGACACTCCGGTAGAGCTGCTGGAGCTCTTACGCTCAACAGGCTTCAGAGGCAGGGCTTCCTGCTCGACTTCCTCATCGACCTCGTCGGCCCCGGCATCCTTGACCAGATGCGAGATGACGTTCTGCGTGGAGATCTGCCCATCACCGATGGCGGCGAACACAGCGTCGGCGTTCGGGAAATTGAGGTCGTCGGCCACACCGATCAGTGCCTCGGTGGTCAGCAGCGCATTGACCGGCAGGTTACGCTTGCGCATAGCGCGGGTCAGTTCGTCGCGGCCTTCCTCAATGGCCTCGGTACGACGTTCCTTCGAGAACCACTGGCGGATCTTGTTTCGTGCCTTCGGGCTCTTGACGAAGCTCAGCCAGTCGCGCGAAGGACCGGCAGTATCGGACTTGGAAGTCAGGATCTCCACCGTATCGCCGTTATCAAGCGTGGTGTCGAGCGGCACCAAACGCCCGTTGACACGCGCGCCCATGGTGCGGTGGCCCACTTCGGTATGCACGGCATAGGCGAAATCAACCGGTGTGGCATGAGCCGGCAAAGAGACGATCTTGCCCTTCGGCGTGAACACATAGACCTCGGACGAGCCAAGATCCTCTTTCAAAGAGCCCAAGAATTCGTTGGAATCCGGGGTTTCGCTGGTCCAATCGGCGAGCTGCTGAATCCACTTGAGGTTATCGGCCTCGGACAGCTCCTGATTGTTCACATCGCGCTTGCGGTCGGACTTGTCCGGCGAGCTCAGGGCACGACCGGCCTGGCCGTTCTCCTTGTACTTCCAGTGCGCGGCGATACCGAATTCGGCACGACGGTGCATGTCCCACGTACGGATCTGGATTTCGACCGGCTTACCGCCGGGGCCGACCACCGTGGTGTGCAACGACTGGTACATGTTGAGCTTCGGCATGGCGATGTAATCCTTGAACCGGCCGGGAACCGGATTCCACCGCGCATGCACGGCACCAAGCACCGCATAGCAGTCCTGAATGGTATCGACGATGATACGTACACCTACCAGATCGTAGATGTTCGCGAAATCATGGCCACGCACGATCATCTTCTGGTAGATGGAGAAGTAGTCCTTCGGGCGTCCGGTGACGTACGCCTTGATGTTCTGCTCGTCCAGATCCTCGTTGATCTCGGCCAGAATCTGCTTCAAATACACATCGCGTTGACCGGCCCGACGAGCCACCAGCACCACGATCTCGTTGTAGATCTTCGGATAAAGCACCTTGAAGCTCAGTTCCTCGAGCTCCGTCTTGATGGCGTTCATACCCAGACGGTTGGCCAGCGGCGCATACACGTCGAGGGTTTCGCGCGCCTTCTTCTGGGCGGAGGTGGTCTTCACGTATCGCCAAGTGCGGGCGTTGTGCACACGGTCGGCCAGTTTGACCACCAGAGTGCGCACGTCGCGGCTCATGGCCACCACAAGCTTGCGAATGGTCTCAGCCTGTGCGGAATCACCCACTTCGAGCTGGCTCAGCTTGGTCACACCATCGACCAGTCCGGCCACGGTATCACCGAATTCGGCACGGCACTGATCCAACGTGTAGTCGGTGTCTTCCACGGTGTCATGCAGCAGACCGGCCGCCACCACGATCGGGCCCATGCCCAGATCGGCAAGAATCTGGGAGACGGCCAACGGGTGGATGATGTACGGCTCGCCGGACTTGCGGCGCTGAGCGGAATGCTGGATGACGGCACGCCGATAGGCGCGGTCGAGGATGGACAAATCCTCTCCAGGGTGATGAGCCTTGCACACCTGCTTGATTGGTTCAAGCGGATTAAGCGGATCAGCACTGATCTCGCATCCCAGCTTACGGGCGGCATACTGCTCGCCATCGATCTCCGACATGCCAGTCACCTCCCTCATATGACACTCATTGTAGCCGCGTATCGGGGTTGACTGCGTGTTGGCAATCGCATCCAGACCCCGCCTACGGTTAAATCAGGACGCCACTCCCGTGGATCCGAATCCCCGTTCCGCCCTGTCTGAGCCGGGCAAGGTCTCGGCGGGGATGAATCGGGCTTCGACATAGCGCTGGATGACCATCTGGGCGATGCGGTCGCCCGGGTGGAAGACGGCGGTACGCTCCGGGTCGAGATTGATCAGCGGCACTTTGATCTCGCCACGATATCCGGCATCGACGGTGCCAGGCGCGTTGAGCACGGTGACGCCTTGCTTGGCGGCAAGGCCGGAGCGCGGATGGACCAGTGCCACATATCCTGCGGGCAGGGCTATAGACACACCGGTGGGAACCAGTGCACGCTCAAACGGTTTCAGGGTCACGTCAACGGTGGTGATCAGGTCGGCGCCGGCGTCGCCCGCATGGGCGTAATGCAGCCGGGCCGGGTGCTCGGGGTCAAGGCTTTTGACCAGGACCTCGGTGGACTCAGGCTCGTTGTAGGTCTCGTCAAACGCCATCAGGCGGCGCACTCCTCACACACCGGCTGGCCATCCTCGTCGGTGTAGGCGAGCTGGCTGCGGTGCTTAACCAGGAAGCACTGGGAGCAGATGAACTCGTCACCCTGCATGGGGATAACGGTCACCGAGGAGTCCTCGTTGCTCAGATCGGCACCCGGCAGTTCGTAATCCTCGGCAATGGCGTTCTCATCATCGTCGATGTCGCTCGAGGTATTCTGCGCGGACTTTCCCAGAGCCTGCAGCGATTCCTCGTCCTCGTCCTTGTTACGGGGGGAATCATAATCCTGAGCCATTATGGTCCTTTCGTCGTCTACCGTTGGCGTTCGCGCGGTTTCACCGCGTTGTACTCGCCCATAGGATACATGATTTGAAATACTTGTAAAGTTCGACACGTGGGGCATACTGGGAATAAGTAATGTCTTTGCGACGGAAAGTGGTGTGCATATGCCTAAGGATCGGCTCGAGAAGGCCCGTTTCGAGCGCGTAAGCGAAACGGGGGACCTCGTATTCTCCTTGGGAGGCCGTCAGTTCGCCGTCAGCTTGGACGACACGCTCGAACGGGCGATTCTCGAGGCCAAGCAGGTTCGCAGCGAACAGCAGCAGCTGGAACAGCCCCATGAGCAGTCCACACTTCCCATCTCGCAGATCCAGTCGCTGATTCGTGCGGGCGCCGACCCGTCCCGCGTGGCGGAACGCTACGGACTGAGCACAACGCTGGTACGGCGTTTCTCCGCCGCGGTGGAAACCGAAAAACAGTATGCGATCGAACAGTTTCTGACGGTGCCCGCTCCGAAGGACAGCAAGGTGCGCACCATCAATGAGCTGGTCGAACGCACTTTGGCGGCGGCGTCCATCGGCATGGAGTCGGTGACCTGGAAATCCACCCGCCGTGGGCTGGAACCATGGCATATCGTGGCGATTTTCACTTCCGCCGGACGTGAGATCCACGCCGAATGGACCTGGAACATGCACGACAATTCCGTGGTCTGCCTGAACAATGCCGCACGCAAGCTGCTCGGCGAGCAGAATCCGAGGACCGAGAACGCAGGCGGCGCAAAGGCTTCGCCGGAACCTGCGCTACCGGGCGATTCCGTCCGTTCGGCGCGTATCGAGCGTGCCGTGTCTGCATGGGCCGCGCCAAAGCCGTCTGCTCCGCAGACCCGTCCGGCATCCTCGAATCCGGTGACCTCCACCGGCTCGATGCCTCCGATCGATCTCTCCGCCTCCGGGTCCATGCCGCCGGTCAAGCTTTCCGCACCGGTTTCGACCGGTGCCGCGAGTACGCAGACGCCGCCCGATGACGGCCGGATTCCGGCTGCCCAATCCGATGCCCCGGTCCATGACGAAGTCACCTCCGATTCCGGTGCGGCACCAGTGGAAACCGGCAAAGCCGCAAAAAAGGAACAGACCGCAGCACCCGCCAAAGCAGCTCCGGCGGAACCCGCTGCGAAGCCGTCCAGAAGGAAGTCGGGACGCTCGGCGGTGCCCAGCTGGGATGAGATTCTGTTCGGCGACTGATTATTCGCTATATCTGGCATAGCCGGATATAGCCGCCTGACGATACGACTCTTTTCCCCGGAATCGTATGACTATGCCATGTCGATATCGGTCAGACGATATCGGTCAGGCGACGTCAATCAAACAGGGAATATCCATCTCCATCATCGTCTGCGACCCATGCACGCTAGGCAAATGGGTGGCCTTATCCCCCTGAGTACGCGAATCCACGAATGTGGCCGCGCCGGCAGCCTGTACCATCACGTCGCCGAGGATCGGCCGAATACGTTCCGATACAGGGCCGAACAGCCCATCGGCACATGCCTGTTCCTTGGTACGCACCAACGCCGCGTCCCCCAAGCGATCACGCCAGCGATCGGCTATGGCGTCCGGTGATTCGCCGGGTTCGGCGTACAGCATCAGAGAGCGCGGCTCTCCCCCCACCAGTTCCACGCCATGGATCAGCGAAGGCTCCGTCGCGATGTCGAGCCGCTGATCCATGTCGGTCTGCACCATGCCATGGTCGGCGATGATGACGATCAAGGTGCCGGCTGACGCGCTACGTTTCAATAATGCAAGCTGTGCGTCGATGTGTTCGAAAGCCGCCACCCAATGCTCGGAATCCCAGCCGTAATTGTGACCCACCTTGTCCGCGTCACGGATATACAGATAGGTCAGGCCGGGCCTCCTGGCGGCGCGTGCTGCGGCGAGCACGCGATCACGCGGGGTGACATTGGCCCGATAATCAGTGCCGCGCAAGGCCGCTTCGGTCAGTGGAGAGCCGGCAAATTTGGGCAGTCCGGAACTGGTGACGCGCACCTCCTGACGGCGAAGCTTCTCGAACACGGTCTGTTCACGTTGCAAATCATGAGGATCGACCATGGGAGGGGCGGTGATTCTTGGATTGACGGGTTTGGGCGCCAGTGCATCCTTGAATTGGATGAGTTGGATGAGCTTGTGGTTGTTCGGCTCCAGCTGCGTGTATCCGGCCATACCGGTCAATCCCGGGCAGGTGCCGGTGCCGAACGTGGCCATGGCGGCCACGGTGGTGCTGGGTGCGCAGGTCGCGATGGGACGCTGGTTGGCGCTCTCGTTCATCAGCGAGCGCAGGTAGGGTGCATGGCCGAGGCGCATGGCGAGATTCCAGTAGCCAAGTCCGTCCACGAGCACCACGATGGCCGACGTGGCGTCAGGCAGCCCGAGGGCTTTTTTGCAGGCTTGGGGATCGGTGTGGACCTTGGTCGAGATCGGATGACCAATGGCGGCGGAAAGAGCCGGCAATACGGCGGAAAGGTGCAGCGCTCCCCCACGGCCCGCAGCTGTGTCCCCATAAGTCACTGTGGGCACCAACCGCAGCAATTCGTCCATATCCGGCGTCTCAACACTCATAGTTGCTCATTATAGGGCTCACAGAAAACCGTGCCCCATTGCAAAAGTGTGAGCCAAACGCACAATATCAATCAATCGCACATAAGTCATTGTGCTGAAGTTCCGCCATTTTCCGTCGTCTTATGTGCGATTGGACTGGCCGAGCACTCACACTTTTCCTATTGAGAACCATTCGCTGCGCGCCGTTTCGCGACCTGACGCTAATATAGGGCGAGTTCGAAAGGGAGTTTCATGGCATCACACCGCAAACCGTCCGCGCAAACCTATGATCCGCGTACGGTCAAGGAGCATATCGTCGAGACGCCGCTGAACGAGGAGATGAGCAAGTCCTTCCTCGAATATGCGTATTCGGTGATTTACGCGCGAGCCCTGCCCGATGCGCGCGACGGCCTGAAGCCGGTGCAGCGCCGCATCGTCTACCAGATGGGCGAGATGAACCTGACCCCCGACCGCCCGTACATGAAGTCCGCCCGCGTGGTGGGCGAGGTGATGGGCAAGCTCCACCCGCACGGTGATTCCGCGATCTACGAGGCCATGGTGCGTTTGGCCCAGCCATTCGCGATGCGTTTGCCGCTGGTGGACGGCCACGGTAACTTCGGTTCCTTGGACGACGGCCCGGCAGCCTCCCGTTATACCGAGGCTCGACTCGGCCCGGCAGCTCTCGGCATGAACGCGGATATCGACGAAGACACCGTTGACTTCACGCCGAACTACGACAACAAGCTCAAAGAGCCGACCGTATTGCCGGCCGCAATTCCGAACCTGCTGGTCAACGGCGGTTCGGGCATCGCCGTAGGCATGGCCACCAATCTGGCCACGCATAATCTCGGCGAAGTGGTGAATGCTGCAAAGTTCCTCATGGCTCACCCGGATGCCACGCTTGAACAGCTGATGCGCTATGTTCCGGGCCCCGACTGGCCCACCGGAGGTACGATCATCGGCCGCGACGGCATTCGCGAGGCCTACGCCACCGGCCGAGGCACGCTCACCACGCGCGCCGCCACCCATATCGAGCATGTCACAGCCCGCAAGCAGGCCATCGTGGTCACCGAGCTGCCGTACATGGTAGGTCCGGAAAAGGTGATCGAGCGTATTTCCGACGGTGTGAAGAACCGCAAGCTGGAGGGTATCTCCGGCGCGTTCGACCTGACCGATCGTCATAACGGCACACGTATCGTCATCGAGATCAAGACCGGTTTCGATCCGCATGCGGTGCTCGTCCAGCTGTTCAAGCACACGCCGTTGCAGGACAACTTCGCCATGAATAACGTGGCGTTGGTGGACGGCCGTCCGCACACGATGGGCTTGAAAGAGATGCTGCAGGTATGGGTTGATCACCGTCGCGTGGTGATTCGCCGCCGTAGCGAATACCGCAAGAAGAAAGCCCTGGAACGCCTGCACCTGGTCGAGGGACTACTCCTGGCCATGCTGGACATCGACGAGGTGATCCAGGTGATCCGCACTTCGGATGATGCGGATGCCGCGAAGACCCGTTTGATGGCCGTATTCGATCTAGACGAGGTCCAGGCCCAGTACATTCTGGATCTGCGTCTGCGCCGATTGACCAAGATGAACCGCATCGAACTTGAGGCCGAGCGTGACGATTTGAAGAAGCGCATCGAGGAGCTCACCCGCATTCTGGCCTCCGCCGAAGCGCTCGACCATGTGGTCACCAGCGAAATGGATGAGGCCGTCGACAAGTGGGGATCGCCGCGTCGCACCGTGCTGTTGGACGCCGATCCCGACGGCACGTTGACGCCGGTCGTGGCACAGGGTTCCGGCACTTCCGGAATTTCGAAATCCGCGCTGGAGGCTGTGAAGTCCGCCACCACCATTTCCTCCGCCGAGGCCGATGTGGCTGCCGCCGCTGCGGCCGCCAAGAAGACCGGCGAACAGTCCGCTTTGACCGGCGCCCTGAAGATCGAGGACGAGCCGTGCGTGGTGATGATGAGCGCCACGGGCCTGATCGCCCGTACCACGCCGAGCGCCATGGATGTGTTCAACTCACGTTCCGCGTCCGACGAACGTCTGCACGATGATCAAATCACCACGATTTTCCGGACTTCCACCCGCGCCGCCTATGGTCTGGTCACCTCGGCCGGACGCCTGGTGCTGGCACATGTGGTCGATCTGCCGGCCTTGCCGGCGTCCGCCACGCTTTCTCTGCAGGGCGGAGTCCAGGCCGACGACCTGATCAGCATGACCGAATCCACCGACCCCGTACGCGGGGAACGAGTGGTGACCGCAATCGCCATGGAGCAGTCGGCCGATAACGGCGAAAACGGCGGCGACGGCGAAACCACGGCGGAGGCCAAGCCGCTGCCGTCGCTGGCCATCGGCACCCGCAACGGTGTGGTCAAGCGTTGGAACCGAGAAGCTCCCACCACCATGGATTCCTGGCCGGTCATCGACGTGAAGGACGGGGACGAAGTGGTGTTCGCCGCCGTGGCTGAGGATGACGACCGTCTGGTGTTCGTTTCCTCTGATTCCTCGCTACTCACCTTCGATGCGAAGAACGTGCGCCCGCAGGGCCGCACGGCCGGCGGCATGGCCGGCATCAAGCTCGCCGAGGGTGCTCATGTGATGGCCTTCAATGTGGTGCCCGCCGGCAAGGTGGCTTGGACCTACGAGGAAGGCGAGAACGGTCTGACTTCGGGTGCGGGCGCGGTGGTGCTCACCGTGGCCGGGGATGAGGATGCTCTGCCCGGTACCGAAAACGGCGCCGCCAAGGTGACTCCGCTGGAGATGTATCCCACCAAGGGTCGTGCCACCGGTGGTGTGCGTTCCCAGCGCTTCCTCAAGGGCCAGAACACGCTGATTCTCGCCTGGGTGGGCCCCTATCCGCTGCACGCCTCCACATCCGCCGGCTCCCCGGTCGAGCTTCCCAAACCCGACATGCGCCGCGACGGTTCCGGCGTGGACCTCGCATCCCCCATCGAGTTTATTGCATAGGTAATGCTCACAATGAGGCGGGGCCACCGTTTCTGGTTCCGCCTCATAACTTTTCCAAATTCAACGCAGTAAGTGACAACCCGGTTTATTACGGCCGAATCACACGACCCATACGTTCCGCAATCAGGCCGGCGATGACATCGTATCCCCGCTGATTTGGATGAATGGTGTTACCGTACAGTACCCTTCGCTGATTGAAATTCGACGCATAATCGAGGAATCTCCAGCCTTTGTCCTGGCACATCCGTTGGTAGCGTTCGTTTAGTTGCTCGACCGCGTGGTTCAATTCCATAAGAGTCCTCATGTTGAAACGAGTCATGATTGGCTGCTCGAGCGCGAATTCCGGGACGGAAAGAATAGTAACGTCCAATCTCGGCTGAAGCGCAATAGACTCTTCTATGATTCCCCTCATCCGAGCTGCCACGGTCCATATGTCTGATAGTCGACAGTGCTGGCACCGCAATATCCGCAGTTGACGACGTTGATGCCCAGTCGTTCCCCCACTTGCTCGGGCCATGGACGGTGAACAGCCTACCGGCGACTTTGATATTCAATTCGCCTTCCCTGATGTAGGCAAGCATGAAATTATCCACTGATCGGTGACGAAGCGAATAGCCAGGAAGATATGACAGAGAGCCGGCAATCAAAGGATACAGGAATGTATCCTTTACCTCATTGTTCGGGGAGGCCAGATAATAAGTCGATTCCGTGGAATCAAATCCTGAGTCGCTCATTCTCATGAATATGAGTGTATCAGCGTCTCATCAATCGCCCTGGATCGTTCTGCCGCAATGATTCTGACAGATACTGCGTTTTCTCATTATGAGCGCAATGGTATGCCTGCCATACGGAGTTTATGCAAGAGCGGGGTACGCTTCATCACTTCGTCGAATCCGAAACGCACGATGGCACTGACTCCGCCTCGCTTCAGACCTTCTTCGCGAATGCGCTCGTCAGCAACGACTTCTCTCACACCTTTGTTATCCGTCATTTCTGGGTCGACGTATTTGCGGGTTCCATCATATTCGCCCACGATCATGCGACCATCTTCAAGCCGCCACAGAAAATCAACACGATATGCCATGCCGGTTTGGGGGTCGATAATGGTCTGCTGTAATTCGGGAATCTTGTATCCGCCTTCGAAGATGGTGCCACGTGTCAATGATTCGCCGCCATTTTCACTGGTAGGATCAGCATAATGCAACAACCGCAGCGCCGCAGTGCAATCGCGTTGCATACTGGCGCATATGCCGATGATGTCGTTAATAGCAACGCCCCGACGCAATGCCGAGTCGACAATGGGTAGTGCATAGCGGAATTCAAGAGTCAGCGCGCAATCCACCACTGTTCGTGCTTCACTGGTCACGGCAACACCATCAATATGCCGTATATCCGTCTGCTGGCTTTTCGGTATGAACAATCGCCGTATTCGCCCGTTACCGGTATCACTTCCCTGAGTATGTGTGGCAATGGTTATTGTGCCGTCATGCAGTAACCATTGATGTTCGAACCCGTGAAGATTTGCGGCGGTCAGACCGGCAAACACCCAGTGACCATGGCGGAGTCCCAATGTGCGCGCAATATGAGCGGACTTCTCGGCAGGGTTCAGCGACTTCCAAAAGTCAGGTTTCACAAACAGGCCGGGGAATACCCGTTCAAGCTCCTGTGCAGAAGCCCGTCTTTCCAATGCGCTTCGCTCTGCTTTTGTTCTGCCAAATGCACAACGACGCTCCTGTTGCGACACTTCCAATAATGTTTCCACTGCTTTGTGATGCTTCATAATATCGACGATATGCAATGATGCACTATTCCAGAAACCCGAACAGGTAATGTGGTTCCAGCTTCCTTTGGTCCCGTCTGGTTATCCGACGAAGACAATATCTCATACCGTTTTTGCAATATGGCAGTGTCGGTTTTTCTCAAATCGCTCACGCCCGGATGCATTCGTTATCGTCTTTCCCCTGCAACTAATTCGCAATTCGTGACTGGACGAAATCCATCATCTTTTGTTGATCGCATCCGACCGAAGTCCACCACCCGGTGCCGATCTCGATTCATTTGCGATCATTTCAATAGAGCGGAACAGAGAGGTATCGCAGTTTTGCCCTGATAAGCTCACTTCATCGAGGCGAATCGGATATCCCAACCACGAAATTCCCCTCATGGGAAACCCAAACGAGGCAACACCAAGATGGCAGTCGCACTATTGCCCCGTTCCAGATACCTTATCGAGGCCCTGATGAGGCTGGAATCACGAAATTGCCCTACTGACGACATCTAAGCAAGGCAACGGCAAGAGAGCTATCAACATTCTGCCTCGCTCACTCATCTCAGCAAAGCAATTCCAAGACCGCCATCACGGTGCAACCCCACTAAAGCCATACCAACAAGACGATTCCAAGACCGCCATCATGGCATTGCCCCGCTGAAGTCATCCCAACAGGGACAATCCCAAAACCGCTATCACGATGCCACCCCACTAAGGCTTTTTGGCGAAGTGACACCCAGACCGCCATCGCAATGTCGCCCCGCTGAGCCAACCATGGAGAGATACAATCCTCGACAAAATAATGCACGATGCCATAATTCCCCCGACAATGCGGCGTAGTAGACCGCATGCGTCCATCCAGTACAGCCGCATGCCCCAATGCGACCACATGATGTCTCAGTACAACCGCATACCTTGTGGCACGGGGATGAATCCGGCCTGATGAAGAATGCGGGCGAAGGGATGTCGGGCATTGAGAGGCTCGCCGTTCATATCGCTGAAAGTTACGGTGCTATTGCCGCTGCGCTTGAGGGCATATGCGAGTTCTGTGGCCGCCTTGCGTAACTGTTCATCATTCGTCATGCCGAAATCAGGGGAAATCTCAAAAGCTGACTCGGTAGAAGAGACACCACCCTCAGTCAGCCCATTAGACGCTGCACCGGTTTCAATCGACCCAGCGGAAACGACACCGACATCGGCAGATCGCTGGAATGCGGTCAAATGCTTGGCTTTGGCGGCTGCATAGAGCAACGCACCTTGCGACCCAAGTACGACTACAGCTCCGGCACGGCGTACAGGCCTGCCTGCACTTACTGGCACATCAGGCCAACCGATTGCCGAACCACTGAGGTTCGCGGGATCAAGTACGCTCATGGCCACCACGGATTGGCTGCGATGCGCCGACGGATGTCTCAGCGCATCCACCGTGTCGCTTTCGGCGAATTGCGCCGCGCCGAAGCCATGTATGAACATGCCACGCACCAGTCGTCCATGTTCCTCCATGCGTTTCAATATCGGATAGACGGCCGAATAACCACCCGGGATATCTTCCTTGTCGATCAGCGGCTGTGCGATCACGCCGTAGCGGTCCAACAATGCTTCGACTAATGCGAGCGCACGCTCCGTCGACTCGTCCTCCCCCATACCGGGAACAGCCGACCATAGGCCGCCCAACGTCATATCCGCAGAGGCACGACGAATTGGTGTCACGCGACCGCGGCGACGCGAGGTCGAAGCCTTGCGAGAGCCACCAGTTCCCGCAGTCAGCGCACGCACAGGTGCAAAACTGGAATTGCTGATTCTGCCTTGCCACACCAGACTCCACAAGGCGTCCTTGAATTGCCGTTCGCTCCACTCCTGCGGAATAATCTCGCCGGTATCTGGGTTGATGTCCGGCTCGGAGGTCTCATTCCAGACGCGCTTGGCGGCATCTGCCAGCTGACGGGCATGAAATGCGCCGCCCGAAGTCAACGCCGTCATTATCGATTCAGGCATGGTCTCGCTATCGCCATCAGCCGATGCATCCGACTTGGAGTCGAACCGTCCGGAGGATGCGGCACCTGCCGAAAGTTCCGAGGCCTCGGTATCGCCAAGCAGTACCGAATCCGCGGGATGGAAGGCGATCTCTCCGGGCTCCAAGGCACCGGTGCCGCCGGCTTTGGACCCCACCCACACCACATCGCCACCGGTAAGAAGTTCGTCCAGCATCGACGGTTGATAGTCACGCACGCGAGCGGGGAATATCGCGGTCTCCCAGAGACCAGCCGGCAGCGCGACACCCTCCAGCTGCTCGATGACACGCATGAGCCCATCCGCACCCTCGTATCGCTCACCGCCGACCGGACCGATGCCCTGCCTGTCGATAAGGAACATTTGGAAGGCTTCCGGCTCCACTGGCCGCACTGCCTTGCGTGCCTTGTCCAATGACCGCGAACGAATACGACGGAACACGTCCTTATGAAGCCATTGCTGTTCGCTCCCGCTGGCGGGAGCTGTCGACGGAGTCGACTGAGGGTGGCCCTTCTCCGGATATGGACCACCCTCAGTCCGCTTCGCGTCCAGCTCCCGCCAGCGGGAGCATGAAGTGGAGTCCACGAAATGACCTTGGAGAAGGTCCCCTTTGGCGGCCAACTTGTCCAATGCATGTACGACGCTTGCGGCGTCAAGATGCAGGTAGGCGATGATCTGATCTGCGGTGAACGGACCATGGGTTTTCGCGTAACGGGTCACTCGCCCGGTCACGTCATCGGCGGCAAGTTCGTTCCAGAAAGTCCGCTTCTCCAGCTCCTGCTCAACTTCTCGGATCACATCAGGATTGAGCACCTTGGCCATGTCGGTGGTGCCGAGCAGTCGCTCAAGCATCTGCGAGTCCAGGGACAGCAGTTGTGTGCTGCGCTCGGCCTGAGGCTGATCGTATTGGTACATCACCGTGCCCACGAAGCCGAAGAGGATATTCTCGGCGAACGGCGAAGGCGACTCGGTTTCCACGTCCTTCAAGACGATGGTTCCGGAGCGCAATCCGGTCATCACCTCGTTCAGTGCGGGCATGTCGTAGACGTCCTGCAGGCATTCGCGCGCGGTCTCCAGAAGCAGCGGAAAGTTTTTGACCGTGCGTGCGGATTGCAGGAGTTGTGCGCCACGAAGACGCTGTTGCCAGAGCGGCACACGACGACCAGGATCGGAGCGGGGCATGAACAGTGAGCGTGCGGCGCATTCGCGGAATCTCGAGGTGAACAACACGGATTCGCCCACTTGGCGTTCCACGTCCGCCCTGAGATCTTCAGGGTCGAACAGGAATAGGTCACACGCGAGAATGTGTCCGTCGCCTTCCGGCAACTGCAGTACGATGCCGTCATCAGCGGCATATACCTGACCGTCAAATCCATAGCGTTGGCTGAGTCTGCGACTGATGGCCATGGACCAGGGTTCGTGGACGCGGCGGCCGAACGGGCTTAAGAGCACAATGCGCCAGCCACCATCTTCATCTCGGGTACGTTCCACGATAAGGGTCCGATCACTGGGGACCGCACCGGTGGCGGCCCGTTGTTCGGAAAGTAGACGGGCGAGGTTGGCGATGGCGTTAGAGTCGAGACCGTCTTGGTGGAGGCGGGTGAGGATTGCGTGGGTGAAGGTCGGAGTGCTCCTCCCCTCAGTCCGCTCCGCGGACAGCTCCCCTCGGAGAGGGAAGCCAGAATAGCCACCTTGCTCCATCACCAATCCGTCGGCGATTTCACGGGTGAAGCGGGCTATGGCGCGGCTGAAACCGTAGTCACGTCCAACTCCCTCACCATGCCAGAACGGCAGTCGGGCGGTTCGTCCGGGCGCCGGGGTGACGACCACACGGTCGCGCGTAATGTCCTGAATCTGCCATGTGGAGGTGCCGAGTGTGATCACATCGCCGACACGCGATTCATAGACCATCTCCTCATCGAGTTCGCCCACACGGCGCTGCCCTTTGCCGGCATCCGCCTCAGGCAATACCACGGTGTACAGGCCTCGATCAGGAATCGTACCGCCTGAAGTGACCGCCACTTTCTGCGAGCCGGGACGTGCCGAGATAAGACCGTTATCCCGATTCCACACCAGTCGCGGCCGGAAGGCGGAGAACTCCTCGGTGTTGTATTCGCCGGACATCATGCCGATCACCGCGTCGAACATGTCACGCGGCAAATCGGCAAACGGTGCCGACCGGCGCACGGTGACATACCAGTCGTCCGCTTTGAGGTCATGCATCACGGCGGCGGCCACGGTCTGCTGGGCAAGTACATCAAGCGGATTCTTCAATACGGCAAGCGGCTCGATATCGCCGGCGATCATGGACTCCAGACTGGCGGCGCCGGTAACGATCTGCTGGCGGGTCAACGGATAGAACAACGCATGCGAGACACCGCCCACCTGATGGTCGGCACGGCCCACCCGCTGCAAACCCGAGGAAACAGACAGTGGCGTGTCAATCTGAATCACCAGATCGACCGAACCCATATCAATGCCCAGTTCCAAGCTCGAGGTGGCCACCACACAACGCAATTCGCCGCGTTTGAGCCGTTCCTCGATCATCTTTCGTCGCTCTTTGGAGACCGAACCATGGTGGGCCATGGCGATGACGTCATCGCCTTCATGCGAGCCGACCAGCATGGTGGTGGAACCGACCACCGCATCATAATGCGAGGCGAAACCCTCACGGCCTTCGGGCGACCCCATGTCCCGCACCAAGTCGGGATCGACTTCATGCCGGGTTTGTGCATAAAGGTCATTGAGCCGCGCAGTGAGCTTCTCGGCCACGCCACGCGAATTGACGAACACCAACGTGGTGCGATGTGCCAGAATCTCATCAAGCACGCTGCGTTCCACGACCGGCCAGATGGAGCCAGAAGTCCGGTCTCCGGCCGCACCGACCAGCACAGCGGAGTCAAAGGCGCCGCCTGTCGTACGCTCGCCCGACAACAGGGCGCCATCTCCACCAGCACCGGCTTCGCCGCCGACCAGCACGCCATTCCCACCCGCAGACAAACCGGAATCGCCCGTTTGCACGATTCCCTTGCGCTCCGCCAACCGTTGCATGGCCGGCGTAACACCGCTGATATGCGGAGTCGGACGTTCGGAGTCCACGCCGCCGACGCGCTGCTTGGCATTCACAGATTGCAGATCGCGCATGTTTTCCAGTGGTTCGACCATACGCAGATCCATCGCGGGCCTGCCGCCGGGATTCACGATGGTAACCGGTCTGCCGCCTGTCAGAAAACGTGCGGCTTCTTCGGGCGGATTGACCGTGGCGGACAGCCCGATACGCTGCAGAAGAGGTTCATTACCGGAATCATCCGAAACCTTGGATTCGCCGTCATTGCGGTCCATCGCGTCGCGTCTGCGCGATTCGGCGACCAGGTTTTCCAACCGTTCAAGGCTCAATGCCAAATGCGAACCACGCTTGGTACCGGCCACCGCATGAATCTCATCGACGATTACCGTGTCGACGGTGCCGAGAATCCGCCCGGCCTTGGAAGTGAGCAGCAGATAGAGCGATTCGGGCGTGGTGACAAGGATGTCCGGCGGATGGGAGGCGATGCGCCGACGCTCCTGAGCAGTGGTGTCGCCGGACCGGTTGGCAACCGCGATTTTCGGCGCGGGCAGCCCCTGCGCCTCACATTGCGCAGCGATACCCTCCAACGGCTGTTCGAGGTTTTTGGCCACGTCGACTGCGAGCGCCTTCAATGGCGAAACATACAGCACACGCACGCCCGCACGCCGCGTACGAGACACGGTCATCAGCCGGTCAATGGCGGAAAGAAACGCGGCCAATGTTTTACCGGAGCCAGTAGGAGCGATGACCAATACGTTCCGTCCGGAATGGATCGCCGGCCATGCCTGAGCCTGTGCCTCGGTCGGCTGACCGAAGGCATGTTCGAACCACGCTTTGGTAGGTTCAGAAAACAGACTCAAGCTTTCGCACATATGTTCGATTGTAGCGATGCGGGGAAACATCGTGAAGATTCCGGTTGGGAGTCCATTGCTCGCAGGCGGGGCCTGCGCATCTCTCCCTCACCCGCTTCACGGGAGCCCCTCGTCAGAGAGGGGGCAAAAGGAATCACATCATGACCGTCCCTTGTGAGGAATCGGTCTTATCACAGAGGGAACCGATCGGGTCTCAGCTGAAGTATGCGATGACCTCGTCGGCGGTGCCGTAGGCGCTTTGGGCGCCGATCTTCGTGGCGGCATAGGCGGAAACATAGGAACCGATCTGCGCGGACTGCAGCAGCGTATAGCCGGTGGCAAGCCCCGCAAGCACGGTACCCATGAACGAGTCGCCGCAACCGGTGGTGTCCACCGCCTTGACTTGCGCTGCAGACACACGATGCCAACGGCCGTTTTCGATCACCACGGAACCGGATGCACCAAGCGTCACGATGGCGCGGTCAAAGCCGTAATCCGTGAATCGTTCGGCGACTTCATACCAGTCGAGCGACTCCACATCGCCGTCCGGCAGCCCCAACAGCTGGGCCACTTCATGCTGATTGACCAGCAGGATATCGGTAACCTCCACCAGTTCATGGGGCAGCTCGTCCATGAACGGCGAGTCGTTGAGCAGCACAGTCACACCGGCGTCATGCGCAGTCTGAGCGGCGGCGACCACGGTGGGAATCGGGCTTTCCAGGCACAGTCCCAGCACCGAGCAACCGGCGATGGTCAATCGATGCGACTGCACATAGCCCGCAGCCGCCTTGGAATTGGCTCCCGGAGAATAGACGATGGTGTTCTCTCCCTCGGCACTGACGGTGATCACCGTGGTGCCGCTGGGGCCTTCGACATGCAGGATATCGGCGGTGTCAACGCCGGCCTCGTCCAGTTTGCTCAGCAGGAAATCCGCATTGGCATCGTCGCCCACTGCACCCAGCAGCTGGACGTTCAAGCCGAGACGGGCTGCAGCGGACGCCTGATTTGCACCCTTGCCGCCGGGCATCACCTTCATGGCACCGCCCTGGACGGTCTCGCCCGGCTTGGGCAGTCGTTTAGTCGTCACTGTGTAATCGGCATTCATCGAACCAATCACGATTACCGAGCCCTGCGCATCCTTGAGCGCTTCCAGTCGTTCCCGTACGGGCTCCGGCATCTGTTCATGTTCTTCTTCACTTATCGCCATGGGCTACAAGCATAGTGGGCGGAGAGCCCAAACGTGCACACGGTCAGCCGCGCAGCTTGCGCAGACGCTCATGCATAGCCACCATGAGCACCAACAGCACCAGCAAATACCATGGATACAGGCTGATGGTCACATACTGCGCGATGACGCCGAATAGCGGCGGCATCAGCAGCGATCCCACATAGGCACAGGCCATCTGCACGCCGACAATGGCCTGGGAATTATCCTCGCCGAAGTAGACGGGAGTCGAATGAATCACGCATGGGTATATGGGCGCACAGCCGAGGCCTACGATAATCAGTCCCGCAACCACACCAAGATGATGCGGCAACGGCACAAACATAACGAGGATACCGGCCAATACCAGTACCTGGCCGAGGCGGATCATAACCGGGTCCTTGAATCGCATGGTCAGGAAGCCGGAAAGCGCGCGGCCCACAGTAATGCCTACATAGAATAGGCTGGCCCAGCTGGCGGCGGTGATCTTATCGATGCCGCTGTGCATCACCATGTAGCTGGAGGCCCATAGACCAGCTGTGGATTCGATGGCGCAGTAGCAGAAGAACATCACGAGGATTTCTTTGGCGCCGCGTATGGCCAGTACACCGGCAACGCCGAGGGGTTTACGCTCGGCGACCGTCTCTCCATCAGTGTTTTCGTCCGACTGCGCGGTTTCGCCGGATGATTCGCCGGCTGCGGCAATACCACGCTTCTTCCACAACGGCAGGCTGAACACCAAAATGACGGTCAGCATCACTTGCAGGATGGCGATGTACCGATAACCCCATGGCCAGCCTTGGCCTTGCGAAAGCGCATAGCCCATAATGTACGGCCCCACCGATGCGCCGACGCCCCACATGCAGTGCAACCAGCTCATATGCCGGCTTTCGTAATGAATGGCAACGTAGTTGTTCAACGCCGCATCAACGCCGCCTGCGCCAAGACCGTATGGTATGGCAATCAGCAACAACACCCAGTAATTCGGGGCGACGGAGAAGCCGGCCAAGGCCATTGCGGTCAGCGCCACGGAAACTGCAGTGACTTTGCCCGCGCCGAATTTCAACGTCATACGGTCCGAGAGCAACGCCGAGACGATGGTAAACATGGAAATCACCGCGGAAATGCCGCCCGCCCAAGATACCGGCACGTTCAGATCTTGGCTCATGGTGGGCCATGCCGATCCCAGCAGGGAATCCGGCAACCCCAAGCTGATAAACGCCACGTAGATGACGGCAAGCAGCAGACTGGCCATAACCCACTTCCTATCCCATAGACGACACTGGCTGTGATAACGATGTCATCAGTCTATCGAATAACTCATGGGCAACACGCATAAAACATATGACAACGTGCTCATCTCAAACGCCAATTACGGAAATTCTCGGTAAGCACGATGTCATTATCAGCGACGTCTTCGATCAGGTATCGATCTTGGAACGGTCGAAGTCATCGGCGTTATCCACGATGAACTGTTTGCGAGGCGGCACTTCATCACCCATCAACAGATTGAAGATCTCGGAAGCCTGGGCGGCGTCTTCCATGCGAATGCGGCGCAGCATGCGCGTGCGCGGATCCATGGTGGTGTCTGCCAGCTGATCGGCATCCATTTCGCCGAGACCCTTGTACCGCTGAATATCATCGTTGTAGCCGATGCGCTTCTTATCGAGGTCGGCCAGTTTGCCGGCCAATTCGTCATCGGAATACGTGTAGATGTATTCGCCCTTATGCGAGCCGGTCAGCGCGATACGGTGCAGCGGAGGCACGGCCGCATACACGTAACCATGTTCGATAAGCGGGCGCATATACCGGTAAAACAACGTCAGCAGCAGAATACGAATGTGCGCGCCATCCACATCAGCATCAGTCATCATGATGATCTTGTGATAACGCGACTGTTCGATGTCGAAGCTTTGGCCCGAACCAGCGCCCACCACCTGGATGATGGCCGCGCATTCCTTATTGGACAGCATCTGTGTGATCGAGGCCTTCTGCACGTTCAAGATCTTGCCTCGAATCGGCAGCAGCGCCTGGAAGCCGGCGTTGCGGGCGGCCTTGGCGGTACCGAGTGCGGAATCACCTTCGACGATGAACAGTTCGGCCACGTCGTCGTTGCCCGGCTGGCAGTCGGACAGCTTGGCCGGCATGGAAGCGGATTCGAGCGCGTTCTTGCGGCGCGTGACCTCTTTGGCCTTGCGCGACTGGATACGCGCGTGCATCTCGCCGACGATCTTCTCCAGCACGCGGGCGGACTGCTCCTTGTAGCCGCGCTTGGAACCGGTGATCATCTCGCCGAACTGCTTGTCGGTGAGCCTGGTGACGATCGGCTTGACCTGCGCGGTACCAAGCACATCCTTGGTCTGCCCCTGGAACTGCGGTTCTGCTACACGTGCGGTGACCACGGCCACGAGCCCGGCCTGGATGTCGTCACGCTCCACCTTCATGGCGGAGTCCTTGAGGTTCACCTTGAGCTTGCGGGCGTTGTCTTCCACGGCCTTGCGAATCTGCTTGGTGATAGCATTCATGAAGCCGTCCACGTGCATACCGCCGCCAGGCGTCTCCACGATGTTCACGAAACTCATGATCGTGGTGTCGTAACCATTCACCCAACGCAGGGCGATGTCTACGCCGCAAGTGCGTTCGATCTCCTGGGCATGCAGTTCGCCGCCCTCGCCCACGGCCTGGGTCTCTTCCTTGTAAGTGCCCTCACCCTGAATGCGCCAGATATCGGAGATGGGCTCGCCTTTGGACAGGAAGTCCACGAAATCCTTGACGCCACCGGTGTGCAGGAATTCGACCGTACGCGGATGGGCAGGCTGTTCGCCAAAAGCGCCATCAACCACTTCAGTGGCGGATGACAGCGAGAAATCCTCCTCGTCCGGAGCCTCGGTATCGCCGTCAACAGACGCATCGTCCGAAAGCTCGGCGAATCCGTCAAGTGGGGAGTCTTCGCCGGAGAATGACTCGGTTGCGTTAGCCGTTTCGTTCGCATTCAGTGATTCGGCTACGACTGCGACATCTTCGTTGGGCTCAGTGCCGACCGTATCGGCCCCGTTGGTTTCCGGCACGTTCTCATCGACGATGGTGATTTTAAGACCGGGCACTAGGAAACTGGTCTGACGCACACGGTCGATGAGCTGCTCATATGAGAATTCAGCAGTTTTATTGAATATTTCCGGATCGTACCAGTAACGAATGCGGGTTCCGGTGGTCTTGGGCGAAACCTTGCCGATGATTTCCAGCTCGGTGGGCTTGTTCTTACGGGTACGTTTGAACGGCGAGTCCGGAGATGGGTTGACTGGATCAGCGTCTGCGTATACGCCGGGATGCCCTTGATGGAAGGCCATGTGATGGGTTTTGCCGTCACGATCGACTTCCACATCAAGACGGGAACTCAATGCGTTGACCACAGAAGAGCCCACACCGTGCAGGCCACCGACCGCGTTATAGGACGAATTGCCGAACTTGGCGCCCGCGTGCAGCTTGGTCAGGACAACTTCCACGCCGGATAGCCCGGTTTTCGGTTCCTTATCGACCGGAATGCCTCGGCCGTTGTCTGCGACTTCCACCGATCCATCAGTGTGCAGAGTAACGACAATGTTGTTGCAAAAACCGGCCAACGCCTCATCGACGGAGTTGTCGATGATCTCCCACAGGCAGTGCATAAGACCCTGCGAGTCCGTGGTACCGATGTACATACCCGGACGCTTGCGTACCGCGTCCAGACCCTCAAGGACGGATAAATCCTTAGCGCCGTATTCTTCTTTGGGCATACAGTCCTATTTTCTAATAATTTGGCTCCCCTCTTCAGGGGAGCCTTCAACGGATGGCTCCGTCGTTTGACAGCCCTGTGGGCTGTCAAACTCCTCGCGCGGTCGGCCTGCTAAGCGGGCCGACCGTCATTGATCCAGGAAGTCGCGCAGGGTCTGCGAACGGGACGGGTGGCGCAACTTGGACATGGTCTTGGATTCGATCTGGCGGATACGCTCTCGGGTCACGCCATATACACGGCCAATATCGTCCAAGGTCTTCGGCTGGCCGTCCTCCAAACCGTAACGCATCTTGATCACACCGGCCTCACGCGGAGACAGGGTTTCCAGCACCTGCTTGAACTGCTCCTGCAGCAGGGAGAACGCCACTGCATCGGACGGAGCAATGGCATCGGTATCCTCGATGAGATCGCCGAACTCGGAATCGCCGTCCTCACCGAGCGGGGTGTGCAGGGAAATCGGCTCGCGGCCGTACTTCTGCACTTCCTGCACCTTTTCGACCGGCATGTCCAGCTCGCGGGCCAGCTCGTCCGGCGTAGGCTCACGGCCCAGATCCTGCAGCATCTGGCGCTGCACACGGCTCAGCTTGTTGATCACTTCGACCATGTGCACGGGCACACGAATGGTACGGGCCTGATCGGCCATAGCACGGGTAATGGCCTGACGAATCCACCACGTGGCGTAGGTAGAGAACTTGAAGCCCTTCTTCCAATCGAACTTCTCGACGGCACGAATCAGACCAAGGTTGCCTTCCTGAATCAAATCGAGGAACAGCATGCCGCGGCCGGTATAGCGCTTGGCAAGCGAGACCACGAGTCGCAGGTTGGCCTCCAGCAGATGATCCTTGGCCTTTTTGCCGTCGGCGGCGGCCCACTTGAGTTCACGCTTGCGCTTGAACTCCATGCCTTCACTTTCGGTATCGAGCAGATGCTGGGCGTACAGGCCGGCCTCGATGCGCTCGGACAGGTCAACTTCCTGTTCGGCGTTCAACAGGCTGACGCGACCAATCTGCTTGAGGTAGTCCTTGACCGGGTCGGCGGTGGCGCCTGCCGCAATCACACGACGCTTCGGATTGCCGGCGGGGATGATGTTCTCTTCTTCATCATCCGTGTCGGAAACCACATAAGCACCCTTTTCCTTGGGCTGCTCAGGAGCCTTCGATGCGGCCTTGCCTTCGTCTTCCTCGTCTTCGTCATCCTCATCGTCAATGTCTTCGTCGTCCGACTCGGCATCGGCATCTTCAAGATCATCGACGTCCTCGGATTCGACGTCGTCAAGATCCTCATCAAGGTTATCGACGTCAAGATCTTCCGCATCAACCGAAGCGTTCTCATCAAGGTCATCGCTTTGGCTGATGTCGTTCTGAGGAAGCTCCTCCTCTTTCTTGACCTTCTTGGCCGAAGTCTTACGTGAAGTCTTCTCACCGGTCTTGGCAGCCGTGGTGCCCTTCGTGGCCTTGGTCTTCTTGGCGGAGGTCTTACGCGCGGTGGTAGAGCTGGCCTTCTTCTTGGTCTCGGTCTCCTCGCTGGACTCGGCTGTCTGCTTGGTTGCCGTCGTTTCCTTCGTGGCCAAAACTGCTCCTCCTGATCTCTTGCCTCGCAGTGCGCATACCACATGGGCACACTTCTGGCAAGGGCAAATCGTCAACTATGTGAGTAAACCACCCTCCACGGACGATTATTCCCATATCGAACAAGGTTCATGTCACTGTCCGAGCACGCCACACTTCACACCGCCCCTTCAAGGCACAGCCGATTACACCATTTTGAGCCCTCTACCCCGAGCACCAAGCCGGCGCCACACCCCGCTGCGCAGCGGAAAACACCATAGCCGCCAGAGAACACTCCTCATCGAGCAATAGGCACTGCAGGGCCATGGTCACCGCTCGGGAATCGCCCAACCACCATAAAGTGTAGGCCACCACAGCCAGTGGCTGTACACAATATGGCACTGGCGCCGCATCGGCTATATCGAGAAGCATGGCAATGCCTGCATGGCAGCGTTCCTTATCTGGCACGATGCCCTCGTCCTCGAAAGCCACAGTCAGCAATTCGCCCATACGACGCTTATTCCGTTTGCTGTGCGGCCGTGCGGCAAATTCCATAAGTTGCGCTTTGGGGCATCGTTGTTCGTCAATAATCAGGGAGAGAATCAGGGCATCGCGTATCGAGAGCGTTTCATTCATGCCGACCGCGAGCGCAGCCATAGTATCACGATCCAATACCGTCTCCCCGCTGTCCAGATTGACCAGCCACTCATCCAGTGGATCCGACATCCAGTCGGCATCTGCCTGCTGCGGACCAAGCGTCTGCCTGGTCTCATGGAACAAACGAGAAAGGTCCTCCAAGGCATCGGCATCAAAAAGATTAGATTTGGATTCCGCATGTTTGCGGGTTTTCCGTTTCGCGTTCATCATGTCCTCCTCGACGTGATTTCCATGCCTCACAATTAAGGCTTTATCTTGTGTGCGCCCGCTCGAATGGGCGTATGCCCACTATGCATGAGCGGCGCCGTAAACCGGGCAAAAATCGACCTTTGTGGTTCCAGCTTCGCAACCCCCGATTTTTCAACGTTCTTGTGTTCTTCATAACCTGTGGATAAGTTATTAGTCATGTGGACAACTGCTGACGACCTTGCAATCATCGAACCGCGCATCATACAGCTGGTGCGTGAGCTGACTGCCGCCCCTAATACCGATGAGGTATCCGACACCTTGAAACCCGTGATGGCACAGGTCGTCGATCAGGCCGCAGCCTCCAGCCAGGGAGGCAAACGACTGCGGGCGTTGCTGACCCTGGATGCCTTCGATGCTCTGATGGCCCAGACCGGCAGCTCTACTCCTGATATGCGTGACGCCATGACTGATCTCGCGTGTGCCATAGAAGTATTTCAGACCGCTGCCCTAGTGCATGACGACATCATCGACGAATCCGATTTGCGCCGCGGCAAACCGTCCGCTCACCGTGCTCTTGAACAGGCTGTGCACAGTGGCGCCATCGGCCACGGGCTTGGTCTGATGCTTGGAGACATTCTGGCCACCGCATGCATCGAAATCGCGCGCCGGGCCGCGCGCCGTCTTGACAACACCGACGCCATCAACGAAGCGTTTCTGACCATGCAACGCGAAGTGGAAATTGGCCAGGTACTGGATCTCGCTGTAGAATTAACGCCACTCGAAGACCCGGATGCGTTGGTAGACGCCTCGCTGAACGTCTTCCGGTGGAAAACCGCAAGCTACACCACCATTGCACCGTTGCTGTTCGCTCTGCTGGCAGCCGGCGCTGACCCCGCTGAAGCATGGCAGCAGGCATTGGCGGTCGGACGGCCTCTTGGTCTGGCTTTCCAGCTTGCCGACGATCTTCTGGATGTTGTCGGTTCCAGCCGGAATACCGGCAAACCAGTGGGCGGCGATATCCGAGAAGGCAAGCGCACGGTGCTGCTGGCCGACGCACTGGCCGCAGCGGGTACGCAGGACCGGCAACAACTTATCGATTTGTTTGAGTCCGACGCTCGCACTGATGATCAGGTGGCATTTGTCATCGCGCTGTTCCAATCAACTGGAGCCGTCGAACGTTCCCGCAATCGTATTCACGCCTTGTGGCTGGAATCCCGCGCAGCAATCGCCAATCTCAATCTGGAACCCGAGGCCGAAAACCATCTGATTGCAGCATGTGCACGGTTCGTTCCCGAAAATCTTCGTTAGGTTTCGCCGGGCAAAACACCCGTGAAAACTATGCGTCCGTGTTTCCACAGCGTAGCCAGTGCCATGTAGACTAAACGGTGTTCAGTCTTATCAAAGGAACCGTGCAGTACAACCATGAGTGAGAACGAGCCCACACAGATGATTGAGGGACGCTACCGCATCGTGCGCAATATCGCCGAAGGCGGCATGGCCACCGTGTATGAGGCGGTCGATGAGCGTTTGGGCCGTACTGTGGCGATCAAGGTCATGCACACGCAGCTGGCACAGGGACCGCATCGAGATCAGTTCGTGGAGCGGTTCCGCCGTGAAGCCAATTCAGCCGCGGCCATCGCAAACCCGCATATCGTTCAGGTTTACGACACCGGTGAGTTCAATGGCCTTGATTTTTTGGTTATGGAATATGTGCATGGCGTCAATCTGCGCCATGAGATGAACGTTCAAGGCACATTCTCCGTCCGCGAGACACTGCGCGTTATCGCGGAAACGTTGGACGGCTTGGCTTCGGCACATCGTGCGGGCGTGGTACATCGTGATATCAAACCCGAAAACATCCTGATCAACGATCGCGGCCACGTTCAAATCACTGATTTTGGTCTGGCCAAGGCCGCCAGCCAAGCAACGCTGAGTTCCACCGGCATGCTGTTGGGCACTGCGGCCTATCTGGCTCCTGAAATGATCGAGAATAATCAGGCCACCCCACAAGGCGATTTGTATTCCGTGGGCATCATGGCTTGGGAGATGCTTGCCGGCAAGGTGCCGTTCGATTCCGATAATCCGGTCACGCTCGTGTTCAAGCATGTTCATGAGGATGTGCCGTCCATAGCCACGGTCTGCCCGGATATCGACCTATCCGTGGCCTCGTTCATTGCGCACCTGACCGCCCGCCAGGTCGAGGCTCGTCCTGCGAACGGCTCCGAGGCCGCCCAGGAACTTCGCCAGTTGGCTGCCAAACTCCCTATGGAGGCATGGCAATATCGTTTGCATGTCGAGTCTGCGGATGCCGCCAGAACCGATGCTACCGCACCGGCTTTGGTTGGCGGACTGGCTTCGCCGGAGACCACTCCTAAGCAGAGCTCTGACACGCCCCCGGAGCCTTCCACCGCCCCGACCACCGCTTTCGATGTGTCTTCCGCACGAGAAGACCTTACGCAAGCCATGCCCAACCCCGGTAATGAGACAACGATTCCGGCAAAGACCGGGGATGATTTCGACCAGGTGCTCGCCGCTGAAGACGATGCCGGAAGCCCCGATGCCAAGCCAACGGACGGAAAGCGCAACAAGAAGCCGCTCATCATCGCCTTGGTGATTGTTCTGATACTGGCTGTAGCTGCCGGAACCGGCGCATGGTGGTGGTCCGCGGGTCCCGGCAGCTATTGGAGTGTGCCCAAGCCCGATGACGTGACGTGTAAGGAGAACACCGAGTGCTCGTTGTCCGGTGCTGACTGGGCCACGTATGAGAGCACGCTGAAGGTGGCAGGAATCCCCTATAAGGCCGAGAAGCAGTACAGCGACGACATCGCCGAAGGCAAGATCGTCTCCGCCTCGGTGAGTGAAAACAACGCTGTTGTAGGCAGTCACGTCAGCAAGCGTCACAATCAGCAACTGACGGTGACGGTCTCGCAGGGTGTACACATGGTCACCATTCCGAACGATGTCCTCGATACGAATTCCGCGAACGGCAAGGACCCTCTGTCCGCGTTGAAGAAAGCGGGCTTCGACAACATCAAGCACGATGATTCGAAGGACGAGTATTCGCTGGATAAGCCGGAAGGCGCAGCGCTCAGCATAAGCCCCGACCCCGGCACCACGATCAAGCACAATGATGAAGTGACAGTGACGCTCAGCAAGGGTCCCATGCCTGTCAGCATGCCTGACGTAGTCGGCAAAACCAAGGATGAGATGCAAGCGGCATTCGATGAGCTCAAGCTCACCGCCAACATCACCGAACAATTCGACGACAAGATTGCCGCAGGCGAGGTCATCTCCGCTTCCCAAGACGCTGGCGCGCAGCTCAAATGGGGCGACAGCGTAGACGTGGTGGTATCCAAGGGACCTGAGACCACGGTGATGCCGAATGTGGTGGGTCAGCAGTATGACGCGGCAGCCGCACAGCTGAAGAAGCTGGGCTTCACTGTCAAGAAATCCGCACCGCTGGGCGACATTACCCATGTGGTGCGTATCCAGAGTCCCAATGCCGGAGAAACGGTGCGTCTACGCGACGAAAACGGCACTCCAACCGTTATCACGCTGACTGTGGTGTGAGAATCAAAAGCTCCCTCTGATGAGGGAGCTTCATTGTGGGTTATTCTGCAGATGCTTCTTCTTCAGCGGCCTTCTGGGCTTTCAGCTCTTCCTTGACTTTCTGGGCGTACTCGTTCACGTACTCCTGACCGCTCATCTTCTGGATTTCCGCAGAAATACGGTCGGTCAGCGAGCGCAAATCATCATGGGTGATCTCGTCGGCGGTCTTCTTCTCAACCTCAATAGGCTTACCGTAAATCACCTGCGTCTTGCCTTTGGCTGGAATCACCGTGCCCGGCTTCTGCAGTTCGCGCGAACCGATAATAGCGGTCGGTACAATCGGACAACCGGTTTCAAGCGCAAGCCGTGCCACACCGGTGTGTCCCTTGTACATGCGACCATCCGGGCTTCGCGTGCCCTCAATGTGGATGCCGAACAGGTGTCCATCTTCGATAATCTCACGTGCGTGCTCCAGAGCACCAAGCGACTTGTTGCCACCGGAACGGTCCACGGGGAACACGCCCACGGAAGTGAACCACCACTTCTTGAACTTGCCCTTCAGTCCCTTGCCTTCAAAGTATTCGGCCTTGCCCATGAAGTGCACCATACGCGGGCAGGTAATCGGAATCAGCGCATCATCGATGACGGCCAGATGATTCGCGGCAATGATGGCACCGCCGGTGCGAGGCACATTATTGAGCCCCGATGCGGTGGGTCCAAGACGATGACGCGCGATGGGTCCAAGAACCTTGACGAAGAACCAGTAGAGCACTTAGCATTCCTCCCGCAAACGGACTGGCTATTGGCCGGCCGCTTGATTAGAGTGACAGTTATGACTGACAACCAGAATAGCAATGTCGACGGAGAGCAGCCAATCCCCACGCCGGGCAATGGACGAGATTCGGCCACGCCCGCGGATCCGCAAAAGGCAACCGATACCGGACATAACGCCAACGGCAACGGCTCCATGCCGTCCGGAAAGCATGACATAGGCAATCTGGATGACGCTTGGGCGGCGTTCGAGGCCGAGCACCAAGCCGATTTAAACGACGTGGCATCCTCCCGTCAGGCCAAGAAGTTCGAGAAGCAAGCCAAGAAACAAGAGAAGGAAGCATTGCTTTCAGTGGATGACCTTGACATTGGCTCGTTCACCGATGACGCACGCCCAGACCGAGGCCATAAGGGTGGTCCGCGCGATTTCACCGGTTCCAGCTGGTTGGACACCGATAATGTCATGGACGCCTATGATGACGGCGGATTCACTCCCCCGAACCCGGATCTTGGCCCGGTCAAAGCGTCTACGATGTTGTTGGTGGCGTTGCTCATCATCGGTCTTGTCGGCGAAACAGTGATGATATTCGTCCCCGGATTAAATACGATTCCCCTATTGGGCGCACTGCTCAATATCCTCTTCGGGTTGGGCGTCATTCTGGGACTGGGCGGACTGGTCGCCAAAATCCTCAACCGTAAAGACCGTCCCGGAGACCAAGGCGGCTACTACGACGACGGGGCGCGCGTATAGCGCTCTCAAGGACAATACGCAGCAGTAATTGGTTGACAATACCAATGAGGGGGCCAGCTGTTCGGCTGGCCCCCTCATTTATCTGAATTCAGTTCACGCCTTGGACTTGGCGGTTTCGATCCACTTGTTGAACAGGGCTTCGGCCTTGCCGGAGTCAACGGTCTTTTCGGCCAGAGTGTAAGCTTCGCCGAAACGCTCGGCCAGAGTGCCGTTGCTGCCAACCAAGTTGCCGTCAGCCACGATGGCAGATGCGGCGTTAAGCAGCGCGGTGGTACGGGACGGGATGTCCTTGCCGGCCAGGAAGTCCTTGAATGTGTTGGCATTGACGTCCGGCACGCCGCCCTTGAGCTGGTCGACGGTGATCTTAGCCAGACCTAGATCCACGGTCGGGTCGAAATCGGTTTCGGTGACTTTGCCATCACGAATCTCCCAGACGGAGACCGAACCGGTGGGCGCAAGCTCGTCCATGCCCTCGTGCGAGGTGTAAACCAGACCGGACTGCCCACGGCTGGCGTACACAGCGGCCATAATCGGGCTCACCTTGCGGTTGGCGCAGCCGATGGCCACGTGTGCCGGGTTGGCCGGGTTGGTCAGCGGTCCCAGAATGTTGAAGACGCACGGAATGCCGAGCGCGGCACGAATCGGGCCCACGAAGCGCATGGCCGGGTGGAAGGTGCGCGCGAACGCGAAAGTGATGCCCACTTCATCGCCAACTTCGCCGACCGCTTCCGGCTTCAGGTCCAGCGGCAGGCCGAGGTCTTCGAGCACGTCGGCTGCACCGCACTTCGAGGAGGCGGCGCGGTTGCCGTGCTTGACAATCTTCACGCCGGCTGCGGCAGCAGCCACAGAACCCATGGTGGACAGGTTCACGGTGGCGAAGCCGTCACCGCCGGTGCCCACGATGTCAGTGGTCTCACCGGAAACGTTCAGCGGCACGGCGTGCGAGACCATGGCCTTGGCGGCGCCACGCACCTCGTCGGAGGTCAGTCCCAATTGCTGCTGCATGGCGAGCGCCGCACCCACGGCGGCCGGGTTCGCGTTGCCCTGCATCAGGTCATCCACGGACCACTCCGATTCCTCAGCAGTAAGGTGGTCTCCCCCGACCAGCTTGGTGAGAATCGACTTCCATGTGATCTCGGCCATGATGCCCTCCTTGGCGTTTCGTTACGCCGTGTTATGTATGTTCGTCGTTTATTGTAATTGCTTCCCATTTCGCGGCCTTGAATCTTCCATATAGCAAAATTGGCTCCCCTCTTGAAGAGGGAAGCCAATGCCCAGTATTCAGCTAGAGACGTGTCACTTCTCGTTCTGGCCGTGGCACATCTTATACTTGCGGCCGGAACCGCACGGACACGGGGCGTTCTTGCCGGTGCCGGGGAAGGTGCGGCCGTCGGCCCACGGCGTCTTGAGCTCGTCGCTCTTCGGACGCTTGTTGGCCGGGACCTTGCCTTCGGCATGGCTGATCGGGGCGGGGCCAGCGACCGGCAGGGTGGATTCGCCGGACTCGGAGACGGCGGCGGAATCGGCGATGGCCTGCTTGGCGTCCTCGTCCTCTTCCTCGACCTCGCCTTCGGCGGCTTCGACCTCGGACTCGCCGTTCTCGTCGGGGCCGGCGGCCACAGTGACGGAGTCGGCGGTCTCGTCGGATTCCTCGACCTCGTCAACGGCATCCTCGGTGGAGGCGACCTGCTTGACGTCGATGTGGAACAGCAACTGGATGGACTCCTCCTTGATGGCCTCGATCATGGAGTTGTACATCTGGTAGCCTTCGCGCTGGTATTCGACCAGCGGGTCGCGCTGGCCCATGCCGCGCAGGCCGATGCCGTCCTTGAGGTAGTCCATCTCGTAGAGGTGTTCGCGCCACTTGCGGTCGAGCACGGCGAGCACCACGCGGCGCTCGAGGTCGCGCAAGCCGGTCTCGCCGATGGTCTCCTCCATTTCGCCGTACTGCTGCCTGGCGTCCTCGACGATCAGGTCGCGCACGGCCTCGACAGCTTTCGCACCCTTGAGGCCGCCGACGATCTTCCTGACCTCGTCTTCGTCGACCTTGGTTGGGATCACGGTGTTGAGCGCCTTGAACAGGCCCTCCCAATCCCAGTCCTTCGGTTTCTCGGATCCCTTGTTGGCACCCTTGATGTAGGACTCGACGGTGTCGGAAATGAAACGCAGGATGTCCTTGTGGATGTCTTCGCCCTTAAGCACGGCCTGACGCTCGGAGTAGATGACGGTGCGCTGCTTGTTCATCACGTCGTCGTACTTGAGCACGTTCTTACGGATCTCGTAGTTGCGGGATTCGACGGCCTTCTGTGCGGTGCGCACGCCCTTGGTCACGGACTTGGCCTCGATCGGCTGGCCTTCCTCCATGCCCTTGGCCATGACCTGGGCCACGAGCTGGGTGTTGAACAGGCGCATCAGATCGTCTTCCAGAGACAGGTAGAAGCGGGACTCGCCCGGGTCGCCCTGACGGCCGGAACGACCGCGCAGCTGGTTGTCGATTCGGCGGGATTCGTGGCGCTCGGTGCCAAGCACGTACAGGCCGCCAAGTTCCTTGACTTCCTCGTGCTCGTCCTTGACCTGGGCCTTGATCTCGTTCAGGGTGCCCGGCCAGCGCTTCTCGTACTCCTCCGGGGTGTCTTCCGGCGAGTAGCCCTCGGACTTGAGCTTGGCGTCGGCGAGGAACTCGACGTTGCCGCCGAGCATGATGTCGGTACCACGGCCGGCCATGTTGGTGGCCACGGTGACGGCGCCCTTGCGGCCCGCGACGGCCACGACGGCGGCTTCCTTCTCGTGCTGCTTGGCGTTGAGCACTTGGTGCGGGATCTTGGCCACGTCCAGCAGGGTGGAGACCACTTCAGAGCTTTCCACGGAGGCGGTGCCGAGCAGCACCGGCTGGCCCTTGGCGTGCCTCTTGGCCACGTCCTTGACGATGGCGGCCAGCTTCTCCTTCTTGGTGCGGAAGATGAGGTCGTCCTGGTCCATGCGGATCATCGGCTTGTTGGTCTTGATCGGCAGCACGCCCAGCTTGTAGGTGTTCATGAACTCGGCGGCCTCGGTCTCGGCCGTACCGGTCATGCCGGCGAGCTTGTCGTACATGCGGAAGTAGTTCTGCAGGGTGATGGTGGCGAAGGTCTGGTTCTCGGCCTTGACCTCCACGCCTTCCTTGGCCTCGATGGCCTGGTGCAGGCCCTCGTTGTAGCGGCGGCCCGGCAGGATACGGCCGGTGTGCTCGTCGACGATGAGTACCTCGCCCTGAGTGACGACGTAGTCCTTGTCCTTGAGGAACAGCTCCTTGGCCTTGATGGCGTTGTTGAGGTAGCCGATCAGGGCGGTGTTGGCCGGCTCGTACAGGTTGTCGATGCCGAGGAAGTCCTCAACCTTGGTGATGCCCGGATCCAGGATACCGACGACCTTCTTCTTCTCGTCGACGTCGTAGTCCTCGTCGCGGGTGAGCTTCAGGACGAGCTTGGCGAACTGACGGTACCAGCGGGTCACGTCGCCTTCGGCCGGACCGGAGATAATCAACGGGGTACGGGCCTCATCGATGAGGATGGAGTCGACCTCATCGACGATGGCGTAGTGGTGGCCGCGCTGCACGAGGTCGGCCTTCTCCCAAGCCATGTTGTCGCGCAGGTAGTCGAAGCCGAACTCGTTGTTGGTGCCGTAGGTGATGTCGGCGTTGTACTGCTTGCGGCGTTCCGGCGGCTTCTGGTCGGTGATGATGCAGCCGACGTTCATGCCGAGGAAGCGGTAGATACGGCCCATCAGCTCGCTCTGGTAGCTGGCGAGGTAGTCGTTGACGGTGACCACGTGCACGCCTTTGCCCTCGAGGGCGTTCAGGTAGGTAGGCAGGGTGGCGACCAGGGTCTTGCCTTCACCGGTCTTCATCTCGGCGATGTTGCCCCAGTGCAGGGCGGCGCCGCCCATGAGCTGCACGTCGAAGTGACGCTGGCCGAGGGTGCGCTTGGAGACCTCGCGTACGGTGGCGAACGCCTCGGGCATGATGTCGTCCAGGCTCTTGCCGTTCTCGATCTGCTGCTTGAACTTCGGGGTCTGGGCCTTCAGATCCTCGTCGGAAAGGGCGGAGATCTCATCCTCCAGCACGTTCACGGCCTTGGCCACGTTCTCCAGCTTCTTGAGCTGGTGGCCTTCGCCCATTCGCAGGGCTTTGTCAACAATATCGACCACAGGGTTCTCCCTTGACTGATTGAGTGGTGATGTCCGCGTACCAGAATACAGCCCATCACCGTCAGACATCGATATTTTTCGACCTATTTACAAAAAATGGGCCGCTCCTTGCGGGAGCGACCCATTTCATATCAGCTGTCTACGTCAGCGAGCCAGCAATTCAGCCTTTCTTGACGTTTTCCGGAGTGTCGATCTCGAACACGCCATAGCTCCAGCCGTGACGGTGGTAGACGACGGACGGACGTCCGGTCTCCTTGTTCACGAACAGGAAGAAGTCGTGTCCGATCAGTTCCATCTCGTACAGCGCCTCGTCGATGCTCATAGGCTCGGCGATGTGCAGCTTGCGACGGATGACAATCGGCGTATCCCCAACCTGGACTTCCACAGACTCGCCCGGGCCAAGATCGGAAGCCACTGCAGCCTGCGGACTGTTGTTCGGCTCCCCCTCCAGCTCCTCTGGCTCCGGCTCCGGGGCGATAACGCCCAGATCCACCGGCACCGGGTTCGCGTAGCCGCGACGGTGATCCTTACGGCGATCACGGGTGCGGCGCAGACGCAGCGTCAGCTTATCAAGCGCCATGTCCAGCGCACTGAACTCGTCAGTGCTGGAAGCCTCGGCGCGGACCACAGTGCGTCCGGCGATAACGGTGATCTCCACGCGCTTGGCGGTATCGGCCTGACGCGGGTTGCCCTCATGAGTCAAAACAATCTGCGCACGCTGCGCATCCGGGGCGATAGCGGTCACACGATTCATCTTGGTCTCGACGACATCACGGAACCTTTGCTTGATCTGCGTGTGACGTCCAGTAACGACGATTTCCATGTTGACCTCCTCTAGTTCAAGCGGTTTCCCGCTATGTGTGCCGAACAGCATCATCACCGTCCGGGTAAGTTTCATTGTAGACGAACAACGGGTAAACAGCCGGAAACTCGCCCATAGAAATACGTTTATTTTCCGACTTTTATCTGCACCCCATCAGTGCCTATACTGGGTGTTTGGGCCTTGTTCCTCAGCGCCGTATTTTCGGACGGTTCGCCATTTCGCTATATTTTTCTTTTCGCCAGCCGGTTCTCTATGGCATATGTATAATTGCAAGCTTGAGACCTCTTGATGGCCGCGGCCGTGATCTTCATTGGGATCGGCTGAGGAACTTCCGGGCTCCATAGAGCACGATGGCGGATAACGTCCGCCCAGGGTGACCTGAGAGATAGCGCAGCAGAGA
>OIEU01000224.1_pt1 | contig 33144 bp, 37 predicted proteins | sample 1581831 | NCBI WGS metagenome assembly OIEU01 (sample SAMN03281007, study PRJEB24777) | human gut metagenome | isolation source: fecal sample PR166 from 1 month old female Malay infant, vaginally...
ATGCCGCCTATCTAGTCAAAAAAGCGGCTGTTGAAGCGGAAATTGCCCGCTTAGGCAAACATCGGATTAAACCAACCAAAGAAGTGCAAGCATTTTTGGAAACCAAAGGCGCTGCTGGCTTAAAAGATGGTATTTTAGCTAGAGATTTTCTGAAACGCCCAGAAATCAGTTATCAAGAAGTCGCTCAATTTATTCCCGCACCTGAAGAGGCGCTCGATCCAAAAGTGATTGAACAAGTAGAAATTCAAATCAAGTACGAAGGCTACATTAAAAAAGCCATGGAAAAAGTTGAGAAACTAAAACGCATGGAAGCAAAACGCATTCCAGAAAACATCGATTACCAAGCGATTAACGGCTTGGCGACAGAAGCAAAACAAAAACTACAAAAAATCCAACCAGAAACGATTGCCCAAGCAAGCCGTATCAGCGGTGTGAACCCCGCTGACATTAGCATTTTGATGGTCTACATCGAACAAGGAAAAATCGCGAAAGTGCAAGGATAATAAGTGGATATGAACGGATTCTTGAGAATAAATGAATCCTTATCGTATCAACTGACTCCGTTTTTGACTCCGTATATCATGCATTCATGTAGGAGTCGAACAATTCAACTGTTTCTTCTTGTCGATTTTTCGATACTTGGATGTAGATGTCCATGGTTGTCTTAGATGAAGAATGTCCTAATCTATCTTGCACATCTTTTACTTGAGCACCTGCTTCAAAAAGCAATGTGGCATGGGTTTTTCTAAAGCCATGCACTTTGATTATTTTCATATCAGGGAACTTCCTAGCTACTTTACTCATTACATGATTAGGGTAGCCATTATACAGGAAGTCCCTTTTTTTATTTGCTTTAATAATGCTGATAACAGGTACATCATCTATATTATCGATTCTGATACCTCGAGAAAGATTCTTTTTTATTACGGTACGTTTCCACTTCTTAAGAATAGTCAAAGTCCCGTCGTCTATTGTAATTGTTCTCTTAGATGACTCTGTCTTTGTAGGATTGACACATAGGGAGCCATCAGATAGTTCTACTAGCGTTTTATTGAATTGTACAGTCTTTTTATCAAAGTCGATGTCTTTCCACGTCAACCCTAGTATTTCTCCTTTTCTAGCTCCTGTATAAGCAGCTAATCTAAAGAACGTTAGAGCACGGTCATCTTTTAATTCTTGTAAGCAATCAAAGAATTGTCGAAGCTCTTCTTTCGTGTAAAACTCTTCTTCTATTTCATTGAAGCTATGGTTAGATTTAGGTGTAATGGTACGTTCCATTGGATTGGTCTTGATTACACCAATCAAAATACCGTAATTGAATACCTGTGAAGTGTAACTCTTTATTTTCTGATAAGAATGATACTTCGTTGACCACTCAGTTAGTATTTTTTGGCATATGGCAGGAGTGATAACCTCTAACCTCATTTTTCCAAAAGAGGGAAGAATCTGATTTGTGAAGTGATTCTTAATCCGTTGTTCTGTTGTGTTTCGAATATTTTTAACGTGTTGGTTCATCCATAAATCGTATAACTCACTAAATGTCTTGATAGAGTGATGACTTATTCCAGTAGATTCGATTTCTATCTGGAATCGAGCTAAATCTAAAGAGGCTTCTTTTTTTGTTTTGAATCCTCTACGTGTTGTCCGTTTTTCTTTACCTGTCACTGGGTCTTTACCCATATACACTTTGTAAAGCCAAGCTGTGGTACCGTCACTTTTTTTGTACTGTTGTATAGTTGCCATTAATAATTCCTCCTTGAAAAAGCCATAAAAGCCCGCTGAGAGCTTGTCAGCTATAAAGGATTCAACTCATCGTATCCCACCTTTCAAATCAATATTTTAACTAAGTACGGATGGGCTCTAATAAAGAATTTATTCCTTTTTCTGGTAAATTTTCTTAGTGTATTTTTTCCCAATTGATGAAATCGTTTGTTTTAGCTTGTTTATATTATCAGTAATTTCTTTCACAGCTTCTTCGGGATAATTCATGTCTTCCGCTTGACTATGTATCCCTTCATCTATCATTTCTTCTAGTTGTTCCTCTATACTGCTAGTGAGCAGAAGAATGTTATTGTCAAATTCTTCTATAATAGCATTGATGAATAATTCTTCTATTTTTAAGATATTGAAAAGACTAATTTTTTCATTTTTAACTTTATTACAAGTTTTGTTAGCAATAAATTCTTGCATCTCTGGTTCTAATTTGGAATATCTATCTAGCCATGTATCTAAATTAGAGTGTACTGGCGGGAACTGTTGACGAAGATGCTGGAACAGGTTTTTATCTGGAAATGTTATACCATCTAGTACAATGCTATCTCTATAAAGAATAATTCCCAAAATATATTCTTCTACATTGCCACAAACTAACTCCTCTATACTTATATTTCCTAAATCAGCAATTCGGGATAATCGCTCTGGTATTGGTAAATAGGTTCCCTTCTCCCATTCGTAGATAGTTTTTTTGTCAATCAATTGACCATTGTTAATCATAAGACCAAATGCTGGTTGTGTTAATTTTTTACTCTTTCTTATAGCTTTTATCTTTGTTCCGAGTATCTTTTTTCGTTCTAAATAATTTATTGGTGGACGCTTTATCATATTGACCACACCTCCTAAAATTAGTATACCCTAAAAAAGGGGTGTTGTAAATAAATTTATATAATATATTGACACCCCTTTTTTATCGAGGTATTATGTGTATGTCGATGAACTGGTAATCATTTTTTATTTGATTAATCGGTTAATAACAACAAAACACTTTTATTTTGAGCAAAGAATATGAAGATAATTCTTAGAAAATTTGTTCAAGTAATCACGAAAGGAGGGGGAAATATGTCTCTACAAATCATTGATAGCATTGTTTCTATACAAGTTGAACAACAAGTGAAAGAGATAATTACAGTGCTAAAGCCTATGCTAGAAGACATTATTTCTGGAGTTACTCTAGAGTATATGGACTATCAGCAGGCAAGTGAATATCTAGGTGTATCAGTAGGAACGATTAGAAAATATGTTTCTCAATACGGGTTACCTGTTATAAAAATTGATACGGTCATTAGATTCAAAAAATCTGATATTGATAGTTTCATGGAACAGTATAAGGTTGAGTAAACAAATAAGACTAAAACATATAGTAATAAAGAGTTTGTTTTTATTATCTGTATGTTTTAGTCTTTAACAGAATTTTATAAGGAGGAAACACAAATGGAAACATCAATGATTAATATTCCAATCTATGTGGATAAAGAAAAACTATTAGAGAAGCCAGTTACAAAAAAAGAAAAAACTGATGTAAGAGATAGGTGTTTAGATAACTACAGAGAAGTTACAATAGATGAGTTTCTAGAGATACTAAATTCATCACAATCCTTTATTCCAAGCAAGACAAAGAATAAAGGCAACAAAAGTGAAGACTTTTTAGAAACTAGAGTTATTATTCTGGATGTCGATAACACTGTTAAAGGTGAGAAGGGGAAGGTAGTAGATTTAAGTAAAGATGATAGTAGATACTTAAGCATAGAAAAGGCTTTATCTATCAATTTAGTTCATAATTCTGCGTTTGCGATACAAAAAAGTATTCGATACTCTGAAAATCTAGAAAAATTCAAGATTGTCTTTCTATTAAATAAAAGAAGCAATTACTGACTATAGTAAAATGGTTGCTGTTTACGAATACTTGAAAAAAGTCATACCTGGGTGTGATGACAATGTAAATGCTTCGAATAGAATGTTTTTTGGAGGATATAAGTCAGACGCAGTGATAATAATTAATGAAGACAACATGTTAGATATTACTGAGCTTCCGATTGATTTTACTATGACATGTTCTAAAAATTGTCAAAGTGATTCAGGGAGAGAGTATGAACTAGTCAATGAAACTGATTTTGTTAAGTTGATAAAAAATGATGACAAAGAAGAAATGAAACAGTGGTTTAAAGACTGCTTGTTTGATTCCTCCGACATGTCTTTCAATGAGATTTATGAAAGATTGCTAACTATTGATATGAATAAATTACTTAAGTCAAGTAAAAACTTAAGATGTCTGTTTCACGACGACCATAATCCATCTGCTAGTATTTTTTCCAGTAAAACTGGGCATTCCATTTTTTATTGTCATTCCAGTAATTGTGGTATCAGTGAAAATTTTATTGGAGTTGTGATGCTAATTTTAAAGAAAGACAGTCGGGTAGAAACATTTAATTGGCTATTAGAGAACCTAGACCTGTATCCTACACATTTTCGAAAATTGAAAGAGGAATCAAAAGTACTTTTTGACACTCTTGAATCGATGGAAGACAAGCTTTTCAGGACAGTAAAGAATTATCTAGAGGAAATGCGACGTGTCTATGATATCTTGCTTTCTGATGTTAATTTTTTTGATGATAGTAAGGAAAGTGTAACTTGTATTTTGTCAGGAGAACAGCTAGCTAAAAAAATGAGTTCTTACTATGGTAAAGCTTATGGCATAGATAAATGTAATAAGTTATTATCATTTATGACATTTATAGGATTGATAAAAAAATTAGATGATGAAGATGTTACTTTGAAGATGCTCGAATACCTAAATAAGTTAAAGGAAGAGAAAGCGTTAGGAAACTTTAATCATAAGAGAAGCAATGTCTATCGATTAGACGTTTTTAATGCAACTTCTGTAATTCAAAAAATGAATGAAGACATCCTTCCACTTTTGAAAAAATTTCATTTTACATATCAATATTTTTCTTATGCATGGGTTAAGATATGTTTTAACGAAAAAGAGGCTAAAAGAGTATTTCCTCAAAATTTTCGGTCAGAACTCAGCAAGGAAAAACAATTGATTCTAGATGAGGCACATGAAGTTTTACAGGGGTTATCGTGGCAAGGAACATATATAATGACAGAGAAAGAACTTATTGACACTGTTTGTGAAAGTCTACGTAATGTTGAGTATAACAGCGTGAAAAATGCTTTAATAGAAAACAGAAGCTACTTTGTTAAACAAGGATTCACTCTTGAACGAGCTTCTAAGGATATTAAGAGACTATACAATGTGAAAGCAAGTAGTAGTTTTTTAGTCTACCTAGCAAAAGGGGCAGGGATAGATGAAGTAATAAAAGAATTGATATTATCAGGAGTTGAATTAGTTCCTCTTTATCAATTTACAAGTGTAACAAGAGATGATGGACGGAGAGTAAGGAAGAGAAAAGCCCCAATTGTATTAAACTAGACAGGTTATCCATAGCTCTTAATCTTATTTCATCTCAATACACCCACCGTTAAAGTTCGGTGGGTTATTTATTTTTCAATCTTTCAATAGCTGATTGCGTTCATTTTCTTGCCTTTTTAATAGCTTCATATAGTCAATTGTTCGAATTGCATCTTCAGTGCTAAGAGAGCGATAGAGAGCCAAAAACTCTTCCTCATAATCTACGACAACATTGTCTAGAAAATGGCTTACAGGGGTTCCTAGGGCTCTAGAAAGAGCTGTTAAGCTATCGAGGTTAGGTTCTGTCACAGAATTTTCCCATCTTGCTACTGCCTGTTGTGTAGAGAAGATTTTTTTAGCTAATTCTTTTTGTGTCCACCCGAGTGCTTTCCGCTTTTCTCTAATGACCTTTGCATATTGTTTCTGTTTCATTAATACACCCCCTTCTCAGTAGAGTACAACAAGTTGTTGTATTTGTAATGATACTTGAAGTTTTTATATATTTTAAGAGTTGAAATACATCATATTGTTGTATATAATAAAACAGGAGGGGAGAATCATGAAAAAAGTAAGTAATCTCAGCCGATACAGAAAAGAAAAAGGATTTTCTCAAACTGAGTTAGCCAAAAAAATGAATGTTACACAGCAATGTGTAAGTTCGTGGCAAACAGGGAGAACGATTCCTAAACCGGTGGATTATACTTTGAAGTGCAAAGAGTTAGTGATAGCTCTTTACATTTCAAAGTATTTTTTATATGGAGGTACCCAATGGAACTTTTTCAATGGGTTATTGAAACGGTAGCTGTTCAACGAAATGGCGAAAATAAGATGCATGTGTTTCATATAACAACATTTGATAAGTCTAAAAAGAATGCAATGGATATTGCCCGATTAAAGACGAAGCGATTGTTGAAGCGGAAAAACATTCCTTATTTACGAGTAACTATTTGTTGGATCCAGTTTATGGAAGTAGTGAGGCGTACAAAGTACGAAGAATACAAACAGCTAGTCCGATTGAATAAATCGAAAAAGGTCATTGCTCGTCTCCTAAATCTTCCTTTTTGGGAAGTGAATAAATTAGAACGACGCTATCAAAAAGAACGATGTAGGAAATATATACATCAAGCCAATTCAAATTAGCACTCTTTTTGAGTCAATCATTTTGTTCAGAATAAAAGATACTTACTTCATTTATCATAAACATATAAATATGAGTTGCTAGGTCTCAATCCAATCATATATAAAATCCTAGCGGGAGTTAGCCTGATAAGCTACAGATAAGTACAGGTCTGTAGTGCTTCCGAATCAAAAAGGCACAGCGACACCTGGCATGTGTTTAGTGCATATGTCGTCCGCTGCAGCGTCGAGAATTCAGGTCATGGAGACTCGGGGATCTGTGGGGAATGCTTACACGGTCAACACGCGGTGATGAGGGCGTAGTAACGGTCAGGGTAGGTGGATCGGCCAAATTCTTGTTTGGGGAAATGGAACCAGCAAGAAGATGGGGTTATTTCTACAGAATTGAGGAATCTGTTCTGAGGAAGTAATCGGACAATGCGGGACTCGTACAGTCTTTTTTAAGAATTTTTCTTAAAAAAACGCGGCGTCGAATGATACGCTACCAGTGTGTCCATTTCCCCGGCTAAACAAGACTAAGAAGACAGAGGCTTTGTAAAAGAAAACAAAGGCTTTTTTATTTTATTTGTTAAGTGATGGATAAAAAGTCAATCATTTAACAAATAGAATAAAAAGGAAGGGCTCTATTTTATTCTATTTACTTTTTTAGAAGAGAGTGGATTATTGTTTTGAAGCAAAAAAAAAGAATCAGTTTTCACTGATTCTTTTTAGGATAAGTAACTATTATAACAAAAGTTATAATGAATACTACAAAATGTTTCAGTAGAAATTCTAGGATGTAATGAATGCCTATACAAGCTAGAAAAACAGTGAAACTAGTTTTTAAAAAATCTTTGGGCTTCATTTCAAACCCTCCTTTCAATTTACGTAGAATGTAAATTGAATGATGGTGACAATAATCAACTCTTTTCTTTAGTTTTTTTAGAAGATTATGATATAAATAAGAATATTCTGGGAATAATATAAGAATATTTTTTAAGAAATAAAGAAAAACGAGTCTCTAAATAAGCTTAGAGACTTTTTTCAGTATTAGGAGGGAAGGCAATGGAAGAGTTCGAACAAAAGAAAGTAATCCAACAATTAACCGAAGAAGCAGAGATCCGTACAAATGAGATCTCGGACTTCATTGAAGAATGGGATAGAAGAACGAACAAAGCGTTAGAAATGGACAAAGAAGGAACGTTAACCATTCCTCATTTAAATGAGCTATTTGAATTTGTTTCTTCTAAACTTGAAAAATATAAACGTGTAGAAATCCGAAGGGAACAATGCTATTCAAGGTATCGTGATCAATTAACAGAAGAACAGTCCGCAGTCTGGGAAAGATTCCGTTTCGCATTAAATAGTGTCCACATATGTTGTAAGAATTTTAATTCTTTTGTGGAACGTTTTAGTGACTACAAACCGTCTAATGTAGATAGTATTAGAAATCAAGTACGAGAGATTTTAAAGAAGAAAGGCTATATTGTAGATGGTTATTTTGAAGGTGACTATGTGACATGGGTAGGTGTTTATGCTCGTCCAGAAAATAAACCAACCTACTTAGATCCTGCAACTTCAGAAGATGCCTATTTACAAAACAAATACCGAGTCGATGGCTTTAAACAAGATTTTGCAGAATGGTTTGAATGGGAAATTGAAAATGACATTGTTCAACCATAAAAGAATAGATTGTACGAATCAAGAGGAAAACAAAAGTTTTCTTTTTGATTGATACAATCATTATTGTATCAAAACAAGCCTAATTAGAGAATTCTAACTAGGCCTGTTTTTGTTAGAAAGTAATAGTGGTCATAACTTCTATTCTTTCTAACGGTTAGAGAGAATTAGAATAATGCTCTAATTCCTTCTAAGAAGCCTTGGAAAGCGTATTGGAAAAGACTGTATAAAATGATGATTCCAATAATAATTTTATGTTCCCAGGCAAGTTTTAGTATCGTGTAAACAACCAAAAACGGAAATTTTACGATACTTTTGATTACTTCAATCATTTTGTTCACCTCCTCATCAATTCAAACTTTGTTTGAATATTTTGCGAAAGTTGATTAATGAAAGGTAACAAAATGAACGAAGTAATCACTGAAATTGTAACATATCATTTTAATGTTAGGACAGAAAAAAATGATCGAAAAACTTTGTTAATCGGCTTAAAAGGAGGGAAAATGGTGTGTTTAAGTAATCAGAGTGAATTATTTAGTGAACAGTATTTGATTGCATACATGGAAGCCACAAATCGAAAAGAACTTTCTTTTTATGACTGCTTATTTTTATTCAAGAAGGAAAAAGAACGAAGGATTTTTTATAGTCAAATGAAAGATTTTTCTTCGTTGCGAAGAATTGATCGAACATTAGGAGGGAAAAACAAGATTTATTTTGTTTTAAGTAAGAAATGAAAGGTACGTAAGGAAAATTCAAGTTGTCTATTCAGGCAGCTTTTTTATATACAAAAGGAAGTGAGGAAGGAGCTGTGAGAAAATATGAATTGACAGACCAAACAATTTTATTTAAGGGAGAAGTTCTTTATCGAATTCGATCGTTAAAGAATTTTGGTGATGTTGTAAAAGGACAATACGGAGGATATGTTCGGAATTTGTCTAATCTAAGCCAATATGGGGATTGTTGGATATATGACAATGCAATCGTTGGTGATAATGCGTATGTTGCACAAAACGCAATGGTGAAAGGAGATGCTCGGATATTAGGAAATGCAGAAATTACGTTTAGAGCGATCGTAAAAGATCATGCAGTAGTTAAAGGGAATGCGTATGTCTCAGGAAGTGCTATTATTCGAGATCATGCATTGATTTGTGAGAATGCTCGTGCCACAGATTTTGCAGAAGTTGGTGCAAGAACGGTGTTAGTGGGGAATGCTTGGGTATATCAAACAGCTTTTCTTGTAAATGGATGTCGTTATAATGGGCAGGAACGATTGATTGGTAGATCATTATCTGAGTTGATCGATTTAGTGAAGTGATTGAATGAAAGATGTAAAAGGAGGAATGTGAACAGATGAAAATAACGTCTGAATGTTTTTTCTGTGTTGAACTTCTGGAAGAGCACGAGAAAACTACGCTATGTAATTTAGATATGGATGATGCGTTAGGTTTGTGTATGAGATATGTGGCTCGTTATTCCCATCTTTTAGATATACCGGTTCCCATTATTCTTCAGGCAATTAAGATGGAGAGAGTAGAATTGCTGCATTCTGGTGTAAATGTGGAACGTCATATTTATAGATGGGAAGAAGGGGAACCTTGTCCATTTGATGAGGAAGGAGAAATCGAGAAGAAATGAAAGTGAGGAACATAAAAGGGGGTATTTTTCATAGATGCAAACGATAATTAATCGATAGTGCTGATGAGAAGTATGTCATGATGGCGGTGATTCCAACACTGAGTCAAAAACAAGGATTATCCTTTCCCTATGTACGGCCAACGATATAAAAAAGAGAAAATAAAAGAATAGGGGTGAAAAAAGATGGGAAGATTTAATTTTGATGCGTATCAAGCAGAATTAGAGGAAAAGAAATTACAAAAACAAAAACCACGAATTAAGACGTTTATTCCTTTACGAACTAAACGTACGGTAAAATCGTCAAGCGAAACAAGAAACTTGATTCATTTTAATCGGACAGGTTGTTCGTTATCGAAAGCAATGTTTTCACATGTAACGACTTGTGGTCGTTATGCAGAGTATATGTTACAAGGAAATATACTGGCAATTCGGTTTATGAAAGAGCCAACAGACTATAGTTATTCATGGACAGTGAATCCAAAAAAACAAACAATTACCGCTGGATTGAAGGGGCTTCTTTCTTTGCTGGAGAAACAAACTGATTGTGTGAATTTCAATGTGTATCGTTATACTTTTGAATTGGAACAAGATAGCGAAAATGTTTTTTATCTGGAATTGGATCGACCATATGAAAAGAAGAAACGGTCAGAAAAAAGAAAATAAAACTACAAGTTAAAAAGATCGATTGTGAATAAAATGAACAGGAGTGATTTTTTACAGATTACGAAAGATCTATCACTTAAAAGATAAAATTATATGGAAATACAAGAAAAATAAGGGCTTGAAAAGCGAAAAAGTATAAATTAAAATGATTAAAGAGGCGAACATTTTTTACTTTAAAAATAAAATGAATGTTCGTTATTCATCGAACGAATTTATTATAACATAAGGAGGAAAAAATCGATGAAAAAAATGTTATTGAGTATGATTGTTGGGGCTGCAGCTGGTGTGGTATTTGTGACTGGGGTTTCAGAAGCACACGCTTCCGAAACAGATGGCATTTGGATACCAAGAACAGTTGATCAAATCAAAGCAGATATTGCAAAATCTCAAGGAAACAAATATACCATTGTTTGGGGAGATACTTTAAGTGGCATTAGCCAAGCAACAAATATTACCATTCAAAAATTAGCAGAGTTGAATAAGATTGCGAATGTGGATCTAATCTATGCAGGAAACACCTTAACTTTTGATGGAAATGTAATCACTGCGACAAATGCAAAAGGAGAAACATTGATTCAAAGTATAGTGACGGATCAAGAGAAAAATGATGTGACTAAACCAGTAGGAAATGCAAGTGGGACAGCCACTACACAAGGAGCTCAAAATCAGTCACAAAATCCTACTGTTAAGAATGAAAATGCACAACCCAAGGGACAACCTTCTGCTTCTAATGTAGGAAGTCAAACCGAAGAAGCGACACCAAAAGTAAATACGTCTGAACAAAACACAAGTCAGTCAAACGAAAATTCAACTCCGGATGGAACAGTTGGAGAAACAAACACTGAAACACCAGCTACTGAAACGAATCAGTCAGGAGAAACACGAAAAACAAATCAACCAACACAACCAACACAACCAGTAACTGATAATGGAACAACAAATACAAGTGAAACAGGAAATTATGGAGTAATTGATTCCTCACTTCCTGAAGATCTTACACCAGATCCTGCAACAATTGGTAATAGTGGCATGCTTTTTGATTCATTAGATGAAGCTATGTCATATGGTTGGAAAGAAATTAAAGATGAAGGTAGTAAATGGTATGGTATGAGATTTGGTGGTGGTGAAGTTGCCAATAAAGCTGGTATTCCAATTGGGAAATGGACAGTTGATTTCCACGAAGCAGGCGATGTGGCAAATGCAGGTGAAAACAATTAATAGTATATTTATATAAAAATTAAGAAGAGGAAGAGAGAGAACTTGAACAAATTTGGTTTGTTTAGGTTCTTTTTTTGTTCTTTCTTTGTAAAGAGAGGAGGTTTCTTTAATGATATATATTCGTGTGAGAGCGCCCTCACATTAAAAAATAAAAGGAAGGAGGTTTCTTGTGATGGCAAGAAACAAAAAGCATTGGTTGAAAGTAGCTTTATTGGCAGCTTTTTGTCAAGTAGCTTTTTTGACTGGGTCATTAACAACACAAGCGGAAGAAATAGCTCAAGGAACAAGTGTTTCTCAAGTTTCTCCTACTTCAAATGAAGTAGAAGTACAATCTGCTTTATCAAAAGAGACTGTCAAAGAAGAGACACAATCAGAAGTTGTTCCAACAACAGAAGCACCTTCAACGAATGAAAAAACAGTACTTGATGAAACCATCGGTAAAAGCCAACAACCAGGAGATAGTCCAGTTGTGGCAGAAGAAACTACAGTAGAAACACCTGAAATTCAAACAATTCCTGAAAAGGAAAAATCATTAGAAGAAAGTGGTTCTACTGAAATAAACGAAGGAACAGAACCAGTTCAATTAGAAGATTCAAAGGAGGAAACGACTCCGATTGAATCAACGAAAGAAGAAATGGATTCTAATACTTCTCTTTCTTCTGAAAAAGAAGAGAAAACAGCACTTTCGACAGAATCTCGTGAACCTGAATTGAAAAAAATTGAGGAATCAGGTGCTATGCAAAAAGAGACAATGAAAAAAGAGGCTGTATCTCCTACTTCTTCAAAAAAAGTTACATTGATTGTACCACAAACCGCTCGAAGTGCACGGGTGCGACGTGCAACCAATACAGCTATTTTAGGTGGTCGGAGAATTGATTGGGGCGAAAATATTGGTGTTACTTCCAGTCCGAACAATCCAAACTTCACTTTAAATTATATGGTTCGTTTTGAGATTAATGGACAAGTGGCGTTTTGTATTGAGCCTGGTGTCGCAGCCGCAGAAGGTCAAGTTTATACAGCTACTGCTTTGGAAAACTATTTGAAAAATTCAAATGTACGGAAAAAAACAAGCTTGATCTCTTATTTAGGATATGTCACAAATAAAGACAAATCCGATGAACAATACATTGCGGCACAATTTATGATTTGGGAAGCTTTGGGCACAAAAATCCCAATCAAAAATATCCGTGTTGATTATGATCGTCGAAAAGCAGAAATTCAACGTCTGCTTAATAATTTTGATGTAAGAGCGACGTTTCATAATCAAACACATACGGTAAAAATTGGCGAAACGTTAAAAGTAAAAAGTGGAAATGACTTTTTACAACGTGTAAAAGACATTCAAAAGCCAAAAGGTATCAATGTATCTATTCATGGGAATGAAGCATGGATCACAGTCACAAAAGAAGCACCAGAAAAGGCAAAAATTCATTTCAATCAGATTGAAGTATTGGGTACGCCATTAGCGTATCGTCGTCCAGGTGCCCAAACAATTGGTATATTGAATCCTTTTGAACCTGGTGACTCTGTTGTCAATTTGACTATTTTGAAACAAGGAAACATTCGTGTCTTTAAAGAAGATGCAGAAACCGGTGTGAAAGCACAAGGCGCAGCTTCTTTAGAAAATGCGGTGTATGGCTTGTATCAAGCAGATGGGAAAAAGATCAAAGAAATTACCTTGAAAAATATGAACGGCAAAGTACAGGCAGAAATTAAAGATCTTGATCCTGGCAAATATGTTTTAAAAGAAATCAAAGCGCCGAAAGGCTATGCACTTTCTGATGAAACAATTGAAATTGTTGTTGAACCTGGAAAAACTGTCAATGCGACCGCAAAAGATCAAGTGATCAAAGGAACCATTGATTTAGTGAAAATTGCTAATAAAGATTTAGTCGATTCAACCAATCCAGATAACAAACCAAAATTAGCTGGTATTGAAATCTCTTTGACGTCAAAAACAACTGGAAAAGTGGTAAAAACAGTTGTGACAGACAAAGATGGTTATGCTACTTTTGGTAAAAATGCCGTTGTTTTTGATACGTATATTCTCTCTGAAACCAAAGGAAAAGAAGGATATAAACTATTTGAACCATTTGAAGTCACAATTTCTGAAAATGGGCAAACTTTCCATTATGTTTTAGAAGATAAAGTAATCGAACAACGTCTTAAAGTGGTGAAAGTGGATCAAGAAACAGGAAAAGTTATTCCACTTGCCAATACAGAATTCAAGATCTTTGATACTTTAGCCAATCGTTATGTCACAATGGAAATTCCAAATGATACAGAAACGACGGATATCTTTAAAACTAATGAAAAAGGCTTTTTCTTAACTAATGGTACACTTACTTATGGAAAAGATCGTTACCGTTTGGAAGAAATCAAAGCGCCCGTAAATTACGTTTTGAATCAAAACCCATTGGTGTTCTCGATTACCAATGATACAGAACCGATTAAAGTGATCCATTTTGCGAACCGTCAAGCGCGGAAAAACGTGAAATTGTTCAAGTATGAAGAATGGAACAAGAAGAAAACACCGCTTACAGGCGTGACTTTTACGCTATATAACGGAAAAGGCAAAGCAATTGGTGAGTATACTACCGATCAAAATGGTGAGATTTTAGTGAAAGGTCTAGTTGCCAACAACTATTACTTTATCGAAAATGCACCATTAGAAAGCTTCCAATCAAATACAGACAAACAAGCATTCACTGTTGCATTCAAACAAAATGCACTAGATGATGGCGAAACGTTAGTGGTTTCTGTACGTAACTACTTGATTCCACCAAAACTAGAAACACAAGCGTCGAATAAAGAAGACGGGGAAAAAGTGGTGGATCCATTAGAAACGATCGTCATTAAAGATAGTGTTTCTTATACCAACCTGTTTGTCGGCAAAGAATACACCATTTCAGGAATATTGATGAACAAGGCAACGAATGCGCCAATTTTACAAGATGGCAAAGAAATCACAAGTACCTTGACCTTTATTGCAGACAAAGCCAATGGCACAAAAGACCTTGAATTTGTGGTTAATGCTAGTGTTCTGAAAGGTCAAACGATCGTTGTTTTTGAAAAACTTTTCCGTGATGGCATTGAAGTTGCAGCACATGCGGATATCAACGATGAAGCCCAAAGTGTGAAAGTGAATAATCCAACCGTTCATACCACGGCTGTCTTTGAAGACGGATTGACAGTCGCAGACCCAACAGGATTGTTTACCTTAAATGATACCGTTGAAATTACCGAGATTCTTCCAGGAAAAGCATACTTGGTCAAAGGGATCTTAATGGATAAAGCAACCGGTGAACCGTTGCTTGTGCATGGAAATACGGTAGAAACGAGTGTTGGCTTTATTGCCAAAGCAGAAAATGAAACGGTGATCGTGCCATTTACCTTTGATTTGACAGGTTTAAATGGTCGTGAAATCGTCGTGTTTGAAAGTCTTTTTAGAAATGACGAAGAACTGGCAAACCATAAAGATATCAACGATAAAGGGCAAACGGTACGAGTAACAAATCCAAGTGTACGTACAACGGCTACACATAAGCCCACTGGCTTGAAAGAGGTTAATCCATTAACCAAAGTCACCATTACAGATGCTGTGAAATACAACGATTTAATCGTTGGAAAAACATACACAGTCAACGGTGTTCTAATGGATAAAGTAACGGAAAAACCAGTGCTAGTAGATGGAAAAGAAGTCACAAGTACCTTAACGTTTGTGGCAGAAACAACGGATGGTACAGTCAATCTAGACTTTATTCTAGACGCACGTACGTTACGTGGAAAAGAAGTCGTGGTCTTTGAAGATCTGTTTAGAGACGGTGTGTTATTAGCCTCTCACGCAGACATTACCGACAAAGATCAAACCATCAAAATCGTCAATCCAACCATTACAACCAAAGCTACCAATAAAAATGGTGGAAAAGAGATCTTGGCTTTACCAAATCAAACCGTGTTGGAATGGGTTAAAGTAGACGGTCTTGCGATTGGTCAAATCTATCGCTTAATTGTACAAGGTTACTTGACACCAGACGGCAGGCCATTTGAAGGTACCTATGCAGAAAAAGTCTTTACGGCGGATAAAGAAATGATGGAATTCTTATTTGAATTCTTAGTGGACGGTCGCAATCTTGCCGGAAAAGGCTTAAGTTTTACGGAATGGCTCCAAGCCAAAACAGAAGATGACAAAGAAATGTTTGAGGAAGTCGCAAAACATAATGTGGATTTAACAAACAAAGATCAAACGGTTCAATTTGTGGAGGCACCAAAACCACCGCAACCAGTGAAACCAGAACAACCACAACCAGAAGTCAAAGAAGCAGCTATGGTTCCAATGTTGCCAAAAACAGGCTCTGAAGACAATGATGTATGGATCATGATTGGACTGATCTTTGTTCTTGTGGCAGGATTGATTGGTTATGAATTATACAAAGCCAAAGACTAAGCAGGACGAACAAGCGGTTAGGCAACTAGCCGCTTGTTTGTTTTTTAGAAAGAATTTTTTATCAAAGGCAAATAAATTATTGTGTTGAGTAGTAAATGATCATGAGGATACACCAAAAAATACTGAGTGTAATAAATAAGAATTTAAGGACACAAAAGAGATAGAATATAATTATGTGATAATACAGTTTCTTTTTTCTTCTATAGAAGAAATCACGTTTAGCTACTCCTAATTGTTTTCTTACTTTATTTAGTTCTGTTAGGTAGCAGTATGAGAATTCAAAATACATTCTTTGTACTTTGAAGGGGATTTTTTTCGAATGTTTATTTGTGTTAATTGTTTTTTGTACTTCTTTGGCAAAATAAATAAGTTCATAAGGCAAATAAAAGTCTATATTTTTATTTTCAACTGTTTGGATTAGATGTTGAATTGTTTGTTTTTGTTCTAGAATATTTTTTCTTGTAATTTTTTGAAACAGATAATTTTCAATTGAGGATTCAAATGGAATAAATATTTCTTTTGTTAGGATTTCAGTGCTTTTCTTTTTTCTTGTATAGCGATGTTTTAAGTAAAAGCTAGTAATAGACCAAATAATAGTTCCGACTGGAACTATACTCGAGATGAAAGTGTGTAATTCATTTGAAAATAGTTGTTGAATAAAAGTGTTCATAAAAATAATCTCCTTTTTTATAAAAAGTTATAAAGGGCGTGAAAAAGTTGGAAGAATTATTCTATTGTCTGCTTGCAGAATTTTTGTTTATAATCATTGGTTTCTCAATTATGGGATTTTCAAATATGATGTATCTTTTTCCATTTGACAGTAAGGCTGAGTGTATTTTTAGTAGCATTATTATCTTCTTTATTTTAGCATGTGTGTGGATTGTTGCTAGGGAAATTTATCACCAGTTTGTGTTGGAAGATGGAAAAGGAATCGTTTCGTGTTTATTGTGAATTTTAAGAGGAGGAAAAAACATGGTAGTACAAGCTTTGAGAATAGATAAAGAATATTTCGGTGACATTACGTTATTAGGTTCACGTGAATCGAATGCACCAAAAGTAATTAATGGAGTATCTGGTCGTTATGTGCAATTGCAGGCGGAGTGTTCAAGGGAGGATCAACCAGCTTTTTATGTGTATTTAACGGCAGAAGATGATAAAAAATTGCGTTTACCTGAATTAGAAGTGCGAATTTCTTATGATACGGGATATTTTGTTTTTGTTAAAGAACGTATAACCAATCGAGAGACAAGCGATGATGGACGAGAACAACTTCGTAGAAGTGGTTATCAAGAAGTCGGACTTTTTCTAACGGGAGTAAAAATTGAGGAGGTTTTGTAAGATGGGGTTAAAGTTTCCAAATAATTATGATATTACTGAAGCATTTGATGCAACCTGTTTAGGTGCGGTGCGTTTTGGCGCATTGGAAGAACCGGTAGAAGTATTTGACAATGAGATACGAGAATATACAGGTGAGATCAAAGAGCGAAGAGCGAATCTTGTTTTTGGAAATCCAGGGGAACCAAAAGTTGCTCGTCGGGTGAAATTTCCACCTGAAGCGGATTTGACTGGTTTTAAACGTCGTGATTCGGTTCGATTAATTGATCCGGAGTATCATTTAATGTATATTCCAGCACAAGATGGAAACAAAGAGTATGCGGATTTAGTAATCCATGCGAAAGGATTAGAGAAAGTAGCAACACCAACAAATTCTTCTAACACAAAACAATCACAAGAAAAAGGTTTCGATCAAAAGCAACCAAGTGTTGATCCCAAAGAAAAAGAAAAGAAATAAGGATTTTTTGAAAGAGTAGGAGAAAGTTTTCCTACTCTTTTTATATAGAGATAGAAGGAAGGGGAGATTTTGATTTCAGATAAAACCAATCAAACACTTCGAGAGATTGTGACTTGTTGTCAAAATATCCAACAATTGATTGAGTATTTTGGAGACAATCCAACGATTTTTATACAAACAAATGCGTATATTTGTGCGGTTATTGGGCAGTGTATGTTTTTACGTGATCTTGTTCGTTTTTCATTACCGTATCAGTGGAAACAAGACCATCAAGAAGTGGTTTGGATTCGTGTAGTACGAATATGTAATATGTGTGCACACCCATATAAAAATCGATTAAATCTTTTTCGATTATGGTTTTTTATTAAATGTGATATTCCAGTATTAGTTGCTTTTTGTCAAAAGTTTTTAGCACAGGAGAAGTAAAAACAGAAAGGAGGAATGTGATAATTGGAACCTCATTTTTTTAAGTATCGTGGTCGGCGAATTCGTTATTTCAATCGTTATTTATGGTTTTGCTATTATGGTTTCTTTCTGTTCCCATTTTTGATTCTGTTAGGTTGGTTTAGTTGGAAAGTCCTTTATCCGCGTTTAAGTACGTATTCGAATTGGCAAATGTATCTTATTCCTGGAATAAGTATTGTGTTGTATTTATTGCTGGTTAGTGGATTAATTTTAGGTTTGATGCGTTGGTCGAGATTAAAAGAAGGATATTTTGCCTCTGTTTATTGGCGGCAATTACTTGCTCGAATGTTAATTGATAATCGGTTTGTTTACACAAAGAAACAGGTTGGTGAGAAACCAATGAAGGAAAAAATGAGATTACCAAAAGTTTATTTTTATCAAAAGAAACAAGAATTAGTGGTTTCTTTTCCTTTAGATGGTGGGCGTTTCCATGAACGATTTTTAAAAATGGGTCATTTGTTATCTGAAGTATTTTTGCGTGATTTAATTCGTGAAGAAAGAGAAAAAGCCCGAATCAATTATGTATTTCTTTCAGATTCTGGTCGGATTCCTATTGATCAATGTATAGCAGAAAATGGACGTATTCATTTAATGAAAACCTTGGATTGGGGATATGATCAATCGCCAAATCTGTTAATTTCTGGTGCGATTGGTGGCGGAAAAACCTATTTATTGTATTCATTGATCAAAGCTTGTTTAGATGTTGGGACAGTAGATATTTGCGATGGAAAAGCGGCAGATTTAGCGGCTTTAGGTGACGTTGATGTATTTAAAGGACATGTGTTTTATAAAACGAATGAAGACATGATTATTTGTTTACGAAATGCGTTAAAAGAAATGAATCAACGGTATGCCTATATGAAAATGATGAAAGAGCCTAAGTATGAACCAGGGAAAAATTATGCTTATTATGGGTTACCACCGCATTTTATCTTTTTTGATGAATGGGCAGCTTTTTATGGTTCGTTGGATATGGAAACAAGAAATAAAGTCGATAAATTGATTCAACCATTAGTATTAAAAGGTCGTCAAGCAGGCATGTACGTTATTTTAGCGATGCAACGACCAGATGCGGAATATTTTCCAAGTGGTGTTCGAGATAATTTAACGTTCCGTATTTCTGTTGGTCGATTATCTCCGATTGGCTATTTAATGACTTTTGGTGAAGATTTTAAAAATAAGCCATTTTACAACAAAGATCAACCTGGTCGTGGGTATGCTTTTCCAGGATTTGATGTACCTGTAGAGTTCTTTGCGCCATTTGTTTACAAAGACTATCACTTTATCAAAGAATTTGAGAAATTTACTGAAATGATTGTCTATGATTTTACAGTAAAAGAGGATAGTCAAGATCAAACGATGGGAGATGATAATCAGTTGTTACAAGAACAACTAGAGCGCCAAATGTATTTAGCAAAAGATCCAAAAGGAACAAGTTTTTCTGATGCGCATATTTTGTAATCAACTAAGGAGGTGAAGTTAAATGGCAGAGAGTTGTTATTATCGAGTAGCTACAGCAATACGAATGATTAATCCTTCTCTTTCTTCCAGAACGTTTTATGATTGGTTGAATCGTATTGAACAAGTAACTGATTACCGCTTTTTGCGCAAAGAACGTGTTTTTACAGGAAAAGTTATTAATCAAGTATTGCTAACGAAAAAAGATATAGAACGATTGACTCGATTGTATCATTATCGAGTAGGTTTAGAAGAGGATTTAACTTTGTCAATTTATCGCGTTTTTTCTCCTGAAAAATATAGTGAAATAACAAAATTAGATCATTTAATTTTGTAGTTATTATCTATCGGGAGGGCTCTAGACGTAGTCTGGTAGCCGCACTCTGCCTGGCGGTGCGCATTAAGGCTGCGAAGCATGGGCCTATAATGCGCACTCGCTAGCAGCGTGTGCAGCTCACAAAGAGGTCGTGCGCTTGCGCACGGCCTCTTTGTGTAAAGCCCCCCGATATATAATATGGGGGGCAGAAATAACATAACACAAATAAAAAAGTGTATTTAAATCAGTTATATCAAGGCTTTAGCTAAGGTTAGAAGGAGTACCCCTTTTTAGAAAAATTAGGGGGTACCACCTGTTATATCGGGATTTCTAGCAGATTAAAAAAATCGAAATTTGTTATTTTATAAAGGAGATAGAATATGACACCGATTGAATTGCGAAATTATCGAAAAAAATTGAGTTCTATTCACGCTTCAGGTGGAGGGAAAAAAATACTCTCTCAAAAACGTTTTGCACAGTTATTGGGATGCTCGGTAGATTATATAAAGAAGATGGAACAAGGGAAAAAGAAAATCCCAGAGGATTTCGAAAAACGAATCAAGGAACGCTTTCGATTGTATATGAAAAGCGGAATAGATCTTCAAGCAATGATCGACTATTTGCGTCTCTCCTTTTTTGGGACAGACTACAAAACAGTGATTCAACGTGTGCTACGAATGGATCTAACAGAATTTGAAACACGTCCGACGGGCTTGTATCTTTTTGACTGTCTTTCTGTTCGTGGGAATATCTGGGTGTTCTGGCATTCAAAACGAACCGTAACAGAAAATGTACTTGTGCAATTTTCAGGACAAGGTTGCCGGGAATATGAGGAAGTCATGCGTGAACAACAAATAGATTGGCGAATATGGCTATATTCCATTTGGAAAAATCAAGGAAAGTTGGAAGCTGGTTATACACGTGTGCAATGTAGCCGATTCGATATTGCGTTAGATGAACTTTGGGGATTGGAAACGGAAGAACATTTCGATCTCTTTGAATTACTGGAAAAACAAAAAGCAGGTTTATTAGAAATGGATTTTAAGAGATTCCAGAATATTGGCGGTTGTTTTTTAAATGATGGCTATTTTCGAAGTGAAGGATTATCTTTGTATTTTGGATCGCGAAAGAGTCCTCTCTTTTTTAATTTTTATGAGAAACGTTTTGAAATTGCGAACCGAGAAAAAATTTCAGAATTAGAAGCATTAACGAAATATGGTATTTATAATCGATATGAGTTACGGCTAGCCAATGAGAAAGCAACACAAGCAGTAGAAGCATTTATTTTAGGTGATTCACCGAAACGTTTAGGTGAGATTGGCGTTGGTTTAATTAATGCAAAACTTATTGTTTGGGATCGACTGGAAAGTGATGCACGGATTGTTGATGAACGATGGGCAAAATTATTTCGTTCGATAGAAGAATTGGATTTTACAGTAAAGCCAGAAAAATTCTCATTAGATCGTTCAGAACGCTGGTTTTTGAAACAAGTAGCTCCGACATTAAAGTTATTACAAGAAGCAGATCGTATTTTAGGAAGAGACTTTGTACAAGAAGGCATTGAGAATGCCGAACTAAATGACGAGCAACAAAGCTATCTAGAATGGATGGGAACGTCAGGAGGGAAAATTGCATGAACTCATATATGACAACAGAATGGCTGCGTCTTTTGGATTTAAAGGCTGCAATCGAAGCATTAAATGAAAAGATGGTTGATTTGTCTTATTTTCGTTTTCGAGTTCCTTATATTGAACAAGCGGTAAAAGCTGGACGTTATCAGGAAAAAGAGAACTGGCAAGAAATTGCACGCTTATTAGAAGTTCGTAAGGGATACGAACAAGAACTCGAAGAGTTGGAATTTAGCCGAAGGAAAGGAAGGCTAGAATTCATTCGCTTTTATCGATTTTCATTGCCAATACCTGCGATTTTAGCGGTTAAAAAAGGCTGCGATAAAATGAAGATATACGAAAACTGTGTGGCAGCACTTAGCAGCGAAAAACCTCTTATGGAAGAAATTTCATTGGCGACTGTCACTTGGGAAATGAGTCGCCAGCCAACAGAAGAACAGACATATCTTTCTTTAGAAGAGATTGAGATAGAATTAGAGGAAATTGGTCGCTATGCCACTTGTTCTACCTATTGTGGATCGGTCATTAGTATTGCTGGTGTGATTGTCTAAATGAAAAAAATTATGATTTATGTTGGTGCGTATTGGTCACGTGATCCAACAGTATTAGAAAATCCAGAGGCGGTACACTATTGCTTGCGCCAATTATTCTATCTGTATAAAGAACGATTAGAATCGTTGATTCGTCAGTTACCATATACTGACAGACGTTTAGATGAACTTCTTCTAAGGTATCCAGCAATGTATAAACGACGAAAAAATAGATTGTTACCAGAAGAGTATCCCATTGAAAAATGTGAACTTGAAGGGCGATTTGTGGCTTATTTCTATGATGATGTTCGTATGCGCTTAGTAGAACAACGAATGGAAATAGAAAATGATCGCTACTATTTTATCAATTATTGTAAGAAGCGTAAGTATCAAGTAACTGATGATTTTTATGATTGTATTTTACAAGATGGGGAAGTGATTCTATCCAAAATTGCTCCAAGTTTTCGTGAACTTGTGCCGATTGATTTTTTGAAAAAATGTCATTTGCGGATTCTTCCGTAAAAAAGAGCTATAAAAGGAAAGAAAAGTAGAAGCCAAATCGGTTTCTGCTTTTTTATTTTTTTTAGGAAGGAGAAGATGGTATGTCACTGGAATTTTTAGGAGAGCCAATTGAAAAGGAAGAGTTCGTTTCGCATTATATGGATTTGTTTATTCAGGTGATAAAAAAACTTTGTGCGATTGATGAATTTTATCCACGCGAACAAGACTATCTAGCCGCTGAACGAATAAAAATCAGTTTATTATGGGAAAAATTCACAGATGAAAATAACCGACCGCCAGATTATCGCTATTTATCAGATTGTTTAACGAATAATGTGCTTTCTAAAGAATACCTATTTCACAAACGTGAGAAAAATCAAATGTCGGTTGAACATTTTTGTGATTGTTATATTGCATTATTGCGTAGTCAACAGTTATTAACAGTAGAACGATATGGTGCAGAGTTTGGTTATGTCATGCAAGCTGAGCGTCATAGAGCTACAAGATGCTATGAAAAAGAAGATCAAGTGATTGATGGCTATGAAGAATTATGTATTCGAAACAATCGCTATTTGCAACAACGTTTATATGAACAATTGATGATGGATTTTTCAAATCTCTATAGAGGATATGAATGTTCGATGATTCAAGAAAGGTAGAAGAAAAGGGGGAATTTTTATGTGGCGATTATTATTTTTGGTGGTATGTGGTATGGCATTGTTCTATGTGTATCGTGTCTATCTCTATCCACGAATGGAACGATGGACAAGTTGGTATAGAGATCCTTTAAAACAACGAAAAGGATTGAAGCGGTATCGTTATGAATTACTTGTTGAATTTTCGGATGGGCGACAAGCACAGTATTATTTTTTTGCAAACTATCCAAAATACAACACCAGTGAACTATTGATTCAATTATTCAAAAATAATCCATATGTTGGGTTAGAAGAAAACGGACGGGAGTTCTTTTATCGTTCAGATAATATTAGTGCGGCGTCTATGAACAAAACACGAATTGCATAAAAAATTGGAGGAATAATCATGAAAAAAACAACATTAGCAGTCGTAACAACACTAGGAATTTCATTATTTTCGTTTCAATTAGGGAGTTCATTGGTTTATGCAGATGAAACTGTAGAAACACCTAAGTCAGAAATTGTAGAAACATTGCCAGGGGAAGGATTACCAGATGTTGAGACAGAGCTAAATGGAGGAACAACGGAAAAACCAGCAGAACCTGAACAATTGCAGCCAGAGAAACCTGAAAAAGAGCCAGTGGCACCAGAACCAGAGTTTCCTGAATCAACTTTGCCGACTGATCCAATTGAAGAAGAAGGTGTGCACAGTTCAACAACAACGGATTCAAGTATAGTCACAACTCCAGAACAATCAGGAACAACCAGTTCTTCTGAAACGAATACCGATTCATCAAGTACGGAACAGCCAACGATGTCTTCTACCAGTGAAGAACCAAAAGAAGAACTGAAACAACCTGCTGAAAAGGCAAGCGAAAAATCAGAAGTAATTCCAAAAGAAAATAAACCTGTTGTTCCAGCAAAAGAAGTCACAGTATCGGTAACCCCAAGCGGTGAAATTATGACGAATACTTCTCAAGGAACTAGTGTACCGATTGTCACTAGTAATGTAGAGGAATTGACCCATATTCCAACACCAACAACTCCACTAAAAGCAGAAGGTGGACAAACAATTGTTGGTGTAAAAGATGGAATTCCATTAGTCCAAGATAGTGAAGGGAATTTGGTAAAGGATTTGTCTATTCCTGTAAAGAAACTTCCAAGTGGCAATATTGAAGTCAAAACAGCAGATGGAAAAACAAAAGTCTTACCAAAGACTGGTGAAGAAATACATGTTGCACTTTCTGTTCTAGGAGGAGTGTTGACAAGTATTGCTGGATTTATTGGATATAAAAGAAAGAGAAAAGGAATAGAAAATGAGGGTAATTGAATGGACTATTTTTTAGAAAAACAAGCTTATCGTTGTCAATCGTACGTACTAGTAAAAACATACTAGAAGGAGTAGCTTATGAAAAAACGACAGCTACGGCGGAAAGAAAAAGTTTATACAGAGAAAGTACCGAAGCAAAAGAAAATCCATTCAAAAAAAGCAGTGAAATGGATTTGGTGTTTGGTTTTATTTCTTTGTTTTTCAGGGGGCTTGGCATTTTTTCAATCCATGAAAACGAAGGTTCAAGTATCGTTTTTGAAAGATGAAATCCAACAATTACAAAAGAAAGAAGTACAAAGTCGGTCAGAATTAACGTACACACCTGAAATTGAATCCTTTATGAATCGTTTTGTAGCTTTGTATATGAACACATACGATAATCATGAACAAGAACAACAACGCCAAGAAACATTAAAAAAAGAGTTTTATGCACAAAATTTTTTTCAAGAACTAGGAAATGTTTCAGGAGTTCGAAAATTAACTGCTGCTTCGTTTATTGGATTAAAAGAAATTGAAACCATTCCAACAGCTAGTTATAAAGTTACTTATGATATTCGCTCGATGGATTCAGAGAGTAAGAAGGAAACAAGTGTAGCAATCACACAAGTACTCAATCTTCCCTTTTCTGTTTCAAACAAGGGCTGTCGTATTATTGCTTATCCTTATTTTACGGCACTACCAAAGAATACAGAAAAACAACGAATGATTACTTATGATGACACATTATACGAAACGGTTGATGCGTCGGAAGCGAAAGATGTTGAAGGATTTGTGGAAGATTTCTTAGATAAGTATGCGAAAAACAATGCAAAAGATATGTCATACATGATGAAAGAACCTGAAGGACTCAATCAGACAGCTAAAGTTGATCAAGTAGAGATGAAAGTATTGCGTTATAAAGAAACGAAAAAACCTTTTATTGTAAAAGCAACGGTCGTCTTTCGAGATGGTGATACGTCACTTTTACAAAAAGAACAAATGACGCTTGTTATTACGAAAAAAACAAATCAGTATTATGTTGAAAAATTAACACATAATTGGTTGGATACGAAAGGAGAAAAAAGGAAATGACACTGAAGGGAATTGTAGATTTTATATTAACGCAAGGTGGCTATTTTTTAATAATGGTGGTTGTTTATCTGGGATTGCGAAATTTTATGAAATCAAAAGTAGGAAATGCATTAATATCTATCGCAGCAGGTGCAGCAGTCTATTTCTTCTTAAATGATCCAACACGTGTATTTGATGCGTTTGGTAAAATCATTGAAAAATTATTTATGGATTAGGAGGATAGTGAAGTGGATTGGGAACCTTATGATTATTCGATTGTTTATGCGGAACCTTATCGCGTACAACAGATTACAAGCAATTGGCGTCTTCCATTTCCAGTTGCATTAGTCAATGCAGCAACTTTTTTATTGGTCGCAATCTTTGAATATTTATTTTTACGTTCATTTATTGGTTGGGTTATTTCTTTTTTTCCACCAGCAGGGGTTGTTTTTTATATAGGGATACCCTATTTATGTGTGTTAGCACTGGCAAAACTAAAACCTGATGGAAAAAAAGTGCATTTTTATTTATGGGATTGGTTTTGTTATGTAGTGCGTATGATGAATGGTGATTGTGTGTATTATAACTGGGACAAGGTATCAAACAATGCATTGGAAGAATTACTTTTTGTGAATAAGTATGTTTATTTAGAGGATTAGAAAAAGGGACAATCAACTGGTTGTTCCTTTTTTTAATTGGGAGGTGAGATCTATTGGTACTTGTAAAAGAACCAGTGAAAGCATTCAAGAAAAATTGTTTGTTAAATGGAGAGGATTGTATCTGGGCCTACTATCATGTTTTTCCACGAACAATTTCAAAAAACACACCAAAAAAGACACAGGAAATAAAAGAAATGATGGCTCGTTTACTGTTGTTTTTAGCAGATTATGAAGATGTGGAGTTGGTGATGTATCCACGAACAATGAATTTACGAACAAAGTTTGACACCTTAGGTAAGGGATTTTCACCTGATAGTCAAGCCATTGGTGCGTATTATGCAAAAGAAACAGTGACATTGTTAGAACGAGAAGGGCAAGTCTATCGTCCTTCATTTATTTTAGGAATCAAAGTCAAAGAAAAAGCAACGGTGGAGAGCTTTCATGATGTATTAAATCTAATCTGGTTAGATGTGGCAGGAAGTTTAGCACGCTTATTTGGATTAGAAGTAGATGATTTGGAAACATTATTTTCTGAAAGTGATCCTTATGTAAAAGAAGTGACACAATTACTTTATAGCTTTTCTATTCGTCCCTTAGTAAAAAAAGAGCTGTTGTATCTCAATCGTCTGCAATATATTCGAGGAATGGCTCATAAAGTAGAAGAACAAAATAATTGGGAAGTACTGAAAGACAATCAAGGAACGTATGTACGTATACCGAAGGAACATAAAGGCCTTCTTCAATTAGAAGATGAGTTGGGGACTAGTTATTTAGCGTTGTTACCTATTGGAGAAACACCTGAAAATATGAGAAATTGTGATCTATTTCAATTTGCACAGGATCTTTCTTTCCCAGCAGAATTACGAATGAAAATTCACTATCCACGCTTGAAAGGACAGGGAGGTATTGGTTTAAAACTGAATTGGCTATCGGAACGGTTCAAAACAGAACATAAGGAATTGGTTCAAAATGATGAAGAACCTAGTGAACGCTTATTAACTGTTCGGGGATTAGTAAAACATTTAAAGCAACGAGTAGATAATGGACAACCTGTCGTTGATTGGATCGCATGTTTTATTGTATACGGTCAAACGGTTGAAGAAGTTCGTCAAAATAGTGCAACGATTATTCAACAGCTTCATACGATTATCCATATCCACCGTGCAAAAAATGATCAACGAGAATTGTTCTATAAATGTTTATTAGGACAACCATTGGGACGGCAGTTACATTGGAAGCACCGAACAACTGTAGAAGCAGTTGGTGAATGGTTGTTTTCAGCAGTATCAGAGTTAGGTATGGAATCCGGCTGGTATATTGGTCGTCAAGATACATTAGGAGACGGTGGTTCTAGAGGAGAGAAAACACCGTTAGAAGAATTGATCTACGCGTCAAATCGCTTTGTCTTTTTAAATCTTTTAGCCATTGCGGAAGGAATCAAAGGTGCGTTGTTTGATGCGCCTCATGTAGCAGTAACTGGAAAAACTGGTAAAGGGAAAACATTTTTAGTTGGCTTGCTCTTTTTGTATAGTTCGTTTATGAATGTACAAAGTTTATTTGTAGATCCCAAAGGAGAAAAGCGCAAATGGTTCACGAAACTCATTCAAGACCCGTATTATCAGAAACATTACCCTTTGTTTGTGGAACATTTGCAAAAAATGAGTTTTGTCACGTTAGATGCTACAAATCCCCGTAATTATGGCGTATTAGATCCAATTGTTTGTTTATCCCGAGTAGATGCGAAACAAGTAGCCCAGGATATGATTGATGAGTTAAGTCCGTTAGGTACCAATCACCTTTTAAAAGGGGCGGTATTAAAGGGAATCCAAGAAGTTTTAGTTCAAAAAGAAGCCGGACAACAAGTTGGCTTGATGCATGTGGTCGAGTATTTAGAACAAATGGAACAAAAAGAGGTTCGAGAATATGGTGAGTTTTTACGCTTGACGGTAGAAGATTCGATTTTACGTTTAGGATTTTCTTATGGAGAAAACCCGGGATTAGACTTTAATGCCAAAACAACGATTTTAGAGATCCAAGATTTGAAATTACCAAATGACAATGTTCGACCAGAACTATATACAGATGCGGATCGAAAGTCTTTGTGTTTGATGATTAGTTTAGGTCGTTTTTGTGAAATGTTTGGAAAACGAGATAGTAGTAAGAAAACAGCGATTTATTTTACAGAAGCATGGGTATTTAATAATTCGAACGCAGGACGTAGTATTATTGCAGCAATGGCGCGTGTGGGGCGTTCACAGATGAATCAATTAGTGTTAGATACACAATTTATTGGCGACTTAGGTTCAGATAAAGAAAAAGGGAATTTTGGTGTTGTCTTCGCTTTTGATGAAGACAGTGAGCGAGAAAAGATTTTGACTCATTTACGTTTGGAAGTAAATGAGGCGAACTTAGCTGAAATGAGCCATATGATTAAAGGACAGTGTTGGATGTTAGATCCCTATGGACGTGTAGGAAAACTCAATGTACACAGTTTGTTTGAAGAAATGACCGCTGCATTACAAACAACGGAAAAAACAAGTCACTCTCAAGTAGAAGAACAGGATACGTTAATCATGCAATAGAAATGAGGTGAAACAATGGCTTATATAAAGCGTAAGGAAAAGAAATGGTGCGTTTTGCTTTTTTTAACGATTGCATTCGGACTGATTTTTGTTGGTGGATTGGTGTATGCGGCAGAAAAGCAGGTGGATCAATCGATCTATGAGATTGGGAAATTTCATATTGATACCTTTTCTTCTTATTTATCTGATAGTGAATTTTCATTAGGTAAAATGTTATTTGGGGCAAATGGCACAGATTTTCTAAAAATGATGACGAATATGTTCTTTAGTTTAAGTAAATTGATTTGGCAAGGCCTTGATTTTGTCATTGAGAAGCTCTATGAAGGAGCTGCAATGAACGAGTTAATTCACCAGTTTTTCACTTTTTCGGATACTATTTATTCGAAAATATACGATCCTATTGGTGCGGGGATTGTCGTCTTGTATGTGTTATATCTATTTACTCTTCGTATATTTAGAGGGAAACATTACGCAAAAATGGTGTTTATTCGATTTCTCTTCGTTGTCATTTTTTCAATGGTTTGGTTTGGCTATGGTATTAATGTGCCTAGTAAAGGAGAAGCTTTTACCAAAGGATTAAATGATTTGTCAGTCGAAGTAGAAGGCTTTATTTTTTCTGCTACAAATAGTCTAGATGAATTGGCGACAAAAGATGTCAATGGTGTTTTAGTGCCAACGACACAAAAGGAAGCCATTCAAAAAGTGCGCCAACTTTATTATAAAGCGGCTGTTGTTGATCCGTATCTATTGTTAAATTATGGGACAACAAATTTAGAAGAATTGTATCAAGCAGAGATTGAACCGCAAGAATTTCTAGCCAAGGAAGCGTCAAGTGAAGAATTATCTGATATTGAGACAAAAGTGACCACCGCTGCAGGAGAAGATAGAGGGAAAAAGAAGACTTATCGTGTCTATATTCAACCAACTAAAGCTGTTTATAAAGCAGTAGTTGGTTCTATGGTACCATTGCTTAATCTAAGTATTGGATTACCACTTGTAGTGATTGGCATGATTCGATTTATCTTTCAAATGTTGGTGTTGTGCTTATTACTTGTGATTCCTTTTTCATTACTCGCTTCTTTTGTTCCAGTATTTGATTATATGCTCATGAATACCTTAAAGTCCTTTTTGGGCTTGATGTTTCAAAAATCTTTTTACAGTGTGATTATTTTGGTGGCATTTTTGATCTATAACATAGTAGACGATTTAATTCCAATGAATACTGTTTTTGGTTTTTTAGGAAATATGTTTGTCAAAGCACTCCTATCAATTTTACTCATTGTAAAACGGAAAGATTTATTAAAGAAACTAGGGTTAGGAGCTGCAGATCAAACTATAAACAACACGAAAAACATAGCAAGTCATTCTTTGTCTCAAATGAAACAACTGCCTGGTCAACTATCAACTGCTGGGCAAAATTTGGCAATCAAAGGTGCAGGATTAGCAGGGAATGTGTATCGAGCAACGAATCCACTCGCTTCTGCAGCGATACATGGATTTCAAAAGTTTCAACAAAAACGTACACCACAAGAATCGGTAAAAGGGGGGCAAGTGATTAATCCCTTTGAACTAGGTGGGCGTTCAAATCAAGCCTTGCCTTATAGTGGTCGTCATGTTCGTTATCATGGGGTAGATCCTGAAAAGACTTCTACCAAACCGAAGACAGGGCAGAATTCTGGTCTTTCAAGTGGTTTGATTCCAAATTCGTCCATGACTTCAGTAGAACCAAAACAGCAGATACAATCGTTGGCACAATTGAGTAAGCAACAAGGGAATAATCAAAGAAAACCATTGTTAAATAAAGGTATCGCTTTTGTTGGTCAATCGATTCCGTTGCCTTCTGGAAAAGTGCCCGTGCCACAATTAACAGCTGCTGGTTCTCTTTCACAACAGATTCGCCAAGTGAAAAATCAGGCGAAAAATGGGCGTTATCCAGCAATGCAGCAGTTATTGAATCAATACTCTGTTCCTAATTCGTCGGTAGCCACTCTATCAGGAATTCGTTCTGTGCAACAACCGGGGCAACGTTCGTCTGAAAGTAAACCGTCGATTTCTGCACTAAAATCGTTACAACCTGCATTTTCTTCTTTAGATAAGCCAACAGAGCAATCGGAAAAAATAGAAAAGGATCCTAAAACACTGCCGATTTTGGACGCAAAACCAGGAACCGATTTTACTTTACCAAAAGGACGAACAGTCCAAAAACCATTATCGAAGAAAGGATGAGGAAGAAATGAAGAAAGGGTGTCTAGGTTGTCTTCTTTTCTTTATTCTTCCCTTTTTTTTATTGCCATTCTTTTTTTCAGGAGAACTTTCCGAGGATGGAGGAGAAGCTACAGGTCTAGCTGTCGCTTTTAATGGGGAATATACCGAAGGATTACCGATTTTTTCAGAGATTAAAGGACGTGGTCCGATCACAGATGAACATGCGCAAGCAGCAGTCGGTGCAGCTGTAAAGTATCAGTTATTACCGAGTGTGATTCTTTCTCAATTAGGCTATGAATCGACTTATGGACAGTCACAATCTGGAAGAAACGATACGAACTTTTTTGGGATTACCTGGTTTCCTGGTTGTCCCTACCCACAAGGTTCTGCACGTGGAATTGGTGGTTCTGAAGGTGGCTTCTATATGAAGTTTCCGAACCTAAAAGCTTGTTATGACTATTATGGATTTATGGTGGCGAGCCAAAGTAACTTTAATCAATGTGTGGGCAATAAAGATCCTGGAAGTTGTTTATTGATTCTAGGTCGTGGAGGCTATGCGGCAGCAGGTATTACCGAAGGCAGTCCGTATTATCAAGGCGCAATGAGTATCATAAAGTCCTATAACTTAACGGAATATGATGCCTTTGCGATCAAGCATTGGAATAGCCTACCAATCAAAAAAACTTCGCTTATTGCAGGAAAAAGTAAAGGCAATGCGAAGGTTTTGGATCGGATCATTGGACGACCCGTAAATAATGGGGAATGTTATGGTGGTACGGCATGGTATGTATCTCAACTAGGTGGCCCACAGTTAATGGGTTCTGGACACATGTTTGCGATGTTAATAGGGGAAGATTATAACTGGGCAACCTATGGTTGGCAAGTGATCATGAATCCAAAGCCCAGTGACTTACAAGCAGGAGATGTGGTCAATTGGCAAGCAGGTGGTGCATTGTCTCCTGGAATCTATGGCCACACGGGTATCATAACAGATGTCTCAAATAGTGGACAAAGTTTCTCCACCGTAGAACAGAACGCCGAGCAGGGGCGAATTATGGCTCGGTATCAACGCACGTACAATCAAACAAAAATTCGTAGTCTGGTTCGTAAGGTGAAATAAGAAAGGCAGGACTAGAAGCGTGAAAAAAGGGATAATTTTAGTATTTAGTTGGTTATGTTTGATAGGTCTTACTGGTTGTCACTGGTTTTCTTCTGAAAAACAAAAAACGCAATTGACAACGACAGAAGATACAATCGAAGCAGTAAAAGAAATAAGCGGAACTTTTCAAAGTACTGAAAGTAACAGTCAAATTGGTTCATTAGAAGATGAGACAGCGCAACAAATAGATGAAATGACAAAAAATTTCTTAAAAGATTTTGCTAGAAAATGGAGTAATTTCACAGATGTTTATAAACGCAATCAAGCTGTGAGGGCCTATATGACAGATCGTTGTATTAAAGACAATAGTATTGATGTAGACCCGCATGTACAAATGAAAACAACTGGAAAACTATACCAGATAACACAAGATATAGAGAATTCGAATCAATATCTGTTATTTGGAGAAGAAACAACGAATGAGGCCACTCAATTTGTATTACTTCAATTGAAAGTAGATCAAGAAGCACAAAAGATTGATGGGATTAAGATTTATTATGTACGGAGTGCGTATTAAAAGAAAAAGAACTGTGATAATTATTGTAATTAAATCGAATAGAGATTATTTATTTTCAATTAAAAACAGAGATAGAATGAATACTTATTCTATCTCTGTTTTCTATTGGGCTAATCTAGATATTTTTTCGTTTTCTATTTAATTTGATTCCTACTGCAATAGAAGACAATAAAATTACTAATCCAGCTAAAATTCCTGATGATTCTTTTTCACCCGTTTGAGGAAGAGTATTATTTGACTTTGAATTATTATTTGACATATTCTTCTCTGTGATTAGAGTTTTAGGGGTAGTATTTTTTAAAGTGACTGCTTTACCTGAATCTTCAGGTGTTACCGGAGTTTCTGGATCTGGATTTACTGGTTTCTCTGG
>OIEU01000254.1_pt1 | contig 30730 bp, 29 predicted proteins | sample 1581831 | NCBI WGS metagenome assembly OIEU01 (sample SAMN03281007, study PRJEB24777) | human gut metagenome | isolation source: fecal sample PR166 from 1 month old female Malay infant, vaginally...
TTCCCGCCAGACGAGACTCCAGCCGCATATATTCCGACACCATCTGCGACATTGACCACGAGTCCGTATAGCGGGTAAATTTTTGCAACTCACTTTGTCGCTCATGCACCAGATAAGTAATATATCCGGTGACAACAAATAACGACAAAATAATAGCCGTGAGTATTCGATTCAAGATCCAACCCTTATTCTATAATCATCTTTGAAACTTGCCAGGCCGATCGGGAATAATAGATCTGGTTCTGTAATTCAGCACTGCTGTCGTAAGGGTAGACAATAAATAACGGGCCTTTATCACGAATGCGCATATATTGACCGTTCATTTTTAACGCCATAATGACCGGGAATTTATAAAAATCATCAATCGGGATAATGGTAGTGTAGTCGTTCAGCGCCAGCACGCGGGCCGATGTGCCTTTCGCGCCGACTAAATCCATGAGTTTACTAAGGGGAATACCGTCAAAACGAACCTTGCCGGTGTACCAGGGGGTGGTGGTTTCTATCGTCTTCATCCCCAGTTTTTCCAGCATTGCGAGATCAAAAACGGCCTTGTCGCCGACATTCATATTTCCGATTTTTCCGGAAATGGTCAGTACAGGTTTTCCTGTCGGCGCAGGCAGTTTTTCAGCATAAGCAGAAGGCAACATGACAGAACAAAATAAAACTGCAAGAAGTAGACGCATTTTACTCACCATTCCAGAGAGGGAGACACGTTAAGTGTAAACCATTTACGTCGATTCTTAAAAGGTGTCCATCTTTGTTATCCGTTGATTTAATTAAAAGTATAAGCTGGATGGCAAATTGCCAGAATGTTAAGTCCAGGGTGTGATTTCGACCGTCTTTCCCATCGATTCTTTTTTGCGCCATCTCCCCCGCTTAGCAGGCAAACTACTTTCCTCCACGGCCGCTGCGCGGTAGTCTCAGAGCAGACGCAACGGTAAAAGCGTCTCATTCCAATAACAATGAAGTACGTGACTGACAGGACAGGGTATGGATTCAACAATAAGCGTGCAGCCCGGCGAGGCGCCAGATTCACTACATCGGGCCCGGCGGGCGGCCTGGGGTAGTTTTGCCGGCGCGGTGGTCGACTGGTACGATTTTCTTCTCTATGGCATTACCGCCGCGCTGGTGTTCAACCGCGAATTTTTCCCGCAAATCGGCCCGGCGATGGGAACGCTTGCCGCCTTTGCCACCTTCGGCGTTGGGTTTCTTTTTCGCCCGCTCGGCGGAATTATTTTTGGCCACTTCGGCGATCGCCTCGGGCGGAAACGGATGCTGATGATGACCGTCTGGATGATGGGTATCGCCACTGCCTGCATCGGCCTGCTCCCCTCGTTCAACCAGATCGGCTGGTGGGCGCCGGTGCTGCTGGTGTTCCTGCGAGCGGTTCAGGGATTCGCCGTCGGCGGCGAATGGGGCGGCGCGGCGCTGCTCTCGGTGGAGAATGCCCCGCAGGGGAAAAAAGCCTTTTACAGCAGCGGGGTGCAGGTGGGCTACGGCGTCGGCCTCCTGCTCTCTACCGGGCTGGTATCGCTGATTAGCAGCCTGACCAGCGACCAGCAGTTCCTCAGCTGGGGCTGGCGCTTACCGTTCCTGTTCAGCGTGGTGCTGGTCCTTATTGCGCTGTGGATCCGTAACGGCATGGCGGAATCGCAGGAGTTTGAAGCGCAGCAGAGCCAGGACAACGCGCCGCAGATGAAAAAGCGGCTGCCGGTAGTGGAAGCGCTGCTTCGCCATCCGGGAGCGTTTTTACTGATTATCGCCCTGCGGCTGTGTGAACTGCTGACGATGTATATCGTCACCGCCTTCGCCCTCAACTACTCCACGCAAAACCTCGGCCTGCCGCGCGAGCTGTTTCTCAACATTGGCCTGCTGGTGGGCGGTCTTAGCTGCCTGACTATCCCCTGCTTCGCCTGGCTGGCAGACCGCTTTGGCCGTCGGCGGATCTATATCACCGGGGCGCTGATCGGCACTTTGAGCGGTTTCCCGTTCTTTATGGCGCTGGAGAGTCAGTCCGTTTTCTGGATCCTGTTCTTCGCCCTGATGCTGGCCAATATCGCCCATGATATGGTGGTCTGCGTCCAGCAGCCGATGTTTACCGAGCTGTTCGGCGCCAGCTATCGCTATAGCGGCGCCGGCGTCGGCTACCAGGTGGCGAGCGTGGTCGGCGGCGGCTTTACCCCGTTTATTGCCGCGGCGCTGGTCACCTTCTCCGGCGGATCGTGGCACAGCGTGGCCCTCTATCTGACCGCAGGATGCCTGCTGTCAGCGCTCACCGCGCTGCTGATGAAAAAGCACCCCGTCGACTGACCCACCAGCGGAGGGCGTAACCCGCGCCCTCCGGTAAGGAGAATGCATGTCTCAGTTAACCCTGGCCGACTGCTGGCCTCGCCGTTTTTCCCCCTCCTCGCTGGCGCTGCAGTTTTGCGAGGATCCCACCCAGGCGGAACAGCCGTTGTTTGCCAAAGCCAGCGCCGGCGAGGCCGTCGCCCAGCTCTGGCAGGCGCCGCAGGGATTGGTGGTGCCGGGGAGCTATCGTCAGTTTACGGATCTGCCGGCGGTCAGCGCGCATTTTGCCGCGCGCGGCTGGCCGGTATGGCTTCGCCGCTCCGGCGGCGGTCTGGTGCCCCAGGGGCCGGGCATTATCAACCTTAGCCTCGCCTGGCCGGTGCAGCAGCCGCTCGGCGAAGCCGCCGAACCGATCTATCATTCGCTGTGCGCTGTGCTGCAGCGCACCCTCGCGCGCTTCGGCGTTGCCAGCCACCCCCGGGCGGTGAGCGGTTCCTTTTGCGATGGCCGGTATAATCTTGCCTGCGGAGAAGGCGCGGAGGCGCGCAAGATTGTCGGTACCGCCCAGTACTGGCGGCCGCTGGCGGCGGGCGGCGGCCACGTGGTGCTGGCCCATGCGGTGATCCTTATTGACGCCGATCTGAGCGCGGCGCATCAGGCGGCGAACGCCTTCGAAGCGCAGCTCGGCAGCGAGCGGGTCTATTGCGCTGACAAGACCGTTACTCTCGCGCAACTGCTTCCCGGCGAGCGCCATCTGCTGCCCCGCTTTAGCGAGGCGCTGGCGCAGGAGCTGGACGCGGCTCGCTGAAGGTCGCTTTCAGATAGCGGCTGAAGGTTTCCACCGCGCGTGACACGCGCGGGGTATAGGGCCGGATGACGTACAGCCGGTCGGCAAACACCTCCACCGGCTGCCACGCCGGCAGCAGCTCCTGCACCAGCCCGCGGCCAATGGCCTCCCGGGCGCTGAAATCCGGCAACAGCGCCACCCCAAGCCCCGCCAGCACCGCATCACGTAGCGACTCGCTGTTATTGGTGGCGAATGGCCCCTGCACGTTGATGGTCACCCGAGCATCGGGCGACTGACGGGAGGCGAACGTCCACTGCGGGCGCTGTGGACCACGGGGATAGGTCAGGCACTGGTGGTGGCGCAGATCTTCGGGGGTCTCCGGGCGGCCATGGCGGCGAATATAATCGGCGGACGCGACGGTAAGCGTCGCGGTGTGACACAGCGGCCAGGCGACGTGGGTATCGGGGAGCGCCTCGCGCCGACAGTGGCGGATGGCGAGATCGAACCCTTCGCTGGCCAGAGAGACCAGCCGGTCGGTGACCTCAAGCTGCAGATGCAGCTGGGGATGCTGATGCAAAAACGGCGCGATTGCCGGGACCAGCTGCTGGCGGGAAAAGGCCACCGGCGCGGTCAGGCGCAGCGTTCCCCGCAGCGGCCCGCCCTCATCGCAGGCGCCGGTGAAAATATCCCGCAGCAGACCAAACGGCTCGTTGAGCTCCGCCACCAGCCGCAGTCCGTCGTCGCTGAGGCTCACGCTGCGGGTGGTGCGATGGACGAGGGTTTTACCGGTCACCCGCTCCAGCTCGCTGATTTTCTGGCTGATAGCCGACTTGCTGATCCCCAGCTTTTCCGCGGCCCGGGTATAGCTTTTTTGTTCTTCCAGCACCGTCAGCCAGTACAGATGGAGCCAGTAACTCTCCGGACGACTCTCGCTCATGTGATTGTTCACCAGTAAAAACAATGTATTCAACTATAGCGGTTTTTGCCGGCGGCGGCATCGGCTAGCATCTTGTTGAGCCCATCATTATTCCCTAACGATAAGGAGCACCTGCATGCCATTACTGACATTTGACCTGATTGAAGGCCGTACGGAACAGGAGGTCAAAACCCTGCTGGATGCCGCCCATCGCGCCGTGCTGCGCGCCTTCGAGGTACCAGAACGCGACCGTTACCAGATTGTTCATGAAAACAAAGCCCATCATATGGTGATTGAAGATACCGGCCTCGGACTGACCCGCACGCGGGATCTGGTGGTGGTGCGGGTCTATACCAGCCCGCGCAGCGAGGCGCAGAAGCAGCGCTTCTTCGCCATTTTGCAGGAGGAGCTGGCGGAACACTGCGGCCTGAGCGGCGATGATCTGATGGTGTCGATTATCAGTAACCAGAAAGGCGACTGGAGCTTTGGCCGCGGGGTCGCGCAGTATCTTACCGGCGATCTGTAACCCGCAGCCCGCAGTACGCCCTTAGCGGCGGGCTGCCGTCGCGATACGCTGCCGCGCCTGCTGCTCGATATTCTCCAGCAACTCCTGGACATCGTCTTCATCAATGTCGAGGAACTGGCCTTCCAGCAGCGCGGCGTGAATATCTTCCCGGGTGACCGAAATACCCAGCGGCACCGCCCTGGATTTGACCTCCTCCGCCGCCAGCGGATGCGGATAACGGCGGCCAACCAGGTTATTAAACACAATAGCCAGCAGCGCCAGCATCAGCGAGTTGAGGAGCACCGGGGTCAGCACAAAGTGATAGCCTTCGCTGTGCACCCCGGCGCCGCCGAGGATCGCCGTCAGGGCCACCGCGCCGCCGGGGGGATGCAGACAGCGCAGAAAATACATCCCGGCGATGGCCAGAGCCGCCGCCAGACCGCAGGCCAGCGCCGCATCGGGGACCAGCATACCCACCGTGACGCCGATCAGCGCCGACAGCACGTTGCCGCCGACAATCGACCACGGCTGCGCCAGCGGGCTGCTCGGTACGCCAAACAGGAGTACCGCCGAGGCCCCCATCGGGGCAATAAACCACAGATTGACTTCGCCGAGCAGCCAGTGGCTGAACATGCTGGTCACCGCCAGTCCGGTGCCGGCGCCAATGGATCCCAGCACGATATGCCGGCGGGCCACCGGCAGCGCGTGCGGCTTCAGGCGGCCAAGGAAAATCCGCAGCCGTGAAAATATCCCCGCAGGAATAACACTCAACATCGCTTCATCGCTCAAATCATAGGAATTACTTATATTTTATTTTCTTTTTTTAACCTTAAATTAACAACCCTGTCTTTCGCAGGGGATAGCGCGCGCGGCGATGTCCGACGGCATTGTGCTGTGAATTCTCGCGGGGGCTGATAGAATCCCTTTTCGGTCAGGGGGATACCCCTTTTGCGAATTGAAGGTCATAACCCAGTGAATAATAAAATCTCTTTAGCGAAAGAAGTGGCATGGGCCAGCCAGAATATGCCGCGTACCCTGCGTCAGGTCGCCGCGCTGCCCGACCTCAGCGGCGTGCGTCTGGCCTGCTGTATGCACCTCGACATGAAAATGATCCCGCTGGTGCAGGGGATCCTCGACAAGGGCGCTCAGGTCTTTTTAACCACCTGTAACCCCACCACCGTGCAGGACGACGTGGTGGCCTGGCTGGTGGAGCGCGGCGCCGAGGCCTGCGCGTGGCGCAATATGAGCGATGCCGACTGGCAACAGTCATGGGAAAAAGCGATTGCCTGGCAGCCCACTCACCTGTGCGAGATGGGCGCCGATATCACCACCCTGCTCCACCAGCGCGGCGAGTTTGGGAACATCGTGGCGGGTCTGGAAGCCACCGGCTCGGGCGTCAATCGGCTGGGGGATATTCAGCCAGGCTATCCGATCTTTAACTGGGACGATCTGCCGGTCAAAGAGGGGCTGCACAACCGCCATATGGTCGGTCTCACTGCCTGGCACACCTTCTTCCAGACCACTCACCTCACCCTGCATGAGAAAAAAGTGCTGGTGATCGGCTACGGCCTGGTCGGCCAGGGCGTCGCGGCGGCGGCAAAAGCTTTTGGCGGTCAGGTGATGGTGGCGGAGATCGATCCTGCCCGCCGTCTGCAGGCGGCCTACGACGGCTGGCACGTGGTGGACCTCCAGGAGGCTATCGCCTCGGCGGACGTGGTGGCCACGGCGACAGGCGGTAAAAACGTGGTTAATCGCCAGGCGCTGGACCGCGCGAAAGCGGGAGTATTTATCCTTAACGTCGGCCACGTGGCGGAAGAGATCGACGGCGATTACCTGCGCCAGTACCCCCAGGAAGAGGTGATGCCGTATATCAACGCCTACCGCATGGCCGACAAAACCGTCTATCTGCTGGCCAATGGTTCAATGCTCAATCTGACCGCGGGCTTCGGCGACAGCCTGAACGCCTTTGACGTCACCCTGGCGGTGATGGCCAGCGGCATCCGTCATATTGTCACCGACGGCATGCGTGCCCCGGCGAAGGTTTATCTCCTGCCCCAGGCGGTCTGGCAGCAGGCCCTGTAAACCCGGCGCATCGCCCCCATCGCGGGACGATGCGCTCCACCATCAGGATGACGGCGCGCTATCGGGCAACACAATATTGCTCTGCGCCAGCGTTCCCATCTGGTTGTACATCACGCTGGCGGCATCCAGCAGGTGCATCGCCAGCGCGGCGCCGCTGCCCTCTCCCAGGCGCATGTCCATATCGAGATACGGCCGCAGACCCAGCGCGTCGAGGGCGATCTGCGCCCCTTTCTCCGCCGACAGGTGTGAAGGAATAAGATAAGGGTGCGCCGACGGGGCCATGCGGCAGGCGGCCAGGGCAGAGGCATAGGAGAGGAAGCCATCCAGCACCACCGGCAGGCCACAGGAGGCCGCCCCGAGGATCACTCCGGTCATGCCCACCAGATCGTAACCCCCCACCTTCGCCAGGACATCCAGCCCGTCGGCCGGGTTCGGCTGATTATGGGCTATCGCCTGGCGCACCACCGCCACCTTATGGCCCCGCTGCGCCAGCGGCAGATTGGCCCCACAGCCCACCACCGCGTCAGGGTCGCTACCCGTCAGGACACTGATCGTCGCTGCGGCCGGGGTGGTATTGGCCATTCCCAATTCGCCGACGCCGAAGGCTTTCACCCCGTCGGCAGCGAGCTGGCGGGTGAGATGCATGCTGGCCAGCAGCACCGTCTCCGCCTGCTGGCGGCTCATCGCCGCCGTCCGGGCGATATTCCCGCTACCGCGGGCCACCTTGAGGTTAATCAGGCCCGGCAGCGGGTCGGCATCGATGCCGACATCCACTACCTGCACCCTGGCCCCGGCCTGCGCCGCCAGCACGCAGACGCCGGTGTTGCCCCGCACCATATTGCCGGCATGAATGGCCGTCACCCCCTGCGGCGAAGGGGTCACGCCTTCATGCCAGACGCCATGGTCGGCGCACATGACCACAATCGCTTTCTCCGCCAGCGCCAGCTGCCCCTGCAAGCCAGGCAGACCGGCCAGCTGTACCGCCAGCGTCTCCAGACGGCCAAGGCTGCCGGGCGGCTTTAACAGGCCATCAATATGCTGCTGAGCGCGCGCCATGGCCGCCACATCGGGCTGCGGAATGGCAGCCAGTAACGCCGAAAGTGTTTCCATTCTGTTCCTCACCGTTGGTGTCAGGCCTTACAGCAGCGCCAGTAAAAAGAGTAATTCGCCCAGCTCAATCGCCGCCCCGAGGGTATCCCCGGTCTGCCCGCCGAGGGTTCGCTTCAGCGCCCATCCCAGACCCCAGATCAGCACCAGGGTGATCAGCGCGGCGCGCAGCCCCTGCAGCCCCATCAGGGCGGTGGCCAGCGCGATCGCCATCGCCATCGTCACCAGCGTCTGCTGCAGGCTAATTTTGCCAATAAACAGATTGCCCAGCCCCTTTTCCCGCGCATAGCGATGACGATACATCAGCAGCACCGCCATCCCGCGACCGACGGCGCAGGCCGCCGCCAGGGCTGCGATGGGGTGGATATCACGCAGCAGCAGCTCGCCAACCACCAGCACTTTCGCCACCAGCACGAAGATCAGCGCCAGCCCGCCGTGGGTGCCCAGCCGGCTGTCGCGCATGATCTCCAGCATCCGATCGCGGGTGCGGGCGGAGAAAATGCCGTCGCAGGTATCAGCCAGCCCGTCAAGGTGGAATCCGCCGGTGAGCAGCGCCAGCGCCAGCACGCCGAAAAGCGCCGCCAGCGGGACGCCGCACCACGGCTGCAGGAGGAGTGCCACCGCGCCGGCGATGGCGCCGAGCAGTAAACCGACCAGCGGAAAGGTGACGATACTGCGCTGGTACTGTTCGATCTCCAGGCCCTGAGATAACCGCGCCGGGACCGGCAGGCGGCTGATAAACGAGAGTGCAGCAAAGAATGACTTAATCACGTGAGGTTGACTCCTGTCGGCGAAAGCAGCGGAAGAGTTCTGTCGCGCCCGGTCAGCACCTGAGTTTGTCTTCTGGCGAATCGATCGTCGGAGAGGTGAGAGGTGTTGAGATATCGCCCTGACGCCGCTGCGTCAGATGCCCGGCCAGGATGAGAGAAACCTTTCCGATATCAATACGTTTTTCGCGGGCCAGTATAGCAAAGTGTCGGTAAGGAAAGGCAGTTGCCGGAACAAAGTTTTCGCAGAAAAAAGCAGGGAAGAGAGGGAAACGCGGAACAGCCCGGCGACGCTTAACGCCGCCGGACCGGCAGGGTTTAGCCTTCGACTTTGGCTTCGCCCATCACTTTCAGTTTTTTCGAGATGTCGCGGCGCTCTTTAGACAGCTCGGCATTTTTGATGATGTAATCATCAACGCGATCTTCGTAATCGCTCTTCATGCTGGCGATGATGCCCTGGATGGCTTCCACGCTCATGCCCGGTTTGATGTAGTCGCTGAGGTTGTCCAGCAGCAGAACGCGCTTCTGGTTATCACGGATCTTTTTCTCAACGTCCTGAATTTCACGCTGCAGTTTGTTCTTACGACGGTACAGACGAACAAACTCCAGTACGTCCTGGAAAGAAGGCTTAGTTGTTTCCATTTTTACACCCCTAATAATTGAGATTCGGATTCGTAAAGCGACTGCGTTATAGGGCTAACATAACTGCTAGCAGCCGCTGATGACAATGTTTTTTCCTTTGCGTTTATCATAACCCTAAACGCTGCTGAATCGAAACAACCCATGTGGTTACCCGGTGCATCTGGTGTTTATTTGCGCAACGCGCGGCAGATCAGATGCGAGAGCAGCTCCAGCTGGCGCGCCAGTTCGATTGAGAGCCAAACATAGCCATGGACCGGGGTTTCCGCCAGGCCGTCATCACCCTGCTCTTTCAGCAGCTGGCGCAGTTCGAGGACGATCTCAGTCAGCTTTTCATTGTTGGCGCGCACAGGCTGAGGGTTCCCTTCGTACAGCGCGTGGGCGATGGACAACAGCGTCTGCTGGGTCATCTGCTGCGTCTCCCGCAGGGTGTGCGCATTGAGCATCACGAAGTGACCCGGACGCGTTGCCCACCAGGCGTTGATCTGTAGCTCCAGCATGCAGACGAGGTTGCGGCTGACGGTCTGGATAGCCTCGAAGATCGCCTTCTGGATGTGCGTCTCTTTGCTGGCGGGGGTGATCAGCCCGCGCATTTTAACCACGTCGTTCAGCGCCTGATGGAGATGCTTTTCCAGCCGCGGTCGATCCACCAGATTTGGCGAGAAGCCGGCCTGGTAGAGGCGGTTAAAGTTGGTGACATAGCTGGCCATCTGGATGCGCCAGTGGATGAACGCCCGCTGCGGCCAGATGCCGGTAAACAGCATCGCCAGCAGCGAGCCGAAGATCACATCGCCGCTTCGCCACAGCGCGGTATGCATATCGCCGGGCGGCGCCCCGACCACCACCGACAGAGTAATGCCGATCAGCAGCGCCTGATAGGGTTTCTTGCCCAGCGCCAGCCAGCCGCAGAGGAACATCGCCGCCGCGCACCAGAGGACCATCAGCGGCAGAGAGATGAGCTCAAGCTTCAGCGCCACCAGCCCCAGCGCCGAACCGAGGATCGTGCCGCCGATACGCTGAAACGCCCGCGGCACGACGTTACCCCAGAAGGAGATCGGCCCCATCACCACCACCAGAGTGATGAGAGGCCAGGTTCCCTCAGGCACGTTCAGCAGCCGCACCAGCAAAAAGGTGAGCACAAAGGCCAGCGCAATCCGCACACCATGCACCACCCGATAATGGCGATACAAGCGGATCTCAAATGGCTTGAGTGATTTATCAGCGCGCACAACCCTCTCCGGCAAAACGAAAAGGCCAATTGTAACTGCTTTTTCGCCCGGAGCATGCCGGGAATGTAAAAAACCTTGTCCGGAACAGGGGTAAACCGCTACGACGCGACGCGCTCAACGGGAACATACATGTCGATATCCCAGTAGCCGTCGTGGTTGCCGTCGTTAAGATAGACCTCAAAGCAGGGCTGGGGGGCGATGCGATACGCCGTGCTCTGCTGCAGGCTGTCAAAAAACTGCATCCACGGGGTGGCGAAGTCGTAATCCACCACCCGCGCGCGGGCGCAGGCGTAATCCCCGCCGGCAATCGCCGCCAGGATCACCCCTTCGCTGTTGGCGGGAATGACATAATCCTCATCCACGGTGACCGCCGTCGCGCAGCGCAGTTTTTCCGCCGGCACTTCCTCCGGGTTATCGTAGTAGACGGCCACCCATTCGCGGGCGGGCACCTGGTGGTTCTCAACCCACATCATCAGTTGCTCAAACCCCTGCTTGACGGTGTGATCCCAGGGCCCGACCAGATGGAAACCGGCGATGGTTTTCTTGCCGAGGGTGGTGATGCTGTAGTTCATCTTGCCTCCTTTGGAGATAAATTACTGTATGAATATACAGCTAATTTAACAGGAGACCCCCCCTCAGTATGTGCGCGAATTCACAGAGTCGCCACCACCCTGCTGTAAAAACAGGCGCCCCGCCAGCACGAGCAACAGACGAAAAAAAACCGCCTGCAAAGAGGCGGTTGGCGTGGTTACAGCTCGTGATGCAGGTAATCGCTCATTCGCGAGAACACTCCGCCTTTATTGATGCTTTCGAGGGTGACCAGCGGATAGTGCCCCACCACCTTGTCGCCGTCATACAGTGAAATCTCGCCAACCCGCTGATTGGCGGCGATCGGCGCCTCAAGGTCCTTCTTATCCAGCACATATTTCGCTTTAATGCGCGACACTTCTGCCTTCGGCAGGGCTAACCAGAAATCCTGATCGGTGCCGAGCTTAATCTGCTCTTTATCGCCGTACCAGATACGCTCGGTGCCGACCTTCTGCCCCTTCTGCAGCACCTGCACGGTGTCGAAGTTCTGCTGCCCCCAGTGCAGCAGTTTAGCGGCCTGCTGCTCGCGGCCTTTCGGACTGTCCGCCCCCATCACCACGGCGATCAGCCGGCGCTGGCCATCCACCGCCGAGGCGATCAGGTTGAACCCGGCCCCCGAGGTGTGGCCGGTTTTCAGGCCATCGACGTTCATGGTTTTATCCCACAGCAGACCGTTACGGTTTTGCTGGGTGATCCCGTTCCACGTCAGGCTTTTCTGGCTGTACATGTGGTAGACGTCAGGTTCGCCATGAATAATCGCCCGCGAGAGCACCGCGAGGTCATAGGCCGAACTGTGCTGGCCCGGGGCGTCGAGGCCGTGGACGGTTTCGAAATGGGTGTCCCGCAGGTGCAGTTTTTCGACATACTGATTCATCAGGGCGACAAACTGCGGCTGGCCGCCGGCGACATAGTCGGCCAGCGCGACGCAGGCGTCGTTACCGGAGTCGACAATCAGCCCACGGCTGAGGTCGCGGACGCTGACGCGATCCCCTGGCTTTAAGAACATCAGCGATGAACCGTCGAACACCGGGTTGCCCTTCGCCCAGGCGTCTTTACCCACGGTGACGATATCGTCAAAGGTGATACGATGGCTGTCGATGGCGCGATCGACCACGTAGCCGGTCATCAGTTTGGTCAGACTGGCAGGATTGCGCTGCTGATGTTCGTTACCCGCGGTCAGGACCTGACCGGTGGTGTAATCCATCAGCACCCAGGAGCCAGCCTGAATGGAAGGCGGCGCGACCGTAGCAGGTAAGTCGACGGCAAATGCGCAGGAAACGCTCGAAGCGAGCAAAGATACAGCAATAAACAAACGGCCTTTCAACGGCATATCCTCTAGATTTACAGATCCGCCGTCCTTTTTACGGAACTTCGCGTTTCATATCAGGGTTTAATTGCAAGAAAATATGACACAGCAGAGGAAGTTGCTTGCCGCGACCCTTCTGATGACCGGGCAAATCGTTTACCATACCGGTCGCACGCCACCACGGATAATGAACAGACTATGCAAGATAGCGTCAACCAGCCCGGATTTTTATTCCACGATTATGAAACCTTCGGCACCAGCCCTTCCCTCGACCGGCCGGCTCAGTTCGCCGCCATCCGCACCGACGCGGAGCTGAATGTGCTCGGCGAGCCCGAAGTGTTTTACTGCAAACCCTCTGACGATTACCTGCCGCAGCCGCAGGCGGTGATGATCACCGGGATCACGCCGCAGGAAGCGCTGGCCAAAGGGGATAATGAGGCCGCGTTTGCCCGCCGCATCCACGATCTGTTCACGGTGCCGCAAACCTGTATCGTCGGCTATAACAACGTGCGCTTTGATGACGAAGTGACGCGGAATATCTTCTATCGCAACTTCTATGACCCTTATGCCTGGAGCTGGCAGCACGATAACTCGCGCTGGGATCTGCTCGACGTGATGCGCGCCTGCTATGCCCTGCGCCCGGAAGGGATCGCCTGGCCGGAGAATGACGAAGGGTTGCCGAGCTTCCGGCTTGAACATCTGACCGTCGCCAACGGTATTGAACACCAGAACGCCCATGACGCGATGGCCGATGTGTACGCCACCATCGCCATGGCGAAGCTGGTGAAAACCCGGCAGCCGCGGCTGTTTGATTATCTCTACAGCCACCGCAATAAGCGCAAGCTGGCGACGCTCATCGACGTGCCGCAGATGAAACCGCTGGTGCATGTCTCCGGCATGTTTGGCGCCGCGCGCGGCAACACCAGCCTGGTGGCGCCCCTGGCCTGGCATCCGGAAAACCGCAATGCGGTGATTATGGTCGATCTGGCGGGCGATATGGCGCCGCTGCTGGAGCTCGATGCCGATGCCCTGCGCGAGCGGCTTTACACCCCGCGCGCCGAGCTTGGCGATCTGCCGGCGGCGCCGATTAAGCTGGTGCATTTAAATAAATGTCCGGTACTGGCCCAGGCCAATACCCTGCGCCCGCAGGATGCCGACCGGCTGGGGATCTCCATTCAGCGCTGTCTGGAGAACGCCCAGCTGCTGCGGGCGAATCCGCAGGTGCGCGAGAAGGTAGTGGCGGTCTATGCCGAAGCCGAGCCGTTCGTGCCGTCCGAAAACGTCGACGCCCAGCTGTACAATGGGTTCTTTAGCGATGCCGACCGCGCGGCGATGAAAATCGTGCTGGAAACCGAACCGCGCAATCTGCCGGCGCTGGATATCACCTTCGCCGACCAGCGTATCGAACGCCTGCTGTTTAACTACCGGGCGCGCAACTTCCCCGGCACGCTCGATGAACATGAGCAGCAGCGCTGGTTAGAGCACCGTCGTCAGGTGTTTACGCCGGCTTTTTTGCAGGCCTATGCCGATGAGCTGCAGATGCTGTATCAGCAGTATGCGGATGATAAAGAGAAGCTGGCGCAACTGAAGGCGCTGTGGCAGTACGTGCAGGATATTGTCTGATTGGCTGAAATTACCGGGTTGCGGCTAACGCCTTACCCGGGCTACAAACTCAGTTGGGTGTCCAACTTTTGGGGGGCAGTCCAGCAGAGCCGCCGGGCATTGCGTCCCCAGTTCGTGCTTACCTTTTTGCCCGGTGGCGGCTTCGCCTTACCGGGCCTGGGCGCTGGTACCAGAGTAGCCCGGGTAAGACGCCTCGCGTCGCACCCGGGAACGTTGCTTAGCTTTTCGCGCGGCTGGCGATGATTTCATCCGCCACATTACGCGGCGCTTCCGCGTAATGGTGGAACTCCATGCTGTAGGTTGCCCGTCCCTGAGACATCGAGCGCAGCGTGGTGGAATAACCAAACATCTCCGCCAGCGGCACGTCGGCGCGGATGATCTGGCTGCCGAAGCGCTCTTCCATCCCCTGCACCATCCCGCGACGGGAAGAGAGATCGCCCATAATATTCCCGGCGTACTCTTCCGGCGTCTCCACCTCGACGTGCATCACCGGCTCAAGGATCACCGGGTCCGCTTTGCGCGCGCCCTCCCGGAAGCCGAAGATCGCCGCCATGCGGAACGCCATCTCCGAGGAGTCCACGTCGTGGTACGACCCGAAGGTCAGGGTCGCTTTCACGTCAACCACCGGATAACCCGCCAGCACGCCGGTGCCCATCGCTTCGCGCAGCCCTTTCTCCACGGAAGGGATGTACTCGCGCGGCACCACACCGCCTTTGGTGGCGTCCTCGAAGACGAAACCGCTGCCCGGCTCCAGCGGCTCCAGGGTCAGCACAACGTGCCCGTACTGCCCTTTGCCGCCGGACTGGCGCACAAATTTGCCTTCCACGTCCGTCACTTTCTTGCGCAGGGTTTCGCGGTAGGTGACCTGCGGACGGCCAATGTTGGCCTCGACGCCAAACTCGCGCTTCATCCGGTCGACAATGATCTCCAGATGCAGCTCACCCATGCCGGAGATAATCGTCTGGCCGGACTCTTCATCGGTATGCAGACGGAACGACGGATCTTCCGCCGCCAGCCGCTGCAGCGCGATGCCCATTTTCTCCTGGTCCGCTTTGGTCTTCGGCTCAATCGCCAGCGAAATCACCGGCTCCGGAAACTCCATCCGTTCGAGGGTAATCACCGCATCCGGATCGCATAACGTATCGCCGGTGGTCACATCCTTCAGACCGACGCAGGCCGCGATATCCCCGGCGTGCAGTTCGTCAACTTCGTGACGGTCGTTGGCCTGCATCAGCACGATACGCCCGATGCGCTCTTTCTTACCCTTCACCGGGTTCCACACCGCATCGCCTTTCTTCAGCGTCCCGGAGTAGACGCGGATAAAGGTCAGCTGGCCGACGTAGGGGTCGGTCATCAGTTTGAACGCCAGCGCCGACAACGGCTCATCGTCGCTCGGATGGCGTTCCGCCGGCTGGCCTTGCTCATCGACGCCCTGTATCGCCGGAATATCCAGCGGCGATGGCATCAGCTCCACCACCGCATCGAGCATGCGCTGCACACCTTTGTTTTTAAAGGCGCTACCGCAGAGCACCGCCTGGATCTCTCCCTTCACCGTGCGCTGGCGCAGGCCGGCGACGATTTCCGCCTCGTCCAGCTCACCGGTTTCCAGGTATTTATCCATCAGCTCATCGCTGGCTTCCGCCGCCGCCGAGACCATTTTCTCCCGCCACTGCTGCGCCGTCGCCAACAGCTCGTCAGGGACTGGCCCATAGCTGAAGGTCATGCCCTGGGTGGCGTCATCCCACAGGATGGCGCGCATTTTCACCAGGTCGACGACGCCGGTGAAATGCTCTTCAGCGCCAATGGGGATCACAATCGGCACCGGGTTAGCCTTCAGGCGGTCGATCATCATCTGCACCACGCGGAAGAAGTCCGCCCCCGGGCGGTCCATCTTGTTGACGAAGGCCAGCCGCGGAACGTGGTATTTATTCGCCTGGCGCCAGACGGTCTCCGACTGGGGCTGCACCCCGCCGACGGAGTCGTACACCATCACCGCGCCGTCGAGCACGCGCATGGAACGCTCCACCTCAATGGTGAAATCCACGTGCCCCGGGGTGTCGATGATATTGATCCGGTGCGGCTCGAAGCTGCGGTCCATCCCCGGCCAGAAGCAGCTTACCGCCGCCGAGGTAATGGTGATCCCGCGCTCTTGCTCCTGGGCCATCCAGTCGGTGGTTGCCGCGCCATCGTGTACTTCACCCAGCTTATGGCTCATCCCGGTATAAAACAGGATGCGCTCGGTGGTGGTGGTTTTACCGGCATCGATATGCGCGGAGATACCGATGTTGCGATAACGTTCGAGAGGGATGGGTCGGGGCATGATGCGTCCTTAGTCGTTTTGACGGTCAGTCTGCGGTCGAAATGATCCGCAGTTCATTTAACTGCGTCTATCATAGTACAACTGTACGAGTATATTCGAACTATTTTTGCTATCATTACGATTGGGCAGGTTGCGGCGGCGCGCGTGGTATCAGAACCGGAGTTTGGGTATAGTAGCCGCCAGCCGCCGATATGGGCTGCGGCTACCATGCGCCGCGCCACCGCCGACACAGGATTATTATGATCGCCAATCACCCCGAACGAGAACAAATTCGCCTGGAAAATGTCCTTTCCGCGCTCGGAAACCCGCTGCGACTGGAGATCATTCGTACGCTGGCCGACGGCAGCGAGCTGAGCTGCAACGCCCTGCGCCAGGAGGAGGTGGCCAAGTCCACCATGACCCACCACTGGCGCGTCCTGCGCGACAGCGGTGTGATCTGGCAGCGGCCTCAGGGACGGGAGAACATGATTTCGCTGCGCCGGGAAGATCTGGACGCCCGTTTTCCCGGCCTGCTGGATACGCTGCTGAAAGTTATGGTGCAGGCAGGATAAGCTTTTGTGCCGGGTGGCGCTTCGCTTACCCGGCCTACATAACCATTAAATTTCAGAAGGTTAACCATCACCGTAGGCCCGCGCAAGCGCAGCGCCGCCGGGCAAAAGATATCGCACCGAGCCAAGCGAAAAAAAAGCCGGAGGTTTCCCTCCGGCTTTTCTTATTTACATCACGCTATGCCTTAGGCCACATCTTCGTACTGCGGCACCGGGTTGCGGAAGCTTTTGGTCACGCAGGCCAGGTAGACCAGACCGATACCGGCCCAGATCAGGCCCAGAATCATCGAGCTCTCTTCCAGGTTGACCCACAGCGCGCCGACGGTCAGGGCGCCGCACATCGGCAGGAACAGATACTGGAAGTGGTCTTTCAGCGTCTTGTTGCGTTTCTCACGGATCCAGAACTGGGAAATCACCGACAGGTTAACGAAGGTAAACGCCACCAGCGCACCAAAGTTAATCAGCGCCGTCGCCATCACCAGGTCGAAGTTAATCGCCAGCAGCGCAATCGCGCCGACCAGGATGATGTTCATCGCCGGAGTGCGCCAGGTCGGGTGCACGTAGCCGAAGAAGCTTTTCGGGAACACGCCGTCGCGGCCCATAACGTACATCAGACGCGCCACGCCAGCGTGCGCCGCCATACCGGACGCCAGTACGGTGATGGTGGAGAAGATCAGCGCGCCAACCTGGAAGGCTTTACCTGCCACGTAGAGCATAATTTCCGGCTGTGACGCATCCGGATCTTTAAAGCGCGAGATATCCGGGAAGTACAGCTGCAGGAAGTAGGTGGCAAAGATGAAGATCAGGCCGCCGATCAGCGCGGTCAGGAAGATCGCGCGCGGAATGACGCGCTCTGCATCTTTGGTCTCTTCAGACAGGTTGCTGATGCCGTCGAAACCGGTAAACGAGAAGCACAGGATCGTCGCCCCGGTAATCATCGGGATCACGTGCGCGTCACCGGACCAGAACGGACGGCTGCTGGCCAGCGTACCGGCGCCCTCGCCTTCAAACACGCCATAAATCACCATGCCGAGGATAACGGCAATCAGCACCACCTGCAGCACCACGATCACGGTGTTGAAGTTGGCCACGGATTTAATGCTGCGCAGGTTAAAGGCGGTCATAAAGGCGACCAGCGCGATAACAAACACCCACGACGGAATCGAAGGCACCAGCGCTTCAAAATAGATTTTCGCCAGCAGAATGTTGATCATCGGCGCGAACAGGTAGTCGAGCAGCGAGGACCAACCCACCATAAAGCCAACGGTCGGGCTGATGGATTTCTGCGCATAGGTATACGCCGAGCCGGCAGAAGGGTAACGACGTACCAGCTTGCCATAGCTCAGGGCAGTAAACAGGATAGCGATTAACGCAAAGGCGTAGGCCGTCGGCACGTGACCGTCGGTCATACCAGAGACGATACCAAACGTATCGAACAGCGTCATCGGCTGCATATAGGCCAGGCCCATCATTACAACCGGAACTAACGTAAGCGTTTTACGTAATTCCACGCGAGAGGTATTTGGAGTAGCGTTATGCGACATAGTTATCCCCTTTTACGGTGAACGCCAGCGCGTAAGCAAAAAATTGCCCCATTTCTTTCTATTCCTCAGCGACAACGACTGTCGGTTTTTAGTAAATATCTATCCGGTACGAAGCCCGGCCTCTTGGTATTGAATGATGTGTCTTTCGACCAAAAAAATAACCGACACTTTAAAAAAAAGCGTCGGCTAGTCTCTGGTTTTCAGGCCGCATATTTTGCAACAAATTCAACGGCGTTGACAAGATGTTATGAAGTTCATTGCGTAAGCATAATTTTTAACGTGCTAATATCTATACGGTTTCCGTATGATAAATTGTAAAAATAGCACTATTTGCTAATAGCGTTTCCCGCCACCATTTGCCAGCCAAACCGCAGGTGGCGTCATTCCAGGCGATCCACGCGCGTTGACGAGGCGATAGCCCGCGCACGGTCATGCAGACCAGCTCGCCGCTGTCCAGCAGACCCTGCACCTGATAGCGCGGCAGGCACCCCCAGCCCAGCCCCAGGCGCAGCAGCGCCAGCTGCCCCGCGGCGTCACACACCGTCAGGGTCTCCTGATCGCTGAGTAGCGCCCCGCCCTCGCCAGTGGCCACCGCCCGGTAATGGCGCAGGGTTCGCCAGCTTAGCGGTGCGCGGTGTCGCGCCAGCGGATGCTGTGGAGCAACGACCAGCAGCAGCTCCAGCTCGCCGAGGGGGAGATAGTCATAACCGCTCAGCGGCGGCGGTTCGCCGAGCGCCCCCAGCAGCAGATCGGCCTGCCCGTCAGTCAGCGGCCGCCAGTCCAGCAGGGAGGGGTTCAGCGTGAAGTGCAGCCGGGTCAGCGGCTGTTGTTGATAAAATGCAGCGATTGGCGGCGAGAGCAGCGCCACGGGAAAGGTGCTGTCCACCGCCAGACGAAGGCTATTCTCCCACCCCTGCTGCAGCTTAACCGCCCGGTTCTCCAGTTCGCGGGCGATATGCAGCACCTCCCGCCCTTTCTCCAGCAGCATCTGTCCGCTGGGGGTAAAGCGCGCGCGATGGCCGCTGCGGTCGAGCAGCTGAATATTGAGATCGCTTTCCAGGCGGTGAATGGTGTAGCTCAGCGCCGAGGGCGTTTTAAAGAGCTTTGCCGACGCCGCGGCAAAGCTGCCCTCTTTTTCCAGGGCATCCAGGATCACGAGGACATCCAGCAGTGGTTTCATCGCTACCCCCTTACGGTATGCGAATCACCGCTGGCGGATCACTCCATCGGCATCACCAGCGGATCGGGGTACTGGTACTCAAACCCCAGCTCATTGCAGATACGATTGCCATCCACAATCTTGCCCTGGCCGCCGTCCGGGCTGTCGCTGAACACCGGCGGCGGCAGACCGAGCTCGCGGGCCATCTGCGGATAAAAGAGGCCGCGCGCAGGGTGGCGGGGCGCACATAGATTATAGATGTGCCCGCCCTTCGGGGCCTGCAGCAGCAGTTCGATAGCGGCCACCACATCCTGCAAATGCACCAGATTGACCACGTGCTGGCCATCCGGCGCCGACTTGCCGGCGAAAAAACGTCCCGGATGGCGGGAAGGCCCCACCAGCCCGGCCAGGCGCAGAATATCCACCGATGTCCCCGGCAGGTTGTGCAGCCAGTCCTCCAGCTCCTTGAGCACCTGTCCGCTGGCGGTTTGCGGCAGACGCGGGGAATTCTCCTTCACCGTACCGTTGACGTTGCCATACACCGAGGTGGAGCTGGTGAAGACGATCCGCGGAATATGGTAAGCCAGCGCGGTATCGACGATCTCCTGCACCGCCTGTAGATAAAACCCTTCCCCTGCCCCGGTACGCCGGGCCGGCAGGGTGATCACCAGCGCATCGACGTTCATCAGCGCGTCGAGGTCCTCGGTATCACAGACCAGCTGCGGCTCCAGGCGCAGCGGATAGCTGTCGATCCCGCACATCCGCGCCGCCTCCACGCCATCCTGCGTAGTTTTACTGCCGGTAACCTGCCAGCCTCGCGCCGTCAACGACAGCGCCAGCGGCATCCCCAGCCATCCCAAACCGACTATCGCGACCTTTTTCATCCCAGGCTCCTGACTCTTTCGCTGTGCTGATTACAGGCTACGCCAGCCAGCGGCAACTGACAATTTCTTCGCTCAATATGAAATGAATTAATGATAGAAAAAAGCCCTTGCTTTCTGCGGCGGAAGTGGTTTAGGTTAAAGGACATCAAATGCATAGTCATTCACAGAGAATTTTTATGAACCGCGTTCAATTTAAACACCACCATCATCACCATCATCCTGACTAGTCTTTCAGGCGATGTGTGCTGGAAGACGTTTGGATCTTCCAGTGGTGCATGAACGCGCAGAGAGCCCCCGGAAGATTCACTTCCGGGGGCTTTTTTTTGGACCAAATTCGGACAGATTCAGACAGGTATTCAGAGGAAAAGAACAATGTTAGACAACACCCGTTTACGCATAGCTATTCAGAAATCAGGCCGTTTAAGCGAAGATTCACGCGAATTACTCAGCCGCTGCGGCATTAAAGTCAATTTGCACACCCAGCGTCTGATTGCGCTGGCGGAAAATATGCCAATCGATATTCTGCGCGTGCGTGATGACGATATCCCGGGCCTGGTGATGGACGGTGTTGTCGACCTCGGTATTATCGGCGAAAACGTGCTGGAAGAAGAGCTGCTCAGCCGCCGCGCCCAGGGCGAAGACCCGCGCTACTTCACCCTGCGCCGTCTCGACTTCGGCGGCTGCCGCCTGTCGCTGGCGACTCCGGTGGATGAAGCCTGGAACGGCCCGGCGGCGCTGGACGGCAAACGCATCGCCACCTCTTACCCGCACCTGCTGAAGCGCTACCTCGATCAAAAAGGTATCTCCTTTAAATCCTGTCTGCTGAACGGCTCCGTGGAAGTGGCGCCGCGCGCCGGCCTCGCCGACGCTATCTGCGACCTCGTCTCCACCGGCGCCACTCTGGAAGCCAACGGCCTGCGCGAAGTGGAAGTGATCTACCGCTCCAAAGCCTGTCTGATCCAGCGCGACGGCGAAATGGCCGACGCCAAACAGCAGCTGATTGACCGCCTGCTGACCCGTATTCAGGGCGTGATTCAGGCCCGCGAGTCGAAATACATCATGATGCACGCCCCGACCGAACGCCTGGAAGAAGTGGTTGCCCTGCTGCCGGGCGCCGAGCGGCCGACTATTCTGCCGCTGGCAGGCGACAAGCAGCGCGTGGCGATGCACATGGTCAGCAGCGAAACCCTGTTCTGGGAGACCATGGAAAAACTGAAGGCGCTGGGCGCCAGCTCCATTCTGGTGCTGCCGATTGAGAAAATGATGGAGTAATCGGCCAGCCGGTCACGGGACACACAGGGGAATACAATCATGAGCTTCAACACAATCATCGACTGGAACGGCTTTAGCGCAGACCAACAACAGCAACTCTTAACGCGCCCGGCGATTTCCGCCTCCGACAGCATCAGTAAAACGGTGACGGAGATCCTGAATAACGTCAAAGCCAACGGCGACGCGGCGCTGCGCGAATACAGCGCGAAGTTTGATAAAACCACCGTCGCCGCGCTGCAGGTGAGCGAGGCGGAGATCGCCGCCGCCGGCGAGCGCCTCAGCGATGAGCTGAAGCAGGCGATGGCGGTAGCGGTGAAAAACATTGAGACCTTCCACAACGCGCAACAGCTGCAGGCGGTGGATGTCGAAACGCTGCCGGGGGTGCGCTGCCAGCAGGTCACCCGCCCTATCGCCTCCGTCGGGCTGTACATCCCGGGTGGCTCGGCGCCGCTGTTCTCCACTGTGCTGATGCTGGCGACGCCGGCGCGCATCGCCGGCTGTCAGCAGGTGGTGCTCTGCTCGCCGCCGCCGATTGCCGATGAGATCCTCTATGCCGCGCAGCTGTGCGGCGTAAAAACCATCTTTAACGTCGGCGGCGCCCAGGCCATCGCCGCCCTCGCCCTCGGTACCGAGTCGGTGCCGAAGGTAGATAAAATCTTTGGCCCGGGCAACGCTTACGTCACGGAAGCCAAACGCCAGGTCAGCCAGCGTCTGGACGGCGCAGCCATCGACATGCCGGCCGGCCCGTCGGAAGTGCTGGTGATCGCCGACAGCGGCGCCAACCCGGACTTTGTCGCTTCCGACCTGCTGTCGCAGGCGGAACACGGCCCGGACTCGCAGGTGATCCTCCTGACCCCGGACGCCGACATGGGCAGCCGCGTCGCCGAAGCCGTGGAGCGCCAGCTGGCCGCCCTTCCGCGCGCCGAAACTGCCCGCGTGGCGCTCTCCGCCAGCCGGATCATCGTGGCCCGCGATCTGGCGCAGTGCGTGGCTATTTCCAACCTGTACGGCCCGGAGCACCTGATCATTCAGACCCGTCAGGCCCGCGAGCTGGTGGACAGCATCACCAGCGCCGGTTCCGTTTTCCTTGGCGACTGGTCACCGGAATCCGCGGGCGACTACGCCTCGGGCACCAACCACGTCCTGCCGACCTATGGTTACACCGCCACCTGCTCAAGCCTCGGCCTGGCCGACTTCCAGAAGCGGATGACCGTGCAGGAGCTGTCGCGCGACGGCTTTGCCGCCCTTGCCTCAACGATTGAGATCCTGGCCGCCGCCGAGCGCCTTGACGCCCACAAAAACGCCGTAACGCTGCGCGTTGCCGCCCTGAAGGAGCAAGCATGAGTATTGAAGATTTAGCCCGCGCCAACGTCCGCGCGCTGACCCCGTATCAATCCGCTCGCCGGCTGGGCGGCAAAGGCGACGTCTGGCTCAACGCCAACGAATTCCCTACCGCCGTAGCCTTCCAGCTTACCGAACAGACGCTGAACCGCTATCCGGAGCCGCAGCCGAAGGCCGTGATTGAGAGCTACGCCCGCTACGCCGAGGTCAAACCGGAGCAGGTGCTGGTCAGCCGCGGCGCCGACGAAGGCATCGAGCTGCTGATCCGCGCCTTCTGTGAGCCCGGCGAAGACGCGGTGCTCTACTGCCCGCCGACCTACGGCATGTACAGCGTCAGCGCCGAGACCATCGGCGTCGAGTGCCGCACCGTGCCGACGCTGGCCGACTGGCAGCTCGACCTGCCGGGCATCGAAGCGCGGCTGGACGGCGTGAAGGTGGTCTTCGTCTGCAGCCCGAACAACCCGACCGGGCAGATTATCGACCCGCAGTCGATGCGCGACCTGCTGGAGATGACCCGCGGCAAAGCCATCGTGGTGGCCGACGAAGCCTATATTGAATTCTGCCCGCAGGCGACGCTGGCCGGCTGGCTCAGCGACTATCCGCACCTGGTGGTGCTGCGCACGCTGTCCAAAGCCTTCGCCCTCGCCGGCCTGCGCTGCGGCTTCACCCTCGCCAACGCCGAGGTGATCAACGTGCTGCTGAAAGTGATCGCCCCGTACCCGCTCTCCACGCCGGTGGCCGATATCGCCGCCCAGGCCCTGAGCCCGGAGGGGATCGCCGCGATGCGCCAGCGCGTGGCGCAGATCCTTGACGAGCGCCGCTACCTGGTGGAACAGCTGCGCGGCATCGCCTGCGTGGAGCAGGTCTTCGATTCCGAGACCAACTATGTGCTGGCGCGGATAACCGCCTCCAGCGCAGTGTTTAAATCTTTGTGGGATCAGGGCATTATCTTACGTGACCAGAATAAACAACCTTCATTAAGCGGCTGTTTGCGTATCACTATCGGTACCCGTGCCGAGAGCCAGCGCGTGATTGACGCCTTGACTGCGGAGAATGTATGACCCAGAAGTATCTCTTTATTGACCGTGACGGCACCCTGATTTCCGAACCGCCGGAGGATTTCCAGGTGGACCGGTTCGACAAGCTGGCGTTTGAGCCGCAGGTGATCCCGGCGCTGCTGAAGCTGCAGCAGGAAGGCTATAAGCTGGTGATGATCACCAATCAGGATGGCCTGGGAACCGACAGTCTGCCGCAGGAAGCGTTTGATGGCCCGCACAACCTGATGATGCAGATCTTCGCCTCACAGGGCGTTAACTTTGAAGAGGTGCTGATTTGTCCGCACTTCCCGGGCGACAACTGCGCCTGCCGTAAGCCAAAAACGCAGCTGGTGCTGCCGTGGCTGGAAGAGGGCGTGCTGGATAAAGCCCACAGCTATGTGATTGGCGACCGGGCCACCGACCTTGAGATGGCGGATAACATGGGAATTACCGGTCTGCGCTATGACCGCGAGACGCTCGACTGGCCGACCATCTGCGAGCAGCTGACCCGCCGCGACCGCTATGCCCACGTCGAGCGCGTCACCAAAGAGACCCAGGTGGATGTGAAAGTGTGGCTGGACCGCGAAGGCGGCAGCAAGATCCATACCGGCGTCGGCTTTTTTGACCATATGCTCGACCAAATCGCCACCCACGGCGGCTTCCGCATGGAGGTTAACGTCGGCGGCGATCTGTACATCGACGATCACCACACGGTGGAAGATACCGGCCTGGCCCTCGGCGAAGCCCTGAAGCTGGCCCTTGGCGACAAGCGCGGCATCAATCGCTTCGGCTTCGTGCTGCCGATGGACGAGTGTCTTGCCCGCTGCGCGCTGGATATCTCCGGCCGCCCGCACCTGGAGTATAAGGCGGACTTCACCTATCAGCGCGTCGGCGATCTGAGCACCGAGATGGTGGAACACTTCTTCCGCTCGCTCTCCTACACCATGGCGGTGACCCTGCACCTGAAAACCAAGGGCAAGAACGATCACCACCGCGTGGAGAGCCTGTTCAAAGCCTTTGGCCGTACGCTGCGCCAGGCGATCCGCGTCCAGGGCGATGCCCTGCCGTCTTCCAAAGGGGTGCTGTAATGAATGTGGTGATCCTTGATACCGGCTGCGCCAACCTCAATTCGGTGAAATCGGCGATTGGCCGCCACGGCTATGAGCCGGTGGTCAGCCGCGATCCGGAAGTGGTATTGCGTGCCGATAAATTGTTTCTTCCCGGCGTCGGCACCGCCCAGGCGGCGATGGATCAGCTGCGCGACCGCGAGCTGATCGACCTGATCAAAGCCTGTACCCAGCCGGTGCTGGGGATTTGCCTGGGCATGCAGCTGCTCGGCAAGCGCAGCGAGGAGAACAACGGCGTCGATCTGCTAGGCATTATCGAAGAAGAGGTGCCGAAGATGACCGACCACGGTCTGCCGCTGCCGCACATGGGCTGGAACCGGGTGTATGCCAAAGCAGGCGATCGGCTGTTCCGCGGCATTGAAGAAGGCGCGTATTTCTACTTCGTGCACAGCTACGCCATGCCGGTCAACCCGTACACCATCGCCCAGTGCAATTACGGCGAGGCGTTCACCGCCGCGGTGCAGAAAGATAACTTCTTTGGCGTGCAGTTCCACCCGGAGCGCTCCGGGAGCGCCGGGGCGCAGCTGCTGAAAAACTTCCTGGAGATGTGATGATTATTCCTGCTTTAGATTTAATCGACGGCACCGTCGTTCGTCTCCATCAGGGCGATTACGGCCAGCTGCGCGACTATGGCAGCGATCCGCTGCCGCGCCTGCAGGCCTATGCCGCTCAGGGAGCGGAAGTCCTGCACCTGGTCGATCTGACCGGGGCGAAGGATCCGGCGAAGCGCCAGATCCCGCTGCTGAAATCGCTGGTCGCCGGGGTTGACGTCCCGGTGCAGGTTGGCGGCGGCGTGCGGACCGAAGCGGATGTCGCGGCCCTGCTTGAGGCCGGCGTCGCCCGCGTGGTGGTCGGCTCCACCGCGGTGAAATCCCCGGAGGAAGTGAAAGGCTGGTTCAAACGCTTTGGCCCAGAACGGCTGGTGCTCGCCCTCGACGTGCGTATCGACGCCGACGGCAATAAGCAGGTGGCGGTCAGCGGCTGGCAGGAAAACTCCGGCGTGACGCTGGAGGAGCTGGTGGAAAGTTATCTGCCGGTCGGCCTGCAGCACGTGCTGTGCACCGATATCTCCCGCGACGGCACGCTGGCAGGCTCTAACGTCTCGCTGTACGAGGAAGTCTGCGCCCGCTACCCACAGGTGGCGTTTCAGTCATCCGGCGGCATCGGCGATCTCAATGATATTGCCGCCCTGCGCGGCACCGGGGTGCGCGGCGTGATTGTTGGCCGCGCGCTGCTGGAAGGTAAATTCAACGTAACGGAGGCCATTCAATGCTGGCAAAACGGATAATCCCCTGCCTCGACGTCCGCGACGGCCAGGTAGTGAAAGGCGTGCAGTTCCGTAATCACGAGATCATTGGCGACATCGTCCCGCTGGCCAAGCGCTATGCCGACGAAGGGGCCGACGAACTGGTGTTCTATGATATCACCGCCTCCAGCGACGGCCGGGTGGTCGACAAGAGCTGGGTGTCGCGCGTGGCGGAAGTAATCGATATTCCTTTCTGCGTGGCGGGCGGGATCAAGTCGCTGGAAGACGCGGCGCAGATCCTCTCCTTCGGCGCCGATAAGATCTCGATTAACTCCCCTGCTCTCGCCGACCCGACGCTGATCACCCGCCTTGCCGACCGCTTTGGCGTGCAGTGTATCGTGGTGGGGATTGATACCTGGTTTGACGCAGAGACCGGCAAGTATCACGTCAACCAGTATACCGGCGACGAGAGCCGCACCCGGGTGACGCAGTGGGAAACCCTCGACTGGGTGGAGGAAGTGCAGAAGCGCGGCGCAGGCGAGATCGTCCTTAACATGATGAACCAGGACGGGGTGCGCAACGGTTACGACCTGCAGCAGCTGGCGAAGGTTCGCGCGGTGTGTCATGTGCCGCTGATCGCCTCCGGCGGCGCGGGCACTATGGAACACTTCCTCGAAGCCTTCCGCGACGCCGACGTTGACGGCGCGCTGGCGGCCTCGGTATTCCACAAACAGATTATTAATATTGGCGAACTGAAAGCGTACCTGGCGGCACAGGGCGTGGAGATAAGGGTATGTTGACTGAACAGCTGGACTGGGAAAAAACGGACGGCATGATGCCGGCCATCGTGCAGCACGCCGTATCCGGCGAAGTGCTGATGCACGGCTACATGAACAAGGAGGCGCTGGAGAAAACCGAAGCCACCGGCAAGGTTACCTTTTACTCGCGCACCAAGCAGCGGCTGTGGACCAAGGGTGAAACCTCGGGCCATGTCCTCAATGTAGTGAGCATCACGCCGGACTGTGACAACGATACGCTGCTGGTGCTGGTAAACCCGATCGGGCCGACCTGCCACAAAGGCACCACCAGCTGCTTCGGCGAAACCGGCCACCAGTGGCTGTTCCTCTATCAGCTGGAGCAGCTGCTGGCCGAGCGTAAACACGCCGACCCGGAGAGCTCCTATACGGCGAAGCTGTATGCCAGCGGCACCAAGCGTATTGCGCAGAAAGTGGGGGAAGAAGGCGTGGAGACCGCGCTGGCCGCCACCGTGAACGACCGCTTCGAGCTGAAGAATGAGGCGTCGGACCTGATGTATCACCTGCTGGTGCTGCTGCAGGACCAGGGGCTGAATTTAACGGATGTAGTGGAGAACCTGAGAGCGAGGCACTAAGTTTTCCGCTACGAGGCCCTGAAAGATGGGCCTCCGGACTAAGATGTTTTAGAACACACCAATCGCCTTAGCGCAAATTTACCCTTGCCGCTTTCCTCGCAAACTAACGCCGCCCGAAGCCTTCCCACCATAACGAGTTATATTTTCTATGTTTATATGAAAATCTCATTTCTCCAGTAGACGACATAAGCCAGATAACACGTCCGTTTTCTTGAGCTTCGGTTCTGAACGCTAAAATGCCAATGATTCAAGTAAGTTAGGATTTAGAAAACTTAACTCGAGCTTATAGCATACTGGATAGACTGGCCCCCTGAATCTCCAGACAACCAATATCACTTAAATAAGTGATAGTCTTAATACTAGTTTTTAGACGTAAGCGTCAAGTCACTACCGCCTGTGATTCCAGTCCCGGGATCGCTAGCTTAGAGCTCCGTCTAATTTAGAAGGAGTTCTGTTCATGGAAAATGCTGCCAACTGGCGAACTGAATCGCGTACCGTCTATTCCAGTGACTTCAAACTTCGGATGGTCGAACTGGCTTCACGACCAGATGCCAACGTCGCACAACTGGCGCGGGAACATGGCGTTGATAATAATCTCATTTTTAAGTGGCTACGCCTCTGGCAGAGAGAGGGGCGAATCTCTCGTCGAATGCCTGCAACTATCGTGGGGCCGGTGGTACCTCAATCTCTTCCGGCTTCTCCGACTCTGTTGTCCGTCGACGTTATCAACGACCCGTTGCCCGCAGCAGAGAATGACACTCTGTGTACGTTCTCCTCCGCTCACGCCAGCGCCACTTCCTGTCATGTTGAGTTCCGCCACGGCAAAATGACGCTGGAGAACCCGTCGTCAGAGTTGCTGACTGTGCTGATCCGCGAATTGACCGGGAGGACACAATGATATCCCTCCCGTCAGGCACCCGCATCTGGCTGGTCACCGGGGCCACGGATATGCGTAAATCCTTCAACGGGCTGGGCGAACAGATACACCACGTTCTGGATGAGGATCCCTTCTCCGGCCATCTGTTTGTCTTCCGGGGACGCCGTGGCGATACCGTGAAAATACTTTGGGCTGATGCTGATGGTCTGTGCCTGTTTATCAAACGCCTGGAAGAGGGACAGTTCGTCTGGCCTGCTGTACGCGACGGCAAAATCGCGATCACCCGCTCACAACTTGCCATGCTCCTTGATAAGCTGGACTGGCGCCAGCCAAAAATATCCCGCCTTAACTCACTGACAATGTTGTAAAAAATCATAACCGCATTATAAAAGCGGTTATGAATCACGACTATCTCGCCCGTATCGCTGCGCTGGAAGACACGCTTCGCCAGAAAGACAGTCAGCTCAGTCTCGTTGCAGAGACTGAGTCGTTCCTGCGTTCTGCACTGGCCCGCGCAGAAGAGAAAATAGAGAACGAAGAGCGCGAGATAGAGCATCTGCGGGCACAGATAGAAAAACTGCGTCGAATGTTGTTCGGTACCCGCTCCGAAAAACTTCGCCGACAGGTTGAAGAAGCCGAAGCCCTGCTGAAACAGCAGGAGCAGCAAAGCGATCGCTACAACGGACGGGAAGACGATCCGCAGGTACCTCGCCAGTTACGTCAGTCCCGCCATCGTCGCCCGTTACCGGCACACCTTCCCCGCGAGATACATCGGCTGGATCCTGCGGAAACCAGCTGTCCGGAATGCGGCAGCGGTATGGCGTACCTCAGCGAAGTCAGCGTGGAGCAGCTGGAACTGGTCTCCAGCGCCCTGAAAGTGATCCGCACGGTCAGGGTGAAAAAGGCCTGCACCCGATGTGACTGTATCGTTGAAGCACCTGCGCCATCACGTCCCATCGATCGGGGTATCGCCGGGCCGGGTCTGCTGGCCCGCGTGTTAACGGCCAAATACTGCGAACACCTGCCGCTGTATCGCCAGTGCGAAATCTTTGCCCGTCAGGGCGTGGATCTGAGCCGGGCTCTGCTCTCCAACTGGGTGGATGCATGTTGCCGGTTAATGGCCCCGCTGGATGAGGCCCTTTACCACTACGTGATGGACTGCCACAAACTGCATACGGATGACACTCCGGTTCCGGTGCTTGCACCGGGCAGAAAGAAGACGAAAACCGGACGTATCTGGACGTATGTACGTGACGACAGAAGCGCAGGTTCATCAGATCCGCCAGCGGCATGGTTCGCCTTCTCGCCAGACCGGCAGGGAAAACATCCTCAGCAACACCTTCGCCACTATCATGGTGTGCTGCAGGCGGATGCCTTCGCAGGCTACGATCGGTTGTTCAGTCCGGAACGTGAAGGAGGGCCGCTGACAGAAGCCGCATGTTGGGCCCATGCCCGCCGAAAAATCCATGATGTCTATATAAGCACTCACACAGCGACAGCAGAAGAAGCCCTGAAACGTATCGGTGAGCTGTACGCGATAGAAGAAGAAATACGCGGCCTCACGACAGAAGAGCGTCTGGCAGCCAGACAATCGCAAAGCAAACCACTGCTGGCATCGCTGCATGAATGGCTGGTAGAAAAAAATGAGACGCTGTCGAAAAAGTCCCGTCTGGGCGAAGCGTTCGCTTATGTACTGAACCAGTGGGATGCGCTGTGCTACTACTGTGAAGATGGCCTGGCAGAGCCTGATAACAACGCTGCCGAACGAGCCCTTCGTGCCGTCTGTCTTGGGAAAAAGAATTTTATCTTCTTCGGCAGCGACCACGGTGGTGAGCGCGGAGCCCTGCTGTACGGACTGATCGGGACGTGCAGGCTGAATGGTATCGATCTGGAAGCCTACCTTCGCCATATCCTGAGCGTACTGCCGGAGTGGCCCAGCAACAAAGTGGCCGAACTGCTGCCATGGAACGTGGTTCTTACCGATAAATAACCGTCAATACGGCGCTCACTTAACGCTCACGAGCTTTGAACCGGGAATGACGGTCTCCCTTGTTGCCCGGCAACATGGTGTGGCAGCCAGCCAGCTATTTCTCTGGCGTAAGCAATACCAGGAGGGAAGTCTTACTGCTGTGGCTGCCGGAGAACAG
>OIEU01000265.1_pt1 | contig 29473 bp, 20 predicted proteins | sample 1581831 | NCBI WGS metagenome assembly OIEU01 (sample SAMN03281007, study PRJEB24777) | human gut metagenome | isolation source: fecal sample PR166 from 1 month old female Malay infant, vaginally...
CAATCCTTGCGCCCGGCTCACGCGGCCGGCGCTTATCAAAACGGCTACTGCAGGTGGTGATTACACTGTTCGGCCTGCTGCTGCTGACCTTTACCATTGGCCGCGTCATGCCCATCGACCCGGTGCTGGCGATTGTCGGCCCGGATGCTGACCAGAGTACCTATCAGCAGGTTTACCAGCAGCTGGGGTTTGATAAATCGCTGACCACCCAGTTTGGCATCTATTTCGTCAACCTGTTGCACGGCGATCTGGGCAACGCGCTGCTGACCGGGAAACCGGTGGTGGACGATATTATCCGCGTCTTCCCGGCCACCATGGAGCTGGCAACGATGGCGATTATTGTCGGCGCGGGTCTTGGTATTCCGCTGGGCGTGTTGGCGGCAGCGCGGCGCAATAGCGTCTCCGATTATGTGGTACGCATTATCAGCCTGGCGGGCTACTCGACGCCCATCTTCTGGGTCGGGATGATGGGGCTGCTGGTGTTCTATGCCTGGCTTGGCTGGGTAGGCGGCGCCGGGAGGGTAGATCTCGGGCTGGATGGTGTGGTGCCGCGCCACACCGGGCTGATGACCGTTGATGCGCTGCTGGCCGGCAACGGCCAGGTGTTCTGGAACGCCATTAATCATCTGATTCTTCCCGCCTCGCTGCTGGGTTTTCACTCGCTGGCTTATATCAGCCGTATGACCCGCAGCTTTATGCTGGCCCAGCTGTCGCAGGAGTTCATTATTACCGCCCGGGTGAAAGGGCTGACCGAGCGCCAGGTTATCTGGAACCATGCGTTTCGTAACATCCTCGTGCAACTGCTGACGGTGGTGGCGCTGGCCTACGGCGCGCTGCTGGAAGGCGCGGTGCTGATTGAAACCGTCTTCTCATGGCCGGGGTTTGGCTCCTACCTTACCGGAAGCTTGCTGCTGGGCGATATGAATGCGGTGATGGGCTGCGTGCTGCTGGTGGGGGTGATCTTCGTGATGCTCAACCTGCTCTCCGACATGCTGTATCAATTCTTTGACCCGAGGACAAAATCATGACCGTTTCTCTGGATTCGCCGCTTTCGGGTGGTGCGGGCGAAGGCCGTCAGCGGCTGCAACGCGCGGCGGCGCGGGCCGTCGGGTTTATCGGCAAAATGGCGCGCAATCCGCTCACGGCCATCGGCGGAGGAATTATCTTTATGCTGCTGGTGGTGGCGATTTTCGCGCCGCTGATTGCGCCTTATAACCCGCTGGTACAGGACCTGAATAGTGCGCTGGTCGCGCCGAATGCGCAGCACTGGTTCGGCACCGATGAGTTTGGCCGGGATATCTTTAGTCGCCTGGTGTACGGCTCCCGCATCACGCTCTATATCGTGCTGCTGGTCTCGGTGACTGTCGGTCCGCTCGGGCTGCTGCTGGGCGTCAGTGCCGGCTATTTCGGCGGTAAAGTCGATATGGTGCTGATGCGCGTCACCGATATTTTCATCTCCTTCCCGAGTCTGGTCCTGGCGCTGGCGTTTGTCGCCGCTTTAGGACCGGGGCTGGAGCACGTGGTTATCGCCATCACGCTGACCGCCTGGCCGCCGATTGCCCGTCTGGCGCGCGCCGAAACGCTCTCTCTGCGCCAGGCTGATTTTATCTCCGCCGTGCGTCTGCAGGGCGCTTCATCGGCCCGCGTCCTCTGGCGCCATATCGTGCCGCTGTGTCTGCCCTCGGTCATTATCCGTATCACCATGAATATGGCCGGGATCATTCTGACCGCGGCCGGCCTAGGCTTTCTCGGCCTCGGCGCGCAGCCGCCAGAGCCGGAGTGGGGAGCGATGATCTCCAGCGGGCGCACTTATATGATGGAGTGCTGGTGGGTCGTAACCATTCCGGGGCTGGCGATTTTGATCAATAGCTTAGCGTTCAACTTCTTAGGAGATGGCCTACGTGACATCCTCGATCCCCGTAGTGAATAATGCACCGCTGCTCGACGTGCGCGATTTGTGCGTCGACTTTGTTAACGGTAGCGCGGTGACCCACGCCGTGCGCGGCGTCTCTTTCCAGCTGGGGCATGAGAAGCTGGCTATTGTCGGCGAGTCCGGTTCGGGTAAGTCCACCGTTGGGCGCGCGCTGCTGCAGCTGCATCCGAAAAAGGCCCGCGTCAGCGCCAGCCGGATGCAGTTTGCCGACCTCGATCTGCAGCATCTTAGCGAAGCGCAGATGCGCGGCGTACGCGGCAAACGTATCTCGATGATTATGCAGGATCCGAAATATTCGCTGAATCCGGTGGTCTGCGTGGGTAAGCAAATCGCCGAGGCCTGGCTTACTCATCATCCCGGGCGTAAAGATGAGGCGAAAGCCAGGGCGCTGGAGATGCTGGAGGTGGTGCGTATTCGCCAGCCGGAGCGCGTTTATCAGCTTTATCCGCATGAAATATCCGGCGGACAGGGGCAGCGCATCATGATCGCCATGATGCTGATTACCGACCCGGAGCTGATCATTGCCGATGAGCCCACCTCCGCGCTGGACGTGTCGGTGCGCCTGCAGGTGCTGGGCCTGCTGGATGACCTGGTTCAGTCGCGCGGGCTGGGGCTGATTTTTATCAGCCATGATATCAACCTGGTGCGCAGCTTCTGCGACCGGGTGCTGGTGATGTACGCCGGACGGGTAGTGGAGTCCATCGCCGCTAAAGATCTCGATAACGCCCGTCACCCCTACACTCAGGGATTGATTAACTCGCTGCCGGATATGCAGCATCGTCGCCCGATACTGCCGGTGCTGCAGCGTCAGGCCAGCTGGTTATCGGATTAAGGAGCGGATAATGATTGAAGTTCAACATCTCAACCTCGCGTTTGGCGAGGGGGAGAAGCGTAACCAGGTGCTGTATGACGTCAGTTTCCACGTTAAGCCCGGCGAGATCTACGGTCTGGTAGGAGAGTCCGGTTCCGGTAAAACGACGGTGCTCAAGTGCCTGGCGGGGCTGTTTACCCACTGGCAGGGGGAACTGACCATCGATGCTCAGCCCTTAGGGCATGAAATTAGCCGCGAGCGCTGCCGTCAGGTGCAGATGGTATTTCAGGACCCCTACGGATCGCTGCATCCCCGTCACACCATTGGCGATATCCTCGAAGAGCCGCTGCAGATCCATCGTATCAACGACCGCGACCGGCGGATCAATGTGCTGCTGGATAAAGTTGGCCTCAACCGCGCCTTTCGCGAGCGCTATCCGCATCAGCTCTCCGGCGGGCAGCGGCAGCGCGTGGCGATAGCCAGAGCGCTGATTCTTGAGCCTCAGGTGCTGCTGCTGGATGAGCCGACGTCGGCGCTGGATGTGTCGGTGCAGGCTGAGATCCTTAACCTGCTGGCAGAATTGCAGCGGGAGGCTAAGCTCACTTACCTGATGGTCACCCACGATCTTGGGGTTATTGCCCACTTATGCCAGAAAGTGGCGGTGATGCAGTACGGGAAGATCCTCGAAACCCTGACGGTCGATGCGCTGGTCAGCGGCCAGGCGCAGACGGCCTATACGCAGATGCTGGTTAACGCCAGTCGGCAATATACGCGCGAAATGGCGCGCGAGGTGGCGGAATACTAAGCTTTATGGCGCATTGTCTCACGGCAGATGCGCCCATTTTAATAGGTAACCATTTGATATAATAGGTTTTTTGTGGTTGTGGGTATCGTCTATTAATGTAAGCGCGGTGTTTGGATCTATATCCTGCCCAGGTTTTTTCCCTGCAGCCGCAGGTGCCGTTTTACCTTAACATTCAGAGGCTCAATCAACGAACCCGGCTGCTGTATACCAGCCGGGCGCCGTCTTTGCTTTGCGAAGCCTGATCAGCGTAGCAGCGGGCAGTCGGGCGGCAGCCGGCAGCGCAGGGCCGCCGGTAACAGCTCCATACGGAAGGTTTTGCCGCTGAGCGGCTCGCCGTCGAGATTAAAGGTCATCTCATGGGGCGCGGTTATTTCAAACCACGAGGAGACACCGTCAACAATATTCGGCGAGTTTTCCGGATTCGCCAGGGTGCTGAACAGGGCAGGGATCAGCTCTTCGCCGGTGAAAATGCGCAGATGCAGCAGACCATCGTTAATCAACGCCTCCGGACACAGCTGCTGGCCGCCGCCGGCCTGGCGACCGTTGCCGATGCCGATGACCAGCGCATCGCCCTGCCAGTGAAAGTTCTCCCCGCGGATCTCGCAGCGGTCCGGCTTCAGGGTATCCATGCGCATCAGACCGTGGATTAAATAAGAGACACCGCCGAGCGCGGCCTTGAGTTTTTCCGGCGTTTCGGTGGTGATCCGGGTGCCGAACCCGCCGGTCGCCATATTAATAAAGCCGGTTTTATCATTCACCCTGGCGATATCTATCGGCACATCGCGGCCGACGATCGCCAGCTTGAGGGCGCTGGCCAGATCCTGCGGGATACCGACGCTGGTGGCGAAGTCGTTAGCCGTTCCCAGCGGTAAAATCCCTAGCGCCATCTTGCCGCCGCGCTCCACCAGCGCGGTCGCCACTTCATTAATGGTGCCATCGCCACCGCCGGCGATCACCGTTTCAACGTTCAGCTGCAGGGCTTCATCGATAAACCGAGCGGCATCGCCCTTTTCCCAGGTCACGCGGACGTGAATATCAATCCCTTCATCGCGTAACAGGTTAACCGCTTCGCGTAGCTGCGGTTCATTGGCACCTTTGCCGTTAAGGATCAGTAAGCTGGCAGGAAACGTAGACATCATCAAGGGAACCTTTATTGCTCAATGTTGCATAAAGTGTACCGCATGACGAAAGCGAAGACCGGAGGAGAGGCAAAAAAATAAGCCCGCGTAAGGGAGATTACGCAGGCTAAGGAGGTGGTTCCTGGTACAACTAGCATTTATGGGTTATGTTTTTCAGCGAAATGGATGATACCTGTTTCGATCGAAACGGTATGTGATCCGATTCTAATATCCTTACATCGTGAAAAAATAACGCAAATTAACTAGTTACCGTGCGGATTTCTGGTTGTTTGACCAGTAAAGTTGCGCATCAGCAAGGCATACTGCAGGGGCAGGTCGTCCGGCACAGGCAACCAGACGGTATAGCCATCGCCCGGGGCCACCGGCATGGTTTCGCCTTTGCCATTCTCCATATGCTCAAGGGTGAAGTTGACGTTACCCTTCGGGGTCATCAGCTCAAGGCTGTCGCCGACGCTGAACTTATTTTTGACCGCCACGGCCGCCAGCGGGCCGTTACGCTCTCCGGTGAATTCGCCGACAAACTGCTGGCGCTCGGAGACGGAGTAGCCGTACTCGTAGTTCTGATAATCGTCATGGGTATGGCGGCGCAGGAAGCCTTCGGTGTACCCGCGGTGGGCCAGCCCCTCCAGGGTCTCCAGCAGGCTGGTATCGAACGGTTTGCCGGCGGCGGCATCGTCGATCGCCTTGCGGTAAACCTGAGCGGTGCGCGCGCAGTAGTAGAAGGATTTGGTGCGGCCTTCGATCTTCAGCGAGTGAACGCCCATCTGGGTCAGACGCTCAACGTGGGCGATAGCCCGCAGATCTTTCGAGTTCATGATGTAGGTGCCGTGCTCGTCCTCAAAGGCGGTCATGTACTCGCCCGGACGTTTGGCTTCCTCAATCATAAAGACTTTATCGGTCGGCGCGCCGATGCCGAGGGTGGGCTCCACGGTCTGCACCGGGATCGGCTCATATTTGTGGACGATGTTGCCGACGTCGTCCTCTTTGCCTTCCGCCACGTTGTATTCCCAGCGGCAGGCGTTGGTGCAGGTCCCCTGGTTCGGGTCGCGCTTGTTGATATACCCGGAGAGCAGGCAGCGGCCGGAGTAGGCCATGCACAGCGCGCCGTGGACGAAAATCTCAATCTCCATCTCCGGCACCTGGCGGCGAATCTCTTCGATTTCATCCAGCGACAGTTCACGCGACAGGATCACGCGGGTGAGCCCCATCTGCTGCCAGAATTTAACCGTCGCCCAGTTGACGGCGTTGGCCTGCACTGAAAGATGGATCGGCATCTCCGGGAAGTGTTCCCGCACCAGCATGATTAAACCCGGATCGGACATGATCAGCGCGTCCGGACCCATCTCCACCACCGGCTTCAGATCGCGAATAAACGTTTTCAGCTTGGCGTTATGCGGGGCGATGTTGACCACCACATAGAATTTTTTACCCAGCGCGTGGGCTTCATTGATGCCGAGCTGCAGATTTTCGTGATTGAATTCGTTGTTACGCACGCGCAGCGAGTAGCGCGGCTGGCCGGCATAAACGGCATCGGCGCCATAGGCGAAAGCGTAACGCATATTCTTCAGCGTTCCCGCCGGGGAGAGGAGTTCTGGTTTAAACATGGTGTTCTCGTTCTGATGACAGGTCAGATTCGCCGCACCTGGTGCGGCGAGTTGGGGAGTGTCCCCACATTAAGGGCGGGCATTGTAGCGCCGCGGCGAAGGGGAGTAAATATCAGATAGGTATCTTTCCGTATGGCTAATTTGTTTGCCATTTTGAACCTGGGCAGTGCTCACACTGACAGCGTTAATAACGCCTGGTGGGATAGGCTCTAGGGAGTTCCCCGGGTTGCGGCGTAAACGCCTTACCCGGGCTACGGATTGCAGATGGCGGTGAACGTGTAGCCCGGCGAAGCGCAGCGCGAGCCGGGAAAAGGCTAACTACGCCAGCCGGCAGGCGTCCGCTTCCCAGCGGTAGCCAACGCCATACACCGCGCGGATAAACGACTGCTCGGCGTCCAGCGCCTCCAGCTTGCGCCGCAGGTTCTTGATGTGGCTGTCGATGGTGCGATCGGTGACTACCCGATAATCGTCATACAGATGGTTGAGTAGCTGTTCGCGGGAGAACACTTTGCCCGGCTCCTGGGAGAGGGTTTTCAGCAGCCGGAACTCGGCGGGAGTGAGGTCCAGCAGCTTGTCGCGCCAGGAGGCCTGAAAACGACCTTCGTCGACAATCAGCGGGCTCTGGGCGTCCAGCGCCTGCAGATCGCGCTGCGGTTTGCAGCGGCGGAGGATGGTTTTTACCCGGGCGACCACTTCCCGCGGGCTGTAGGGCTTGCAGATATAGTCGTCGGCGCCTATTTCCAGCCCCAGCAAACGGTCGATCTCTTCGATTTTCGCCGTCACCATCACCACCGGAACATCGGAGAAGCGGCGAATTTCCCGGCACAGCGTCAGACCGTCGGTACCGGGCAGCATCAGATCCAGCAGGATCAGGTGCGGCGGCGTCTGGCGGACGTAGGGCAGGACCTTGTCGCCGTGGTTAATCAACGCAGGCGCATAGCCGGCGGCCTGCAGATAATCAATCAGCAGCTGGCCGAGCTTCGGTTCATCTTCCACGATAAGGATGCGTGGGGTGTTTTCATCTACAGGCAATTCAGTCATACGTCTCTCGGTAAATCATGTTCCAGAGGTAACTCAACTTTAATGCTAACCCCGCCAAAAGGCGAATGGTCGGCACGCAGGGTGCCGCCGTGGGCCGCTACGATATTGAGGCAAATCGCCAGCCCGAGGCCGGAGCCGCCGCTGGCGCGGTTGCGCGATCCTTCCGCCCGGTAAAAGCGTTCGCACAGGCGGGCCAGCTGCTCATCGCTGACGCCGGGGGCGCTGTCGGCGAAGTCAATCACCAGCATCCGGCCGCTGCGGCGGGCGGAGATGTGCAGGCTGCCGCCGCTGTCGGTATAGCGCAGGCTGTTCTCCAGCAGATTGTTGAAGAGCTGCATCAGGCGGTCGCGGTCGCCGAAGATCATCGCCTGCTCCGGGAGCGACACCTGAATGCTTAGCTGCCGGCTGGCGAAGCGCTCGCGAAAAGCGCCCGCCGCCACTTCCAGCAGGGTGATGATATCCAGCGAGGTTTTCTGGTAGGCCAGCGCCCCCTCGTCGGACATCGACAGCTGATGGAGATCGTCGACCAGCTTGGTGAGGGTAGCCACCTCGGCCTGCAGAGAAGGAATCGACTCGGGGGTAAAGCGCCGGACCCCGTCCTGAATCGCCTCCAGCTCGCCGCGCAGCACCGCCAGCGGGGTACGCAGCTCATGGGAGATATCGGCCATCAGATCGCGACGCATCTGCTGGTTGCGCTCCAGGGTGCTGGCGAGCTGGTTAAAATCCTGCGCCAGGCGGCCGAGCTCATCGCCGCCGGTCACCGTCACGCGGGTGGAAAAGTCGCCTGCCGCCAGCTTATGGGTGCCTTCCACCAGCCGCTTCACCGGCGCCAGCAGACCGCGGGCCAACGGGAAAGTGGCCAGCGCGGCAAGCAGGGTGGCAAGGGCGACGATCAGCCAGCTGGTGCGCTTTTGCTGCCGGTCGAAGTTAATGTCGGTATTGCGCGTCAGCCGCTCTACCGGCGAGGCGATAACTTTGCCCACCTCCGCGCCGTTGACCACGATGCTGCGCTGGGTGCCGTCCTCCGGGACGCGCTCACGCGGCCCCACCAGCACGCGCCCCGACTGATCCACCACCCAGAACATGGTGCGCCAGCCGTGGGGCGGCATTTCCGGCCTCGGGCGCGGGCCGTCAGGGGGGCCATCCGGCGGCGGCCCGTCCGGGGCGGCGTCCGGCTTCATGGCGTGCCCCGGCGGCGAGCGGTCGTCGTTATCCCGTTCGAAGGTGCGCAGCAGCTGGAAGATAAAGCGGTCATTATTGCGCAGAAACGCCCAGCTGCCATGCTGGGCATACTGCTCGCTCAGCGCGTCGCTGAGCATGGTTAAGCGTTGCTCATTGCCGCGCTTGATATAGTCGATAAACCCGCGTTCAAAACTAATGCGCACCGCCCAGTGCATGCTGATCAGCAGCACGATGCAGGTGGCGAATATAGCGAGGAACAGCTTGCCGGTAATACCCGGGCGCCAAAATTTCACGATCCACTCCTGTTGCGTCGACGGAGGACGGTATTGCTGCCGACGTCATCCGGTACCCGGGAAAAGATGAGCGCCGGGAGGGCGATGATCGCCGCCATGCTCAGATAGGTGTAGAGAAAGACCTGATGGGTGCTGGCGGCGTCGAGACTCATATGCTGCTGGCCATACAGCCCCAGCAGCAGCCCGGCGATGGTCACGCCGATACTCATCGACAGCTGCATCACCATCGACAGCAGGCTGTTGCCGCTGCTGGCCAGATCGTCCGGGAGATCTTTCAGCGTCAGGGTATTCATTGAGGAGAAGCGGTTGGCGTTGATCATCCCCTGCAGAAACAGGACCAGCGGCAGCGCGTAATACCACCCGGCCAGGGCGCTAAACATAAACAGCAGGCTGACCGCCGCCAGGCCCAGGGTGCTGGCGACCAGCACCCGACGGTAGCCAAAGCGGTTGACCACCTGGACCACGATCCGCTTCATGCCCATGCTGCCGAGCACCATCGGGATCATCATCAGCCCGGCGTGAAAGGGGGAGAAGCCGAGGCCGATCTGCAGAAACACCGGGGTCATAAACGGCAGCATGCCGCTGCCGATGCGTCCCGCGAAGCTGCCGCCGAGGCCGAGAGAGAAAGTGCGGTTGCGAAACAGGTTAAGGCTAAACAGCGCCCGGGCGTTGCCGCGGGCGTGCCACAGGTAGAGCAGCAGGGCGCAGAGGCCGACGGCCACCAGCCCCGCCAGCCAGGCAGGGGAAATGCCGAGCCCTTTCTGGCCGTCGAGCGCCAGGGTCAGGGTCGCCATTCCGGCGGCCAGCAGCAGAAAGCCAGAGAGATCGAAGCGCCGGGTCTGCATGGTGTAGTTGGGCATCAGACAGAGGGTGGCGATCGCGCCGACGATCCCCACCGGGATATTGATGAGGAAGATCCAGTGCCAGGAGGCGTACTCCACCAGCACCCCGCCCAGCGCCGGGCCGAGCAGCGGGCCGACCTGGCCCGGCAGGGTGACGAAGGTCATCGCCGCCATATACTGATCGCGCGGGACGATCTTCATCACCGTCAGGCGGCCGACCGGCACCATCATCGCGCCGCCGACCCCCTGCAGCACCCGCGCCATCACCAGCTGGTCGAGGGTGCTGGCCTGGGCGCAAAACAGCGATCCGGCGGTAAACAGCACGATGGCGGTGAAGAAGATATTGCGCACCCCGACCCGGTCGGCCAGCCAGCCGCTGGCCGGCAGCATCACCGCCACCGTTAACACATAGGAGACGATAATCATATGCATATGCAGCGGACTCTCCCCGAGGCTTTTGGCCATCGAGGGGAGGGCGGTGTTAACGATGGTGGTATCCAGCGACTGCATAAAGAAGCCGAACGCCACTATCCATAGCTGCCAGCGCACGCTGGCCGGGAGGTCTGTCATGTTATTCGCTTACCGGTTGAGAGGAGTTACGCGAAAAACGCAGCCGCAGACGGTCAAAGAAAAGATAGACCACCGGCGTGGTGTAGAGCGTTAACAGCTGGCTCATCACCAGACCGCCGACGATGGTGATCCCCAGAGGCTGGCGCAGCTCAGAGCCATCGCCCCCGGAGAGCACCAGCGGCAGGGCGCCGAACAACGCGGCGAGGGTGGTCATCATAATCGGCCGGAAACGCAGCAGGCAGGCCTGGAAAATCGCCTCTTCCGGCGTCAGGTTGCCGTTACGCTGCGCCTCCAGGGCAAAATCAACCATCATGATGGCGTTTTTCTTAACGATGCCAATTAATAACATAATCCCAATCAGGGCGATTAGGCTGAACGGGGCATCGAAGATCTCCAGCGCCAGCAGAGCGCCCACCCCGGCGGAGGGCAGCGTCGAGAGGATGGTCAACGGATGCACATAGCTCTCATATAGCACCCCCAGCACGATATAGACCGTGGCGATAGCCGCGAGGATCAGGATCACCTGCGCGTTCATGGTCTGCTGGAACACCTGAGCGGTACCGGCAAAGGAGCCGCGCACGCTCGACGGCACCCCGAGCTGGGTCATCGCGCGGTCAATGGCCTCGCTGGCTTCCGACAGCGAGCGGCCGGTGGGCAGGTTAAAGGAGATAGTGGATGCCGCCGACAGCCCCTGGTGGTTCACCGACAGCGGGGCATTGGCCGGCTGCCATTTGGCGAAGTAGGCCAGCGGGATCGGCTTGCCGTCGCTGTTAATGACGAACATCTTATCCAGGGCGCTGACGTCCTGGGTGTAGGCCGGATCCACCTCCATCACCACCTTATACTGGTTGAGCGGCTGGTAGATGGTAGAGATCTGCCGCTGGCCAAAGGCGTTGTTCAGCAGGTTGTTGGCGTCCTGGACGCTGATGCCGAGGCGCGACATGGTATCCCGGTCATAGACCAGGTCCATTTCGGCGCCATTGTCCTGCTGATCCGAGTTGACGTCCGCCAGCTCCGGCAGCGCCGCCAGCGCTTTGCGGATCTTCGGCTCCCACTCGCGCAGCGCCGACAGGTCGTCGGACAGCAGGGTGTACTGATAGCTGGCGTTCGACTGCCGGCCGCCGACGCGGATATCCTGCACCGCCATCAGGAACAGGTTGGCCCCGGGCTCGTTGGCCAGCTTTTTGCGCAGCCGGTCGATCACCTGCTGCGCCGTCTCGTGGCGCTGGTCGCGCGGCTTGAGGGTGATAAACATCATCCCGCTGTTGACCCGCGAGCCGCCGGTAAAGCCGGTGACGTTATCCACCGCCGGATCTTCGCGAATGATCTTCATAAAGTCCTGCAGCTTGCCGCGCATCGCCTGGAAGGAGATGCTCTGGTCGGCCTGAATGCCGCCCATCAGCACCCCGGTGTCCTGCTCCGGGAAGAAGGTTTTCGGGATCGAAATGTAGAGCCAAACGCTGAGGGCGATGGTGCCCAGCACCACCAGGCCGGTCAGCCGGCTATGCTTCAGCACCCATTTTAACGATTTACCATAGCCGCCCTGCACGGCCACCAGCAGGCGGCCAAAGCCGCGGTTGCGCGTCGGCTGGTGGGGCTTGCCGCTTTTCAGCAGCCAGCCGCACATCATCGGCGTCAGGGTGAGGGAGACCGCCAGCGAGATGCCGATCGCCACCGACAGGGTGACGGCGAACTCGCGCAGCAGGCGACCGGGCAGGCCGCCCATCAGCAGCAGCGGCAGGAACACCGCCACCAGCGACAGGCTCATCGACAGCACGGTAAAGCCGACCTCGCGGCTCCCCTGCAGCGCCGCCTGCAGCGGTTTCATCCCCGCCTCCAGATGGCGGGAGATATTCTCCAGCACCACGATAGCGTCATCCACCACGAAGCCGGTGGCGATGGTCAGGGCCATCAGCGACAGGTTATTGAGGCTGAAGCCGCACAAATACATCGCGGCGAAGGTGCCGATTAAGGATACCGGGACGGCGACGGCCGGGATCAGCGTGGCGCGCCCCGAGCGCAGGAACAGGAACACCACGAGGATCACCAGCGCCACCGAAATCACCAGCGTCTGCTCCACCTCCTCCAGCGAGGCGCGGATGGTCGGCGAGCGGTCCTGGGCGATCTGCAGGTCGATAGCCGTCGGAATGGTCTGCTGCAGCTCCGGCAGGCGGGCGCGGATGCTGTCCACCGTCTGGATAATATTGGCTTCCGGCAGTTTGCGGATCATCAGCAGGATCGCCGGTTTGGCGTTGGTCATCCCGGCGTTGCGTACGTCCTGCACCGAATCCGAGACGGTGGCGACATCTCCCAGCCGCACCGCGGCGCCATTTTGATAGTGGACGATCAGCGGCTGATAGTCGGCGGCGGTCTTCAGCTCATCGTTGGTCTGCACCTGCCAGCGGTGCGCGCTGTCCTCCAGCGCCCCCTGCGGTTTGCGCACGTTGGCGTCGCTGATGGCGGTGCGCACCGCGTCCAGCGACACGCCCTGGTTGAACAGCGCCTGCGGGTTGAGGTCGACGCGCACCGCCGGCAGGGAGCTGCCGCCGACGTCGACATCGCCCACGCCGTCGATCTGCGCGATGGTCTGCGCCAGCTGGGTGGAGGCGAAATCATACAGCTCACCCTGGGAGTAGGTGTCCGAGGTCAGCGTCAGGATCATGATCGGCGCATCTGACGGATTGGCTTTGCGATAGGTCGGCCGGCTGGGCATTCCGCTCGGCAGCAGGCTTTGCGCGGCGTTGATCGCCGCTTGAACGTCGCGCGCCGCGCCGTTGATATCGCGGTCGAAGTTAAACTCAAGAATGATGCGCGTACTGCCCAGCGAGCTGGAGGAGGTCATCTCATTGACCCCGGCAATCCGCCCCAGGGAGCGCTCCAGCGGGGTGGCCACCGACGAGGCCATGGTCTCCGGCGAGGCTCCCGGCAGCGAGGCGCTAACCATGATCACCGGGAAGTCCACCTGCGGCAGCGGGGCTACCGGCAGCAGCCGGAAGCCGAGAATGCCGCACAGGGTGATGGCCAGCGAGATGAGGATCGTCGCCACCGGGCGGTAAATGAAGAGGGCGAAAAACTTCACTTACGCCTCCTCTTCCTGACGCGGGAACCGGCGCTTCAGGTGCAGCGACAGGCGGTCGAACAGCAGATAGATCACCGGGGTGGTGAACAGGGTCAGCACCTGGCTGAGCATCAGACCGCCGACCATGCCGATCCCCAGCGGACGCCGCAGCTCGGCGCCAACGCCGGTGCTCAGCATCAGCGGCAGGGCGCCGAGCAGGGCGGCGAGGGTGGTCATCAGGATCGGCCGAAAACGCAGCAGACAGGCCTGGTAGATCGCTTCCCGCGGCGGCATGCCCTGCTCGCGCTCAGCGGCCAGCGCGAAGTCGATCATCATGATGGCGTTCTTCTTCACGATGCCGATCAGCAGAATGATGCCGATGATGGCGATCACGTCCAGCTCGCTGCCCGCCAGCCACAGCGCCAGCAGCGCCCCGACCCCGGCGGTGGGCAGGGTGGAGAGGATCGTAATCGGATGGATAAAGCTCTCGTACAGCACCCCCAGCACGATATACATCGCCACCACCGCGGCGACCACCAGCCAGACGGTGCTGCCGAGCGCCGACTGGAAGGCCAGCGAGCTGCCCTGGAACTGGGTGCGAATATCGGTCGGGAAATCCAGCGACTGTTCGGCGGCGAGGATCGCCTCCACCGCTTCGCCCAGCGAGTAGTTGTCCGGGACGTTAAACGAGATGGTGGTTACCGGGAACTGATCGAGGTGGTTCACCGACAGCGGGGTAAAGCGCTGCTCCACCGTGGCGATGGCGGTCAACGGCACGATGCCGCCGTCGCTGCTGGTGAGACGGATATTCTCCAGCGCCGCCAGGCCCGGCGTCGCCTCGGTATCCTGCTCGAGCACCACGCGATACTGATTCGCCTGAGTGTAAATAGTGGAGATCAGCCGCTGGCCGAAGGCGTTGTACAGCGCGTTATCGACATCGGCCATTGAGATGCCGAGGCGGCTGGCGCTGTCGCGATCCACCTTGATATAGGCGGCCAGGCCTTTGTCCTGCCAGTCGCTGCTGACGTCGGCCAGCTGCGGCTGGGCCTGCAGGCGGCTGAGCAGCGGCGGCACCCAGGTGCTCAGCGCCTCGAGGGAGTTTGCCTGCAGGGTGAACTGATACTGGGTGCGGCTCACCGTGGTGTCGATGGTCAGGTCCTGGGTCGGCTGCAGGTAGAGCGCCACGCCGGGGACGCCGTCCACCGCCTGCTGCAGGCGGCTTATCACCGTCTGGACGCGGTCGTCGCGTTCGTCCAGCGGCTTGAGGTTGATCTGCAGACGGGCGCTGTTCAGCGCCGGGTTGGTGCCGTCGACACCGACGAAGGAGGTCAGACTCTCCACCGCCGGATCCTTAAGGATAATGCTGGCCACCTGCCGCTGGCGCTCGGCCATGCTGGCGAAGGAGACCGACTGCGGCGCCTGGAGGGTGCCCTGGATAATGCCGTTATCCTGGATCGGGAAAAAGCCTTTCGGGATAAAGACCCACAGGATAATCGACAGCGCCAGGGTGCTCAGCGCGACGCCGAGCGTCAGCCACGGATGGTTCAGCACCCGGCTCAGCCAGCGGCCATAGACGGCGATCACCCGTTCGAAGAAACGCTCGCTGGCCCGCGAGAATCGGTTCTGCTTGCGCAGCGATTCGTGGCTTAACATGCGGGCGCACATCATCGGCGTCAGGGTCAGGGAGACCACCGCCGAGATAAGAATAGCGACGGCAAGGGTGACGGCGAATTCGCGGAACAGGCGGCCGACGATATCGCCCATAAACAGCAGCGGGATCAGCACCGCGATCAGCGAGAAGGTGAGGGAGATGATGGTGAAGCCGATCTCCCCCGCGCCCTTCAGCGCGGCGGCCAGCGGCTTCTCGCCTTTTTCGATATAGCGCGAGATGTTCTCGATCACCACGATGGCATCATCCACCACGAAGCCGGTGGCGATGGTCAGGGCCATCAGCGTCAGGTTATTGATCGAAAAGTCGAGGAACACCATCACCGCGAAAGTGCCCACCAGCGACAGCGGCACCGCGACGCCGGGAATAATGGTCGCCGGCACGTTGCGCAGAAACAGGTAGATGATCATCACCACCAGGGCGATGGCCAGCATCAGCTCAAACTGGGTGTCGCGCACCGAGGCGCGGATGTTAGTGGTCCGGTCGGAGAGGACCTGCACCTTCACCGATTTCGGCAGGCTCTCGGTGAGCTGCGGCAGCATCTGGCGAATGCTGTCGGCGGTGTCGATGATGTTGGCCCCCGGCTGGCGCTGGACGTTCATCACGATGGCCCGCTGCTGGTTGGCCCACGCCCCGAGCCAGCTGTTTTCGGCCCCTTGTTCGACGCTGGCGACATCGCCGAGCCGGATCGGCGCCCCGTTCTGATAAGCGATAATCAGCCGGCGATAATCCTCAGCGGACTGCATCTGATCGTTAGCGGAAAGCGTCACCGCGCGGGCCGGACCGTCGAGGCTGCCTTTCGCGGAGTTAACGTTGGCGCTGGTGATAGCGGTGCGCACGGTTTCGCTGGTCAGGCCGAGGGCGGCGATGGCCTGGGCGTTAAGCTTCACCCGCACCGCCGGGCGCTGGCCGCCGGCGAGGGTCACCAGACCGACGCCGGAAACCTGGGAGATCTTCTGCGCCACCCGGGTCTCCACCATGTCCTCAACCTGGGTCATCGGGATGGCGGAGGAGGTGACGGCGAGAGTCATGATCGGCGGATCCGCCGGGTTCACCTTGCTGTAGACCGGCGGGTTGGGCAGATCGCTCGGCAGCAGATTGGTGGCGGCGTTAATGGCCGCCTGCACTTCCTGCTCGGCGACGTCCAGCGGCAGGGTCAGCTGGAACTGCAGCGTGACTACCGAGGCGCCGCCGGAGCTTTGCGACGACATCTGCTTGAGGCCTGACATCTGGCCGAACTGGCGCTCCAGCGGGGCGGTGATGGCGGAGGTCACCACGTCCGGGCTGGCGCCCGGATAGAGGGTGACTACCTGAATGGTCGGGTAATCGACCTCCGGCAGGGCGGAGACCGGCAGAAAGCGGTAGCCGATGATCCCGGCCAGCAGGATAGCCACCATCAGCAGAGTGGTGGCCACCGGACGCATAATAAACAGCCGGGACGGGCCGCCGGTGCGGCCTGGAGGTAACACCTGCATCAGGAACGCGCTCCGTGTTTACCGCTCTGGCGCGGGGCGGGCTGCGCCTGCTCGCCGCTGCTGGCGGTGACAACTTCCACCTTCGCCCCCTCGGTCAGGCGGTCAATCCCGTCGGTGACCACGCGATCTCCGGCGGAAAGCCCGGCGCTGATGACTACTTTCTGGCTGTCCTGGATGCCGGGCGTCACGCTGTGTTTGCTGACCTTATTCTCATCGTTCAGCACCCATACGAAATGCCCTTCGTTGCCCATCTGCAGCGCGGCGGCAGGGATCACCACCGCGTTCTGCTGGGTGTCCACCAGCAGGCGGGCGTTAACGAACTGATTGGGGAACAGCGCGTCGTCCAGATTGCTAAAGCGCGCCTTCAGCTTGATGGTCCCGGTGGTCGCATCGATCTGGTTATCGAGGCTCAGCAGCTCGCCGACGCTGATTTTCTGCTTATTGGTGCGATCCCAGGCTTCGACGCTAAGCGCTTTGCCCGCTTTCTGCGCCTGCACCACCGTGGCGATGCTGCTTTCCGGCAGGGTAAAGACCACGTCGATCGGGTGCGTCTGGGTAAGGACCACGATCCCGGTGGTATCCCCGCTGGAGATCTGGTTGCCGATATCGACCTGCTTTAAGCCGACGCGGCCGTCAATTGGCGCGGTAATGCGGGTCCAGTCGAGCTGCAGCTGGGCGCTGGCGACGGCCGCTTCATCAGCTTTCACCGTGCCGGCGGATTCCACCACCAGCGACTGCTGAGTGTCGAGCTCCTGGCGGGAGACGAGGTTGGTCTTCACCAGCTGCTGGTAACGAGCGAGATCGCGGCGGGCGTTGGCGAGGGTGGCCTGATCTTTCGCCAGCTGACCCTGCGCCTGGGCGAGGGCGACTTTAAACTGGCTGGGGTCGATCTGCGCCAGCAGGTCGCCGGCTTTGACCTGCTGTCCCTCCTGGAAGTGAAGGCTCAGCAGTTGGCCGTCGACCCGGCTGCGGACGGTGACGGTATTGGCCGCCGTCACCGTACCCAGCCCGGTGAGATAGCGCGGGACCGCTTCTTTGGTGGCGGTGGCCGCCTGCACCGGCGCCAGCGCGGCGCCAAAGCGGCCATGGCGTGCGCCGCCCGGCCCCTGCGGGCCCTGCCCGGCGGCGGGAGCCCCGCTGCCGCTCGTCCCGCTATCGTGCCAGAACCAGTAGGCGGCCCCGGCGATAATCACTACCGCCAGCGCGGCGCCCCAACGACGTATGTTACTGCCTTTCATTAGTTTACGGTCTCATCCTGAAGCGTTTCGCTGAATGATACTAGTTTAGTGAGGGAAGGGGCCGTAAAAATGGAGGAATTATGAAAAGAAGGTTGAGAAATGTCTGGATAACCGCCGCGACGCCGGGCGCTCCCGCGGCCGATATCCGGGGTGATATCAACTTTTAGTTTAAAAAAGCAAAAAATAGTTGTATCCGCGGGGGCTTTAATTAGATTTATGCGGTGAATAAATCAGTGCATTCTCATAATAATAAAATATGCACTTAAAAATCAACGTGTTAAATAATCAGGGGTCATTGCTATGGCAAACGCAAACAAACTCACGCTCTTCATCGTCATTTTTATGCTGATGGGGATCCTCTCCGGCGCGGCTATCCATGCCTACGCGACGCCAACCACCGTCTCCGCCTGGGCGGACAACATTACGCTGCTCACCGATCTGTTTCTGCGGTTGATCAAAATGGTCATCGCGCCGTTGGTGTTCAGCACCCTGACGGTCGGCATTATGCGCCTCGGCGAGACGGCGACCATCGGCCGGGTAGGCGGCAAGGCGATGGTGTGGTTCATCACCTCCTCGGTATTATCCATTCTCGTCGGGCTGGTGATCGTCACCTTCCAGCACCCGGGCGCCGGGTTAAACCTGGCGGTGCCGAAAGAGGCGGTGGATACCGGCCTGGCGGTCAGCGGCATGAGCCTGAAAGGGTTCCTGTCGCACACCATCCCCACCAGCATCACCGAGGCGATGGCCAACAACGAGATCCTGCAGATCGTGGTGTTCTCGATGTTCTTCGGCATCGCCGGCGCGTCGCTGGGGGAGAAGTTTAATGCTCCGCTGGTGGCGGCCCTTAACGTGGTGTCGCACATTATGCTGAAGGTGACGGGCTATGTGATGTACGTTGCGCCGCTGGCCATCTTCGCCGCCATCTCGTCGGTGATTGCCTCCCAGGGGCTGGGGATCCTGCTCAACTATGCTTCATTCATCGGCGGCTACTACCTGGCGGTGCTGTTGACCAGCGCGATGCTGATTGCCGTCGGCTATATGGTGCTGAAAAAAGAGGTTTTCCGCCTGCTGAACATGCTGAAAGATCCGGTGCTGGTGGCCTTTACCACCAGCAGCTCGGAAGCGGCCTATCCGAAGACCCTTGAGCGACTGGTGAAGTTTGGCTGCTCGCGCAATATCGTCTCGTTCGTCCTGCCGATTGGCTACTCGTTCAACCTCGTTGGCTCGATGGTCTACTGCTCCTTCGCCGCGATGTTTATCGCCCAGGCCTATAACGTGCCGCTGAGCTTTAGCGAGATTACGGTCATGATGCTGACCCTGATGCTGGCATCGAAAGGTATCGCCGGGGTGCCGCGTTCTGCGCTGGTGGTGCTGGCGGCGACGATCCCCAGCTTCAATATACCGGTCGCCGGGATCCTGCTGCTGATGGGTATCGACCATTTCCTCGACATGGGGCGCTCTGCCATCAACGTGCTGGGTAATGGCATCGCCACCGCGATGCTGTCGAAAAATGAAGGGTTGCTGACCGACGAGGAAGCGCAGCCGGACTGGGAAGTGGAGAAAGCGGAAGCCTGATCCTGCCGCGCCCTTTCACTGAGGGCGCTATTCCACACGGAAAAAAGACCCCTGACAGGCACGTCAGGGGCAATGTGACGAAGTATCAGTTTTCCTCGTGTAGCGTGTTTTTTATTATATAAAGACGGGCGGTAACGTCTTTATACCGAGGAAGCGTCAGAGTTTAACGTTATGTCCGCCAGCGCTGGATATTTTTTAGCATCCTGCGACTATTTTCGGATTTCCGACAATATAGCCAGGTCAATATCTTATTTTTTTGTGCTGCTGTTTGCCTACCAGCGCTCACGTAAAAGATTCATAAACTGGAAAAATTCATGATTATTATTCAGGCTGTATTTTTCCATGATCTTATTCTTATGATAGGCGGCGGTGCGGGGACTCACACGCTGCAGCGCGGCGATTTTACTCATATCCAGCCCTTCGAGAATACCGTGCGCTACGGCGGTCTGCGATCGTGATAACACGCGATGCGGACAGCTGGCGCAGCTGAGTTCCCGGCCTGCGGCGTCGGTAGCCGTGGGGGTCATACAATGCTGGAGCTCGCTTTTAATGATCGTCAGCAATTGCGGAATACTGGCCGTTTTTAGCGAAACAAAAATGACCCCTTTCAGGCAATTAATCATGAACTCATCTTCCGGCAGCTGGTCATAGCTATGGAGAATAATCAGCGAACTTCCTCTTTTTCTGTTCTTAATCAGGGTATTACATAGGTATATTTCCCCGGGGATCACTTCGCAGATAATGATATCTTCAGCTGACAGATCGGTGTTACGCCAGGAAAAACGCGCCCGCAGATCGCCCCGGGTGAGGTCATTGACCATGGCCACCAGCGATTCACGGACAAAGGCGTTGCGGGTGTTGATGGTGACATTAATGTTTCTCATGGCGTTATTTCCTTACGCAAAACATAACGCCATGCTGTGACAAATCCTCCGGGCGTATGCGGTGTGTTGAAGATATAAAAGTACCTACAATAATTTTTTATTATTTTAAAGTGAATTATTTACGACGCATCGAACGCTTATCGTTAAAAGTCAATTTCTGCCGCCTCCTGTCTTTCAGATAGGAAATAAAACTGTATACAGAGATGCTGAAGAAAAAAATGCATAGCAATAAAACTAACCACGTTTGCATGGCCATCGTTTTTACCCTGATTGTGTTGCATGGTGTCAGAATTTGCCGTGAACGGCTAATACGTTTTGTTATATGCTTTTCTGTCCCGTGAAAATCTTACGCCATCATCCTGATGTGCTAGTACTATAAGAAAGTTCTTAAGGTCATCGTCAGTCTCATTCCTCTCATTTCTCTCAGAAAATGAGAAAAATTAACACTTACGAGTTTTTTATATCCCGCGCGGCCGCCGACGCGCCCCGTCGTTCAGGAAATAAAGGCCAGTCCCTTACCAAAGATTGCGCGAACGGGCAGGTGGATCCCCTGCTGGCGTGCCTTGTGACGCAGGCGGCTAACCACCACGTCGATCCGGTGCAGGTCAGGCTCGCTTTCATGGGAAAACAGGCAGGCATGGAGATCAAGTTTGCTGCACACTTCGTTGCGATTGCGCATCAGGAGCTCCACCAGGCGATATTCCTGCTGGGTTAATTCCAGCGTCCGGGCGTCGGGTGAAATCAGTTTATCCTCTTGCAGACGCCAGCTGCCGGGGGAGACGGCCGGCGGCGTGCCGATCGCCTCCGCAGGCGGAGCCGCCGGACGGTCCTGGCGCAGGCGCGCGCCGAGGGCGGTGAGGGTCTCGGCAAGATGGGCGAAGTTTACCGGTTTGATCAGATAGGCATCGGCCCCAAGGCTCAGCGCCTGCAGTTTATCCTGTTGCTGACCGCGGGCGCTGACCACCACCAGACCGTAGTGCCCCAGCTCATGCAGATAGTTCAGTACGCTGAAGCCATCCTCGCCGGGCAGGCCGATATCAACCAGCACGATATCCACCGGATGGCTGTGCAGTTGCCGCCAGAAGGCTTCGGCGCTGCGCGTCCCCCACACCTCGAAGCCGCGATAGCCCAGCCAGGCCAGCAGTTCATCCAGCAGATCGGCGTTATCTTCAATTATCGCCAGCCGTAAAGCCATACGTCGTTCTCCTCTTAAGCAACCGTGGGGAGGGTGAGAATAAAGGTGCAGCCGTCCGGGCCATGCTCGGCCAGCCACAGTTTGCCATCATGAGCCTGCACTATCTGACGCGCAACATACAGTCCGAGACCGGTGCCGCCTGGCACCGGCGATGTGTGCTCGCCGCGGCGGTAGCGCTCAAAGATCAGTTCTGCCTGTCCGGCGGGGAGTCCCGGGCCGTGGTCGCGAATGCGTAGCTCCGTTTGCCCGGTATCGGAATGAATATCGATGGCGATTTCACCGGGGGGCGAATACTTGACGGCGTTATCCAGCAGATTAGCGATGGCGATGCACAGCAGGCCGGCATCGGCCTGCAGCTGCGGGCTTTCCACCGCGCCGTGCTGGCGGATGTTCAGGTAGTGATCATGGGAGATGGCCACCACCGAGGCGGCCATGTTGATCACCGTCAGCAGGGCGGTCTGCTGGCGCTCGACGTGCAGATCGTGGGAGGCGAGCCGGGCGTCGGCAAGGCAGTTATCGGTGAGCTGCACCAGGCGGGTGGCGGCGCGGCCGATGCGATCGAAGCGCGCCTCCTGGCTGGTCGAGGCCGCCGAGAGGCGAAGATTCTCCAGCGCCGCCTGGATCACCGCCAGCGGGGTGCGGAATTCGTGCGCCACCATGCCCATAAACTGCCGCTGGTGGAAGCTGGCTTCACGCTCAATCTGCAGTTCGCGCGCCAGGCGCTGCTTCTGCTCCAGCTGGCGGTTTTCAGCACGGACCCGCAGGATGGCAATGATCAGCACCGTAATGATGTGGACGATCAGCGCGTACTGCCAGAGGGAATAGATCGCCATATGGAACGGGATAATCCCATGGATCGACAACTGCACCAGCACCGCGGCGACGACATAGAACGGCGGCAGCAGACCCAGCAGCAGGGTGGTACGGTCGATAGCTTTTTTGCGCCACAGCCACCAGGAGGTGAACAGCAGCACCGGGGTGATAATGATGAATACTACCCCTTCAATCTGCATCGCGAAGCCGTAAAACCCGAGCGGAATACTGACCTGCAGCACCAGGTTGAGTATCACGGCGGCGATCAGCAGTTGATGAAGCCGTGGCATATTCTTCTTCAGATCAAAAATCTCGCTGTGCAGCCAGAGGGCGGTGGCATAGCTGAACAGCGAGAGGCTACTGATCATAAAATCCTGGAAGGGCAGCGCGGCGTGGCCGAAGAACCACTCCGGGAAGCCGTGCAGAGCGGCCACCAGCGGATAATTGAGCGAGAAAAGACAGATGCCCCATAGCAGACGCCGGCGCAGGGCCAGCGCCAGCCAAAGCGCCACACCGCTGGCGACAGCGGCCAGGCCGAAGTAGAAGCTCCAGAAAGCGGTGTCAGCGGTGGCCCGCTGCACAAACGCCTGCGCAGAGGAGAGCGAGGCCAGCAGGATCAGGGTGCTGGTGCTCTGCAGGCGAAAGACCAGCTCATAGCCGGCGGCGGTTGGCGGCGGGGGCAGTATCAGCACCCTTTCCCGATAATGCAGATCGCTTCCGCGGGCGCCGTCGCGATCGCCAAAGATGCGCTGCGTCCACGGGCCATCGCTGCCCAGTGGCCGGTAGTAAATGGTCAGATGGTCGACGAAAGTGGGGCCCAGCTGCAGCCAACGCGGCTCCCCGGCAAACCACGTGCCCGGCAGCTCGCTGCGCAGCCACCAGGTTTTTCGCGAATAACCAAAGGAGGGGATCTGCCGGGTGGTGGCGAGCTGGTCTGCGGGCAGGGCGGCAAAGCGATCGAGGGTCATCTGGCCGCTGTCGTCGGCGTACCACTGAACCGGAATATCAATCCCCACCTGGCGCGTCGCCGCCTGCGCCTGCGGGGCGACCAGCAGCAAGAGTAATCCACAGCTGAGCAGCCAGCCTGCCAGGAGCCGCGGCCGGCAACGCCGGACCGCCGCGAAGATCGCAGACACCCTTTTCAATCACGCCCCCTTGCGGCATGCAAAGATTACTGACCGCAGACGTCTGGCTACGGTATGGATAATACGCCCCCGGAAGCGGGGGAGAGTGGACAGGCCTGTCCGGACGAACAGGCCATTTTGCGTGGGAGACCAGGAATATTCCAGCGTAATCTGCAGCGCAAGGATCAGGACAGACCTGCTGCGCGGCAGCGCCGGGCGAGGGCTAGCGGAAAACCACCTGCGCCCAGCGGGCCAGCCCGGCGGTCACCGAGCCAAAATCATCGCCGCCGGCCAGCGGAATACCCGGCAGCTGAGCGGCCAGCGCCTTTTTGATTAGCGGCGAACGGGCGCTGCCGCCGGTAAGATAGATCACATCCGGGGTGGTTTGGCTGCTGTCGAGCGCGAGCCGCACCTGTTCCATAATGCGGGTCAGGGGCTGATCCAGCGCGGCTTCCAGACCCTGCTGGGCGATGGCGGTGGCCAGATCGTCCTGAATAAACGGCAGCGCGGTTTCGACGCTGGCGGCGCTGGAGAGGGCGATTTTGCTCTCTTCGGCGCTGCGCACCAGACGATAGCTGAGACGCTGGCGCCAGACCTTCAGCAGCAGAGCCACCTTGTCGGCATCCCGGGCGCTGCGCAGCAGATCGTTCAGCAGGCGGCCGTTGGCGGTGCTGTAGAAATCGCTCTGCGCCGGCACGTCGTTGATCGCCACCGCGTTCCACCACGGGAGGATCGGCAGCGCGGTGCCTTTCTCCGTTTCGCCGCCCATGCCGAGGAGGGGCATCAGGCATTTGAAGGCCAGGGCAATGTCGAGATCGTTACCGCCGATGCGGCAGCCGCTGTGGCCGAGCAGGCTCTGCTGGCGGTCGGCGCGCTCCCGCCACTGCGGGCCCATCAGCAGCAGGGAGCAGTCGGTGGTTCCGCCGCCGATATCGACGACCAGCACCCGCTTTTCTTCACTGAGGGTCGCTTCGAAATCGAGCCCGGCGGCCACCGGTTCAAACTGAAAGACCACATCGCGGAAACCGGCGCGGTGGGCGGCCCGCTCAAGGATCCCCTGCGCCTGGGCGTTCGCCTCATCGCCGCCGAGGCCCTGGAAGTTAATCGGCCGGCCAATCACCGCCTGGTCGATCTGCTCGGGCAGCTGGCTTTCGGCCTGCAACTTAATATGCAGCATCATGGCGCAGACCAGGTCTTCAAACAGGGCCACCTGCTGCGGCTTCAGCCCGCTGGCGCCGAGGAAGGATTTGGGCGATTTAACGAAGTAGACCTCTTCTGGATCTTCAACATACTGCTGCAGGGAGGCGAGACCGAACTGCACGCTGTTGCGCAGCACCTCGATGTCTTCGTCGCGGTTGGCGGCGATGGCCCGACGCAGCAGCGCCTGGTTTTCGTCGCTGTGGGTGGGGACATCATGATGGCGATAGAGCCACTCGCTGACCGCTTCGCGCGTCGGCGCGCAGAGCATGGAGGGCAGCAGGGCGCTGCCGTTTTCCAGCGTTAACAGCTGGGGGGTGTTTTCCCGCATCACGGCCACCGAACAGTTGGCGGTGCCGTAGTCAAAACCAATAAACATCGTCTGCAAAATCCCCATGCCGGTGAAGAAGGGGGGCGACTTTAGCGGATCGTCGCCATGCCGACAACCGGAATTTAAAAGCAAGGCGCTGATGGTCAAGGGCGACTATCATTGAAACGCTATATAAAGGAGAGCTTATGGTGCTGTTACCCTGGACCCCGCCCTATGACTGGGCGTGGATGGTTGGTTTTCTGCAGGCGCGCGCGGTCGCCGGCGTCGAGCGTTTTCACGATGGGGGCTACAGCCGCAGCTTTGGCGTGGAAGGCCACCGCGGGCTGATTCATCTGGCGCCGGACGAAGAGGCGCAGGGCCTGCGGGTGACCCTTTCCCCCGGGCTGCAGCCGGTGGCGGAGATCTGCTATGCGCGAATTGGCCAGCTGTTTGATTTAGCCTGCGACCCGCGGCAGGTCGCTCGCACGCTGGGCGACCTGGCGCAGGCGCGGCCGGGGCTGCGCCTGCCGGGGGCGCTGGATGCCTTCGAGCAGGCGGTGCGCGCGGTGCTGGGCCAGCTGGTGAGCGTGGCGATGGCCGCCCGGCTCACCGCCAAAGTGGCGGCTGGCTGGGGCGAACCGCTGGCGGAGGCGCCTGGATATGTCTTGTTCCCGACGCCAGAGGCGCTGTCCCGGGCCGACCCGCAGGCGCTTAAGGCGCTGGGGATGCCGCTGCGACGCGCGGAGGCGCTGATCCACCTCGCCCGGGCGGCGCTCAGCGGCGAGCTGCCCCTGACGGCTCCGGCGGATATTGACGCCGGGCTGCGTCAACTGCAGACCCTGCCCGGGATTGGCCGCTGGACGGCAAACTACTTTGCCCTGCGCGGCTGGCAGGCGAAAGATGTATTTTTGCCGGATGATTACCTGATTAAACAGCGCTTTCCGGGAATGACCCCGGCCGCCATCGCCCGCTATGCCCGCCGCTGGCAGCCGATGCGATCCTACGCGCTGTTGCATATCTGGTATACCGATGACTGGGCGCCGGCGGCGGAATAGCCGCCCGGGGCGCATACCACTGGTATCGGGACGCTGAAATCCCTATAATTGCCGCGTTTGGCGGTCCGCCGCCACCCTCCATCTCTATCCAGGTTAATCAGGTCGCAAAAATTTATGACTGATATGTCCCATCAGTGCGTCATTGTAGGCATCGCCGGCGCATCGGCTTCTGGCAAAAGTCTTATCGCCAGTACTCTCTATCGCGAATTGCGTGAACAAGTTGGCGACGAACATATTGGCGTCATTCCGGAAGACAGCTATTACAAAGATCAAAGCCATCTGTCGATGGAAGAGCGCGTCAAAACCAACTATGACCACCCGAGCTCAATGGACCACAGTCTGTTGTTCCAGCATTTGCAGATGCTGAAAAGCGGCCAGCCGATTGAACTGCCGGTCTATAGCTACGTCGAGCATACCCGCACGCCGAACACCATTCACGTCGAGCCGAAGAAGGTGATTATCCTTGAAGGGATCCTGCTGCTGACCGATGCGCGCCTGCGTAACGAGCTCAACTTCTCTATTTTCGTCGACACCCCTCTCGATATTTGCCTGATGCGCCGTATTAAGCGCGACGTTAACGAGCGCGGCCGCTCCATGGATTCGGTGATGGCCCAGTATCAGAAAACCGTGCGCCCGATGTTCCTGCAGTTTATTGAACCGTCGAAGCAGTATGCCGACATCATCGTGCCGCGCGGCGGCAAAAACCGCATCGCTATTGATATTCTGAAGGCCAAAATCAGTCAGTTCTTTGAATAACCTGGCCGAATTGTGTAACGTGCAAAGAGTAGCCCTGTTGCCCTCTCCGCCGCGAAGCGTGCGGGAAGCAGCCTTATAAGGAGAAAGCCCATGCGTCTGTGTGACCGAGATATCGAAGCCTGGTTGGATGAAGGGCGACTCGCCATCAATCCGCGTCCGCCCGTTGAGCGTATTAATGGCGCGACGGTTGATGTACGGCTGGGTAATAAATTCCGCACCTTCCGTGGTCACACGGCGCCGTTTATCGATTTAAGCGGCCCGAAGGCCGAGGTCAGCGCCGCGCTGGACCGCGTGATGAGCGAAGAGATCGTCCTGCCGGAAGGGGAAGCCTTTTTCCTGCATCCGGGCGAACTGGCGCTGGCGGTGACCTACGAGTCTGTCACCCTGCCTGCCGACCTGGTAGGCTGGCTGGACGGACGCTCCTCGCTGGCGCGCCTGGGGCTGATGGTGCACGTTACCGCGCACCGTATCGACCCAGGCTGGTCCGGCTGCATCGTGCTTGAGTTTTACAACTCCGGCAAGCTGCCGCTGGCGCTACGCCCGGGGATGCCCATCGGCGCGCTGAGCTTTGAACCGTTATCGGGCCCGGCGGCCCGGCCGTATAACCGCCGTGAAGACGCCAAATATCGCGACCAGCAGGGCGCGGTGGCGAGCCGAATCGACAAGGATTGATAACGTCAACGGGGTGTTGCTGAGGGTGCCATGAGACGAATACTGACAACGCTGATGATCCTGCTGGCGGTCATTGTCGCCGGGCTTACCTCGTTGGTATTGCTGGTCAATCCCAACGATTTTCGCGCCTATATGGTGCATGAGGTGGCAGAGCGCAGCGGTTATCAGCTTGACCTTGATGGCCCGCTGCGCTGGCACGTCTGGCCGCAGCTCAGCATTCTCAGCGGACGGATGACGCTGACCGCCAGAGGCGCCGAAGAGCCGGTGATCCGCGCCGACAATATGCGCCTCGACGTGGCGCTGCTGCCGCTGCTCTCGCATCAGCTGCAGGTGAAGCAGGTGATGCTCAAGGGCGCGGTGATCCAGCTGACCCCGAAAACCGAGGCGGTTCGCGACAGCTCAGCGCCGGTGGTGCCGCATGACAACACCCTGCCGCTGGCCCCGGAGGATCGCGGATGGTCCTACGATGTGCGTCAGCTGCAGGTGGCCGACAGCGTGCTCTTCTTCCAGCACGAGAACGGCGAGCAGGTGACCGTGCGCGATATCCGTCTGCAGATGGAGCAGGATGAGAATCACCGGGCCACCGTGGATTTCTCCGGCCGGGTGAACCGCGACCAGCGCGACCTGGCGCTGAGCTTCTCCGCCACCGTGCAGGGCGGCGATTATCCGCACTCCTTAAAAGCCGACTTTACCCAGCTTAGCTGGCAGCTGCGCGGCGCCGAGCTCCCACCGGACGGCATTAATGGTCAGGGGAGTCTGCAGGCCAGCTGGCAGGAAGATGACAAGACCCTGCGTTTTGACAACCTGAATCTGATGGCTAACCGCAGCACCGTTACCGGCAGCGGCAGCGTGGTGCTGGGGGATCGCCCGGACTGGTCGCTGGATTTGCACGCCACCACTCTCGATCTCGATAGTCTGCTGGCGCAAAGGTCGCCGGCGACGGACAGTAGCGCCAGTCAGCAGGGCCAGAGTCAGACGCGACCGCTGCGCCCGGTGATCGCCGACAGCGATGAGCGCGAAGATTACCAGAGCCTGCGCGGCTTCAACGGCCGAATGGCCCTGAGCGCCGACCAGCTGCAGTGGCGCGGTCTGAACTTTACCCAGGTGCAGAGCGAAATCAGCAACCAGCAGGGGCTGCTGACGGTCAGCAAAATGCAGGGCAATCTTGATGGCGGGCAGCTCTCTCTCCCTGGCACCCTGGATGCCCGCGGCGACACGCCGCTGGCGACGTTCCAGCCGGCGCTGCAGAATGTGGAGATCGGTTCGCTGCTCAAAGCCTTTAACTATTCCTTAAACCTGACCGGCAAGCTGTCGCTGAGCGGCGAATTTTCCGGAACGCGCATTGACGCTGATGATTTCCGTCGCCACTGGCAGGGACAGGCTCAGCTCCAGATGGCCGATACCCGCACCGAAGGGCTGAACTTCCAGCAGCTGGTGCAGCAGGCCGTGGAGCGCAGCAGCAATGTGCGGGCGCAGGAAAATTACGACAATGCCACCCGCCTGGATTCCGTGAGCAGCCGGCTGACGCTGGATAACGGGCTGGTGACGCTGAACCGCCTGCAGGGACAGTCCGACGTGATGGCGATGACCGGCGAAGGACAGCTCGATCTGCAGAAAGAGAACTGCGATATGCGCTTCAACGTGCGCGTGCTCGGCGGCTGGAAAGGGGAGGGCAAGCTTATCGACCGCCTGAAACAGACCGCTATCCCGCTGCGCATCTACGGCGAATGGCAGTCGCTGAGCTATAGTCTGCAGGTCGACCAGATCTTGCGCAAACAGCTGCAGGATGAAGCGAAGCAGCGCCTCAACGACTGGGTTGAGCGTAATAAAGGCAGTAAAGACGGCAACGATGCCAAAAAGCTGCTCGATAAGCTGTAATTCCCACCCCCGCGGCCCGGAAGTTTTCGGGCTGTGTTTATCGTCAAAGCGTAATGTCACAATGATGCCGGGTGGCGGCTGCGCCTGACCCGGCCTGGGATGTGCGCAATATCATCCGTTTGCGTCGCCACTTAATGTAGGCCTGATAAGCGCAGCGCCATCAGGCAGTGTGGCAGCTACGCCTGGCCCGGTCTGGATTATACGGTGGGTGTCATACCCCGATTAGTTCTCCATCCCGTAGGCCTGATAAGCGCAGCGCCATCAGGCAGTGTGGCGGCTACGCCTGACCCGGCCTGGATTATACGGTGGGTGTCATACCCCGATTAGTTCGCCATCCCGTAGGCCTGATAAGCG
>OIEU01000266.1_pt1 | contig 29461 bp, 10 predicted proteins | sample 1581831 | NCBI WGS metagenome assembly OIEU01 (sample SAMN03281007, study PRJEB24777) | human gut metagenome | isolation source: fecal sample PR166 from 1 month old female Malay infant, vaginally...
CGGTGAACTACTTCGTCGCACAGAAATACACCGAAGCGTTACAGCAGATCGGTTCGTCCAGTAACAGCAAAGTGGTGATGATGCCATTAGAGGCCAGCAGCCTGATGGGGTCGATTGCCGGGATTGCCGAGCTGGTGAAAGACAGCGCCAACAAACGGACTCAGCCATGATGGAGTTAATGGTCGTTCATCCACATATTTTCTGGCTCAGTCTCGGCGGTTTGCTGCTGGCAGCCGAGATGCTGGGCGGAAATGGTTATTTGTTGTGGAGCGGCGTGGCAGCGGTGATTACCGGCCTGGTGGTCTGGCTGGTGCCGCTGGGTTGGGAGTGGCAAGGGGTAATGTTTGCCATCCTGACGCTGCTCGCCGCCTGGCTGTGGTGGAAATGGTTGTCGCGGCGGGTGCGCGAACAAAAGCACAGCGATAGTCATTTAAACCAGCGCGGGCAGCAGCTGATTGGCCGACGTTTTGTGCTGGAATCTCCGCTGGTCAACGGGCGCGGTCATATGCGCGTCGGTGACAGTTCATGGCCTGTCAGCGCCAGCGAGGATCTCGGTGCAGGTACGCATGTTGAAGTCATTGCGATAGAAGGGATAACGCTGATCATCCGTGCGGTCATCGCCTGACGCGACGCTGACGCGTCTTATCATGCCTACAAAATATGCCCGAATCGTAGGCCAGATAAGGCGCTTGCGCCGCATCCGGCATATAGCCGAGTAGAGGCAAAATTACTCTTCCCGGCCTTTACCCATACTTTTTTGGTCTTCATCCGGATAGTGTTTTTTTAGATATTCCAGGACGTTTTTATTGACCTTGTGTTGGGTATACACCCACCCTTTCCAGTAATCAGGTTGGTCCAGGTAAACTTCTGGCGGAATGGTGAAATCAGAAAGCGTTAACCATTCGGCTAACAGATCGGGGTTTCGTTTCTGGATCAACTGCAACAGCATGATCAGCGACATGGCAGAGGCAGGAGCCGTACTATCGCCGCTTAAATACTTCCACACTGTCGACCGGTTCGAACGAAAAAGGATCGGTAGCAATGCCCGGTCCAGATTCATTTCATTAAAAATCTTCTCAAATTCATTCATTTAAATTTCCTGCCTGGCGTAAACCTCTTAAAAATTGAGATTTATCAAAGAAACGCATTTTAGCACACATCAGGAACCGCTTCACGTTTAGTCCAGAAACAGAATTTATTTCGCTTATCAAAACAAGTCTTTACTCTTTTTTACATTGAAAGAGCACGAAATAATTTCCTTTTTTATTTATATAAGAAACTATTTTTGTTTCTTATTGGTGGTGTTTACGCTTACACAAGACAAAAATGCGCTTTACATCACACAAATGGCGGCGTAGATTTCGATCAAATTGCAACGCAGTTTATTTCTTAAAACAATATTATTTGTTTCTTATAGAAACATTAATGCGACTTATTTTGAACAAGAGAAAATGAATGAAAACTGTAAACGTAGCTTTACTGGCACTCATAATTTCAGCAATATCCAGCCCTGTTGTTTTAGCTGGTGATACCATTGAAGCGGCGGCAACAGAGCTTTCAGCCATTAACTCCGGCATGTCGCAATCGGAGATTGAGCAGAAGATTACCCTCTTTTTAGAACGCACAGACAACAGCCCCGCTGCGTATACCTATTTGACTGAACATCACTACATCCCTTCTGAAACACCTGATACCACTCAGACTCCCCCTGTCCAGACAGATCCTGACGCAGGACAAAAAACCGTTGCCGCTACAGGTGATGTACAGACAACCGCCCGTTATCAGAGCATGATCAACGCCCGACAGTCTGCGGTAACTGATGCCCAGCAAACGCAAATTACAGAGCAACAGGCGCAGATCGTAGCCACACAAAAAACGCTCGCCGCGACTGGAGATACGCAAAATACCGCGCATTATCAGGAGATGATTAATGCCAGGCTGGCGGCTCAAAATGAGGCTAATCAGCGCACTACCACGGAACAAGGGCAGAAAATGAATGCACTGACAACCGATGTGGCAGCACAACAGCAAAAAGAAAGGGCTCAATACGATAAACAAATGCAAAGTCTGGCGCAGAAGTCTGTCCAGGCACATGAACAAATTGACAGCCTGTCACAAGACGTAACCCAAACGCAGCAACAGTTAACCAACACGCAAAAACGGGTCGCAGATAACAGCCAACAAATTAACACGCTCAATAACCATTTCGATTCTCTGAAAAACGAAGTTGAGGACAATCGTAAAGAAGCCAATGCGGGAACTGCATCTGCCATCGCTATCGCCTCACAACCACAGGTGAAAACCGGTGACGTGATGATGGTGTCAGCGGGAGCGGGAACGTTCAACGGTGAATCTGCGGTGTCTGTAGGAACATCTTTTAATGCCGGAACGCATACGGTACTTAAAGCAGGTATTTCTGCGGATACACAATCTGATTTCGGTGCGGGTGTCGGCGTGGGATATTCGTTCTAATTTTAACAGCAATTTCTTATTCGCAATTTTCCGTACATTATTTAAGGTTAACAATGATGAATAGCTCCATTAAATCGTTTTCCCTGCTGGCGGTTATATTACTGGCTGGCTGTAGTTCACCCACTTCCCGCATCGTAGATTGCCAGGCGCAGGGCGTCAGCCATGACACCTGTTATCTCGCAGAACAACAGCGTCAGACGGCTATTTTAAGTGCATCCGAAGCGCAGGCATTTAAAAATGCAGAAGCCGCACAACATGCCCAGGCGGCAAAGAAAGCCATTTATAAAGGATTTGGCATGACCTTTAGAATGAGCAGTAAAAACTTTGCTTATCTCAATGATTCATTATGTGCAATTGATGAAGACAATAAAGATGCCACTGTTTATCAGTCAGGTCTTTATAACGTCATTGTTTATCACCACACGGGAAAAGTCGCCTTAATGAAGGAAGGTCAGTTTGTGGGTTATTTAAAATGAAGGAGCAAAGGAAAATCCCCCTGACGCATATTATGATTATCGGTGCGTTTATTTTTGCCTTCTTGCAAGTGGTGTTATTAGCCTCCCTGGTTCACGCTGTGAATGTTAACAACGAAATCCAGGAAGGCTTATTTCAGTCGGGGCGCATTATGGTAGAAAGTTTGCAGCATATTCTTTCGGTGCAAACGGGGATTAACTGATTTTCACCCCGCCCGATGATGACAGCAGCCGGAGAGATTTTCGATAATCGGGCAGTCAGCGCTGTCATCACCGGGGCAGGCATTCGCCAGCGCCAGTAGCTGGTTGCGCATGGATTGCAGTTCTTCGATATGTCGCTCGATCTCCGCCACTTTCTCCAGGGTGCGCCGTTTTACATCGGCGCTGTGACGCTGCGGGTCGTTAAACAGATTCACCAGTTCGCCGCTCTCTTCCAGGTTAAAGCCCACCTGGCGCGCCTGGCGCAGTAAGGTCAGTTCGTTGAGATGCTGCTGCGTGTAGGTGCGATAACCGTTTTCGCTGCGCATCGGCGGCGTCACCAGCCCCTTCTCTTCATAGAAGCGGATTGCTTTGCTGGTCAGGCCGGTAATTTTTGCTACATCGCTAATGTTCATCGTTCGCGCAACGCCTCCTGTGCTTTATTAAAGGGTTTCAACAGATAATCCAGCACGCTTTTTTTGCCGGTGCGGATATCGACCGTCGCCACCATGCCGGGGAATATCGGAAATTGCTGTTTGCTTTTGTTTTCCAGATGGTTGCTGAAAGTGCGAATGTACACCCGATAGTAATAAACATCGCGCCGCACTTCATCCTGCACGGTGTCTGGTGATATCACCGTCACTTCTCCCGGCAGGCCGCCGTAGATGGAGTAGTCGTAAGCGGTTATTTTCACCAGCGATTTTTGCCCCGGATGGATAAACGCCACATCGCGCGGGGAGATTTTTGCCTCGATCAGCAGTTGCTCATCCAGCGGCACGATGGTCATCAGTTTACCACCGGGGGCAATGACGCCGCCAACCGTGGTGACATCAATATCCTGAACAATGCCACGTACCGGCGCGGTAAAGTTGAGCCGGGTGAGAGAATCTTCCCGCCCGCGGATCACCGAACGCTGGGTTTCTACTTCCGCATTGGCTTTCGCTAACTCTTCGCGCGCCTGAACGTAATATTGCGTGCGCACGTCGCTGAGTTTGTTTTCCAGTTCATTGGCCTGACGTTGCAGGCGCAGCACTTCGACGCTGCTCGCCGCCCCCTGTTTCACCAGTGGCTGGGTCATCGCCAGTTCACGGTTGACCAGGCTAATCCCCTGCGTCAGCCCGGTGGTGGCTTTGTTCAACCCGTCGCGGCGAGTGTTGTACAACGCCGTTTCTGACTCGATAAGTTCGGGGAATTTATTCAGTTCGTCAGGGAAGACCAGCGGTTTATTGCTCACTTCGGCCCGCAGCCGCGCCGAGGTTGCCAGTGCCGCATACAGCCGCGACATTGCTTCCTGGACGTCGGATTCCGTTTTGGTGCGGTTAAGCTGCGCCAGCGGCTGGCCCTGTTCAACAATATCGCCAACCTTGACGTCGAGATGATACAGAATTCCGCCTTCCAGCGACTGCACCACCTGTTCGCGCCCGGAAGGTTCTACCGTGCCGCTGCCGGTGGTGACTTCATCAAGCTGGAAGTACCACGCCCAGCCGAGAAAACAGAGCAGCATCACAGCGGTAACGCGTACCGCCAGCGCCGAACGCAGCAAGCGGGGTTCAGTCAGGCCACGGTTGTATTGCAGTTGTCCGTTCATGCGGCAGACCCCTTATTCTTCTCCTGCAACACCACCCGTCGCGCCGTGGGTTCGCTCTGTTCACGCAAAATGGCCTCTTTCGCGCCATCCATCACAATCCGCCCCTGATCCATCACGATGATCCTGTCCACTAGTTGCAGCATCGCCGTGCGGTGAGTAGCGATGACCAGCGTGCGATGCCCAATCCACTGTTTCAGTTGTTCGATTAAATACGCTTCCGCCATTTCGTCCAGCGAGGCGCTGGGTTCATCGAGCAGCACGATATTGGGTTGAGAGATGAGAAGCCGCGCCAGCAGCAGCGTTTGCCGCTGACCGCCAGAAAGACCAAATCCCCCTTCCTGAATCATGTAGTTGAGGCCGTTTTTCTGCTTCTGCACAAACGGCAGCGCCCCACTGAGGGTTAATGCGCGTTCGATATCTTCATCGCTGGCCTCCGGCATCCCCATGGTGAGGTTTTCCCGCAGCGAACCAAAAAACAGTCGCCCGGTCTGGCTCAGCAGCCCCATGTCGCGGCGCAGATCTGCCGGATCAAGTTGCCCGATGCTGATGTTATCCAGCAGCACCTGCCCCTGCTGGGCGATACGCATTCCGGCGAGCATTTGCAGTAGCGTTGATTTACCCGCGCCGTTGCGCCCGAGAATGGCGATTTTCTCACCAGCCTGAATGTTGAGTTTGCCGATCGCCACATCGGCAATCTTCTCTTCTTCGTCGTAATAAAACACCGCGTTGCTGAACTGATAATTACCGTGCAGCACCGCTTTATGCACCAGTTTGCCGTGTTCCGGCTGATCCACCGGGCGCTTCATCAGTTCATCGAGGCCGTTGCGTGCCACTTTCGCCTGCTGCCAGCGCGAGAGTACGCCGGAAATCTGCGACAGCGGCGCAATAGTGCGCGAAGCCAGGATCGTCGTTCCCACCAGTGCGCCGGTGGTCATGTCGCCATTCATCACCATAAAGCAGCCCACCAACAGCACCACGACGTAGACGATGGATTGCACTTCCTGGGTCCAGGTGAGCAGTAGCCCGGTGAGAAAACGTTGCTTCATGCTGATAGATGACGCCACGTCGTTGGTGTGGTTCCACTGATTCTGAAAACGCTGTTCGGCGCGCAGCAGTTTAATGTCTTCAATCGACTGCACGGCTTCCACCAGCGTAGCGTTGCGCACCGCCGACTCGCGCATCCCTTCGTTCGCCAGCCGCGCCAGCGGGCGTTGCACCAGCAGGCCGGGGATCACCAGCAACGGCAGCGCCAGCAAAACCACCAGCACCAGCCAGCCGCCAATCATCCACAGAATAAAGACAAACAGCAGGAAGAACGGCAGATCCGCCACCGCGCCGATGGTGGTGGAAGTAATCAGCTCCCGCACCGATTCCAGCTCGCGGATCTGCGAGATAAACGATCCGGTGGATTTCGATCGCACGTTGTTTTTCAGCCGTAATGCGTGACCAAAAACGCGATCCGAAATACGCAGATCCGCCCGCTTACCAATCACATCGGAAAGATGCGCACCATGCGCATACAGAATTCAAACAGGATCGCCATCATCACCCCAGCGAACAGCACCCACAGCGTCGGGTACGATTGCGCCGGAACCACCCGATCGTAAACCTGCATCGAGAAAATCATCGCCGCCAGCGCCAGCACGTTCGCCACCAGTGACGCCAGCATAATATCGCCATAGCGCCGCCAGTCTTTTAGCGAGAGATTCCAGAACCAGTTCGCCTGATACGGGCGAATATAGTCGTCTACCCGCGCATCGGGAATTGCGCTGAGCGGGCGCAGTAGCGCCAGTTCAACGATTTTGTCTTCTATATCCGTGACGTTTAATGTGGTTTCCAGCCCTTCGTCACCGCTGAACTGAACGCTGATATTGTCGTGATTGTCGCGGCGGGTGATCACGCCAATCTGTTGATTATCAAACACCGCGATCAGCGGCAGCCGCCACGGGTTAAGCGAGTCGGCGGAAAATTCCACCAGCCGCAGCCCCATCCCTAACTGCCGCGCCATATCAGTGAGTAACTCTTCCCGTTTGCTGTCGCGCTCCCAGTTGACGGTCGCGCGCACATTCTCCTGGGAAAAATCGAGGCGGTAATAGCGCGCCACGGCGATCATCGCCTCCAGCCAGGCTTCCACGGACTGGGCATTTTTTTTCATTCTCTACACCACCATCAACTGATGATTCGCCAGTAAAGTGGCGAGGTCGGTGTGCACGCCCGTCAGCGTGACCACGTTAGCTGTCGCAAAATTGCCGCCCGTGCCATCGCGGTCGATCTGCACGATAGTGTCGCTGCCGCTCTGGGTGACTTTGACAAAATCACCGATGTTTCCGGCCTGGGCATCCAGCGTTGCCACACCGTTGACATAGCTGGCTTTGCCGTTGCCGGTGTAGCCGCTGCCCTGTAACAACTCGCGGATATCAATGCGATCGGTGTCGGCGGTGCCTTCCCATGTCCCTACCGTAAAGCCATTCACCACGTCTGAGCCGTTGCCGCCGGTAGCGTCACTGGCGTTGAGCAGTTTATAGAGCAAGGTATCGTGACCGCCGTTTCCGATGTTAAGGGTGTCGTTGCCGCCGCGTCCTTCCAGTTGGTTATCGCCGCTGCTGCCGGTCAGAGTGTCGTTAAAATTCGAGCCGGAAATGCCTTCGATATTGGTAAATGTCGAGGTGTTAAAGCCGGTGGCCTGTGCGGCGGTACTGCTTAAGTTCGCGGTCACGCCCACCGTCGAGAGGCGGAAATCAACCACGTCCATGCCGCCGTTTGCCAGCCACGTTCCGGTGCCGGAGCTGTACATCCAGCCGCCGGAACCGTCGTAAGTGTCGGTGCCTGCGGTGGCAAAGAAGGTGTCGTTATAGCCCGTGCCGACGAACTTGCCGTTGTTGCTCGCGGTGCCTGCTTCGGCGCTGAGGTCGTAAGCGTGAGTGGCATCGGTGGCCTGTAAGCCGCCCCAGCTGGTGTTGACCGTCTGGTCGATATTGCTGGCGGTGGTGCCGGTGGATTTGAACAGCACCGCGTTGTAGGTTTCTCCGGCATTCAGCCCGTAGAAGTTGACCAGCGCCGAGGTGTCGTTAACCCCCATCCCCGACTGCGGGTTGATGATTTGCGTAGCGACCAGCACCCCCGCCGAGTTGTACAGTTTTACGGTATTGCCGTAATAGACGTTAATGCCGTTAGGATCGGTGATGCGCAGGTGCAGCGAGGTGCCGTAGCTCACCGTGTTGGTGTTGCGGATCAGGAACACGCTGCCCGACTGTTTGGTCACCAGCACATCCACCGCGCCGTCCCAGTCGTAGTCCATTGCCGCCACGCCGCTGGTAGTGCCGCTCTGACTGCCGCCGAGGGCCGATTGTGTCCAGTTGCTGGCACCACCAACGTTGGTGTAAAGATACGATTGTCCGGTCTGGGCGATACGGGCGATATCCATCAGGCCGTCGTGGTTCCAGTCCACCGCCACGCTAAACTGGCTGGCGTAGGTGGTTGCCGTAGCCCCCACCGCCACCGGACTGCCCAGCACGCCGTTGGTGTTGAATAACAGGGAGCCGTAGTTAGCTCTTCCCTGGCTGGCTGGCAGGAAGAGATCCATATCGCCATCACCATCGAAATCCGCCCAGGTCATGGAGACAGACGTCGAGTTACCACCGCTGCCCGCCGTGCTGAGGAAGGTGTTAATGGTGTTCTGCCCCCAGACAAACGTCCCATTCCCCTGGTTGATGAGCGAAGATAGCGTGTAATAGTTGTTCAGGTTGTAGGTGTGCTGAACCAGGTCGATCCTGCCGTCATTGTTCAGATCGACGCCAGAACCTTCGTTGAGCGAAAGATACCCCGTCACCGCCCCGCCCACCGTGGCGCTACCGCCGCTGTTCGACGTGGTGGAGTTACCTACCAGCGTACCTGCGTTGTTCCACAGGAAGGTGTTGGAGTCCGGCCCGCCCGCGTCGCCAATCCAGAAGTCGAGATAGCCGTCGCCCTCTTTATCAAATGCCACTACTGAGCCATACCACGTCAGGGTGCCGACGGTGACCTGAATAGCGCTGGAAAAGGTGCCGTCGCCGTTATTGGTAAAGCCGTTGATATAGCCTGTACCGTAGTCATCACGGGTGATAAACAGATCGCCCGTGCCGTTACGGTCGTAATCGGCGATAGAGCTGGTGGCGTAGTTGTTGCCGCTCTGATACAGCGTCAGCGCGGTCTTCGACCAGGTGAGTGGGTCAGTCGATTGCATTACCTGCTGGTTTGCCAGCACCGTCCACATTCCGTGCGAGTCGAGGCCGTAGGTCAATCCCCAGGCGGTAGATTTGCTGGCGGTGGTCCAGGTCGGAGTGTAATCAATCGCCGCGTTGACCGTTACCGTGCCAGTGCTGACGTTGGCAGTGTTGCCGTTGCCCGCCGAGCTTTTTACCTGCGCGGTGACGTTATAGGCGGTCGCAGACGCCGCCAGCGTGTCGGTATCCGGCAGTTGCACATACCAGGTGTTGTGCGCCGGATCGACCACCACCGCGCCGCCTGGCTGCGAAGTGTAAGTTTTGCCGTTGATCACCACTTCAACATACTGCCCGCTGGCGAGTGCCGCCGTGATCACCCCGCTGATAATCGGCGTGGTATCGCGCGTGGTCTGGCTGGTAATTTGCGCCAGCGTGGTTGGAATAGAGGTATCAACCGTCAGGACAAAATCACTGGAGGAGGTGATGTTCCCCGCCAGATCCACCACTCGCGCACTGTAGGTATAGGCACCGCTGACCAGCCCGCTGTCGCTGTAGGTCCAGTTCAGTGCGCCGACCATCGTCACCGCGCCTAACAGCAGGCCGTTACGGTAGAGGTAAACCACTTCACCGCTGGCAAGCGGGCCGGAGAGCACGCCGTTCAGCAACGGCGTAGTGTCGTCGGTGGCCTGCGAACTGCTTAATGTCCCCTGCCGCTGCCCGACGTCATCAGTGTACGACACAATGGTCGGCGTGGCGGTGGGGTTAATCGTATCGACCACCACCGTTTTCGACACCACCGGGCCAGTATTCCCCGCCAGATCCAGCACCCGCACCTGGTAAACGTAGCTGCCGTCGGTCAGCGTGCGGCTGTCGGTGTAAGTCCACTGCGTACCGTTGGTGGTGAGGGTGGTCCAGGTCGCGCCGCCGTCGAGGCTAATCTGCGCCACTTCGCCGCTGGTAAGCCCCGCCCCCAGCGAACCGGTCAGCGTGAGCGAGGTATCGCTGGTGATAAAGTCAGTTGCCGAACTCCCCGTGTCGGTGCTGATGCTGGCGATGGTCAACACCTGCGCCGGGTTCACGGTGTCGATCAGCGCCGACTGGCTGCCGGTTGCGCCAACGTTGCCCGCCAGATCGACCACCCGCACCTGCCAGGTGGTGGTGCCGTTGGTGAGCGTACGTCCGTCAACATAACTCCAGTTGAGGCCGTCTGCTGCCAGCGTCACGTTTACCCAGGTTGCGCCGTTGTCGGTACTGATTTGTGCGAACTCATTAGCCCCGAGTGCTGCGCCCAATACGCCGCGCACGGTAAGCGAGGTGTCGCTGGTAATAAAATCGCTGCTGCTGGCTCCGGTGTCATCGCTGATACCGGTAATGGTGATGCTTTTCGCCGCTTCCGGGCTGGTGGTATCGACCACCACGTTTTGCGTCGCCGTCTGCCCGACGTTCCCCGCCAGATCCACCACCCGCACCGTGTAGTTCCAGGTGCCGTCGGTCAGTGTGCGACCATCGGCATAGCTCCAGTTGGTGCCGATAACGGTTAAGGTGGTCCAGGTAACGCCGCCGTCGAGGCTGATTTGCGCCCGTTCATCGGCGGCAAGCGCCGCTCCGAGCGTACCGCGCACGGTAAGCGTGGTGTCGCGAGTAACGAAATCGCTGCTGCTTAACCCGGTGTCATCGCTGATGCCCGCAATGGTGATGGTTTTGCTCGCCAGCGGCGCGGTGGTGTCCACAGTGACTATCTGGCTGGCGGTCGCGCCGATATTTCCGGCGGTGTCGATCACCCGCACCTGATAATTGTAGTTGCCATCGGTCAGCGTCCGCCCGTCAAGCCAGGTCCAGGTTAAGCCGCTTACTGACAGGTTCTGCCAGGTGGTGCCGCCGTCGATACTGATTTGCGCGAACTCACCAGCAGAAAGCGCCGCGCCCAGCGTGCCGCTCACCGCAAGCGTCGTGTCGCTGGTGACAAAATCGTTAGTAATCAATCCAGTATCGGTGGTGATCGCGCTAATGGCGATGGTTTTCACCGCTGGGTCTGGCGCGGTAGTGTCGATCACCACATTCTGGCTGTCGGTGGCACCGACGTTGCCCGCAGTGTCAATCACCCGCACCTGATAGAGATAACTGCCATCGGTCAGCGTGCGGCTGTCGTTATAGCGCCAGGTCGTGCCGGTAACGGTGAGCGTGGTCCAGGTTACGCCGCCGTCGATACTGATTTGTGCCGTCTCGTTACTGGCAAGCGCGGCGGTGAGCGAGCCGTTGACCACCACCGGACTGACGCTGGTGATAAAGTCGCTGGCGCTAAGCCCAGTGTCGGCTTGCAGGGAATCGATATTAATGCCCATCGCCGGGGCGCTGAGATCGACAGTAATGGTGTGATTGCTGCTGCCGGTATTGCCAATGGCATTGCTGACCTGAGCGTTAATCACGTATGCGCCGCCATCAGCCAGTGCGCCGATATCGGCACTGCCAACAGTGTAGCTCCAGCTTCCGCCCGTCTGTACGGTGGTGGTGTAAGTCTTGCCGTTCAGCGTCAGAGTCACGGTCTGGCCTGCGGGCGCCGTGGTCGTGCCGCTGATTGTCAGCGGTATGGAATGTTCCGCAGCGTTAACAATATCATCGCCAGCGAAGGTATTAATGGTCACCGTCGGCACGTCGCCATTGAGGGTGACGTTATGAGTGGCGCTGCCCGGATTCCCCGCCAGATCGGTAACCGTAGCGCCGATGGTGTAGCTGCCGTTGCTCAGGCCGGAAAATTGTTGTCCGGGGATAAACACTGACCAGGCGCCACCGCTGCCCACCGTCGCCGTCCAGGTTTGTCCGTTAAACGTCACCGTAACAATTTGCCCGGCTTCTGCGGTCGTCGTGCCACTGATGGTTTGCCCTGCCGCCTGCTCGACGCTGTTGATAATATCGTCACCCGCCACGGTGGCGATGGTCACCGTGGGTGCAACAGTATCGACAGTCAGGGTGTGCGTGACCTGTCCAAGATTACCCGCGCGATCGTTCACGCTGGCGGTAATGGTCTGCGCCCCCTGCCCGAGCGCGGCCAGATCCGCCGCAGGCACGTTAAGCGCCCAGGTGCCATTGGCGGCCACCGTGGCAGTGTAAGTTTTGCCGCCAAAGGTGACAGTGACCGTCTGCCCTACTTCCGCGCTGGTCGAGCCGTTAAGGGTTAACGGCTGCTGTTGTTCGGCGGCGTTGAGTCGATCGTCCGTCGAAACGGTGTTGATGCTGATAACCGGCGCGGTGAGATCCACCGCCACGCTGCGTGAGGCCGTGGCGCTGTTTCCAGCACTGTCCTGCGCGGAGGCGCTAACCGTATAGCTGGTGCCATCGGCAAGCGCCGCAACGTCTGCCGCCGGCACATTCACGCTCCAGCTCCCGTTGTTCTGAATGGTAGCGCTGTAGCCTTTGCCGTTAAGCAACACGGTCACTACTATACCTGCGGCAAAGTTCGTTCCGGTGCCGCTCAGGGTCAGCGCACTGCCTGCTTCGGCGGCATTAATAAGGTTATCGCCGCTGATGGTGCTGACCGAGAGCGACACTGCCGCCGTATTGACCTGCACATTGTGCGTCTGCGTGCTGCTGTTGCCTGCACTATCGGTGATGGTGGCGCTGATAGTCACTGTGCCGTCCGCAAGGCCGGAAATCACGCTGGCAGGCACGCCAACGCTCCAGTTGCCGCTGGCATCGGTGCTGGTGACATACTGCTGCCCGGCGATGGTCACCACCAGGCGGTCGCCCGCCACCGCACCCGTGGCGGTGCCGCTGATAATCTGCGCCTGAGTGTGTTCAACGTTGTTAATCACATCGTCGCCCGCCACGGTGTTAAAGCTGATGACGGGCGCGGTGGTATCGACGGTCACACCTTTGCTGGCGCTGCCAGGGTTACCCGCCTGATCGCTGACCGTGGCGGTCAGGGTGTAGCCGTTATTGGCAAGTGCGGTTAGGTCACTGGCAGGCAGCGTTAAGCTCCAACTGCCGTCTGCCTGCACCGTGGTCTGGTAGTTAGTGCCGTTAAGCGTAACGGTGAGCGTCTGCCCGGTTTCCGCGGTGCTGGTGCCGGACACCGTTACGCCCGCCGCCGCTTCGCTGGCGTTGATGATGTTATCGCTGGCAATGGTGTTGATGGTCACCGTTGGCGCGGCGCTATCGACGCTGTATTCATGTGTTGCCGTGGCGCTGTTGCCATTGACGTTAGTCACCCGCACCTGGGCGCTGGCATCGCCGTCACGCAGGGTCGCCATATCCGCCGCCGGAACGGTAGTGCTCCAGCTACCGTTAGCCGCCACCGTGGTGGTGTAGGTTTTGCCGCCAAAGGTAATAGTAACGGTCTGCCCCGCTTCGACGCCTGACGTGCTGCCGGAGAGCGTTAACGCCGCGCCTTTTTCGGCGGCGTTAATCACATCATCAGGGGTAATAGCGTTAATGCTGATGGCAACGGTAGTGAGATCAACGGTCAGCGGATGGGTAATGCTGGTTTGCGTTCCGGCACTGTTCGCGCCGCTAACGGTAATATTCAGCGTTCCCGCAGGCCAGTTACTGACATCCGTCGCAGGAACGCCGACGCTCCAGCTACCGTTCGCCAGCACCGTGGCGGCGTAAGTTTGATTATTTATCACTACGGTCAGCGCCGTGCCCGCCGCCAAGCCGGAGCTGCTACCGGTGATCACCTGCGCCTGACTGTGTTCGATGATATTGACCACATCATCACCCGCGACGGTATCCACCCGCAGGCCAGGCAGACTGGCATCGATGGTGATATCGCGCGTGCCGCTACCGGTGTTGCCAACGGCGTTGGTCACCGAGGCATTAACCGTTAACTCACCGTTACCCAGCGCCTGCCAGTCGGAGGCAGGTATGCTCACATTCCAGCTTAAATCAGCCTGGACGGTGGCGGTGTAAGTTTTACCGCCCAGTTCAACGGTGACGGTGCTGCCCGCCGCCGCACCGGTTATCTGACCGCTGATAGTTTGCGCGCTGCCAGCTTCGGCGGCGTTAATAATGTCGTCCGTCGCCACCGGATTAATGGTGACGCCCGGCAGCGCGGTATTGACCTGCACGTTATGGCTGGCGGTGCTGCTGTTACCCTGAGCATTGGTGACGCTCGCCGTCACGCTGTAGGTGGCTTCGCCCAGCGCACTGACCGCCGAGGCGGGAACGGTGACGCTCCAGTTACCGGAGGCGTCAGTAGTGGCGCTGTAGTTTTGTCCGTTCAGCGTCACGGTGATCGCCGTACCTGCAGGCTGATCGCTGGTGCCGAAAAGCGCCAGATTCGCTCCTTTTTCCGTCGCGTTGATCACATCATCGCCCGCGATGGTGTTGATGCTAATCACTGGCGCGGTGAGGCTGACGATAACTGTGTGGCTGACGTTATTGCTGTTACCTGCCCGATCGCTGACGCTGGCGATAATGGTCTGCACACCGCCAGCGAGCGCCGTAACATCCGCCGCCGGTACGCCGACGCTCCAGTTGCCGGAGGCGTCCAGCGTGGTGGTGTAGGTCTTGCCGTTGAGCACAACGCTCACCACATCGCCCGCTTCCCCGCCCGTGCTGGTGCCAGAAATCACCAGCGCCTGGGCGTGTTCGGCGTCGTTGATGATGTCATCGCCCGCCACGGTGTTAATGGTGAGAACTGGCGCGGTGGTGTCTACCGCCAGATTATGGCTGGTGCTGCCGGGGTTGCCCGCTTTGTCGTTGACCGTGGCGCTGACGGTGTAATTGCTTGCACTCAGCGCACCCAGGGCTGAGGTGGGAACGCTGACGCTCCAGCTACCGTCCGCCTGCACATTGCCGGTGTAGGTTGTACCGTTAAGGGTGACGGTCACCGTCTGCCCGGTTTCGGCGGTGCTGGTGCCGCTGATGGTGAGCGGGCTTCCGGCCTCCGTGGCGTTAAGGATGTCATCGCTGGCGATGGTGTTAATGGTGAGCGTCGGCGCGCTGGCGTCAATGCTGTACGCATGGGTCGCCGAGGCGCTGTTACCGCTCGCGCTGCTAACGCTGGCCTGCACGTTCGCCGCGCCGTCTGGCAGAGTTGCCAGATCTGCCGCCGGAACCGTTACGCTCCAGCTTCCATTGGCGGCGACGCTTGCAGTGTAGGTTTTACCGCCAAAAGTGACGGTGACGGTTTGCCCGCTTTCAATCCCGCTGGTGCTGCCGGAAAGGGTCAGGCCAGTGCCTTTTTCGGCGGCGTTAATTACGTCATCGCTGGCAATGGTGTTGATGCTGATTGCCACCGCCGTTAAATCGACGGTGAACGGATGGCTGACGCTGACCGGGTTTCCGGCGCTGCTTTGCCCGGCTACCTCAACGGTTAATGCCCCCGCTGGCCAGGCGCTGACGTTTGCCGCCGGAATGCCGACACTCCAGCTCCCGTCCGCCTGTACCGTGGCGGAATACGCCACACTGTTGATGGTAACCGTCAGCGCTGCGCCTGCATTCAGGCCGCTACTGCCGCCGGTGATCACCAACGCCTGCCCGTGTTCGATACTGTTGACGATATCATCGCCCGCCACGGTATCCACCCGCAGCCCTGGCAGATTGGCATCAATGGTGATATCCCGCGTGCCGCTGCCAGTGTTGCCATTCGCGTTGGTAACCGAGGCGTTAATGGTCAAATCGCCATTGCCCAGCGCCTGGAGATCGGCTGCCGGAACGCTGACGCTCCAGCTTAAATTATCCTGTACCGTGGTGGTGTAAGTTTTGCCACCCAGCGTGACGGTAACCGTATCGCCAGCAGCGGCGCGAGTCACCACCCCGCTGATGGTTTGAGCGGTGCCCGCTTCGGCAGCGTTGATAATATCGTCGCCCGTCACAGTGTTGATGGTGACGCCCGGCAGGCCGCTGTCGACCAGTAAATTCGCCTGGCTGCTGGCGGTGTTGCCTGCTGCACTGGTGGCGCTGGCGCTAACGGTATAGTTGGCCTGGCCCAGAGCCGCCAGATCGCTCACCGGCACGGTTAAGGTCCAGTTGCCCGCCGCGTCGGTGGTGGCGCTGTAGTTATGACCATTGAGCGTGACGGTAACCTGTGCGCCTGTCGCCAGCCCCGTACTGCTACCGCTGATGGTCAACGGCTGGCCTTTTTTATCGGCATTCAGGACGTTATCGCCGCTGATGGCGTTAAAGGTAATTGACGGCAGGTCAGTATTGACCGTCACCTGATGCGTGGCGCTGCCGCTGTTTCCGGCGGCATCGGTGACGCTGGCGTTAATGGTCACCGTGCCGTTCGCCAGCGCCGAGACGACGCTTGCCGGGACGCCGACGCTCCAGTTGCCGCTGGAATCCAGCACCGTGGTGAAGGTATTTGTGCCGATAGTCACCGTCACGGTGCTACCGGTTGCCGCACCGGTGGCGGAGCCGCTGATGATCTGCGCCTGGGCGTGTTCCGTCGCGTTGATCACATCATCGCCTGCCACCGTGTTGATGGTGACGACCGGAACGGAAGTATCCACCGTCAGGTTGTGATTAACCGAGGCCGGGTTTCCGGCTTTGTCGCTCACCGCCGCACTAACGGTGTAGTTGCTGGCGGTCAGGGCGCTTACGTCGGCTGGCGGTACGCTGACGCTCCAGCTACCGTCCGTTTGAACCGTGCCAGTATAGTTTTCGCCATTGAGGGTGACGGTCACCGTCTGCCCGGCTTCCGCCGTGCTGCTGCCAGTGATAGTCAGCGCAGCACCCGCTTCGGCGGCGTTAAGAATATCGTCGCCTGCAATAGTGTTAATGGCCACCGTTGGCGCGCTGGCATTGACGCTGTAAGCGTGGGTAGTAGTGGCGTTGTTGCCGTTAACATTGCTGACGCTGGCCTGTGCGCTGGCATCGCCATCACGCAGGGCTGCCATATCTGCCGCCGGAACCGTGGTACTCCAGGAACCGTTAGCCGCGACGCTTGCAGTGTAAGTTTTGCCGCCAAAGGTGACGGTGACCGTTTGTCCGGCTTCGACACCAGAAGTGCTGCCGGTGAGCGTTAACGCCGCGCCTTTTTCAGCGGCGTTAATCACATCATCGGCGGTAATGGCGTTGATGCTGACGGCAATCGCCGAGAGATCGACAGTCACCGGATGCGTAACGCTGACCGGATTTCCGGCTGTGGTGCTACCGCTCGCCGTAATCGTGACCGTCCCCGCAGGCCAGGCGCTGACATCCACCGCCGGAACGCCGACGCTCCATGAGCCATCCGCCAGTACCGCCGCAACATAGGTTTGCCCGTTAATGGTCAGCGTGACGTTACTGCCCGTCGCCAGACCGGAACTGCTGCCGGTAATCACCAGCGCCTGTCCGTGCTCGATAATATTGACCACATCATCGCCAGCGACAGTATCGACCCGCAGACCGGGCAGATTCGCGTCGATGGTGATTTCACGCGTGCCGTTACCGGTATTACCTACGCTGTTCGTTACCGAAGCCGAAATGGTCAGCTCGCCGTTGCCCAGCGCCTGTAAAGCGGCTGCCGGAACATTAATACTCCAGCTTAAATTCGCCTGCACCGTGGCAGTGTAAGTCGCCCCGCCGAGCGTGACGGTTACCGTGTCGCCCGCTGCCGCGCCCGTCACTTGCCCGCTGATGCTCTGGCCCGCGCCCGCTTCGGCAGCGTTAATAATATCGTCGCTCGCGACAACGTTAATGGTGACGCCCGGCAGCGCGGTATTAACCTGCACGTTATGGCTGGCGGAACCGCTGTTGCCATCGGCGTCAGTGGCGGAGGCGGTCACCGTGTAAGTGGCTTCACCGAGGGCGCTCACCCGTGACGCCGGAACGGTCACGCTCCAGTTACCGGATGCATCGGCAGTGGTGGTGTAATTTTGCCCGTTGAGCGTAACGGTTATCTGCGTGCCCGCAGGCTGGTCGCTGGTGCCGGAAATCGCCAGATCCGCGCCTTTCTCCGTGGCGTTGATGATGTCGTCGACGGCGATGGTGTTAATGGCGAGCACCGGCGCGCCGAGCGCCACGGTGACAGTGTGCGAGGCCGTGCCGCTGTTGCCTGCGGAGTCGGTGACCGTGGCGGTAATGGTCACATCGCCCTGCGCCAGCGCGGAAATCACGCTGGCAGGCACGCCGATGCTCCAGTTGCCGTTGGCGTCCAGCACGGTGGTGTAAGTGGTCGTGCCAATCGTCACGGAAACCGTGTTACCTGTCGTCGCGCCCGTTGCCGAGCCGCTGATAATCTGCGCCTGTCCGTGTTCTGTGGCGTTAATGATGTCATCGCCCGCTACCGTGTTGATGGTAACGACCGGCGCAACGAGATCCACCGTCAGGTTATGCATCGCCGAGGCCGGATTTCCGGCTTTGTCGCTGACCGAGGCGCTCACCGTATAGGGGCTGGCAGTGAGGTTAGCTAAATCGCCGGTCGGGACGCTGACGCTCCAGCTTCCGTCTGCCTGCACGTTACCGCTGTAATTGACGCCGTTAAGCGTCACGGTCACCGTCTGCCCGGCTTCCGCCGTGCTGGTGCCGCTGATGGTCAGCGCCGATCCCGCTTCGGCGGCGTTAAGAATATCGTCCGTGGCGATGGTGTTGATGGTGACGGAGGGTGCAGTGGCATCAACGCTGTATGCATGCGTTGCCTGGGCGCTGTTGCCAGCGACATTGCTGACGCTGGCTTGTACGTTTGCTGCGCCGTCTGGCAAGGTTGCGAGATCGGCTGCTGGGATCGTCAGCCCCCAGCTATTATCCGCGGCAACCGTGGTGGTGTAGCTTTTGCCGCCGAAGATAACGGTGATGGTTTGCCCCGCTTCCACATCGGAGGTGGTACCGGAGAGCTGCAAATCGCTGCCTTTTTCGGCGGCGTTAATGACATCGTCAGTGGAAAGGGGGTTGATGGTGATCGCCACGGCCGCGAGATCGACCGTGACCGGATGAGTAATGCTGGTTGTGGTTCCGGCAGTGTTAGTGCCAGAGACGGCAATATTGACCGTCCCCGCAGGCCAGTTTGTGACATCTGCCGCCGGAACACCGACGCTCCAGGTGCCATCGGCGAGTACCGTTGCGCCGTAGGTGACGCTATTAATAACCACCGTCAACGCCGCCCCCGCCGCCAGTCCGCTACTGCTACCGGTGACCACCAACGCCTGAGTGTGCTCGATGCTGTTAATCACATCATCGCCTGCCACGGTATCGACCCGCAGGCCTGGCAGGTTGGCATCTATCACGATATCGTGCGTTGCGGTGCCGGTATTATTTGCGGAATTGGTTACCGAGGCGCTGATGGTCAGTTCTCCGTTGCCCAGCGCCTGCAAAACGTTCGCAGGCACGCTGACGCTCCAGCTTAAATCTGGCTGCACGGTGGCGGTGTATTGATTGCCGCCGAGCGTGACCGTGACCGTATCTCCGGCTGCCGCCGTCCCTGTAACCTGTCCGCTAATGGTCTGGTTAACACCAATTTCAGCGGCGTTGATAATGTCATCGCCCGCAACGGTATTAATGATCACCCCAGGCAGGAGCGATTCGACATTCACCGTATGGGTGGTGCTGCCGCTGTTGCCCGCGCTGTCGGTGGCGCTGGCGCTAATCTGGTACACCGCCTCGCCCAGGGCACCGACCGCCGAAGCAGGCACGGTAACGCTCCAGTTGCCGGAACTATCGGTGGTGGCGCTGTACGCCAGGCCGTTCAACATCACGGTGACCGTGGTGCCGGTCGCCAGACCGCTGGAGCCGCCACTGATGATCAGATCCTGGGTTTTCTCCGTACTGTTAATAATGTCATCGTCGGAGACGGTATTGATGGTCAGCGTCGGGCCGCTGAGATCAACGGTCACATCGTGAGTCGTGCTGTCGCTGTTGCCCGCGCGATCGCTCAGGCTGGCGGTGATGGTCTGGCTACCGGTCGCCAGCGCCGTGACATCCGCCGCCGGAATGCCCACAGTCCAGTTACCAGAGGCGTCCAGCGTGGTGGTGTAGTTTTTACCGTTCAGGTTAACCGTGACCACATCGCCCGCCGCGGCGCCCGTACTGGTGCCGCGGACCACCAGCGCCTGACCATGTTCGATGGCGTTGATAATGTCATCACCTGCGACGGTATTAATGGTGAGATCCGGCGCGGTGACATCCACCGCCAGCGCGTGGTCGGCGCTTGCCGGGTTACCCGCTTTGTCGCTCACCGTGGCGGTCACGGTGTAACTGCTGGCGGTTAATCCGCTTAAATCCGCTGCCGGAACATTCACGCTCCAGGTGCCATCCGCCTGAACGGTGGTCTGGTACGTGTTGTTATTGAGCGTGACGGTCAGCGTCTGCCCGGCCTGCGCCGTGGTGGTACCGCTGATGGTGATCCCCGCGCCCGCTTCGCTCACGTTAAGGATATCGTCGCTGGCAATGGTGTTGATGGTCACAAGCGGCGCGGTGGCATCGACGCTGTACGCGCGATCGGCCTGGGCGCTGTTACCGTTAATATTGCTGACGCTCGCCTGCACGTTGCCCGCGCCGTCCGGCAGCGCAGCGAGATCGGCAGGCGGCACATTCACCGTCCAGCTGCCGTTAGCTTCCACGGTGGTGGTGTAATTTTTGCCACCAAAGGTGACAGTCACCGTTTGCCCGGCTTCCACACCGCTGGTGCTGCCGCTTACGACCAGCGTTTCGCCTTTTTCGACGGCGTTGATCACATCATCACCAGAGAGAGCGTTAATGGTGATGGCGACCGCCGTCAGATCGACGGTAACCGGATGAGTAATGGTGGAGGTTGTTCCGGCACTGTTGGTGCCGCTTACCGTGATATCCACCGTACCCGCAGGCCAGTTGCTGACGTCTGCCGCCGGAACACCGAGGCTCCATGTACCGTCAGCTAACACCGTGGCAGCGTAAGTGACGTTGTTAATCACGACCGTTAATGCCGTTCCTGCCGTCAGCCCGGTGCTGCTACCTGTTATCACCAGCGCCTAATTGTGCTCAATGCTGTTAATAACATCATCGCCCGCCACGGTATCGACCCGTAAGCCAGGCAGATTGGCGTCGATCGTGATATCGCGCGAGCCGCTGCCCGTGTTGCCAACGCCATTGGTGACCGAGGCGTTAACTGTCAGGTTGCCGTTACCCAGCGCCTGAATATCCGCCGCCGGAACGCTGACACTCCAGCTTAAATTAGCCTGCACCGTAGCGGTGTAGGTGTTGCCACCCAGTGTAACGGTAACTGTGTCGCCCGCCGCGGCACCCGTCACCTGCCCACTGATGGTTTGCGCATTGCCCGCTTCGGCAGCGTTAATAATGTCATCGGTCGCCACCGCGTTAATGGTGACGGCAGGCAAGGCGCTGTTGACCAGCACATTATGGCTGGCGGAATTACTGTTGCCTGCCGTGTCGGTAACGCTCGCCGTTACCGTGTAGTTGGCTTCACCTAATGCACTGACCGCCGAGGCTGGCACCGTGGCGCTCCAGTTGCCACTGCTATCGGTGGTAGCGGTGTAATTTTGCCCGTTCAGCGTCACCGTTATTGTGGTGCCTGCGGGCTGATTACTGGTGCCGGTGATTTGCAGATCCGCGCCTTTTTCTGTGGCGTTAATCACGTCATCGCTGGCGATAGTGTTGATGCCAATGGTTGGCGCGGTGAGATTCACGGTGACCGTGCGGCTGGCGTCATCGCTGTTGCCTGCCGCGTCGGTAATGGTGGCAGTGATGGTTTGCGGGCCGCTGCCAAGCGCGGTGACATCTGACAGCGGAACGCCGACGCTCCAGTTGCCGGAAGCGTCCAGCGTGGTGGTGTAGGTTTTACTGTTTAGCGTGACGGTGATGACATCACCCGCTTCGCCACCAGTGCTGGAACCGGAAATCACCAGCGCCTGTCCGTGTTCGGCGGCGTTAATAATGTCATCGCCGGAGACGGTGTTGATGGTTAATACGGGAACGGTGAGATCCACCGCCAGCCCGTGAGTGGCGGACGCCGGGTTACCCGCTTTATCGCTTACCGAGGCGCTGACCGTGTACTGGCTGGCGGTCAGATTGCTGAGATCTGCCGTCGGCACGCTGACGCTCCAGCTGCCGTCCGCCTGGACGGTGCCGCTGTAAGTCACGCCATTAAGCGTGACGGTTACCGTCTGCCCCGCTTCGGCGGTGCTGCTGCCGCTGATGGTTAGCGGATTGCCCACCTCGGCGGCGTTCAGAATATCGTCGGTGGCGATGGTGTTAATGGTAAGTGTCGGGGCCGTGGCGTCGACGCTGTAGGCGTGGGTTGCCGAAGCCGTGTTGCCGTTAATAGTGCTGACGCTCGCCTGCACCGTGGCGTCGCCGTCGCGTAATGCGGCGAGATCGGCGGCAGGTATGCTGGTTGTCCAACTGCCATCGCCTGCTACGGTGGCGGTGTAGGTTTTGCCGCCAAAGATAACGGTGACCGTTTGCCCCGGCTCCACGCCGGAGGTGCTGCCGGAAAGGGTCAAATCTGCCCCTTTTTCGGCGGCGTTAATCACATCATCGCCAGAGACGGTGTTAATGGAAATCGCCACCGCCGCCAGATCGACGGTGACCGGATGGGTGATGGTGACCGGGTTTCCTGCGCTAGTAGCACCTGAAACCGTGATATTCACCGTCCCCGCAGGCCAGTTGCCCACATCTGCTGCCGGAACGCCAAGGCTCCATGTGCCATCGGCTAATACCGTCGCGCCATAGGTGACGTTATTGATCACCACCGTCAGCGCCGCGCCCGCTGCCAGCCCGCTGCTGCTACCGGTTATCACCAGCGCCTGACCGTGTTCGATGCTGTTAACCACATCATCGCCCGCCACGGTATCGACGCGCAGACCCGGCAGGTTGGCGTCTATCACAATATCGCGCGAACCGCTGCCAGTATTGCCAACACCGTTGGTTACCGAGGCATTAACCGTCAGCTCGCCATTACCGATGGCCTGAATATCCGCCACCGGAACGTCCACGCTCCAGCTTAAATTGCCCTGCACGGTAGCGGTGTAGGTTTTCCCGCCAAGCGTTACGGTAACCGTATCGCCCGCCGCCGCGCCCGTCACCTGGCCGCTGATGGTCTGCGCCACGCCCGATTCGGCGGCGTTAATAATATCGTCGCTCGCCACCGGATTAATGATGACACCAGGCAGCGCGGTATTGACCTGCACGTTATGGCTGGCGGAATTGCTGTTGCCTGCGCTGTCGGTGACGTTCGCCGTCACCGTGTAGCTGGCTTCGCCCAGCGCACCTACTGCGGAAGCAGGCACTATGGTGCTCCAGTTGCCTGCGGCGTCCGTCGTCGCAGTGTAATTTTGCCCGTTCAGCGTCAGCGTAATTGTGGTGCCTGCTGGCTGATTACTGGTGCCGGAAATTTGCAGATCCGCGCCTTTTTCGGTGGCGTTAATAACGTCATCGGTGGCGATGGTGTTAATGCCAATGGTCGGCGCGGTCAGATTCACTGTAACCGTGCGGCTGGCATCATCGCTATTGCCTGCCGCGTCGGTAATGCTGGCAGTGATGGTTTGCGGGCCGCTACCCAGCGCCGTGACATCCGCCGCCGGAACGCCGACGCTCCAGTTGCCGGAGGCATCCAGCGTCGTGGTGTAGGTTTTATTGTTTAGCGTGACGCTGACGACATCTCCCGCCTCTCCGCCAGTGCTGGAGCCGGAAATCACCAGCGCCTGCCCGTGTTCGGTCGCGTTAATAATGTCATCGCCCGCAATGATGTTGATGGTGAGAACCGGAACGGTGAGATCCACCGCCAGATTATGCGTGGTGCTCGCCGGGTTGCCCGCTTTGTCATTGACCGTGGCGGTCAGGGTGTGGCTGCCATCGGTCAATGCCTCAAGATCTGCCGCCGGAATATTGATGCTCCAGCTGCCGTCCGCCTGCACCGTTGCCTGATAGGTCTGCACAGTTGGGCTGTTAAGCGTTACCGTAACAATCTGCCCCGCTTCAGCGGTGGTGCTGCCGCTCACCGTCACGCCCGTATCAGCTTCGCTGGCGTTAACGATATTGTCGCTGGCAACGGTATTGATAATGATGGTTGGCGCGCTGCTGTCGACGCTGTAGTTATGCACCGCCGAGGCGCTATTGCCGTTAATATTGCTGACGCTGGCCTGCGCGGAGGCGCTGCCCTCAGCTAATGCTGCCAGATCGGCGGCAGGAACGGTGGCAGTCCAGCTACCATCGCTCGCCACGCTGGCGGTGTAATTTTTACCGCCAAAGGTCACGGTGACCGTTTGTCCGGCTTCTACATTCGTGGTGGTGCCGGAAAGAGTTAAATCTGCGCCTTTTTCTGCGGCGTTAATCACATCGTCCGTGGCGATAGTGTTGATGGTGATAGCTGCCGGAGTGAGATCCACCGTTACCGGATGTGTAATGCTCACCGGGTTTCCGGTGCTACTTTCCCCGGATACAGCAATATTAACCGTCCCCGCAGGCCAGGCGCTAACCTGCGCCGCTGTAACGCCCACGCTCCAGCTACCATCGGCCTGCACCGCAGTGGTGTATTCAACATTATTAATCGTAACGGTAAGCGGCGTGCCTTCTGCCAGCCCCGAGCTGCTGCCGGTGACCACCAGCGCCTGCCCGTGTTCGATGATATTGACCACATCATCGCCCGCTACCGTATCGACCCGCAGACCGGGCAGATTGGCGTCGATGGTGATATCCCGCGTGCCGCTGCCGGTGTTGCCGTTTTGATTGGTGACCGAGGCACTCACCGTCAAATCGCCATTACCCAGCGCCTGAATATCTGCCGCTGGAACGCTCACGCTCCAGCTTAAATTGGCCTGCACGGTGGTGGTGTAAGTATTACCGCCCAGCGTAATCGTTACCGTGTCGCCAACGGCGGCTCCAGTAACCTGCCCGCTGATGGTTTGCGCTACGCCCGCTTCGGCGGCGTTAATAACATCGTCGGTTGCCACCGGGTTAATGGTCATACCGGGCAACGCGCTGTCGACCAGTACGTTATGGCTGGCGGTGGCGCTGTTGCCGATACCGCTGGTCACCGCCGCCGTTACCGTGTAGTTGGCCTGGCCCAGTGCGGTTACCGCCGATGCCGGAACCGTGACGCTCCAGTTGCCGGAGGCGTCGGTCGTGGTGGTGTAATTTTGCCCGTTCAGCGTTACGGTGACGATATCGCCCGTCTGAGCACCGGTGACCGTGCCGCTGATGATTTGCGCCTGGGTGTGTTCCGGCGTGTTGATGACGTTATCGGTCGCCACCGGATTAATGGTTACCACCGGCGGCGTGGCATCGACCAGCGCCACGCGTGAAACGCTGGTCGGGTTACCGGCAACATCGTTCACGCTGGCGGTGACCGTAGCGTTGCCGTCAGCCAGTGCGTCAACGTTGGCGGCGGGAACGGTCACGCTCCAGGTGCCGTCTGACTGCACGACGCCCTGATACGTCTGCCCGTTAAGCGTAACGGTCACCGTCTGCCCCGGCTGGGCGTCGGTGGTGCCGGTGATGGGCAGATCCTGCCCGCTTTCGGCAGCGTTAATGATGTTATCAGCGGTCAGTGGATCGATACTTAAGGCCGGGGCCTGGCTGTCGACGGTAATGGTGCGGGAGGTGTTGCCGGTATTGCCGCTGAGATCCGTCACAGAAGCGGTAATCGCCACCGCGCCGTCAGGCAGATTTCCCATCGCGGCGGCAGGTACCGTCAGACTCCAGGAGCCATCGGCCTGCACGGTAGTGGTAAAACTCTGTCCAGCCAGGGTTACTGTGACGGTTTGTCCTGTCTCGGCCTGTTGAGTGCTACCGGTAAGGGTCAGTGGCGCACCTTTTTCTGCGCCACTGATAATGTCATCGCCGGAGACGGTGTTAATGGTGATCAACGGAGAAACGCCGACCAGCGTGATTGCTCGAGACGCCGCGCCAGTATTTCCTGCAGCATCTGTCACGGTGACGAAAATCGTATTGGCTCCGCGATCCAGCGTGCGGGTTACCGCCGGGTCCAGTGCCACATTCCAGCTGCCATCTGCCAGCACGATGCCCGTCAGGACATGAGTGCCCAATTTCACCGTTACCGTATCGCCAGGAGAAGCACCGCTAACTTGTCCGGAGATGATCTGCGCGACGGCCTGCTCGGCATTATTAAGAATATCGTCGCCCGCCACGGTATTAACACTGACCACGGGTGCTGAGGTGTCTACCGTGAAATTCGCGCTGTGGCTGGTGCTGTTCCCTGCCCGATCGCTGACACTGGCATTGACAGCGTAATTACCCTCCGCCAGTGCCTGGACTTCCGTGGCAGGCAGCGTCACTTGCCAGGTTCCGTCGCTACCGACGGTTGCTGTATGGCTTTTCCCGTTGACGGTCAGTGTTACGGTTTGCCCCGCTTCTGCATTCGACGTGCCGCTCAGTACCAGCGCGACGTTATGTTCCGCAGAACTGATGATGTTGTCCTGAGCGATGGTGTTGATGGCAAGCGTTGGCGGTTGGATATCGACCGTTAGCAGCTGCGCGCCAGTGACCGTATTGCCTGTGGCGTCTTTCCCACTGACCAGCACCGCCTGATTCCCTTCGCCTAACGCCTGTGCATCGGCGGTCGGCACCTGCACGCTCCAGGCACCGTTAGCGCCTACGCTGGTGGTGTAGGTTTTGCCGTTTAGCGTAACGGTGAGTTCTGTTCCCTGCGCCAGATGGCTACTGGTGCCAGAAAGCGTAAACCCGGCGGCCTGTTCGCTGGCGTTAATAATGTTATCGCCTGCGGTGGTGGCAACCTGCACGCTGGCCTGACTATTGTCGATGGTTAACGTTATCGAACCGGCGTCAGTGATGGTACTGCCGACAATTTGCACCACTGACCAGGTATGTTCACCTGCACTTTGCGTGGGTAACGAGACACTCCACTGACCGTTGTTGTCTACCTGAGTACTGGCAATAGTATTGCCGTTACTGTCTTTAATCTGAATAGTCGCCCCCGCCTGCCCGCTGCCGCTAAAGGTTGGCGTGGTGTCATCGGTGATGTCATTGGTGGCGAGAATGCCGCGCTGATCGCCCTGATTATCGGTAACTAAAAATGATGGTGTGGCGTTGCCAGGCTCAGCGGGTGGCGGAGGGTTATTAATCACTTCTGTTTTCGAGTCGCCATCGCCACCGCTTGCCAGCAGTGCACCAAGCGCGCCACCACCTACCGCCGCCCCCGCCAGCCATCCCCATGGGAAGGTGCTGGTCTGAGCAATGGTATCAAGAAATGGCGCAATGCTTTCAATCGCGGTGGTCTGGGCAGTCAGTTCTACGGGGGCTAATCCACCCGCAGCAGTATCGGCAAAGGTGACGTGGGTGAGCTGTTGTCCATCGGCAAACACCAGTTCCGATTGTTCAGCGGTATTCGCCGCTTGCAGGAAATAACCGTTGCAGCGGATCACCGTGCCGTCCTGCATATAGATCAGCAGGTCATTTCCTTCACGGACGTAACGCGCAACGGCAGAGGCCTGAGCATGAACCTGCACCACGGAAGGCTCATAAATAACAACCGTGACGTCGCCAGGATTAATCAGCGTTTGTTTGACGGATGTTTTACGCGAAATAACATCAATAATCAGGCTCATAATGGCATTCCTGATAAATGGCGCATATCCTTAGCGAGTCCATTTATCTAAATAAGACAAAGGTAATCACTTAACAACGCCCCACTATTAATAATGGCAGGATTATTTCAAGTCGGGTAAGTCGTTGTATAAGCCCTGTTTAATTCCCGCTAATGGAATAAGGTTATTCACCGCAGCGGCATAATTTACGGCGGCGACCCAGCCATCATAATTGGCATTTATTTCAGCCGATTGCGCCTGAAAGACATCTTGCTCGACGGTTAATAGATCATTCAGACTGCGTTTGCCCAATTTATATTCATTTTGGTACACATCTCGCGTTTTGTGCGCACTTTCGGATTGTGCTAAACCGGCTTCTTCGCGACCCCGTGCGCCTGTCCAGTTGGCATATGCCACAGACGCTCGTTGCAGCACGTCCAGTTTTGCCTGTTCGACCTGCGAGGCAGAGATTTTTTGTTGCCCTTCAGCCTGTTGCACCTGGGCTGAAACTGCGCCGCCCTGATACAGCGGCGCGTTAACGTTCAGTTGTAACTGATCGTCCCAATACGAGCGGTCACTGGTCTGGTAACGCGTTTTGCCCCCCTGAATACTGAGCGTTGGCCAGTATTGCGCTTTCGTTTTTTCCACACCGGACTGTGCTGACTGGCGTAAGTTTTCTGCCGCCAGCACCAGTGGGATGGACTGGTAATCAATATTTTTCAGCGAGACCGGCTGCTCGGCTAATTCAGCAGGTGGCGCGGCTATCGCCTCCGGCTGTACGCCAGTGAGCACCGCCAGTTGCGCTTTGGCGCTCGCCATCTGCGCCTGATATTGCTCCAGCGTTGAGCGCATTCCGGCAATGCGCGTCTGGGCCTGTAATTCATCCGACGACGAGTTCAGGCCAGCGTTAGCGCGCAATGCCGCCATGTTGTAGACGTTTTCCAGCGAGTGAATATTGCGTTGAGCCGCATCGCACAAAGCCTGATAACGACTGACTTCCATATAGGCAGTTGCCGTTTTCTCTGCAACATCGGTTAATGTTGCCATCAATTTAAAGCGGTAGCTGTCACGGGCGGCAGTTTGCAGTTTGATATCGTTGTTAGTTTTACCAAAGTCATACACCAGCTGTGTCAGGGTTATGCCATACGAAACGTTGTTATCAAGCCTGCCACTGGAGTCCGTTTGTCGGGACGGTCCCGCATTGCCGGTTAATCCAACGTGCGGATACCAGGCACTTTTGGCTTCATCAATTTGCGCTTCGCCAATACCTATCTGCGCCGCCTGTTGAGTGACGTCGGGATTTCGCGCAAAGGCGCGTAATATACTTTCCTGTAAAGATAATTGGGCAACTGGCGTTACCGCTGGGGCGTTCGCCCATTGTGGCAGCGGTGCAGCAATTGTAGCTTCTCCCATCACCATAAAACTTATTAAAAAAATAAGTCCATTATTTTTACTGTTTTTAAACTGGAATCGCGCCATAGATAAGTCACTTCCTTCCAGGTCATTATTTTAACTGGTTTTTATAACCAGTCTCATTTTATTAAGAAGGGTAATAACTTGTGCATCTCTTTTGTCGATCATTGATATTGGCAAAGAAATGCAGCTAAAAAGCTTATACGTTATTTATTTAGAATACACTACGACTTTTAGATTACCATCATACACATTGAGAATAATCCACGGTAATAAGTGATTAGCATCACAGATTTATCGCGTATATATCATTTTTTTGTGACTTATTTATTAAAGGAATAAGAAAGGTAATTTAAATTAAAGACAAAGGCGCAGTACAGGCTGTACTGCGCGCAGAGAGATGTTATACGGTTTTATTGCGCTTCATGACCATTGCCACAATAAGGCTGAGTAAGATTGCACCAATAATCCATATCAACGCACGGCTGCCCTGGGACCACAGGCTGTAGATAAAGCCAACGATCACCAACAACATCACCAACGTACCAACGATAAGAATCGGCAACGAGGCGTGAATATCATGACGCAGGCGGATCGCCACCACAAACACCGCCAGATAGCAGATCAAAAAGGTGGCACTGGCAACGCTGGCGAGTGAGCCTAAATTCAGCGCCGCCGTCATCAGCATAATCAACACCA
>OIEU01000285.1_pt1 | contig 27459 bp, 28 predicted proteins | sample 1581831 | NCBI WGS metagenome assembly OIEU01 (sample SAMN03281007, study PRJEB24777) | human gut metagenome | isolation source: fecal sample PR166 from 1 month old female Malay infant, vaginally...
GCAGGCTTGTCACAGGGTGCGTAAGGGCTATAATGCTTCTCGCACCTCTTCGCGGGCGTAGTTCAATGGTAGAACGAGAGCTTCCCAAGCTCTATACGAGGGTTCGATTCCCTTCGCCCGCTCCAAACTCAAGTCTCCTGAAGTCTACTAAACTCAATTTTTCCTTGTTAAATCAGTAGTTATAGCATTCTATTAGTCTATCGAACTCAATTTTACTCCCCCAGGGTCAAGCTCAATATGGGGGTATGGATGGGGGTATAATTGTACCCCTGTTGAGAGGTACCCCCAATGAAGCTGACTGCTCGTCAGGTTGAAACTGCTAAACCCAAAGAGAAGCCCTACAAACTGGCCGATGGTGGTGGCCTTTACCTGCTGGTTAATCCTAACGGTAAGAGATATTGGCGCCTCAAATACCGTTCGCTAGGTAAAGAGAAACTGCTCGCTATCGGCGTTTACCCTGATGTTTCTTTAGCTGAAGCCAGAAGTAAGCGTGAGGATGCAAAAAGAACATTAGCGGCTGGCAATGATCCTTCTCTTGAACGAAAAATTGAGAAACTAAGTCGTCAACAAGACGCTGAAAATTCGTTTGAGGCTATCACGCGGGAGTGGTATCAGCGTCGCTATGACCGCTGGTCTGTTTCCTATCGTGAAGAGATGATGAGAACTTTTGAGAAAGATGTATTTCCTTATATCGGTCACCGGCCAATCAAAGATATCAAGCCGATGGAGTTGCTTGCAGTTCTTTCAAAGATAGAAGCACGAGGGGCAACTGAGAAGGTCCGTAAGGTTCGCCAGCGCTGTGGAGAGGTCTGGAAGTATGCTGTTGTTACTGGCAGGGCCGAGTACAATCCAGCACCTGATCTAGCCAGCGCCGTGAGTCCTCATGAGAAAGAGCACTATGCCTTTTTAACCCAGGATGAATTGCCTGAGTTTCTTCGGACTCTGAACACTTATGCCGGTAGTGTGCTTGTTAAGATTGCTATGCAACTGCTTATATTAACGGGAGTAAGGCCTGGGGAGTTGAGGCAAGCGGAGTGGCAGGAGTTTGATTTTGAGAAAAAGGTTTGGAATGTACCAGCGGAACGCATGAAAATGCGTCGCCCTCATCTGGTCCCATTATCAAGCCAGGCAATTGAACTGCTTAACCAGCTTAAACCCATGACAGGTGCAGGAGCGTTGTTGTTCCCAGGGCGTAATGATCCTAAGAAACCGATGAGTGACATGGCATTGACTGTGTTGGTCAGACGTATCGGCTATGCTGGGCGTGTTACAGGGCATGGATTCCGCCACACGATGAGTACCATTTTGCATGAGGAAGGGTTCAATACGGCATGGATTGAAACCCAGCTGGCTCACGTTGATAAGAACTCAATTCGTGGAACGTATAACCACGCTCAATACCTGGAAGGGAGAAGCGAAATGATGCAGTGGTACGCTGATTATATTGACAAGCTTCTAAGTTCATCGACAAATAGTTAAGTGGTTGTTCCCCGCGCCTGAAGATGCGGGGAAGGCCATTCTTTTATTTTTTTGTCTGTTCTTTACCTTCTGGAATATTTACCGCACTGTATGGACTTTTGCGTGAAGCGATCCAGTACTGATTTGACCTGCCCCCCTCCTTGATTAATTCATTGGGATGTTAGTAATGTCTTCATCAGCAACATGAGGGGCCGTCATGAAAGCGTTTTTCCAACGAAAGCCTTCACTTGACCGAACGCCGTTTGCCATTCAGGTTACAGTGTCTCCTCAACACGATAAACTAGGGCACGGAACGCTATTCATTTCACATTTAGCATCCCCAAGTACTTACTTTTTCTATTCACGCAGGAAACGCAGTGGTATTGTTTTAAGTTAATACAGATGTGTGATACGTACCACCAAACATTGGATGGTAGCTTGTTGCTTTCATGAGTCATTCTGCCGTACAACTGAAAGCGCAATCCACGCAGGGACTAAAAATGACCGGAGTATCTAGCGATCAATACGCTGCAGGTGAACAGGGCTTAGGGTATATCTATCAGCCTCGTTTTGCGCTACTTAAGCTTCTACAGTGGCCAGAAGATACATCTGTTTTGATCGAAAAAGATGATGACCTAGACTTCGTCAATTCTAATGGTGTCAAAACACTGGCATCGCTCAAACACAAAGGAGATGGGGATACTCTAACCGACCTGTCTACCGATTTCTGGAAGTCAGTCCGCATCTGGCTTGACCGCTATAATCGTGATGGTAAAACCGAAGCAAATCTTCGTTTCTTTCTGTTTACGACCGGAACTATCTCAAACGCCTCGTTCCTGCAACATTTTTTAGTCGAAGCGCCAACAAAAGACGATAATTCAGTATCAATAACTCAACTCGCCAATACAGCTCTGGCTAGAAGCAAGTCAAAACTGATCACGGCAATAGCCGATGAGTTCAATAAACTTACTGATGAGCAAAAAGATGACTTCTTATCACGGATAATCATATTTGATGGCGGGCCTCGCATTGAAGACCTCCCAACAATTATTAAAAATCAGCACATGCGTATCATTAGACGCGATAACCGAGACGCTATTTTTGAACGACTTGAAGGGTGGTGGAATAACATCATAGTCGATCTACTAACAGGGAAACGTAAAGAGGCGATTTTTGGTTATGAGATTTCCGACAAACTTGCAGCATTTTCTGAAGAGTATAAATCTGACAATCTGCCGATTACGTTCAGAGGAAAAATGCCCGTTGGAGAAATCGATGCTATGAATGATCACAGGCTCTTTGTTGTGCAGCTCCGTGAAATAGGGATTTCCTCTAATCGAATCCGAAATGCGATTCTCGACTACTACCGAGCATTTGAGCAGCGTTCTTCATGGGCTCGTGAAAACCTTTTGGTTACAGGAGAGATAGAAGATTATGAAGACCGCCTTGTTGATGAATGGAGTCGCTATAAAGACGTCGTTTTTGAAAAATTAGATGAAAATTCAGCTGACGAAGTACTTATTACTGCGGGAAAAGCATTGTATCAATGGGCCGATCTTGAAAGTGGTAATATTCACTCATTGCGTATCCGAGAACGAGTGACTGAGCCTTATGTAGTTCGAGGAGGATTTCACATCCTTGCGAACAGTAGACCACTACCCAAAATTTTCTGGCATCCCCACTTCCTAAATAGAGTTGGTCAATTGTTGGGAGCCCAAGCATGAAGCAATGGGATCAGCGTCCATTCGAGATAAGAAATCTTTTCAATCCTGCATTTTGTGGTGTTGTGCTATTTAGAGCAATGCAGAGCTACGAAGAGGAAAACTCACAGGGCATGCCATTTTCTCTGGCTCTTTTAGTTTTACCATTATGTCTGCAAAAAGATTCTCGCCAAGTGTTTGCTGAAAATCCTCGCCGCTACCTTTTGAAAACTATAGAAAATAATCCCAAATTACTCGTTAATTTTGCTAACCGCGTCAATAATATGCTTCCATTTACGCTTGAAGCTTTTGGGATGCTCATGGAACGAGGATGTTTTGTTGTAACACAAGACGGCCGGTTGAAAACAGTACCTAATAAAGTTCGCAAATCGGTCATAGGGACTGAAGAATCTATCTCATGCCAGCGTGTCGCACGCTATATAGGAAAAGAATTTGCCCGTATTGCTGATCGCGTTACGGTATACACGACCTTTGGAATACGCCCATGAAAATTAAGTCGATTCATGTCTACAGCCATGATGGCCAACGTCGGGACCTGCACTTTAAGGTTAATGGTTTAAATGTCATTACTGGCCGTTCCTCAACCGGTAAATCAGCTCTTTCTGAGATCATTGAATACTGCATGGGTCGATCTACCTTTAACGTACCAGAAGGTATTATTCGCGATAAAGTGTCATGGTTCGCAGTCATTTATCAATTTTCACAGGAACAGATACTTATTGCGAAACCAACACCAAATGCAGGAGCCACAAGCTGTGGCACTGTTATGCTGCGACGAGGAAATGAACTGACCGCACCGAATTTCAAAGACCTCTCGGTTAACACCGATGATGATTCGGTAGTCGCACTGTTGTCACGATTACTTGGTATCCGCGAGAACCGTACAGATGTGGCAATTGGGCACAGCAGAGAAAGCTTTGATGCAAACATCAAGCATACTTTTTATTACCTTTTCCAAAAGCAGGGCCTTGTAGCAAATAAAGATCAACTTTTTTATCGACAAAATGAGGCATTTCAGCCACAAGCTATTCGCGATACATTACCGATTCTTCTAGGCATTTCATCAAATGATCGCTATGAACTTGAGGCCAAACTCCGTACAGCGCAGCGAGATCTGAAAATCAACGCCAAACGTCTTGAACAAGCGCGCGATACAATCGATACATCATTGCTAAAAGGTTTTGGGCTTTTATCTGAAGCCAGAGCCGTAGGTATCATCACACAAGACAAAGACAGAATCGGAACTGATGAAGTAATTAATGTTTTGCGTTCTGCAATGCAATGGGTTCCGTCTCCCCTACCTGAAGACGATGGACATAGAATATCCATTCTTGAAAATGAAATTGCTGGTTTACGACAAGACAGACGTAAGATCCAGTCCCGAATTGATTCTGCTCGGATGTATGCCAAGCAATCAGGTAATTTTGAAAACGAAGTTTTAGAACAGCAAGACCGATTATCTTCTATCAAGGCTCTACCGAAAAATCCGGAAACTGGCGAATGGCAATGGCCTTTCTGTGAAGCAAACTTAGCAATGGAATCTCCGATTGCAAAAGCACTCCTGAGCGAACTAACAACTCTTGACGCTGAAATGAGCGTTGTGGCTGGACAACGCCCTAAAATGGATGCTTATCTTGCTGAACTAGAAGATGAGGTTCAGACCATTGTAAGTTCGATAAGGGCCAAAGAAGTGGAGCTTGCTGCTGCAATCGCGGCAAACGAAGTTATTGAGCAATTAGGCACACGCAATAATGCTGCGGCAAGAGTAATTGGTCGTATAAGTTTGTTCTTGGAAGACCTAGTACCTAACTCAGAGCTGGCAACATATGAAGCAGAAAATCGTCGTCTAAAGCTCAAAGTCGAAGAACTACAAAGGAAAGTTGGTGCTGATAGCAGCCATGAAAGGTTCATATCTATTCTGAATAACATTTCGTCACAGATTACACGCTACATCCTGGCTTTTGATGCAGAATTTAAGGGACTCCCTGCTCGATTTGATCTAAGCCAAATGACTATTATCTTTGATCGTACAGATCGTCCCGTACCTATGAGTCGAACTGGCGGTGGAGAAAATCATCTCGCTTATCACCTGTCTGCATTGCTAGCCATTCATCTCTTTGCCTCAAAGAACAATTGCCCCATCCCTCAATTTCTTTTAATTGATCAGCCTACCCAAGTTTATTTCCCTTCTGAAAAAATTTACCAGGAAGCTGATGGTACTGTTCAGAAAACGGAAGCTGATGCTGACTTAGCAGCAGTACGTAGGCTGTTTGCGTTACTGCTGAAGTTTACTAAAGAAGAGGTCCCAGGCTTTCAGCTTATCGTGACAGAGCACGCAAATCTTCGTGACCAGTGGTTCCAGGATTCTTTAACCGAGCTTCCTTGGACCAAGCCCCCTGCCCTGGTACCAGAAGACTGGCCTTTACCGTCAGACTTACCAAATTAAGCACAAGTTTTGAAAATCCCCACACCCTTGGTTCGATACCGAGTCCGGCACCAAACTCATATCAACGGACCTCCACGGAGGTCCGTTTTTGCATACTAAGCCCGCTGACCTGCTCCCCATTGATTAAGTCGGTTGAAGCCGGACGAATCGTTAAAGATGTCTGCCGGGAGGCCGGTATCTCTGAAGCCACTTACTACAACTGGAAGTCCAGATACGGCAGTATGGAAGCTTCTGATATAAAAAAATCAAGGATCTTGAGGAGGACAACCGCCGTTTCAAACAGTTGTTTGCTGACCTTAGCCTTGAGAGCCGGGCGCTGAAAGACGTTATCGAAAAAAGCTTTAAAACCAGCCTATAATTGTAAGCTGATCACTCATCTGATAACGACATTTGGACTCAGTATCCGTCAGGCCTGCCGGAGTTTGAACCTGAGCAGAACGGTTTACCATTACCGTCCGAATAGCCGACGCAGAACGCTTTTATTGAGCGCTTTAACCGAACATACCCCAAAGAAATAATCGATTTTTATCTGTTCAGAACTCTGAATGAAGTGTGGGAAATCACGGAAAGATGTGTGTCAGTATATAACTGTAAACGCCCTCATGAATTACTGAACAATAGGACGCCGTGTGAATACGCCAGCATATCCATCAGCGGATCGTAAAATGTAATGGCGCGTAACAGATCATTGGTCCCTGGCATAATGTAAGAAAACATCTGCTCTCCTTTATGGAACCAGGGGAGAGAAGATAGCCTGCCTAAATCACGCAGGCTTTGTTTTTCATTCATCTGCTTTATGAGCCCAGGCGGGCATTGCCGTCAGGTAACGCTTTGCTCGCTTCCGAGCTTCCTCCGGGCCGACTTTTTGCCAGGAATCAAGGAAGCAGGCTAAACCTGATACCGCTTCTTCCCAGGGTTTGAGATTGCCGTTGCTGTCGCTGCAGTACGCACAATATTGATCACTGGCACTGTGTGCATCTGGTGCCGACATCGGCATCCCGCAAGCCTGACAGAACTGTTCATGTTGTGACATATGATGCTCCTTATGGTGACGTGCTGATTAATAAACATACAGAGTATGTATTGTGCAGGTGATGCATCAGATCAAAGCCAAGGCGAAGCCCCCGGTATCTCCAGTCAGAAATACCGGGAACCTGTTGTTACCTGGCGATGAGCGCGAACACGCCCCAGCCAAAGTATTCCCGCGCGTACGTTACGTGGCGTTTCGGCGAGATGTTTAGCTCGGCCCTGACTTCGGCGGCGAAATCGTCGTCAGGATTGGCTTCCAACCAGCGGCGCATGGTCAGCCATTTCGCGGCCTCATACCGATCCCAGCCTTCCTGGTCCGCCAGTACCATTTCCACCACGTCGTAGCCGAGGTCGTCAAACGCGCTGACAAGCCCAGGAAGCGTCAGGAAATCGCTTGTCGAGCTGACGCCGCAGGCCTGGGCTATCTCTTCCGTCGCGGGTAGCTGACGCCAGTAAGGTTCACCGATGAGCATGATCCCGCCCGGTTTAAGGCTCTGCGCCAGCAGTTCGACTGTCCCGGCAAAGCCTCCGGCAATCCAGGTCGCGCCGACGCAGGCTGCTACGTCACATTTTTCATTGGCGACGTAACCCGCCGCATCATTATGAATAAAATGTACGCGTTCGCTGACGCTGAGTTCCTCCGCGCGGCGTCTAGCCTGCGCGGTGAAGAGCGAACTCATGTCGATGCCAGTCCCCGTAATGCCATGATCCCGGGCCCAGGTGCAGAGCATCTCGCCCGAGCCGCTGCCGAGGTCAAGAATGCGGGTGCCCGGCTTCATGCGTAGCACGCGGCCCAGCGTGGCGTACTTCTCTTCGGTGAACGGGTTGTGGATGCGGTGTTCGCTTTCACTGATAGTAAAAATACGTGGGATATCCAATGTGGAATTCCTTTTATTGCGTTGAGTATTAAGAGGAAGTTCCTCTGAGATTTTTGCTTTTTCGGCCAGCAGAGCAAACAGCTTTCCTTCAAATGTCTCGCTGACTGGCCAGTCGTGGCTTTCAGGAGGAGGAAGCAGGGTAAAGCATCACCGCCCACCAGCGGGTTCGCGTTAGTGTCAGGATCTCCCGTTCATTTCAGGTAAGTCTGCTGTCGATTTTGAAGCAGCAGCTCATGCTGAGCGCTGGTGAGATTCAGAGAATGGTGGAAGCAGGGCATATAAGTGGCGTTACACTGAAGTTGCTTAAATCGAGAAAGCTGAAGGCAGCGGAATATCACTTTCAGCTGACTGCGGAAATGTTATATGCCCGGCGCAGGATCGTTCTGACGCATCGTTAAAATATTAAGCTCCCCTGAGGTAATAAACGCCCGCGTGGCAGCGGTTCAACATAATGCCAGATAGGCCAGGGATAGGGGAGCTTCAGTTTTTCGGCTTCTGAATTGAGAACTTTAGTGAATGGGGTGATAGAGGATATCGCTTGAATTGTGCCGAGTCTAATGGTGCTTTAAGGATTGGGGTATCGGCAAAGGCGTAGCTTAATTGAATGGGTTGTATCATTGGCCGCGCGAATCCGTAATGCGCTGCTGTAACCATAATTCGACTTCACTTTTCTTCCAGCGGGAGCTGCGGCCCAGCTTAATTGGCTTCGGGAACAGTCCGTCTTTTATCAACTTATAGAACCATTTATCCGTCAGCCCTGTAAACTTGGTGATGAAGCGCATATCCACCAGTTGGTCATCAAGTAAAGAAATTTGTTCAGTCATGATGCTGTCTTCCAGTGTGGGATTATCCTGAGCTGGTGGGTGATTGCTCGTTACCACCAGCCCTTCCACATCAATGGATTGATACGTAAAAAAGTGCAGAATGTAGGTTACAACGTGCGAGGACGCCCCAGTCCGCTGGGCGGCGATACCTCACTGGCTCCGTAGTGATAGTGTCCGTGCTTTTGTTCTTCTTTGGCGAGATAACTGATGATATAGCGCAGGTTATCGATGGCTTCGGTATCATCGTAGTTCACCGGCTTATCAATACTGACGTCATAAGAAGGTTTGTATTCGCAACGGTTGTAATAGCCTTCTCGTTGCGTTATTTCCCGCCATATTGTTCCTACTTTCTCAGCTATTGGGTAGGTAGCCTGGTTAAGGTGCCTGTCGAGATAGAATACGATATGGGCATGGCAGCCGTGGTCTACAGAATTCTCGAGTACCCAGAAATACCCAGCCAGATTTGTGTGCTGCAGGATGCGTTCAACCAGCATGCGCACCTCTTGCTCGGTTTCATTCCATGAATAATGTTTATAGCGCTCTGTACCTTTCTGATAGAACAGGTCGAGTCTGAGTGCCTGTATTCGGGAGTATCGGTTCAGTAACTGATTCAGGTGGTCATTGATCAGAGACAGTAGAAACCAGTTCATCGTGTATCTGGAATTGAAAGGGTAAGGCGTGTGCATTGATTTATCCTTTGTGAGGTGGAGTACAAAGGATTGGGATGAGATGTAATTTTTAAGAGAAGCAGGGATAGGCAGATACAGGAAACTATGTATCTAGGGGGAATACAGGTAGGGTTGCTTGTTGGGGGAAGGAGCTGTGAACAGGGTGGTATAGAAACAGGGAGTGCCCCCTTAATTATACTAAAAACCCAAATGTTCATATCTACTGTTGAACGATTCTAATGAGGTGAACAGAGGAGATTCGAAGAGTACAAACCACAGGAATAATGCAGTAATAAGTCAGAGTATTATCACAACAAAATCAGCAGGATATCAGAAAAAAATCAGTCATTCTTCAGGTTTGTGACTCGACTCCACCACACAAAAAGCTACTCATGCTAATCTGTTTTTGGGAGTCAGAAGCAGAGGGAAGATACGATGTTGCATTACGATATGATCCGTTACGAGATCATGTATCTAAAAATGCTTGGTGCGCTTTCCAACACTGATTACTCCTTACAGTGGAGTACTTATGATTCGTCGGATCAGTTTCGACGTTTAATCTCTGAGATCCTTGAACGGCATTTCCTGGGCGATCAGGACAGGATCAAAGCTGGTCGGAAAACTCTTAAAGAATGGGCTGAGTTTCTACTGATTGATAAAGATTATTTTGATTGTTTCAAAGGTACACCAAGAGCATTGTGGTTTGCTCACCATTATATTTTTGAATATCCAATATTACCTGCAGGGCTGGCACTAGGTGGTTTGGGGGATGGCTTTGATTGTTCAGGTGGTTTTAATTCTCTTTTACTGGACGATAATATCTTCAAAAATCTTGATTTCGCTAATTTGAATATCGACCTGGACGGTATTGATTGGGACCTGATAAAAAATCCACAGACTATTGCTTCGAAAAAAACGAAACGTGTTTTCTCCCGATTTTATCTGAACGCGGGAGCAAGTACCGATCTGTACAACCCCACTCCGGTAACTGAGCGTGAACTCATCAATGGTGTGATGAGGTACATTGATGAAGCTCCATGCTCACTTGGAGATAAGATATCTTATTTCAAAAAACTGCATGAATGCTGGCTTGAGCAATACGATTTTTTTCTGACAGATTTTGACTGGATGTCACGTGATGATGAAACTCAACTAGTATATCTCTGGGACTACCTCAAGGGAAAAGGACGAATAGCGGGTTATCTTCGCCCTTATAATACATCTATGCGTTATGACATGATTATTGCGGCTATAGATGTGTGGAACGTCCAACCTGAAGAGAAGCTGGAGTTTATTGAGAAGATGAAACATGCCTGGCAGGCATCAAAATCTTATCGGCGATCCGCTAAATAACTTTGTGACCCCTGTGGTGTCTTTGTCTGATTTCGTGTAGTTATGAATCTGAATTGACCAAGGTTCTCTTACTACCTCCCCCCTTGTCACGATATGTACAGAGCGCATACTTGTTAAAGATTACTATAGCGAGGGTTTGGAGGTTGGGCGATTGTCGGTTATTGGAATGTCTATCTCTGGCACCAGGCGAACAACCTGCTGGAGTTGAATATCAGCAATGAGCGAAGAGTCGAGTCAGGTCAAGCAAGTTAGTTGTCCCCTCTGTTCTTTTTACCCGTTTTTTTTAGGTAATTGAGATGCTCTGGCTGATAGAGTTTTCATTTCTCCGTCTGACTTCAGAACACCGGTTTAGTCTGATGTTTTTCAACTGTTCTAAAAGCCATATTAAGAAACTGAAGCGGACGTGATGTCCGCAGTTAATAAGTCTGTGCCGAACTTTTGGACGATGGCTTTCAAGTATGTGACTGTGTATTTAAGACCTATCTCATTAAGATCTTAGCCAATTTTTCCTGTAGAAGCCCTGATATGCAAGGTTGGTCTGAACACGTAATGGTTCACCGGCGTATCCGGATATTCAATTCGTTGAAGGATCTGTTTTGCAGCCTGCTCGCCCAGAGAAAGCGGCTCCATCCCTATCGTAGTGAGTGGAGGATTACTGAATGCTCCTGCCGTTACACCATCATGACCAATGATTGAAATATCCTGTCCTGCTCGTAAGTTGAGCTCGCCCAGAGCAGACATCGCCCCGAATGCCATCAAATCATTGTAAAACAGCACTGCTGTTGGCGGATTTTCTGACGCCATAATATTCAGCATCATTTTGTAGCCATTGGCTCGGGTAGGTTCACATCGGTAATGATCTTCATCACTGTCCCAGGGTTCGATCCCGTGCAGACGCATGGCGTCGAGGTAGCCAGTAAACCTTGTATGACTGGAAATGCCTCCAATAAAAGCGATACGGGAGTGTCCGTTTGAAATCAGGTATTCAGTTGCTTCAAGTACACCTGCTTTATTATCCACACCGACATAATCAACAGAGATTTGTTTCCAGTCCATGGGCCTCATAGCGATGAGCAATGGGGTCTGGCTTTTGATATAGCGCATCAGCTCTTCTTCCTTCGTACCTGGCACGGGGAAAAGCACCAAGCCTGCAACGTGATGCTCAAGCAAGGTATCAAGCACCTCTTTTTGACGTTCTTTTTCCTGTGAGGTGTTTGCCATCATGGTAATGAAACCATGTCCGGCAAGAGTCCTTTCAAGCCCCATAGTGAATTCAGCAAAAAAGGGGTTGGTCAAATCGTCAATGACTACGCCTACCGTTTTGGAGTGGCGCGATCGAAGGCTGGCCGCAGAACGGTTATAGACATAGCCAAGTACTTCCATGGCGGCAAGCACTTTATCGCGCGTTTCAGCCTTAATGAGTTCACTCTGGTTAAGTACCAGAGATACTGTCGATTTTGAAACTCCCGCTTCGCGGGCCACATCAGAAAGCGTCACTCGGCGCTTCTCAGTTTTTGACTGTATCATTGCTACTCCCGAACAAGCCGGTATTTTTCCAGAAATAACCGTAGTTTATCACAGCAGAAAGCCTAAGCTGGCTCCGTGTTGTGCGATCATTTTGTGTGCGTCATATCGCAAAACTGATGAGAGCCTATTGAATACATAAACGATGCAATGCATTAATTATTACATAAATTGGATCGTTCCAATAAAATATTTTATTAAATTACTTTGATTATCATATACATGTACTCATATATTTAAATCGAAACAAAGGAGGGTGTATGTCGCATACACGCCACATCAGTGCTGAAGAAGCTGCTGAACTGATTTCAGACGATTCGGTAGTAACCATTTCTTCATCGAGCGGGATGGGTTGTCCTGATGTCGTACTTGCAGCCATCGGTGAACGCTTCAGGAATTCAGGAAGTCCGGCGCATCTGACCACTATTCATCCAATTGCAGCGGGTGATATGTATGGAGTGAAAGGTATTGATCACATTGCTGTTCCCGGCCTGCTTTCAAAAGTTATTGCGGGTTCATATCCGTCAGGTCCTTCCTCAGCAACCCCCCCGGCGATCTGGCAGATGATTACCGGCAATGAGATCCCTGCCTGGAATATTCCATCTGGCATTCTCTTCGACATGCACCGCGAAGCAGCAGCTCACCGCCCGGGAGTTCTGACAAAAACCGGCATGGATACTTTTGTTGATCCAGTACGTCAGGGCGGCGCAATGAACGACAAAGCGAAGGAAATTCCGCTGGTAGAGCGTACACAGTTCGCCGGAGATGAATGGCTTTTCTTCCCGTCCATCGCACCTGACGTGGCTATTATTCGCGCCACCACCGCTGATGAGCGTGGCAACCTTTCATATGAACATGAGGGAGCTTATCTCGGCCCACTTGAGCAGGCTTTAGCCGTACGAAACAACGGGGGAATAGTCATCGCGCAGGTTAAGCGTCGCGTGGCATCAGGAAGCATTAAACCGAAAGATATTCGCGTACCTGGCGTCCTTGTTGACTATGTCGTGGTGGCGCCAGAACAGACTCAGACCACGCAAACGGTATATGACCAGGCCATTTCAGGTGAAATGATACGTCCGCTTGAAGAATTCAGCCTGATGGAAAATGGCCCTTCTAAAGTAATTGCTCGCCGCGTCGCTCGGGAACTTAGTGACGGTCAGGCAGTGAACCTTGGTTTTGGTATTTCCGCCAACGTACCGCGAATATTCCTGGAAGAAAACCGACATGGCGAAGTGACGTGGTTACTGGAACAAGGGGCTGTGGGTGGTGTGCCGTTGCTTGAATTTCAGTTTGGTTGCGCATCCAACGCTGAGGCCATCATGCCCTCCCCGCAGCAGTTTACCTATTTTCAGGGCGGGGGATTTGACGTGACCTTAATGTCCTTCCTGCAAATTGGGGCTGACGGGTCTGTAAACGTCTCGCTGCTTCCTGCACGCCCGCATGTTACAGCTGGCTGCGGCGGTTTTATTGACATTACCGCGCACGCGAAACGTATCGTGTTTTCTGGTTTTTATAACGCCGGGGCGCAGCTGGCACTTGAAAACGGTGAGCTGAAAATCCTGCGCGAAGGCAAGGCCAAAAAAGTGGTTAACGAAGTGGCTCATGTCACCTTCTCCGGAAAACGCGCAATTGAGCAGGGCCAGCAAGTCATGTACGTGACTGAACGCTGTGTACTTGAGCTCACCGCTGATGGCCTTGTGGTCACCGAAATTGCTCCGGGGATTGATCTCGACAGAGATATCCTGCAGCAAAGTGAGACGCCACTGCTTATTTCTCCTAATTTAAAAGTTATGGACCGCAGTCTTTTTGCTGAAGGAGCAGACCATGAATAACGGAAGTGTGGATCTCAATATCAGCGGTCACATTGCCACCCTGCTGATCAATCGTCCTGAAAAACTGAACGCGCTTACCCCTGAGATGCTGGAGGAGCTGGCAGGGCATTGCCGTCTGCTGGAAACCAATACGGACGTGCGCGTTGTCGTGCTAAAAAGCGCGAGTCCAAAGGTATTTTGTGTGGGTGCGGACATCACGCGCTGGAATGCGCTGACGCCACTGGACATGTGGCGGACCTGGATACGTCGAGGGCATCAGATATTTGATGCCCTGGCTGGTCTGCCGCAGCCGGTCATTGCTCTAATGAACGGGCTTTCCTACGGGGGGGGGCTGGAGCTTGCGGCCGCCGCCGATATCCGCATTTGTACTCAGAGCGCAAAAATGGCACTGCCGGAAACCGGTCTGGCTACAGTACCCGGTTGGTCGGGTTCACAGCGCCTGACCCGACTGGTTGGCGCGCCGCTTGTTAAGGAGATGGCGTTCACCGGTGAACCGGTGGATGCAGTCAGAGCGCGTGAAGCCGGTCTGGTAAACCGGGTTGTTGACGATGCTGCACTTTCAGATGTCGGCCAGGAAATGGCACTGCAGATAGCATCGCGTGCCCCAGTTGCAGTGCAAATGGTGAAACAGATCATCGATGCGGCCGACGGAGTAGAAGTCAGCCGCACGCTTGAAGCACTGGCTGGTGCATGTACAGCCACTACAGAAGATGCCCGCGAGGGTGGAGAGGCATTCAGGGAAAAACGTAAACCTGAATTTAAGGCTCGCTGATTTATTTATTGAGGAGCCCGTCAGGGCCCTCTCTATTATAAACAAGATACTCACAGTGTCGGGACATTAGCGTTATTTAAAAACCCGGCGGGAGATCCCTTTATGAATAACAGCACACAGAACAATACAGCAGAACAGATTAATGCCCAGTCACATGATGAAGTCACCACGAAAGATCTGCGACGTGCGGCCTGGACGTGTTCACTGGGAAGTGCTCTCGAATATTACGACTTTGCACTATATAGCCTTGCATCGGCCATCATTTTTGGGCCTCTCTTTTTCCCGAATCAGGAGCCGGGTATAGCACTGATTGCAAGTTTTGGAACCTATTTTCTCGGTTTTGCTATCCGCCCGGTAGGCGGGCTGTTGTTCGGCTCTCTTGGCGATCGTCTGGGGCGTAAATTTGTATTGCTGGCAACAGTATTACTGATGGGCATAGCGAGTACTTTGATCGGCGTATTACCTACTTACGAAACCGCCGGCATCTGGGCGCCAGTTATGCTTGTAGCGCTTCGTCTTTTGCAGGGGCTCGGTGCAGGCGCAGAGCAGGCAGGCGCAGCCGTCCTGATGACAGAGTATGCTCCTAAAGGTAAACGCGGCTTCTATGCGTCTTTGCCTTTCCTGGGTATTCAGATTGGTACCTTCATTGCCGCTGCCGTTTACTTCCTGTTGTTGAATATGGAGACGAATGTCGCAGACAGCTGGCTGTGGCGCATTCCGTTCCTGGCAAGCGTAGTCATCATCGCCATTGCCGTGTATATCCGCCTGCATCTGAAGGAATCCCCTTCATTTTCAAAGCTTGAGGCTAAAAAACAGGTTACCGATAAGCCGCTGCGTAATCTTCTGAAAACTTCGCGTCGTAACGTACTCATCGGTATTGGTCTTCGTCTTGGTGAAAACGGGGGATCGTCAATTTATCAGGCGCTGGCGGTCAGCTATCTGGTAGGCGTAATCGGCATGGAAAAAGTTGTTGGCACACTCTGTCTTATTTCTGCCGTTGTTGTCGGCGCAATTGTAGTGCCAATTGCCGGATGGCTGACGGATCGCTTTGGACGTGTCATTGTATATCGCTCGTTTGCTATCTTCCAGCTGGCCATGGCCTTCCCGGTCTGGTGGACATTCAGCCACGGTGATGTGACCAGCACGATTGTGATGTTGTCAATTGCTCTGGGAGTGGGGGCATGGGGGATGTTTGGCGCTCAGGGTGCATATATGCCAGAACTCTTCGGCGCCCGTCATCGCTACATTGGTGTGGCTTTGGCAAGAGAAGTTTCCGCTGTGATTGCCGGTGGTCTTGCTCCTCTGGTGGGTTCCGCACTAATTGCCTGGGCAGTCACCGCCAGCGATCCGACTGGTCGTTCAGCATGGGTATTCATTGCCTCATATCTTGCGCTGCTTACTCTGGGGACGGTTATCGCCACATTTGTTTCGCCTGAGACACGCGATCGCGATCTCGACGATGTCAATGATGCAAGTAAAGCGGATAACCGGCTTCCTGCCGGAGCAACCCATCCTTCTGCCTGACCGAATACCTTGTAGCATCCCGCTTCAGGATAAGCCTGAAGCGGTTTCTCAGGTGGTGCGTCAAGTAGTCTCTTTCGGTCAAGGCAGTCAGAATTAACTTACTGGTTCCCCTACCGCCTGATGGATCCTGCGATTGAATATCTTGGAGTAAAAAAATGAGTCTGATTGATCAGAAAATTCTTGATGGCCTGACCCAGGTTTCCTTTCCCAAAGGATTCCGTTCAGCGGAAGCTAGCGATTACCTCAACTTAGGTGCCGAAGTTTATCCAGTCTACCGCGCGGATGCAGTCGTTATTGGTACCGGAGCTGCAGGCTTACGTGCCGCCGTCGAGCTGAAACGTCGTGGTCTGAATGTGCTTATCGCAACTGCTGGTCTTTATATGGGCACATCCGCCTGTTCAGGCTCAGACAAACAGACGCTCTTTACTGCCTCAACCTCCGGTAATGGTGACAATTTCCTGCGTCTGGCCGAAGCGCTGGGTAGCGGCGGCGGAATGGATGCTGATACGGCTTACGTAGAAGCTGTAGGCTCTATCCATACCCTGGCAGGACTGCAATATCTGGGACTTGAGCTACCGGAGGATCGCCTTGGTGCCATTCTGCGTTACCAGACGGACCATGATGAAGCCGGTAGAGCTACCTCATGCGGGCCACGTACTTCGAGATTGATGGTAAAGGTACTGCTGCAGGAGGTCCTGCAACTGGGCATCCCCCTGATCAATGGAGCCACAGCATTACGCTTGCTACGCCAAAGTGATGAGCAGGGAAGCGAACGATGTGCAGGACTGGTAGTTTCCACTGGCGTGCGTAGTCATAACACAAATGGTCTTGCCGTTATCCTCGCGCCAAATGTAGTACTGGCAACCGGTGGCCCAGGTGAATTGTATCGGGACAGCGTGTACCCAAAGAAATGTTTTGGTTCCCTGGGACTGGCCCTTGAGGAAGGTCTATCCCTTTCCAATATTATTGAAAGCCAGTTCGGTATCGGCACGCCGCGGACGGCGTTTCCGTGGAACTTGTCCGGCACCTATGTCCAGGTCATGCCCTACATTTACTCTGTCAGTGACGATGGCCAGGAACACAACTTCCTGGCGGAATACTACCGGACAACGCAGGAGCTAGCGTCCAATGTTTTCCGTAAGGGTTATCAGTGGCCTTTCCACGCCACCCGCACGCTTGACTTCGGTTCAAGTCTGGTCGATATGGCGATTGCGAAAGAACAGAAACTGGGCAGAAAAGTGTATATGGATTTTCTGCGCAATCCGGCACCGGTGCCGGGTGACTTACCTTTCGACCTGACCCGACTGGATGACGACGTCCGGGCTTATCTGGAAAACAATGAGGCTCTGGCCGCCCTGCCCATTGACCGTCTGCGCCAGATGAACCCGCTGTCTATATCACTCTATAAAATGCACGGTCACGATCTGGAAAGCGCCCCGCTGCAGTTTGCCATGAACAACCAGCATATGAACGGCGGCATTGAGGTTGATATCTGGGGCCAGACATCACTTAACGGTTGCCATGCTGTTGGTGAAGTATCCGGCACACATGGTGTTACTCGTCCGGGAGGGGCGGCGCTTAATGCAGGGCAGGTTTTTGGCGTTCGCGCCGCACAGTATATCGCCGGTGCGGGAAAACGTGCATCTGCTGACGATCTTTCATCTCTCGCCTTACCCATTCTTGTGCAGGTGAATGAAGTCATTTCTCAGGCGCTCAAAAGTAAAGAAGGAATGACCCTCCGCGAGGTTCGCGATCAGATTCAGTCACGCATGTCTGATTATGCTGGTTTTGTGTGTTCAGCTGATGAAGTCTCCAGAGCGTGTGAGGAAGCTGTCGTGCTTAAAAAAAATGTTTATGGCGGAGGACTATCAATCAGCCACGTTGCTGAGATTAGTGAGCTGTTTATGTGGCGCCATCTGGCGCTGACCTCTGCTGCAGTCCTGACCATGCTTGAACAATATGTTAGTGACGGCGGTGGAAGCCGCGGTGCGCGCATCATTCTCGATTCACATGGTGAATGCGTACCGCAGATCCGATCAGGAGCTTGTGAAGCGTGGCGCTTCCGCCCGGAGAGGGATGAGGACAAACACTGCAAATTCACCATCCGCTATCAGAATGAGCGCTTCATTCTTAAAAAGAAACCACTTCGAACATTACCTGACCTGAGCAAAATTTATTTCGAGCGGAACTGGCCTGATTTCCTGAACGGTAAGATATTCCGTCAGCCCTGAGCAAACGCATTTTACAGGTAGCTGGAATTCACTAATTACCTAGGGTAGAGCTATGAGAATCGCTATTGTTTATGGCAGCACAACTCGTTATACAGAGCGGGTTGCTTGCAAAATTGCCGCCCAGCCGGGATTTGAAGAGGCGGAGCTGCTGGATATTGAAGATACAGCGCTTAGCGACTTACTTGGGTTTGATTTCATCATCTTTGGTATTCCTACCTGGGACTATGGAGAAGTGCAGTCTTCCTGGCAGACCGTATGGGATGAAATCGATAATCTTGACTTTTCGAACAAGCTTTGCGCATTTTTTGGTTTGGGCGATCAGCAGGGTTATCCGCAGTGGTTCGTGGATGCTATGGGGCTACTGCATGATAAAATTGTCAGGCAGGGCGGGATCGCGATTGGTGACTGGTCCACAGAAGGATATCGCTTCAATACACAGCTCTCCCTCTCCGGTAACCGGTTTGTCGGTTTACCGCTGGATGAAGTGAATCAAGACGATCTGACTGACGAACGCATCAGCGCCTGGTGCAGGCAGTTGTGTGAGATCATCGGATAAGATCTAAGCCTGATATAACAGGCCTGACCAGACTCGATAAATAAAGTAGCAGGATATCGTTATGAGTCCTGCCACTTTGTTGTTAACACGATGTTTTCTATGTGATATGACATTTAATGTTATCTATTGTTCATGTTTATTATCACCGCACTTATGTACGCATCCTTAGTTCTGTCACGAGACTATCAAATACTGCTCCGTTTCTCCTCCCGCTCTGTAGCTATCCAGTCAACCACTGCATCAATAAAAGCACGCACCTGAGGCAATAAAAAGTGACGATCCGGATATACCACTGCAATTTGCATTTCTGTACCAATTTTATTTTTCAGTACCTGGACAAGTGAGCCCTGCTGCAGATGTTCACGAATCAAATCTTCAGGCAAAAAGGCAATGCCAAGGCCGTTTATTGCAGCCTCAGAAAGCAGGGAAATATCGTCAGAGAAAAACGAACCGTCCACCTTTACTCTGTCTCCAGAAAGTAACGGCCAGTACATATCAGGCAACTCCCCACGGGCGAACCCCACCAGGCATTGATGGTTTATAAGGTCATCCGAAGCGACGGGGATACCCTTGCCCGAGAGATAGCCTGGTGAGGCGACTGCAATTACCGGGTCACGAAAAAGCGTGCGGGCTATCAGCCCTGGCTGCATTTGAATACTGGCTCTCAGTGCAACGTCGTATGCTCCGCTCCGGAAATCAATATGTTGACTGGAAGTGTGAATATGTACACGCAAGAAAGGATGCTGAGTCATAAATTTACACAGCATCACCCGGAAGCTTTTTTTCATCCCAGGAGGAAGTGATACGCGCAAGTCTCCGCGTAAGTAGTCCCCGGAACGGGACACGCTCTGCTCCGCCTGTTTTATCGCCTCAAGCGCGATGATTGCTTCTTTATAAAAGATGTTTCCCAGATCTGTCAGCATCAGACTCCGGGTTGTACGCAGGAGCAGCCGTGCCCCCAGTTTTTCCTCAAGCTGCGCAATTCGACGGCTCAGGGTTGTTCGGGGAATACCAAGTTCAGCAGCGGCGCGGGAAAGGGATTTTGCGCTGACAGTTTTAGTAAACGCAATGAGCTCAGAGGTTTCTGCAACAGGCGACATATGGATCAATTTCGGTCAGGTGATGGCAGTTTAATGAGTATTGTCACGGATTCTGTTCAGCGGCAAGCTTTCATTTACGAAATCCGGGCAAGAATCTGTTGCCTGACCACTTAACCAAAACGAGATTCAGAAGGTGTGTAATGGCAGAAGAAAAAAAACTTATTGCTGTGTTTGGAGCAACCGGACATCAGGGAAAAGGCGTGGTGCAAGCGCTAAAACAAACCGGTATCTTCAGAATTCGGGCTTTGTCGCGTAACCCTCAGTCTTATATCGGTGAGGCTGATGAAGCAGAGTATGCAGATCTTGAAAAACCTGAAACGCTGAGTGACGCGCTGAAGGAGACGCACGGTGTGTTTCTGGTAACGGATTACTGGCAAGAAGGTGCTGATGAGACTAAGCAGGCAAAATCAGCGATCGACGCGGCAAAAGCGGCGGGCGTGAACCATTTTATCTGGTCTACACTTCCCGACGTTGAATCTATCACTCAGGGTGAATTCATTCTGCCTCAGTTTACGAATAAAGCCAGAGTAAACAATCTGGTAAAAGCGGCCAATTTCTCTTACTACACCTTTGTCGTCCCACCTGCCTATTATCAGAACTTCACTGGCCCCTTTGGTCCGCAGCCACAGCAGGACGGGAGTTATGGATGGGTCCTGCCGATTGATCCCGACGTTCGCTGCATTCATATGGGTGATATAAATGAGCTAGGCAAAATTGTGGCCGGTGCGTTTGCACATCCTGATAAAGCAGGAAAAGGTGACACCCTGCCGCTTGTGGGCGATTTCCTCAGCTTCAGTGAGATTGTAGAAACGCTAAATCAGCCAGGACACCCCGTAACCTTTAAACAGGTACCACGTGACGTCTATGCAAGTTTTTTTCCCGGAGCTGAAGCGCTGGGTGATACGCTGGCATATTACGAAAAATATACTTATCTTGGTCCTGGCCAGCACCAGGCAGCAATTGCACTGGCAAATAAAGTGGCAGAATTTCACCCTACGTCTTTTGAATCCTGGGTTAGAGAGAATTTTGCACTTAATACAAAATAAATCAATAAGATGCGGCGTTTTGCCATTGATGTGACCAAATCAGCTTGCTGTAAATCTGATTTGCCAGATCTTCTTGCTTTCTTTTAAAAACGCTGAAGTTAACAGCCCATGTCCGTTCCAGGCACGAAACGGACATCGTTCAGTTCTGGACTGCACAATTTCCTTTACGTGTTAATCTAATATTCCAAATAATTTCAGATAGATATCATCTCTGTGAATCCCCGCTTTCCTGACTGGAACTCGGGGTTTTTTATTTTTCACGCTGAGACTACTGTATGAATAAACCTGACGGCCTTCTGGCCTTTGAACAACCGCTTGCGTCGCTTCCGTGCACACTTCGCCAGCTTATTCTTGAACGTATCCAGAACCTGACCCATTACGAGCCGGTGATTGGCATTATGGGCAAAAGTGGTACAGGTAAATCCTCTCTCTGCAACGAACTTTTCCAGGGCGAGGTGTCCCCAGTGAGTGACGTGAACGCCTGTACTCGCGACGTACTGCGCTTCCGGTTGCGCAGCGGTCGTCACAGTCTGATGATTGTCGATTTACCGGGTATAGGTGAAAACGGGCGACGGGATCATGAGTACCGAGCCCTGTACCGTCGAATGCTGCCGGAGCTGGACCTGGTGCTGTGGGTCATTAAGGCCGATGATCGGGCACTGACCGTGGACGAGCAGTTCTGGCTCGGTGTGATGCAACCTTACAGGCAAAAGATACTGTTTGTGATTAACCAGGCCGACAAAATCGAACCCTGCTATGAATGGGATACCCTCACCAGCAAACCTTCACCGCATCAACTGGGAAATCTTAAAGCGAAGCAGGCTGCGATTATGGCGATGTTTAAACCACATCATCCGGTCTGTGCGGTGTCCGCCAGCACTGGATGGGGCATTGAGGATATGGTGGCAGCCATGATGCGCTGTCTGCCTGACCGCGCCACCAGCCCGGTGGTGACACAACTGCACGGGAGACTCTGCACAGAGCCGGTAAAGTCGCAGGCCCGTGACAGTTTCGGTGACGCTGTGGGCCGTGTTTTCGATACGGCTGAGTCATCGTCATTGCTGCCTGCGCCACTGAAAAAGGTGATTCGTACCGTGCGTGATGCGGTGGTGTCAGTCGCTCGGGCTGTCTGGGACTGGATATTCTTCTGATATCGCAATTTTCTCTGCGAATGATGAACTGGTTGTTAATGATTTGTTGATTGTGGACACGTCCTTTCCGTTGCGTTTTATCATCAACTAAATCAGGAGAAGCATTATTATCTGTCAGACGAGCGCTCATAAGGCCGGGCTGCTCATAAAAAATAGTTCCGATGTTGTCCATACCCTGTCCACCCCTTCCTTTAAAGTAATCATTATCAATTCAGAGAGTTAACTTCTCAGGAGAAACCTTTCATGACGCTTCAGGAGCGGCGACATGACCGGCTTGCCGTCAGGTTGTCGTTGATTATCAGCCGCCTGGTGTCCGGTGAAACTCTATTTATTCGCAAACTGGCAACTGAATTCGGGGTGTCAGAGCGCACGCTGCGTCGTGACTTTCGGGAGCGTCTGATGTATCTCGACCTGGATTATTACCAGGGGCAGTGTAGTCTGCGCTCGGATATTCACAGTACGCGGCAGGAAATAGATATTCTGACCTTTGCTCACCGCACGGGGCTGGCCGGGGTTTTCCCGGGCTTTGACCGGCGACTGGTCAGCAGCCTGCTGGATTGTGATGAGCGACCCTGTCTCGTATGGCATCAGGGCAGACCTCATCCCCCGGCAGGAAAGCTCTGCTTCTACAGGCTGGTCAGAGCTATTTCGGGATGTCAGCGCATCACCATTCTGACTGAAGGGGAGCGTCATGAGGCCGTTGCACCTTACCGGCTAATCGCTCTGGACGGTTACTGGTACCTTGTCGCTGAACATAACAGGCAATTACGTGTCTTCCGGCTGGATGAGATTCATCTGGTAAGGCCATCCCGGGAAACATTTATTCGCAGTGAGCTTCTCCATCAGCTGTCGGAGGACAAACATTTTATCTCTGCCTTACCTCATTTCCGTTTTATTCAGCAGTCGCTGAATTCATTTTCTCCCTCAGAAAGTCGGGGGCAATCCGGACAAACTGATTAGAGATGGTCTCCATAATTAAATGTAAGGTTAATCTAATGAAAAAATTGAACTTATTGTCTTTACTACCAGTCATGTTGTTCCCCTTACTTATCGCAGGTAATGCTCACGCAGCACGTCCTTATAGCGGGTTCCTGCCTGCGGCAGTGAATAATAAGAGTGGGAATATATTCTGGTGTGATGCCCACCGCCAGGTCAGAAAACTGTGTACAGCGACGGAAGTGGATTCAATGGGATGGTTTATTGTTGTTCGCTCGAAACCTTCCAGAGATTGTCCGGGCGGCATTTGGGGGTGGATCACTCCCAGTAAAGACGATGTGGCAACAGGGTATACCATTACGCCTGATAAAGAATTCAATCTCACCATGAAGGATATGTGCAGTCCCGATATGAAAGTAACGTTCCGCCCGAATAAAACGGACCCTCGTTATGACGATCTCGTCGGGATTTATGCCGGGAAAGAAGCGTTTCGCTACAAACAAATAAGATAATCCAACTGTTTTTTCATTACTTTATTGTTTCAAACAACAAAAGCTTTATTACATGATTTGAGGACAACATCATGCGACTGCCTTACGTAATAGTTACATTAGCTATGCTGGCTTCTGTATCAACAGCACAGGCTATTCCCAATATGTGGACGAGTGGTTTTGGGATGGGCGTGACCGAATATATCATTACCAGCCCGGAGAAGGTGGTGTTTAATCTGAACTGTACTGGCAATCCGGATGCGCAGAATATTCTGCAACACGGCGTTAATCTCACCCTGCCTGATGGGACATCAATAAGCTCTCATGACGACGGGACGGAAATAACGGTCGTCATGGATAACAGTCAGTATCCGTTACCGTCATTCCTCGGCTGGCGAAACGGTGACAATGCCTGGGTGTCATTTATTGACGCCCTGAGCCAGGCTGCGAATTTTGATGTTTACGTCAACGATAAAAAAGTCGGCACCTTCAGTCCGGGGGTGAAGAATACGCAAAAAGAGCTGTCTGACCTCAGTGAATGCCGAACCACACACTACAGCGATTAGTTACTTACATTTCAGACCTCTCCACCCCACAACATACCAACACCAGATAGCAACAGGCCATGCTCCTTCGGGAACATGGCCTTATTGTTTTTAATTCATTATCAGATAAGGAGTTAACTATGCGATTAGCCAGCCGCTTTGGTCGTATAAACCAGATACGCCGTGACCGGCCTCTGACCCGTGAAGAGCTGATGAGTCATGTACCCAGCGTGTTCGGGAGTGACAAGCATGAATCTCGTTCAGACCGTTACACCTACATCCCGACCATCACCATCCTCGAAAGCCTGCAGCGTGAAGGCTTTGAGCCGTTCTTTGCCTGCCAGACGAAGGTTCGTGACCAGAGCAAGCGGGAACACACCAAACACATGCTTCGCCTGCGTCGTGCCGGTCAACTTACCGGGCATCAGGTACCGGAAATCATTCTGCTTAACAGCCACGACGGCTCATCAAGCTACCAGATGCTGCCGGGGCTGTTTCGTGGCGTCTGTACCAACGGCCTGGTCTGCGGTCAGTCGTTCGGAGAGGTACGGGTGCCACATAAAGGCAATGTCGTTGAGAAGGTGATTGAAGGGGCTTACGAAGTGCTCGGGGTGTTTGACCGGGTGGAGGAGAAGCGCGATGCAATGCAGTCACTGGCGCTGCCAGCCCCGGCCCGTCACGCGCTGGCAAATGCTGCGTTGGAATATCGCTTCGGTGAGGACCACCAGCCGGTCACGGTATCGCAGTTGCTGACCCCACGTCGCCGGGAGGACTACAGCGATGACCTGTGGACCGTCTACCAGCGCGTGCAGGAGAACCTGATGAAAGGTGGTCTGTCAGGGCGAACCGCTCAGGGGAAAAGCAGCCGCACCCGTGCTGTTACCGGTATTGATGGCGATGTGAAGCTCAATCGCGCCCTGTGGGTGATGGCAGAAAACATGCTCGAGTTTTTCGGGCGTTAAACAACCGTTCCGGCATAAGGAGATAGTTTAATGGATACACACAACCCTGAGTTCGCTGAGCAGGCAGCAATTACTGCCTCGGTGGTCCCTGACGAGCTACGCATCGGCTTCTGGCCGCAGCACTTTGGCTCCATCCCACAATGGATAACCCTTAAGCCCCAAATCTTCGGCTGGATGGATCGCCTGTGCGCTGATTACAGCGGCGGCGTCTGGAGCTTTTACACACTCAGCAATAGCGGCGCATTTATGGCTCCGGAGCCTGACGGTGAGAAATGGACATTGTTCAACAGTATGAACGGCAACGGCGCGGAACTTACTGGCGAAGCCGCAGGGATAGTCGCCTGTCTGATGACATACAGCCACCACGCTTGTCGCACCGAGTGTGACGCGATGACTGAGCACTATTATCGCTTACGAGACTTCGCGTTGAACCATCCAGAGTGCAGCGCCATTATGCATCTCATCGACTGAGTCATACCGAACATGAATACCACAATATCCCCACTGTTTTCGCAGCCTGAGCTTTTTCCGGTGTCGGTCATGGCTCAGCATGGCTGTTTACTCCCTACGACTTCCGGACTGACACCCTACGCCCAACGGACCATTCGCCGCGCTATCAACCTGCTGGATAAATATCTGCGTCAGCCAGGTATAGCCTTTACCTCAAGCACTGCAGCCCGTGACTGGCTCCGGTTACAGCTGGCCAGACAGGAGCGGGAGGTGTTTATGGTGCTCTATCTCGATAATCAGCATCGTTTACTGGAGAGTGAAACGCTGTTCGCCGGTTCGGTAAACCATGTGCAGGTTCATCCTCGAGAGGTAGTGAAGTCAGCGCTTCGTTTCAATGCCGCTGCTGTCGTGCTGGCGCATAACCATCCCTCCGGTGATCCGGAGCCCAGCCAATGCGATCGCAACATTACTGGCAGGCTTAAAGATGCCCTGGCACTGGTTGATGTGAACACGCTCGACCATCTGGTTATCGGATCAGATGGCATTGTGTCGTTTGCTGAGCGAGGCTGGATATGAAAATCATCAGCAAACGCCAGGCAATGACCCTGTACCGGCAACATCCTGGCTCCCGACTGTTTCGCTTCTGTACCGGCAAATATAAATGGTCCGGCAGTATCTGCCATTATGCTGGCCGGGAAGTTCAGGACATACGCGGCGTTCTGGCTGTATTTGCTGAACGTCGTCAGGACCGCAATGGTCCCTATGTCATTCTTCGAAGCATTACTCTTAATTAATCCTTCCCTTTAATCAGGAACAATAATGAACAATCACTCAGAATCCGGTACAAAGCCGGAGAATCCCGCCTGCCAGCAGTGGGGGCTAAAGAGTACGATTACACCCTGTTTTGGAGCTCGGCTGGTACAAGAAGGCGACCGCCTGCATTTTCTTGCTGATCGGGCCGGATTTAACGGTGCTTTCTGCGACGATGACGCGCTATACCTGGATCAGGCCTTTCCGTTGATTCTCAAACAACTGGAGCTGATACTCACCAGCGGAGAACTCTCCCCCCGCCATCAGCACTGTGTCACCCTCTATCACAACGGACTCACCTGCGAAGCCGATACGCTTGGTAGTTGTGGCTACGTATACATCGCCATTTATCCCACTCAACGTTAATTACTTTCACGAGAAAAAAAATGAAATTTCTACCTACAACAAATATGCGGGCGGCGAAGCCATGCCTGTCGCCCGTGACTATCTGGCAAATGCTACTTAGTCGTCTGCTGGAACAGCATTATGGCCTGACACTAAACGATACACCTTTCTGTGATGAAACCGTCATACAGGAACATATCGATGCCGGTATCACTCTCGCTAATGCCATTAACTTTCTAGTGGAAAAGTACGAATTGGTTCGTATCGATCGCAGAGGGTTTAGCTGGCAAGAACAAACGCCATATCTCACGATTATTGATATCATGAGGGCCCGTCGCGATCTGGGTTTAATGAATCGTAATTAGTCTGATGCTAACGGTATCGCTGCTTTCGAGTATGCCTGCCATTTGCTATCATCTCGCTTCCTGCTGATTTATCGACAAAGGTAATTACTTGAATTCAAAGCCTCTGTGCTTTGGGGGTATCTTTGGGGGTATAAGTTAAGATATAACTTGAAAATTATATATTTTTCAAATTATTGAACAGCTTGTTCTAATCCCTTCGCCCGCTCCAAATTCAAGTCTCCTGAAGTCTACCTAACTCAATTGTCCCTTAATAAATCAGCGGTTATAGCATTCTGTTAGTCTATTGAACTCCGACGGAGGACTCCACTTTGGTTACGGGATCGGCGTTTTGCGCTGCTGGCGCTGGAGTCGTAGCGTTTAGTGATATTTTCGCACTTATCCTGTTTCCGCAGGATGAGTGATTTTTCGCAACCGGCTCGCGCTGACGACGACCGATACCGCA